>Ga0308159_1000098_pt1 | contig 347004 bp, 309 predicted proteins | sample PhyCR1_FD_201040 | JGI IMG/M metagenome (GOLD analysis project Ga0308159, IMG submission 201040) | Phyllosphere microbial communities from UC Gill Tract Community Farm, Albany, California, United States - DLSLC.R1 | ecosystem: Host-associated > Plants > Phyllosphere > Unclassified | place... | reverse complement strand
TTTGATGAGCTTTTTTTATGACCATACCTCAAAGAAAAATCTATGTAAGGATACCTCTAATTATATATTGAAATCATATTCAATACTAAAAGTTAGACTGTATGTATTCTGATGAGATTTTTTGTTTTATAAAAATGCCATAATACAACATTTAGAATTTGATTTGAATTAATTATAATTGGATTAATTCCAAATACACACAAATTCTCCTACTTATCTGTTAATCTTTTTATAAAAATGTTGTTTTCATTTTTTTTAAGTTCTTAATTAGATTATTTTTGCACAAATTAATTTTTAAAATGAAAAAATACTTATTTCTTCTTTTAATTGCCTTTATGGCAGTGTCTTGCTCTAAGGTTAAAGTTGAAGGAAATATCAAAGGAGGTTCTCCTTTGGAAAGAATTGAATTTATAGAAGCTTCTGGTGTTGCTACTTTACCATTGGTCAATCTTGGTGTTGATGATAAAGGAAACTTCAAAGGTGAGTTCAATGCGCCAAAAAATGGAATGTATGCGATGACTTACGCTGGGAAAATGAATTTCATTTATCTTAAAAAAGGTCAAACTTTAAAAGTTTCTGGTGAAGCTACATCATTTCCTGAAGTTTATAAAATCGAAGGTGATGCTAAGAAGAATAACGACTTCATTACAGAAACTCAAAAATATCTTCAGTCTTATAGTTCTAAATTGAATATGCAATTGCTTCAGAAAAAAGAAGCTGATTTCTTAACTGAAATTAAGAAAGTACATTCTGATCTTGAGAAAAATTTGGATGAGACGGCTGACAAAATCGGACCAGATAGTGATGTTGTTAAACTTAAAAAAGATGAGTTAACAACAAATATTTTAACTTTCTTGGTTCAATACGAATCTACTCACGGACAAACAATAGGAGATCCATCTTTCAAAGTTTCTAAAGTTTTTACAGATTATGAAAAATCTTTGACAAAGAACAATGACAGAATGGTTGAAAATCTTCCGGTTTATAGAAATTATCTTTTGAATAAGGTAGGTCAGGACTTCCAAAACTTTGCAGTTAAGCAGAAAGACAAAGACAATGTAAGTATGTCTACAATTTTTGCTAGATTTTTGGCAACTAACAAAGAGATGTCTCAGAAAACAAAAGATTATTTGTTGGCTTTCGTGATTGCTAAATTTGATCTTAATCCTTACACAAGTGAAGTAGAAAAAGTTCAGAAAGTTAGTGAAGAATATATCAAAGATTCTGAAGTTAAGAAAGATCTTAATTCTGCGATCAATGCTGTTTTTGGATTGAAGAAAGGAGAAGTTGCTCCAAAAGTTAATCTTGTAAAACTAGATGGAAAATCTGGAAATATAGAAACTAATGGTAAGCCAACTTTGGTGATGAGCTATGCGTCTTGGAATCCTTACATTGGACAATCTACAATCCCTGTTCTAAAAGAAGTGGTTAATTTCTACAAGGCTAAAGTTAACTTTGCGTTTGTAAATCTTGATGACACTAAAGAACAATTTACTAAAACTGCTAATGCAATGTTGAAAGGAATTCCTGGAACTAATTATTATGCTGAAGGAGGATTAGCTTCTGACTATGCTAAAAAATTCTTCATCTATGGATTCAAAATTCCTGGATTTTTCTTGATTGACAAAGACGGAAAAGTGGCTAGCCAAACTTTTTATAATCTTGGTGATGCTAAGTTTGTAGAAGAAATGAATAAAATTTCTGGTTTACAAGCACCATCTGTAAATCAAGGTGCACAATTACAAAATGATCTGTTGCAAAAGGCCCCGGCAAATGCTGATTCTGCAGCAACAAAATAAAATATTAGATGAAGAGAAAAAAGAATCTGATTCTTGAAAATATCAAACTCCTTTCTGCAGGTGCGAAAGGAGTTTCTGTTGGTAAGACTGCAGAAGGAAAAACCGTTTTGGTTTCTGGAGCAGTTCCCGGAGATTTGGTGAATGTTAGAGTCAAGAAAGCGAAAAGTAATTATTACGAAGGCGAAGCTGTAGATATTTTAGAATATTCTGAAGATCGTGTTGAACCAAAATGTATCCATTTCGGAACTTGTGGTGGTTGCAAATGGCAGAATATTGCCTATGAGAAACAACTTGATTTCAAACATAACGAAGTTGTAAATAATATTACAAGAATCGGAGGTGTTTCCGGATTTGACATTATTCCAATTTTGGGTTCAGAAGAGCAATATTTCTACAGAAACAAAATGGAATTTTCTTTTTCCAATGCACGTTGGTTGACTCAATATGAAATTAGTTCAGAAGAAAATTTTGGTAATAGAGATGCACTGGGATTTCATATTCCAGGGATGTGGAGTAAGATTCTTGACTTGAAAGAATGTTTCCTGCAAGAAGATCCATCAAACCAAATCCGTTTGGCTGTAAAAAAATATGCAGTTGAAAACGGCTTGGAATTTTATGATGTCAAAGCTCAGGAAGGTTTCTTGAGAACGTTGATGATGCGTCAGAATTCTAAAGGAGAATGGATGGTTCTTTTCCAATTATTTAAGGAAATGAAAGCAGAGAGAATCCAATTATTCGATTTTCTTTTAAGCCAATTCCCACAAATCAAAACGCTTGTATTTGCCATCAATCCAAAAGGAAATGACAGCATCTATGATTTGGATATCCAAACTTATTTTGGTGAAGGTTTTCTTTATGAAGAGATGGATGGATTGAAATTCAAAATCGGACCAAAATCTTTCTTCCAGACCAATTACCGTCAGGCTTTAGAACTTTATAGAAAAACATTGGAGTTTGCTGAATTAACTGGTGACCAAGTTGTATACGATCTTTATACAGGAACTGGAACAATTGCTCAATATGTGGCGAGAAATGCCAAACACGTTATTGGAATCGAAGCTGTGCAAGAGGCTATTGATGCAGCTATAGAACACGCAGAACTGAATGGTCTTAACAATACGACTTTCTACGCCGGTGATATGAAAAATGTCTTCAATGATGAGTTTTTAGCCAATCATCCAAAAGCTGATGTTTTGATTACAGATCCACCAAGAGACGGGATGCACCAAAAAGTAGTAGAACAAATTCTGAAGTTAGCCCCAGAAAGAATCGTTTACGTAAGCTGTAATTCTGCAACACAAGCCAGAGATATTGCTTTGATGAAAGATGATTATGAATTGGTGAAAATTCTTCCGGTTGATATGTTTCCGCAAACACATCACGTAGAGAATATTGCTTTGTTAATCAAAAAATAAGATTTAATTTTATTCTAAATTCTAACATCAGATAATGAAGAATTTAATATTGTTTTTCGGATTTTTATTACTTCTCACCAGTTGTGGAGGAGATGATGATATCTGTCTGAGTGCTGATTCTACACCGAGACTTAAATTTAAATTCAAAGTTCCAAATACCGATAGCAATCAATTAACAGATATCGATACATTATATGTAGATGTAGATTATGGAAAAGCCGATTTAACCAATATCATTACTGCCCAAGCCAATGTGGATTCTATTTTTGTTCCGATGCGAGTGGATGCTTCTCCTTATACTGACATTTATTTTAGAACAAGAAAATCTGGGCCTAGAAGTAAGTTAAGGATTAACTATACGACAAAAGCCATTTATGTTTCCCCTGCGTGTGGTTATAAAATTAATTATGAAAACCTGAATGCCGAGCTTTTGGAAAGTAATCCTGTACAAAATGTCGAATCCAATCATACTTCATTAACTGATGAAACTAGAATCAATTTTTATCTTCGTTTTTAGTCTGTTTTGTATTTCTACTTTTTCTCAGAATAAAGCAGAAGAGAAAAAGTCAGATTCGATTAAATGGCAATATAAACCCAATCTTACAGTAGGCGTAGATGTACTGAATCTTGGAATTGGCTTCTTTAGCGATAGAAAATTATTTCAAGGCTATGTCTCGAGTAGGATCAACAAAAGAGTTCACGCTGTAATAGATTTAGGTTACGACAAAAACGTTTATCAGAAGAATGGCTACGATGCTAAAGTTGATGGGATTTTTGCTAAAGTTGGAGGATATTATATGTTATCTATGGATTCTGAAAATGACCTGAATGGTTTCTATGCTGGCGGAAAATTGGCAGGTAGTTTCTATAATCAGGAATATATGGCAATTCCTGTAAAAGGTCTTAATAGTGAAGGTGTAACCATAGCTTTTGATCCTTCCACGCAAAGCAGTTATTGGATAGAAGCAATGTTGGGCGCAAGGGTTCAGGTTTTTGAAAGCAACTTCTTCATAGATGTGAATTTACAGCCTCGATATTTAGCTTATACAACCAAACAAGATGAGATAGAACCAATGATTGTTCCTGGTTTTGGAAGAAGTTCAGGAAGTTTCACGATGGGATTTAGCTGGAGTTTAGCTTACAAATTTTAGAATAATACAACCAATATAGAAGTCCGTAATTAAGCGGGCTTTTTTTTATAGTTGATTGAATATGTTTTTTTGATTTGGGCAGCTATTTCCGTCTTCCGCTCCCAATCTTTTCACTCCACTTCGTTGCGTAAAAAGGATTTCCGCTCAAGCCGGGCTGCAGATTCAACATCTAAACAACTTTGGACTTTCAACTTAAATCATTAAAACAAAAAAGCACAAAACCAATAAAGGCTTTGTGCTTTTTTTATATCGCATAGAAAGATTAGTTAATCTTAATACTGAAAGGGCTTTCCATCATTACAGCAGATTTGGTATCAGGATCTGTGATGTGCTGGAAAATCTTGAAGTTCTCTTTCCCGATTTTGTTTTTAATCATTCTTGTAGAGAAATCTTCCTCAGTCTCAGCAGAAAATATTTGCTCGAATTTTGAAACTTTCGCCGGATAAGTACCAACACTATAAGTTTTCAGATTGGCAGATTTTGCAGCAAAGTTAATCGCATCTTGCAAAGAACCCAGATCATCTACCAAGCCAATTTCTTTCGCACGAACACCAGACCAAATTCTTCCTCCACCAATGGCATCTATTTGTTCAAAAGATTTTTTTCTATTCAATGTTACAAAATGGACAAATCTCTGATAAGTAGCTTCTACACTTCTTGTCATTATATTCAACGTACCGGGAGTCAATCCATTGATGGCCGAAATCATATTAGAGTTGGCATTAGTAGAGACGACATCACTTCTGATTCCGTTTTTCTCAGCCAATTCTTTGAAATAAGGCACCACTCCAAAAACTCCAATCGAGCCTGTTAAAGTATTAGGCTCAGAGAAAATTTTATCAGCGCCCATTGCAATATAGTAACCTCCGGAAGCTGCATAATCTCCAAAAGAAACTACAACAGGTTTTTTTCTTTTCAGTTGTTGCATTTCGAAAAGAATCTCGTCAGAAGCATTAGCACTTCCTCCAGGAGAATTGATTCTGAAAACTACCGCTTTTACATCATCATCTTTCTGAAGTTTCTTGATTTCTTTTACGAAGTTTTCAGAATAAATTCCGTCATAACCTTTTCCGTTATAGATCGCTCCAGATGCATAAAGAATTGCAATTTTTTTACCATTACTATCAGATTCTAATGATTGAGAATATTTGGCAAAAGAAATTTTATTGAGTTTCTTATCTGTATCGATATTCAGTTTTTTCTTGATGATGTTATCGTATTCAGATTTTTGAATGAGTTGATCTGCTAATTTGTATTTAAGACTCAAATTAGGCAAATAACTATAAAGACTATCTGTAATTGTATTGAGTTCAGCTACAGGAATGTTTCTTGAGTTAGCAATTTTAGTTGAAGTATTAGACCAAATATCATTCAATAATGTTGATAATTGTTCTTTGTTTTCAGGCGAAATTTCATCTCTTAAAAATGGTTCAACTGCTGCCTTGAATTTCCCGTGACGAATTACCTGAATTCCGATTCCATATTTTTCAGCAAAGTTTTTAAAGAAAGTCACTTCTGTAGAAAGACCTTTTAATTCTATTAATCCTGCCGGATTCAAGTAATATTTGTCTGCAACGGAACCAAGATAGTAAGCACCTTGAGAAACCGCATTTCCATAAGCATAAACAAATTTGCCACTTTTCTTGAAATCCTTCAGTGCATTTCTGATATCATCTAACTGAGTCATCCCAGCATTGATGTTATCCATTTCTAAACTGATTCCTTTTATTTTATCATCAGTTTTTGCATTTTCTATGGCTTTCAAAACATTATAAAGCAAAACAGGCGTTTCTTCTGTTTTGAATGCGAAAATTTCTTCCTGATCTTCAGAAGGACTATCAATTATTTTTGTTTTTAAATCAAGCGTCAGAACAGAATCTGATTTTACATCTGTACCCCCCGATAATGATGATAGAATAATGAATCCAATAAAAAACAGGAACAAACCTGCTGTTACAATGAAAATTGCAGTTAAATTTGCTAAAACTAATTTGAAAAAACTTTTCATCTAATTATATTATTTGGTCTATATGTCGTACAATGATGTCATTTTGTTACTCGGAAGTAATATAAATAATCCGGAAAAAAACATCGAGATTGCTCTTGAAAAAATAGAAAATCAAGCGGGTGCAATATTAAATAAATCTGAATTAATAATAACAAAACCTGTAGAGTTTGAAAGTTATAATAATTTTTGTAATATTGCAATTAAATTAAAAACACATTTTTCACCTATAAAACTACTTTCTGAGATGAAAGCTATCGAGAAGAGTATGGGTCGTGTAAGCGATTCTGCTGCTCTAGGAGCTTATCAGGATAGGATTATAGACATTGATATAATATTATATAACAATATAAAATTTATTTCGAAGCGGTTAATTATTCCTCATTACAAAAACCTCTATGAAAGAGATTTCGCCAAAAGGATTATTAACGAATTGAGATAGGTTTTTATAACACAGATGACTATGAAGAAAAAACTATTACTCTTCTTATTTTTACCATTTTTAGGTCTGGCACAGACTAATGACGGTAATACTAAGCCCGAAACTCAACCATTTAACAACAAAAGCCGACTTTTTAAAGATTGGTCTATCTCTGTTGGTGGAGGAGCATCCTTTATGACAAATTCGGATCTTACATCATTTTATGATGGAAAAATTAATTGGGGGTGGAACGGTTATGTTAGTTTGGATAAACAAATTAGCCACACGTTCGGATTGTCCTTGATGTATACCAGAGGTCAGACAAAGCAAAAAGCTTATTTAAATGATGCAGCTGGAGTTGCAAATGGTAATACAAAATTTGACCAAATTGCTTTGTTGGGAGACATAAACTTCTCAAACCTAATGAGAAGGACGGATAACAAATCGCCATTCCGATGGGCTTTGCATGGGTATGCCGGTATTGGTTTTACAGGATACAAAACCTTTCTGCAGGATAATGATAGGTTAAGCAAATGGCCTCTGTATATAGAGCAAAAAATGAATATCGCAACTTTTACATACTTAGGAGGTGTAGGGTTGAAATATAATATTTCAAGATTATTAGATATTGAACTAAGAGCTTTATACCTTATCAGTGGGGACGAAGAATTTGATGGTGGCGGATGGTCAAGAACAGATACAGGATATAACGAAATTAATGATACTTATTCAGATAATGCATGGTTATTTAATTTAGGTTTATCATTTAAATTAGGTAAAAACCAAGATCATTTACGTTGGGTAGATCCTTTACAGGGTGCATATGCAAAAGCTGCTGCTTTGGAAGAACAGTTTAAAGATTTCAATGTTTGTGAAAAAGGTGATCAGGATAATGATGGTGTTTGTGACGATTGGGATAGACAATTGGATACACCGGCAGGAGCAAGAGTTGATGGTGCTGGTGTTGCTTTAGATACTGATCTGGATGGCGTTATAGACCTCAATGACAAATGTGTCACTGTTCCTGGACCAATCCAAAATAATGGATGTCCTATAGAAAGTACACCTCAAGTTTTACCTACTAAAGAAGTAGCTATTGATGAGATTAATAAATATTTCAATGGAATTGAATTTGAATTGAATAAAGATGTTATAAGACCTAAATCTTTCTCTGATCTTAATAATGCTGCTGATATTATAAAAAATTTAGGAGGTGATAGCAAGTTTATTGTAGTTGGAGCTACAGATAGTAGAGGTTCTATAGAATATAATAAAAAATTATCTCAGGCTAGAGCAAACGCAGTCTTGAATTACCTTGTAAATAAAGGGGTTTCTGCAAATGTACTTACTGCAGAAGGTAGAGGGAAAGAAGATTTGAAATATACAGAATGTGATCCGGCAACAAAATGCCCAGAATGGAAGAATGAAGCTAACAGAAGAGTATATTTCGTTGCAAAATAAATAAACTAGAAAAAAACATTTAAAATATGAAACAAAATTTATTATCATTAGTAACAATAGGATTGTTGTTACCTATGAGTTTAGCAGGACAGAAGGTGTCGACAGATGCTAATTCTGGATCTCAAAATGTTTCTCCATTTACGCAAGAGTCTAAAAGATTCAATGATTGGTCTATATCAGTCGGGGCAGGTGTACCTTTGATTCAGTCTGCGGATATGACCTCTATCAAAAACGGAAATGGTAAAAACCTTTTTGGATATTCTGCTTATATCAGTGTAGATAAAGCTATAACACATGCCTTTGGTCTTAATCTACAGTATGACCGTGGAGAAACAAGACAAGGTCAAGTAAATACAAAGGATCATAAGCCTTTAGAAGGTAATTATCCTGCCGGTAGAACTCAGTATGATGCAATTTCAATCTTAGGAGACGTTAATTTTTCTAACCTCCTAAGAAGAGTAGATAACAAATCTCCTTTCAGATGGGCATTACATGGTTATGCAGGTATTGGTACTTTAGCATATAGATCTTATAGACAAGATCCAGGTCCTGTATACAATCAAACACTTAACTATGAATCTAAGCCTTTCAAAATAGGATCATTGTTCGGTCAGGCTGGAGCAGGTCTTAAATTTAAAATCAATAATAGATTTGACATTGAAGGAAGATTGATGTATGTTGTTACTGGTGATGATGAATTTGATGGAGCTGGAGTTGGACAAAATGGTTACAACTTGACAGAAGATCAAATTTCTGATAATTTCTTCAACGGAACTTTAGGTATTACCTTCAAACTTGGAAAACACGAATCTCACTTGATGTGGCATGATCCTTTGCAAGAAATTTATTACAAGTTAGATGTTCTTAATGATAAAACTCAGGATCTTGAAGTTTGTAAAAAAGGTGATGTAGATAACGATGGAGTTTGCGACGATTGGGACAGACAGTTAGATACTCCAGCTGGAGCTAGAGTAGATGGAGCTGGTGTTGCATTAGACGTAGATTTAGATGGTGTTATCGATCTTTATGACAAATGTGTTACGGTTCCAGGACCAGTTGAGAATCAGGGTTGTCCTTATCCTTCTAACACAACTACAGGCGTTGTAACAGATGGGGAAAGAATAATGAAAGGAATCGAATTTGATTTGAATTCTGATAGAATCCTACCTTCTAATACACCAATTCTGACTCAAGCGATTAATTATATCAATGCTTCTAATTCTAATTTTAAAGTAATTGGAGGAACAGATACAAGATCATCTGATGAATATAACCAAAAGCTTTCTGAAAGAAGAGCTAACAATGTGAAAGACTATCTAATCCAAAACGGTGCAGATAAAGCAAAATTGGAGGCTATCGGAAGAGGAGAGAAAGATCTTCTTTATCCAGAATGTGAACCAGCTGAAAAGTGCCCTGAATGGAAAAATAGAGCAAACAGAAGAGTATATTTTGAAGCTAAATAAAATATATTCATATAAATTAAAACCGTTTCGTTTATTGCGAAACGGTTTTTTTATGTTCAGGAATTGATTAAATTTACAAATGCTTTCTTCTACAGAATCACAAGATAGACTTATTCATCAAACACTTAAACAATTTTGGGGGTTTGATGAGTTTAGGTCTTCTCAAAAAAATATTATCCTTTCCATTGTTAATGGTAAAGATACTTTAGCATTATTACCAACTGGTGGTGGGAAGTCGCTTTGTTATCAGTTGCCAGCCATCGTTTTACAAGGAACTTGTCTGGTTATTTCTCCGCTTTTAGCATTGATGAGAGATCAAATCGATGCTTTGCAAGCTATAGGAATCGAAGCCGAATTACTGAGCTCAGATTTGGATGAATTCGAGGAAGAGTCTGTTTACAATCGATGCAAAGAGGGATTAATAAAAATTCTTTATATCTCACCTGAAAGATTACAAAATCAACTATTCTTAAGAAGTATCCAGGAGATTGAGGTTTCATTTATTGCGGTTGATGAGGCGCATTGTATTTCGGAATGGGGCTCAGATTTTCGCCCGAGTTATCAGAATATCAAAAAATTCAGACAGGAATTCAAAAATGTGCCTTGTCTGGCTTTGACGGCTACTGCAACCAATCAAGTGGTTGATGAAATTGTATCCAAATTAGGATTGCATAACCCTCAGGTTTACAAACAAAGTTTCAAGCGAGAAAATCTAAATATTATTGTTGAAAATACTTCCAATAAGTATAACAGGATTCTAGAATTCATTAGACAAAATCCCTCTTCTGGAATCATCTATACAAGAACCAGGAAAGAAGCGGAAGAATTAACTTATTTCCTTAAAAATAACAAATTCCAAAACGCAGATTTTTTCCACGCCGGATTATCTTCAACTGAAAAAGAAAAACTTCAAAAAAAATGGATTAGCAGCCAGTTTCACGTTTTGGTTTCTACCAATGCTTTCGGAATGGGGATCGACAAAGATAATGTGCGATTTGTAATTCATTTGTCACCTTCTTCCACAATTGAAAATTATTACCAGGAAATTGGTCGAGCTGGACGAAATGGAGAAGAAGCTTTAACATTAATGCTTTGGAACGAACAAGAATTGACGAACATCGATAATACATTTAAAAATCAAATTCCTAACAAAACCGAATACGAGAAAATATTGACTTATCTCTATTCAATTTTTCAAATTGGAGATAACGATTGGCCGGAGAAAACCTTCCAGCTTGACCTCAACAGAATCAAGAATCTGACGAAATTATCGTTAGCGAAAATCAAAAATATTCTGACGTTTCTGAACAATCAAGAACTGATTTATTATAAAAATAATATCTCAGCTTCCACAATTCAGAGTTTTGTTCAGTCGGATGAATTGGAGCAACTGGCTTCTTCAGATGCTTATTTTATAGAGTTGTTGTTTAGGAATTTGCCGGGATTATCGATTCAGAAAGTACATTTCAGTGATTTGGCTTTTTGCAAAAAAAACGGAATGGATCTTCAGAACTTCAAACAAAAACTTTTGCAGTTACAGAAAGCTGGACATTTGGAATATCTCGACGGAAGTCTTCATTCCATCAAGTTTTTAAAACCTCGGAATGACCGGCATTTGTTTGGAGAGTATTGGTCACTTTTCCATAATATTCAGAAAAATAAACTGAGGAAATGGGAAGAAAACAAGTTCTTCATTCAAGATCCCGATTTTTGTAAAATGAAACTCATTCTAAGTTATTTCGGAGAACGAGATGCGGAAAATTGTGGTAAATGTTCGGTTTGCAGAAAGAGAACCAACTCCAAGAGAACTTTGTCTTATGATATCTCTCAGCAATTGTCGAACCGACCAATGTCTTTGGACGAAGTGGCAGCAAACCTCAATTTTTATTCAAAAGAATCTATTTCAGAAACCTTGATTTTTCTTTTGGATATCGGAAAAGTCAAGATGTTGAACTACAAAACTTATATGTTAAATAATTAGATTTAATCATTTATCAACTATCAATCATCAATTATAAAATCAATGCAGACGAAATCCCTTAATGTCGTTTTTTTCGGTACTCCCGATTTTGCAAAGGCTTCTCTGGAAGCGATATTCAAATCTCATCATAAAGTTGTAGGCGTTGTAACAGCAGCCGACAAAGCCAGCGGAAGAGGAATGAAACTGACACCTTCTCCTGTGAAAGTTTTTGCAGAAGAAAATAATCTCAACCTTTTCCAGCCGGAAAAACTCAGAAATGCAGAATTTTTAGAAGCAATCAAAAATCTGAATGCCGATGTTTTTGTAGTGGTGGCTTTCAGGATGATGCCTCAGGTTTTGTTTTCGATTCCGAGATTGGGAACATTCAATCTGCACGGCTCGTTGCTGCCGGATTATCGTGGAGCCGCTCCAATTAATTATGCGGTCATCAATGGCGAAACCAAGTCGGGTGTAACTACATTTTTCATCAATGAAAAAATTGATGAAGGCAATATTCTTCTCCAAGCAGAAACCGAAGTTTTACCGGAAGATAACGCCGGAACTTTACACGATAAATTAATGGTGATTGGTGCTGATTTGATTATTGAAACCTTGAACGGATTAGCAGAAAACTCAATCACGGAAAAACCTCAGCCCCAAAAAGAAAATCCAAAAACGGCTTATAAAATATTTAAAGAAAATTTAAAAATCGATTGGAATCAAAGTTCTGAAACGATTCATAATTTCGTGAGAGGAATGTCGCCTTATCCAACAGCTTTCACAATTTTGAAAATCGGAGAAGAAGAAAAATCACTTAAAATCTTCAAAGGACATTTTGAATTAGAATCACATTCAAAAGAAGCTGGAGATTTTGACATTTCTAAAAACGAGTTCAAATTCTATACAAAAGACGGAATCTATTATCCGGAAGATGTTCAAATACAAGGGAAGAAAAGAATGCCTGTCAAAGATTTCCTTAATGGAATTCAGAATTTTGAAGATTATAAATCTTAGACAAAAAGAGAATAGACAAATAGATAATAGATTCAAATGCAAAATAACAAAGTCAAAATTTTAAAGACAGAAATTCTATCGGATAATTGGTACACCTTGAACAAAGTGACTTTCGAATATCTGAAGAAAAATGGAACGCTGGAAACCCAAAGCAGAGAAGCTTATGACCGTGGAAATGGTGCAACAATTTTACTTTACAACAAAGAATCGAAAACTGTCATTCTCACGAGACAATTTCGTCTGCCGACTTACATCAATGGAAATGAGGACGGAATGATGATAGAAGCTTGCGCCGGACTTTTGGATAAAGATAATCCTGAAGACTGTATCAAAAGAGAAACAGAAGAGGAATTGGGTTATGAGATTTCTGACATCAAAAAAGTGTTCGAAGTTTATATGTCGCCAGGTTCTGTGACGGAAATTCTTTATTTTTTCATCGCGGAATATTCCAAGTCGATGAAAATCAATGATGGTGGCGGACTGGAAGAAGAGCAGGAAGAAATAGAAGTTTTGGAACTCGATATCGATAAAGCTCTTGAAATGATTGATTCGGGAGAAATCAAAGATGCGAAAACGATTATGTTACTTCAGCACGTGAGACTCAAAAATATTCTATAGATTTAAAATCAATTCAATTATAAAAATTTAAAATGAAAAAATTATTTTTCGGATTAATGTTCGCATCCAGTCTTGTGTTTTCTCAGGATTTGAAAGTGATGACTTACAACATCCGATTGTCATTAGAAAGCGATAAAGAAAATTCCTGGGACAACAGAAAAGAAGATGCTTTGGCATTGATGTCTTATTATCATCCGGATTATTTTGGTGTTCAGGAAGCAGTTCCTCAGCAAATGACTGACATCAAAACCAGTTTGAAAGATTATGATTATGTTGGCGTTGGAAGAGATGACGGGAAAAATCAAGGTGAATATTCTGCTATTTTTTATGACAAAAACAAATTGGAAGTTCTGAAATCCGGAACTTTCTGGTTGAGTGAGACGCCAGAAAAACCTTCGAAAGGTTGGGATGCGGCTTACAACAGAGTTTGTACTTATGCGTTTTTCAAAATCAAGAAAACAGGAAAACAATTCCTAGCAATGAACCTGCATTTTGACCACGTTGGCGATGTTGCCAGAGTGAATTCTGCGAAGTTGATTCTTGAAAAGATCAAAGAACTTAACTCGAAAAATCTTCCATTAACCTTGACTGGAGATTTCAATTTGACGGATGATTCTGAGCCTATTAAAATTATTTCTAAGTCTTTGGACAATGTTTATTATCATTCCAAAAAACCACATTATGGACCTAAAGGAACGTTCACGGCTTTTGATATCAACACCGTTCCAAAAGAAAGGATTGATTATATTTTTGTTAAAGGTTTCGATGTGTTGTCCAACAGAACAATTAATGACAGACGCGAAAATTTGCTTTATCCGTCTGACCATTTTCCGGTTTTGACTGAGATTAAGTTTAAGAAATAAACAAAGCAAAAATCCTCTTGAGAAAGAGGATTTTTTTTATTTTACTTTTATTCTTTTATCCAGTTTTGAATAAAGCTAGTTTCTTTCTCATAATCTTCATTATCATATGTAAATCTTGCAAAGTATTTTTCCTCTTTTTGAGGAATAGACTTGGGCTCAATTTTATATAGATTGAAAAAAATGGTGTCTTTAAGTTGTGCGTTTCTTCCGTGAAATGTTTTACTTAAATAATAAACATCATCCTTGAATTTGTATAAATTCATATCTAAACCAGTTCTAAATCTTCCAAAAGGATAAACTTGTTTAGAGTTTAAATCATAAATGAGTTGGTAATTAACTCCACATCCAAGACCTGTACACATATCAAAATCAAGTAAAAGTAATACCAGATTTAAAGATTTGTAATATTTAACTTCGGATATTTGGTTAGCATAATCAACTGAATCTTTTTTACTCCATACATCATTAATTGTTATTAGCTTGTTTATATCTATTTTTTCACTGTTTATTTCAATAAAGAATTTTTTGTTTTTAATATAACTTTCAATTTTTAGATTTGGGTCAAATATTGAAACAGAATCCAACCTTGTTGAAAATGTCGGTTTTATTTCAGATTTCTCTATTTTAGAAATGAATGATTTAACTTTTTGACTAATATTATTAGTAGAATCAGTTTTATTAATTTTTGTTTCAACTTTATTTTCCTTACAACTCAAAAATGTAAAAAGTAAAAAAGCGAATAAGAATGGATGTGTTTTTATCATAGCTTAAAATTAAGCAAACTATTTCTCCCAAACAATCTTCTTCGTCATCACATCATTCGAATTGGTTCCAACCATTATTTCAAATTCTCCGGCTTCCCAATCATAATTAAGTTCATCATCGTAGAATTTCAAATCTTCCGGAGTCAATTTGAACGTAACTGTTTTGTTTTCACCTTTCTTCAAAGCTGTTTTTTGAAAACCTTTCAGTTCTTTTACAGGTCTCACCACTTTTCCAAACAAATCTCTGATGTACAACTGAACAACTTCTTCGCCATCAAAATTTCCCGTATTGACAACATTGACATTAATCGTTAAAGTTTGATTTCCTTTAAGATTGTCAGAACTCAGGTTAAAGTTTGAATATTTGAAATCGGTATAACTTAATCCAAATCCAAAAGGAAATTTCGGGTCGTTATCCAAATCAATATAAGCGGAAACATAATTTCTGTCCGTGGATTTTCCGGCTGGTCTTCCGGTGTTGTAATGGTTGTAGTAGATTGGGATTTGACCTTCTGTTCTTGGGAAAGTCATTGGTAGTTTTCCACCAGGATTCACATTTCCGAAGATAACATCGGCGATAGAATTTCCAGCTTCCGTTCCCAGCCACCAACTGTAAACGATTGTGGAAATATTATCCGCTGCCCAGTCAAAAACTAAAGGTCTTCCTGCATTAATCATTAAAACAATAGGCTTTCCTGTTTTGGCAATTTCTTTCAATAGGTCTTCCTGAACTCCAGAAAAATGAATGTTGCTTCTGCTTTTTGCTTCGCCACTCATTGCGTGTCCTTCACCAAGCGTCATTATCACGACATCTGCTTTTTTAGCTGTTTCAATGGCTTCTGCAAACATCGATTTGTCCTGGTCATTTTCATTACAACCTTTAGCGTAAAGTAAAGTTGAATTTTTGTCTAATTGATTTTTGATTCCATCAAATTGAGTCACGATTCTCTGCGCATCATCTTTGAAAGGAACAGACCAGAATCCGTGCATCGCAACCGCATCTTTTCCAAAAGGACCAATCAAAGCAACTGTTTTTGTAGATTTTGAAAGTGGAAGAAGTTTCTTTTCATTCTTCAGAAGAACAACACTTTTTGCGCCGAATTCTCTTCCAAATTTTCTGTTCTCAAGATTATTGGTCTGCTGTTTTTGTCTGTCATTATTGATAAATCTGTAAGGGTCATCAAATAATCCCATCTCAAATTTCTTGATTAAAATCCTTCTTACAGCATCATCCACAAACTTGATATCCACTTTTCCTTCTTTCACTAGTTTCGGAAGCTGTTCCATATAGATTCGGCTTTCCATATCCATATCGCTTCCAGCAAGAATCGCTCTTTCTCCGGCTTCGGCATTGTCTTTTGCATAGCCGTGTTTTATCATTTCTCCAATACTTCCCCAATCCGAAACTACGAAACCTTTGAAGTTCCATTTATCTTTTAATAAATCTCTCAGGATATATTTGTTAGCCGTTGCAGGAATTCCATTAATATCATTAAATGAATTCATAAAGGTTGCAACGCCAGCTTCAGCAGCTGCTTTGAAAGGCGGCAAATAAGTTTCGTTCAATTGTCTCAAACTCATATCGACAGAGTTGTAATCTCTACCGCCAACTGCCGCACCATAGGCGGCAAAGTGTTTCGCACAAGCCATTATCGCATCAATATTCCCCAGACCTTTTCCCTGAAAACCTTTGATTCTCGCCAATCCGATTTTAGTTCCGAGATAAGTATCTTCGCCGGAACCTTCCATTACACGTCCCCATCTTGGGTCTCTTGCGATATCCACCATTGGCGCAAATGTCCAGTGAATTCCGTAGGCTGAAGCTTCTATCGCAGCAATCCTCTCAGATTTTTCTATCATTTCCAAATCCCAGCTTGCTGCCTGACCAAGATTGACAGGAAAAGTCGTTCTGAAGCCGTGAATCACATCTTGCCCAAATAACAAAGGAATTTTCAATCTTGATTCTAATGCTAATTTTTGGAAAGCCCTGGTTTCTTCTGCGCCAGTTACATTGAGCATAGAACCGACTTTTCCTTGTTTGATTTCTTCTAAAACTTTTTTTGAGTTAGAGTTTTGTGGCCCTGTCGCATACTCGAAGCCGCTATATTGTACGAGTTGTCCGGCTTTTTCTTCCAGAGTCATTTTGGAAATCAATTCGTTGACTTTTTGCTCTATGTTTTTCTGTGCAGAAATGCTAATCGCTAAAATTATAAACAGGAAGGAAAGGAAATATTTTTTCATGAGAAAACTTTTTGTCTCTTTTTGAGAAATTAATATTTGTAAAATTAATATTTAATTCATTAATAACGATATTTAAAACAAAAAAGCTGTTTTTACCAAAAGGTGAAAACAGCTTGAAATAATTAAATAGTTAGCTAGTATACTCTTAAACCAGATCTAGCTCCACTGGAAGTCAATACAGATTGAGATCTTGCTTTCTGACCAGCAGAGAACATAAACATCGCAGCATCATCCACGTAATCCATATAATTCATAAACATTACAGATCTGGATGTTCCGCTGCAAGTGTTGTATAATGGATAAGTTGGTTTTCCATAGTTAGCACCAGTTTGTGTCGGTGTATCAGCAACTTGGTCATTTCCACAAGATGCATCGCCCCAGATATGTCTTAAGTTAAGGTAATGTCCAACTTCGTGTGTTGCGGTTCTTCCAAGATTATAAGGCGCTGTAGTACCAGTTTTTCCAAAATAGGGCGCTGCGATTACAACACCATCGTTCCAAAGTCCTGCAGATTCTGGAAATGTCGCATATCCAAGAATTCCACCCATATTTCCAACAACCCAAAGGTTGAAATAATTAACTGGGCTTGTTGCGTCGATTCCGCCTGATGATGATTTTTTCATAGCATCATTAGTGCCCCATTTTGTTTTAGTGGTAGCTTTTCTTACGGTTTTTACAAGATGAAATCTCACCTGAGTATCACCTGCTTTAACTCCTGAAAACTCTGTCGGGATTTTAGTCACATCCGTATTAGTTCCCGCAAAATCAGCATTAAGAATAGCAATCTGTTCAGCAATTCTCGCATCAGAAATATTTTCTGCAGATGACTTGTACAATACATTAACTACAACCGGAATATCTACGGAACCATCTGCTAAAACCTTTCCCGAAGTAATAAAAGATTGAAGTCCTGCTTCTATGTTAGCGTATCTTGCTCTCGCACTGGCATCTGTACTTAGTAATTGTTGTCTGATTTCTTCAGAAGGACAAGACCTTCTTGCGGCTACGGTAGTTGTAGAATTTTCCTCTGCCAAAGTTTCTGTTTCAGAGTTTTGAGTACAGGCAGTCAATGTAATGGCTGTAGCTAGGTAAAAAAAGGTTTTCTTCATAGGATTATATTTTTAAAATTTTAATCAAATGTATATATTTTTTACATTTATTTCTGGTTTGTTTTAAAAAAATATTTAATAATTAATTAAATATATTGAATAATATTTAATTAATCGTTTGTTTGAATTGATTTTATTTGCTGAAAATGAGATGCTTTTAATTTTTTCTGGAATTCCGAAAATTATCTTTTCATTTTAAATTTTTATTTTTGATTTCTAATTGTTAAAAAATGAACAAACTATTATTGGGATTGATGCTTATAGGCACTACAATGTCTGCACAGGAATTGTATATGCCGAGAAACATTAAGAAAGCTTACACCAACGGAACACGTGATATGTCTGGAAAGCCGGGCAGAAACTACTGGCAGAACAAAGGTGTGTATGATGTGAATGTAAAAGTAGATGCTAAGACTAAGATTGTTTCTGGCTCAGAAACGATTCAGTATTCCAATAATAGTCCGGATGAATTGAAGGTTTTGGCAATCCGATTTGTGAATAATATGACGAAACCACAATCTGCAAGAGCTGGTTATGCTTCGAAAGATGCTTTGACGGATGGTTTGAAAATTAAATCTTTCTACATCAACGGAGAAAAATATAATATCAATAGTGATAACTGGTCAACCGTTGAGGCCGTGAAATTAACAAAACCATTGGCGTCAAAATCTCAAACTGAAATCAAAATCGAGTGGGAATATCCATTAGCTAAAGAAAGTGGAAGAGAAGGGCAAATAGACCCAGAAACTTTTTATGTAGCCTATTCTTTCCCGAGAGTGTCGGTTTATGATGACTATAACGGTTGGGATATGTTGCAGCATAACGGCAGACAGGAGTTTTATAATGATTTCAATGATTACTCTTTTTCTATTTCTGCGCCTAAGAATTTTGTGGTTTGGTCAACTGGTGATTTTCAAAATCCGGAAGACGTGCTTCAACCCGAATATCTAAAACGTTTCAAAGAGTCTTTAAAGTCGGATAAAATCATCCACGTTGCAAATGCCGAAGAAATGAAATCGGGAAAAGTGACGAAACAAAATGAGTGGAATGTCTGGAAATTCAAAGCCAATCATATTGTTGATTTTTGTTTTGCATTGAGCAATCATTACGTTTGGGATGCGTCGAGTGTCCAGCTAAAAACCAAAAGAGCAAGTGTGCAATCGGCTTACAATGCCGGCGCGAAAGATTTTGAACAATACACGGGCTGGATGCGCTATAACCTGAAATGGTTTACCGACAACTGGCCTGGTGTAGAATATCCTTTTCCTGTGATGACAGCCATCCAAGGTTACGCTGATATGGAATATCCGATGATGATAAACGACACCAGTATCCCAGATGATTTGCAGGATGCGAGACTGACGGCTGACCACGAGATTGCGCACACCTATTTTCCTTTTTATATGGGAATCAACGAAACCCGATATGCTTATATGGATGAAGGTTGGGCTACGATGCTGGAATATCTGATCGGAATTGATGAAAATGGAAAAGAAGCGGCGGATAAATTTATGAAAAACTTCCGTGTGAAACGCTGGATTAATGATGCTTCTACTGAACAGGATCAGCCGATTATTACCTTAAGTTCTCAGCTTTCAGGAGCTGGTTATGGGAATAATGCTTATGTGAAATCAGCTTTGAGCTATCTGGCTTTGAAGGATTATTTAGGTGATGACTTGTTCAAGAAGGCGCTTCATTATTATATGGATAATTGGAACGGGAAACATCCGATTCCGTGGGATTATTTCAATTCTATGAATGCAGGTTCCGGGAAGAATCTTAATTGGTTCTTCAATAATTGGTTTTATACGAATAATTATATCGATTTGAAAATCAATTCTATTTCTCAGGAAAAGAATCAGATGGTTTTAACGGTTGATAATGTTGGTGGATTTGCGATTCCGTTTGATGTTGTTTTGACTTATGAAGATGGAACAACGGAAAAAGGCCATTTTACGCCAGTTGTTTGGGAGAAAGACCAGAAATCTACCAGTCTGAATATTCCGGTTAAGAAGAAAATAAAATCTGTGAATCTGGATGGCGGGATTTTTATGGATTATACGCCGGATGATAATTTGAAGAGTCTTTAATTTTAGTTTTACAAAAGAGATTTTGTATGAAAAATATTAGTCTTTTATTGATGTTGCTATTCTTTTCTTCCTGCGTTTCACAGAAGAATAAAACCATTCAGCAGAATATTCTGACGTTGAAGGACAGTTATTGTAAAGCGCCTTTACAGTATAACTATTCTCAAAAAATTCCATCCTATAATTCTGATTCTATCATCACGGCCAATCAGAAGCTTAAACGGTATTTTTCTGACCAAAGTATTTTGATTCTGAATGCTCTAGAAAGTATCGACGAAGCAGAGAAAATCATCGATTTGAAAAAAGATTCGACATTAAAATCTCAACTGAGAGTTGTACAGCTGAAGACTAAAATTAATAGTAAAATCAGTATTGCATTGACGGAGTTGGATGCTGTAGCAGCGGAATTTGACTGCGAAGGTGAAAGGGTTGCCCAGATGGCCAATTATGTAGATAATATGAATGACAACCGAAATAATAAATTGATACTTTTTTCTATTATTACTGGTGCAGTAACCTCTGTTGCAGGAGGTGTTATCAAGGATAATGGTGTAGAAAACGCAGTGAATATTGGTGGAGGTTTGCTTGGAGCAGGACTTGGATTGGCAACATTTAACCCGAAAGGTAAAAAAGTAGAATTCATCCACGGGCGAAATCTCTTGCGTGATATTTGGGAACAAAAGTTACTGTCCAAGAATTTTCCGCCTTTTATTTGGTATATGTACACCGAGAAGAAGTTTACCGGAAACCGAGAACATTCTATCATAGAGAATATGAAACAAAGGTGGATTCAGTATCAGTTTGACAGCGATGAGAATACTGCGAATCAGTCAGTGAATTTTGGAAACGGTGGACTTTACCGGTCATCAGACTTACACAATCGTGCATCGATGCTGAATCAAATGCAGTCTGCCACAAGAACTATTAATCAGAATATTAATTATCTTCTGCTGGATTTGGATAAAGTGATTTCGGATTCTTAATCAATTTTATAATAGAAAACTTCTTTGTAGCAGGGATAATTCTTTAATAAATGATAGATTTGCAGGCTAATTATAATTAATAAAATTATCCAATGAAAAGACAGATTATTGCATTGTTTTGCATAGCAACACTTAGTATTATTTCTTGTGCTAAGGAAGGAGATAAAAAAGATGACAGCAAATATACCGACGAGCAAAAAGCCTCTTATTACATAGGAATGAGCATCGCTCAAAATATGAAACAGGAAGGTTTCAAAGTAGATGCAGAACTTCTGGCTCAAGGTATCAAAGAGGAAATGGACAGCACGAAGAAAAAGATGTTGCCAGCTGAAGAGATGAACAGCTTTATGCAAGATTTTATGATGAAGCAACATCAAAAGAAACAATCTGAAGCAAATGCACAAGGCTCTGATAATAAGAAAAAAGGTCTGGAGTTTCTTGCGAAAAATAAGACTAACCCAAAAGTGAAAACTACTGCTTCTGGTTTACAATATGAAGTACTTCAGGAAGGTGATGGGAAAACAAAACCAAAAGCATCCGATGTAGTACAGGTAAAATATACCGGAAAATTGTTGGATGGGACTGTTTTTGACTCTACCGACAAAAATGGTGGCGCGCCAGCAGATATTAATTTAGGCGCTGTTATCCCAGGATGGACAGAAGGAATTCAGCTGATGAGCAAAGGGTCTAAGTACAGATTTTACATTCCTTCCGATTTAGCTTATGGAGATCAAGGAGCTGGCGGTGCAATTCCTGGAGGTTCTACTATTATTTTTGATGTAGAATTGGTGAATATAAAATAAAGCTCTCGATTTAATAAAAATTGAAAAACCTCAGCTATTTTAGTTGAGGTTTTTCTTTATACTGTAGGTTGAAATTAATATGAATTATGTTTTCCATTAGTGATTTGTAACAAAGTTTAATTAGTTTTGTGCGATTAAATAAATGAAAAAAACTATGAAAAAACTCTTATTCTCGTTAGCAATTGCAGTAGCTAATTTTTCTTTTGGGCAAATTACATTAGAGCACGTTTTTCCGGCGGGAGAAACAGCTAAAGTTTATAAAAATGAAAATCAAACATTTTATTTTACAACAAAATTTGAATCAAATACTATAAATACATATAATTCAGATTATTCTTTATATAAAACTATTAATGTGCAAAGTCCTGCTGGTTTTGGGACTGTTTCTTTTCCTACAGCTGATAATTTCGATTTTGTAATCTCTAAAAATATTTTTATAATGACGACAAATTAGAAATTGTAATAGCCTTTTATGGTAATGCTGGACAAAGCAAATTGCAAATCATTAATGAGGATGGTATAGTTATCAAGAATTTTGATAATCAATATTATGATTATGATATTGAATTGTTTACGGATAAAACAGTTAATAAAAATAAATTAGTTTTATTAAACACAGCAGATGCGAGTGAGGTGTATACATTACCTTCATCTTCTCTTGCTTCAAAAGAGATTGAGTATCAAAAGAAATTATCTGCTTTCCCAATCCCAACCAATAAAACTTTGAATATTTTCAATCCTGGGAATGGAGCTAACAAAGTTGAAGTTTATGATGTTTCTGGAAAAATGGTTGTGAGCAAAAGTTTCAATATTAATGAAAATAGAATATCTGTTAAAGTTGAAAATTTACCAAAAGGAAATTACATTTATAAAATTGGAAATCTAACTTCTAAGTTTATTAAGAATTAAAATTTCTTATTCAATAAAATCAAAAACCTCAGCTTTTAGCTGAGGTTTCCTTTATATGATGATTGTGGTTAAAAAATATTATATCCTAAAATAAAAGAAACTCTGCTAAGCTTCGCACTCCAATAGCCTCTTTCGTATAATTCTTTGCTGGTAGAAACTTTCAGCTCACCACTGAATTTATTCTTGTACTTATAACCGATTCCAAAATTCAAATATGTACTTTTTGTGTCATAATAAGAACCACCATTCAAATAGCCAGGTTTGAGGCTGGTGTAGGTCATGAGTGCATCTTTGGTCATATAAATATTGGTCACTATTCCGGCATTGATGAAAATTTTTGACTTGTCGCTGAGAAACATATAATGTCTCAGTCCAATTTCCAAGTCTAGCATATCAAAACTTGTAGCGAACTTATACGTTCCATCTTTGGAAACACTTTCATTTTTATATCTGTAATATGTTGGTTCTGCAATTATAGACCATTTGTTTTTGTTAAACGGCAAAACTAACTCAGCTTCCAGACCAATTGTATAGCCTGTTTTATCATAAAAATCTACATCTTGATAAAAACTATGAAGGTCAACATTTAGTTTATTAAAACTTACACCCATCCGAAAGCTTAAATTAAAATCTAACTTATTATTTTTTGTTTCATTTTTTTCTCCGTTATATTGTTGGAAAAAATCAACAAGATAGCTTTTTTCATATTTAATTTTCCGGGGTTTTTCTCCAGTTAAACTTACTAGTTGGTCAATATATTCTGTATTCTCAGCAATTTTATATGTGTCTCCGCCAGGATTATATTTTTTATAGACCAATGGTATGATTTCTCCATTTTCCGTTGAATAGAAATATTGTTCAATATTCTTGTTTCTATACTGATAGAGTTTAAGCTTTCCACTAGTCAATTGGTTCAAGAAAATGGTTCGTTCTTCCCAGATTGGATTTGGAAGATATGATAAATCATTCATGTTATTAGAAGAGACATCTATTTTGCCCGTATATTTCACAAATTTAAAATAGCTCGGAACTGAAAATTCTTTTATATTAATCAGTTGACCTGTCTTTTGCTCGTCATTTTCTCCGGATTTGTAAATGAAAGTATCAGGATTTTCCAACCAGTCTAGATTTTTTATATAAACATCTTTTTGCTGGCCGCTTTGAGTGATGATATAACCTTTTTCAAATTTGATTTGACTATTTGCTATAAATGATAGCAAAATACACAAGAGGTAGTGAATTTTCATTGAATCATTAATTTTGACGCAAATTAAAATTAATTTTTCAAAATAAGACGATGATTTATTCCTGAATAAAAAAATCCTTTTTAGCAATACTAAAAAGGATTTTTTTTAAATAGTATTTAATATGAAGAAAAATTTAACTCTTATTCTACCGGTCTGAAAACCAAACCTGTTTCTTCGAAATAATCCAAAGTAATTCTGTCACCGTCATTCACGGTTCCTGCGAGGATTTCTTTTGATAATTTATTCAGAACTTCCTGCTGAATTACTCTTTTCAAAGGTCTTGCTCCGAAAACCGGGTCATAACCTTTGTTGGTTAGGTAATCCAAAGCATCTTGTGTTGCAGTCATAATGATATTTCTCTTTGCTAACATATCATTAAATCCTCTCAACTGATACTGAACGATTTTTCCGATTTCTTTTTTTCTTAAAGGCTGGAACAATACTGTTTCATCAATTCTGTTCAGGAATTCAGGACGAAGCGTTTGCTTCAATAAGTCAAAAACTTCAATTTTGGTTTTGGCGACAATTTCATCCTGATTTTCTTCGGTAATATCTTCAAAATTCTCCTGAATGATGTGCGAACCTAAATTCGAAGTCATAATGATAATCGAGTTTTTGAAATTCACAACTCTACCTTTGTTATCGGTCAAACGACCATCATCCAAGACTTGAAGTAATGTATTGAAAACATCAGGATGCGCTTTTTCAATTTCATCTAAAAGTACAACTGAATAAGGTCTTCTCCTTACCGCTTCCGTTAATTGACCACCTTCATCATAGCCAACATATCCTGGAGGCGCACCAACTAAACGAGAAACCGAATGTCTTTCCTGATATTCACTCATATCGATTCTCGTCATATTGTTTTCGTCATCGAATAAAAACTCAGCTAAAGCCTTTGCCAGCTCAGTTTTACCAACTCCGGTTGTTCCTAAAAATAAGAAACTTCCGATTGGTTTTTTCTCGTCGCTCAGTCCCGCTCTGTTTCTTCTAATCGCATCTGCAACCGCTTCGATGGCTTCTTCCTGACCGACGACTCTGTGATGGAGCTCAGTTTCAAGATGTAATAATTTTTCTCTTTCAGATTGAAGCAACTTTGTAATAGGAATTCCTGTCCATTTTCCAATTACTTCTGAGATGTTGTCTGCGGTAACTTCTTCTTTAATCAATTCATTCTGATGGTTTTGCATCTCTAGTTCGAGTTTCTGCAAAGCATCTTCTTTCTCTTTGATTTTCCCGTACTGAATTTCTGCAACTTTTGCGTAATCTCCTGCTCTTGAAGCTCTTTCTGCTTCTAATTTTAAGGATTCTATATCTTTTTTAATCTGAGTTAAATCCTCAGATTTTTGCTTTTCTTTCAGCCATTTGGCATTGATTTCGTTTCGCTGTTCAGAAATTTTCGAAATATCCTCTTTTAAATGGTCAATTTTGGTTTGACTTCCTTCTCTTGAAATAGCCGCCAACTCAATTTCCATCTGCATCAGTTTTCTGTCTAAAACATCCAGCTCTTCAGGTTTTGAATTGATTTCCATTCTGAGTTTTGCCGAAGCTTCGTCAATTAAATCAATCGCTTTGTCCGGTAAAAATCGGTCTGAAATATATCGTTGAGACATTTCCACAGCTGCAATAATCGCCTCGTCTTTGATTCTTACTTTGTGATGCGCTTCGTATTTATCTTTAATTCCACGAAGAATAGAAATCGCCGATTCAGTATCTGGTTCTTCCACCATCACTTTTTGAAAACGTCTTTCTAAAGCTTTATCTTTTTCGAAATATTTTTGATATTCATTTAAAGTTGTTGCACCGATGGCTCTTAATTCTCCTCTAGCCAAGGCAGGTTTCAAAATATTAGCTGCGTCCATAGCGCCTTCACCACCTCCGGCTCCGACCAAAGTGTGAATTTCGTCGATGAAAAGGATAATTTGCCCGTCTGATTTGATGACTTCATTCACAACAGATTTTAATCTTTCCTCAAATTCACCTTTGTATTTTGCACCGGCGATCAAAGCGCCCATATCTAATGAGTACAAGGTTTTATCCTGTAGATTTTCAGGAACGTCACCGTTGATAATTCTGTGAGCGATTCCTTCTGCAATCGCAGTTTTACCAACACCTGGCTCACCAATCAAGATCGGATTATTCTTAGTTCTTCTGGAAAGAATCTGTAAAACTCTTCGGATTTCTTCATCACGACCAATTACTGGGTCGAGTTTCCCTTCGGCAGCAAGTTCGTTGAAGTTTTTAGCATATTTATTTAAGGATTGATAAGTTTCCTCGGAACTTGCAGAAGTGGCTTTCGAACCTTTTCTCAATTCCTTGATCCCACCTTCCAAAAGACTTTTGGTTACGCCCATATCTTTCAACGTTTTCGAAACTTCAGAATTTGTTTCCAAAAGAGAAAGCCATAAATGTTCGATCGTTATGAATTCATCACCCATTTTTTTGGCGATGTTTGGCGCATCCAACAAAACTTTGTTCGCTGAATTTGAAAGATAAATATTTCCACCCTGAACTTTCGGAAGTCTTTCAAGATTTTCACGGTTGCGCTCTCTTACTAAAGTTGCATCTGCTTCAGATTTTTTTAATAAGAAAGGCGATATATTTTCATCCACCTGAAAAATTCCTTCCAGTAAATGTTGTGGTTCAATCTGTTGATTGCCAAATTCCATTGCCACTTGTTGTGCAGCCTGGATGGCTTCTTGTGATTTTACAGTATATTGATTTAAGTTCATATTATTATAGTTGTTAATTGTTGGTTTATAGTTTTATAGATCATAAAAATTTATACAATTCTAAATTTTGAAACTATGATTTTTGTTTTAAAAACATTAAGATCAAAGTTGCTAATTCTAATCTTAATGCTTTATCAACCATTTAATTCGAATAGCTTATCACAAAAAGTATTCTATTGATGGATTTTTTAAAATTATGGACAAAATTTCCGAATAATTAAATTTTAATGAAAGTTGAAACGACAAAATTTCCGAAAATGTAAAAATCAGATGAAAATTGATTGCCAATTTGTATTGGTTTTTTCTAAACAAATCCATAATTATTTTAATTCGGGATTTTTATTTATAAATTTGAGTGAATAAAATCTGAATTTGAATCGATTTATCTTAATTTTCTTCGCTGTTTTTACTGCTTCGTTTTGGTTTGGTCAAAATCAAAACCAGGAAGACCTGGCTGGTTCAGAGACTTTGGATAAAAGTAAAATTTCGCCGGAACAAATCATCGAGCAAAGTATCAAAAAGCTTGAACAATCAATTTCCGAAGAAGAAAAATATGAAGTTCGGATGAAAATGGCAGATGCTTATCTGAAAATTAAAAAACCAGATTTTGCAAAGTCAACAGAGATGCTTTTCAAAGCGAAGGAAATTGCTGAGAAGTTGGATGATACCATGTTGAAGGCAAAAATCTACGGTTCAATCGCCAATCAATATTCCTTTCTGAATTTTCCTGAAAAAATAAAACCTTACCTCGATTTATCAAAACTAGAAGTTGATAAACTTCCGAATGGCTATGAAAAGAATTTCCTGACCGCAAGATTGTACATAGAATATGGAAACCTGGAAGCCGATAAAGAGAATTTTATTGTGGCGAAAAAAGATTATCAAAAAGCTTTGAAGTTTCTTGGAAATATAGGGAACCCCAATAAAAAAAATATTTTCCAATTTCGAAGAGCGTTTTATAATATGGGTGTTTCGTATGCTTATCTCAAACAAAATGATTCGGCGGAATATTTTCTTAACAAAGCTTTGGCAATCCATGATAATGAAAATAAAGAGTTTAAGTATTTTATCTACAATAATTTAGCTAAAGTTTATGCTAATAAAAATGAACATCAAAGAGCAATCGATTCTCTGGAAGTTGTATTGAAAGAGAATGCTTTCAAAGACAATAGGCTGAAAACTGATATGTATAAAAAGTTGATTGCATCTTATAAGGCTTTAAATAACAAAGAGAAATATATTGAATATTCTGAGAAACTTTTGGAACTGGAAACGGATGTCAAAGACAATAATCTAAAAGCGATTAATACAGCGGTTTCGGAAGAACAAAAGAATCTACTCGAAAAAATTTCAGATAAGGACGGTCATAATAACCTTCTGATTATTGGCTGTGGATTGTTGATTCTTTTCGGCGGAATTTCCATTTTATTCATCAATCAAAAAAGGAAAAAAGAGAAATTGCTTTATCAGGATTTCATTTCAAATCTTGAGAAACAAGAAGTAAAAGAAATTCAGGAACCAAAAGAAATTATCCAACCGGAAATTGAAGAAAAAGAAAAGACTTCGTTTTCTGTTCCAAGTTCTGCTGAAGCTATGATTCTTGAGAAATTAGAAAAGTTTGAGGAATCTGCCAAGTTTACCAATTCCAAACTGACGGTTGCGAGTCTGGCGGTAATGTTCAAGACCAATCCAACTTATCTTTCCGAAACCATCAAGAAACACAAAGAGAAAAACTTCAATAATTATCTAAACGAGCTTCGCATCAATTATATCTCTAAACAAATCAATGACCGCCCGGAATTCCTTAATTATAAAATAAGTTATCTGGCGGAAGAAGCAGGCTTTTCCTCCCATAGTTCGTTCACAACTGTCTTTAAAAACATAACTGGGATTTCTCCATCTGCCTTTTTGCGGGAAGCAGAAAAGAAACATAAAAATATTTAAATATTTGATTTTCTGAGTTTTAATACTTGTTTTTAGCTTTTAAAATATGATATTTCGAAAGACAAAGAATATTTTTTGATTCTTAAAGTATATACATTTACTTCATCAATGAAATAAAATTTATTTCTAATTGATGTGATTATCGCAACATATTTTATTAAATCTTAAAAAATTAATTATGAAGAAAATTGTATTTTTTTTATCAGTGTTAGGTTCTGTATTTTCCTATTCGCAAAACCTGGGTTACGGAAATTCTGTTTCCAAATCTTTGTCTGGAACTGTTGAGGTTCAGCCAAAAGTAGCAGCAAAAGCAGAAACTTGTAATACGGTTGTCATCAATGATACCGAAGAGCAAAACGGTGTTTTCATCATCGGAAATGGCGGACAAAAAGCAGCTGTTGATATTCCACTCGAAGCTAATCAGACCATTAAAATCAATAGTATAGTAGTGACTTTGGCGAGTAAACTTCCGCCAACTTTTGTGAATTTCATCTTTTACGATAATACTCTTTCTACACCAGAAGACCCGGAAGATCCAAGAAGAAATGTCCCAAATCAGCAGATTTTACAAATTACTGATAGTACAATCGAATCCTATGAAGATGTTGGATACGAACCTTTGCACGAGTTTGTCGTAAGAAAAGTAAAAGTAAAGTTAGCGAATCCAATTTTGTTAAACGGAACAATGTCTGATGGTAGAATCTGGATGAGTACAAAATCTGATGCCAATGCTTGGGCTACAACTGCACATTACGAAACTGGTGAAGGCGTGGTTGGGGAAAGTCTGGCAATGGGCGGAAACACATTTGATTGGTTTCAACTTCTTAATCAAGAGTGTTTATATGAGCTTGAAGCTGAATGTGGTATCCTGAATGTTTCTGATGCTGATTTCAATTCTAAAATAAGCATTTATCCTAATCCGACTCAGGATTATTTCGAATTTAAAGGCTTAAGCGGAACCAAAATCGTATCGACGAATATCTACTCAAGCAACGGAAGTCTTGTGAAAACAATCAATTCCAATGAATCTAAAGTTGATGTAAGTCATCTGAAAAGCGGCGTTTATATCGTTCAAACGATAACGGCTAACGGAAATACATTTACGAATAAATTGATTAAAAAATAAATTCATATTTTAAATTATTACGACAGGAAGTCAGGAATTTTGCTCCTGGCTTTTTTGTTTTTTTAATATTTGTCATGTATTAACTAATTTCGTTTGTTTTGAAGGCAATTCTTTAATTTAATAATGTTTTTATTGTTAAATAATTCTTTTTTGCGGGATTAAATTGTTGGTTTTCATATAAAATTCATAATTTGCACAAAATAATTTAATATGAAGAAATATCTATTATTGTCTGCAATTGCTTTGCCTCTTTTGGGTTATTCGCAATGGACTAAGGTGTCTCAAGTTTCCGACAGGCAGAAAGTTAACGAAAGTGTTGCTTATCTGGCTAAGAAAAACTTGTTTAGTTTAGATCAACAGAAATTACAGAGTTTACTTAGCCCTGTAAATAATAAATTTTCAGGAAAGCAAGGTGTAGTGATTACTATCCCGAATTCTGAAGGAAAATTAGAGCGATTTAAAATTTGGGAGTATTCTAATATGGCTGAGGATCTTCAGGCAAAATTTCCTGATATTAAATCATACGTTGGAACAAGTTTGGACGACGCATCTGCTTATTTGAGATTTAGTCTTTCTCCGCAAGGGCTATCCTCAATCATAGTTCGTTCCGGCCATTCCGAATATATTGAACCTCTAACTGCAGATCATAAAACGTATGTTGTTTTTGATTCTAGTCAGAAGAAAAAAAATGTTAATGAAGATGAGCCGTTTGAGTGTGCAGTTAAAGATGCAGGATCAAATGCAGAAGAAACACCAAATGTTTCTAATAAAGCTGCTGGAACTAATGTTTTTAGGTTAGCATTATCTTGTACTGGCGAATATGCTCAGTACCATTTGGATAAAGCTGGAATTCCTTCTACAGCAACCGATGCTGAGAAAAAAGCCGTTGTATTAGCTGCTCTTAATGCTACTGCAACAAGACTAAATGCCCTTTTTGAAAAAGATTTGTCTTTGCATTATAATCTGATTTCACAAACAGAATCACTAATATTTCTAAATGCAAATACTGATCCTTATTCTAGTGGAGGAGGGCCAGATACAGCGAACAGTGGTATCAATTCAACTTTAGGAACTGGCGCTGCCTCTTTGTATGATCTTGGGCATCTTGTAGATAAGAAAAATGCTAATGGTGCGGCATATCTTGGCGTTATTTGTGGCTCTAGTTTAAAAGCTGGGGGATGGACATCACATAACCTTCCGGAAGGAGCAACTTTTGACATAGATTATGTTGCGCACGAAATGGGACATCAGATGGGAGCAGGACATACTTACACTTTTTATAGTAGTCAGTTAGATCAGCGAGTAGAGCCTGGAAGCGGAAGTACTGTAATGGCTTATACAGGTATTACAGGAGATTTAGATGTTCAGTATAACTCACACGATAATTTCCATTATAATAGTCTCAACCAGATTAAAAATAAAATCAACGGTGTCTCTTGTGGAACAAATGTACCATATGCATTACCAGCTCCAACAGTAGATGCTGGAAATGATTACACTATTCCGGCATCTACACCATTTGTTGTAAAAGCTACAACTACTGATGCTAGTACGACTGGTTACACATACAGTTTTGAACAAAGCGATCAAGCTGCAACAGCTCAAATTGGAACAAATAGTATTGCTTATTTGGCAAAACCTTCCGGACCAAATTTCAGAGCATTACCTCCAACAGCTAATCCGTATAGATATTTCCCTGATTTTAATACAGTTTTAGCTGGAGTGTATACAACAAGATGGGAATCTGTTTCTAGTGTTGCGAGAACGCTTAATTTTGGAGTGGTATTACGAAACAACAATCCATTGGAACCTAATATTGCGAGAGATGCAATGGCAGTTACTGTTAATGCAGCTTCTGGACCATTTAAAGTTACAGCGCCAACATTTGGTCAATCATTAACGTCCGGAGGAAGTTTTACTGTAACTTGGGATGTAGCAAATACAAATGTTGCACCTGTGAATACTACTACTGTTAATCTAAAGATTTCTAAAGACGGAGGAAAAACTTTTGTTTCATTATTGGATAATACACCTAATGATGGAACTGAAACGGTAACAATACCAAGTGATTTCTCAGCTACGAATGCTTATATTTTAGTAGAGGCTGTTAATAATATTTATTATGCCGTAAGCCCAAGCTTTGTAATTGATTATAGCGTGGCGGGTGAAGAGTGTAATACTTATACATACAGTGGGGCACCGGTAAACATCAAAGATGGACCTGGCGGATCCGCAATAGCATCTCCAAAGGTAGAAGCTCCATTATCAATCACTGATACAGGAGTAATTACAAAAATCAGTGTGACACCAAATATTACTCATCCTAACGCAGCAAATTTATCTTTTGGAATAGAAAGTCCAGTTGGTACAACAGCCTTATTAATGGATCATCAGTGTAGTTCTCGTTCAGGGATTACTGCTAAATTTACTGATGCTGCAACAACAATTACTTGTGCGTCTCCAGTTACAGGTAATGCAAAGCCTTTTCAGCCATTAAATGTTTTTGTAGGGCATAATGCGGAAGGGACTTGGAAATTATTTGCATCAGATAATACGCCTGGAAATGTTGGAGTTATCAATTCTTGGGCTTTAGAAGTTTGTACAAGAGATGCTCAGGTTCTTGCTGTTAACGAAAATGCTTTCAATGCTAATAATATCAAAGTTTATCCAAACCCTTCAAGTGGAAACTTCTTTATCAAGTCAAAAGATCTAGGAAGCAATGCAAATGTGGCAATCTATGATATGAATGGTAGAGTAGTTCATACTTCAGGATTCAATGCGGCGACAGGTGAATCTACTAATGAGTTCAATGTTAATTTGACAAAAGGAGTTTACCTATTGAAAGTAACTTCTTCTAAAGCGAATTATACTCAGAAATTAATTGTTAAATAATTCCAATTTATTTATAAATTTTAAAGCCGATCAGCAATGGTCGGCTTTTGTTATTTCTAGAATAGAAATTTCTTCGATGTTTTCAATAAAATATATTAAATTGCTGATATCAAAAAAGTAAAACTATGTACTCACAAATAGAGATAGATTCCCAATTCGATGGAAAACTGCAACTGATTTATCTGAACCAGCCCGATAGTTATAACAGCCTTACCGAAGTTATGCTTAGAGAATTGCGAAATGCGGTTCACAAATTCAGTAATGATGATAACGTAAGATGTGTTGCCATTGCTGGAAAAGGAAAGGCGTTTTGTGCCGGACAAAATTTAAAAGAAGCTTTAGGTTTTGATGAAGATGACAGAACCATCCAGAGATTTGTTATCGAATATTATAATCCTTTGGTTCTCGAAATTGTTAAATGTAAAAAACCAGTCATTGCTTTAGTTAATGGACCGGCTGTTGGAGCAGGAGCAATGTTGGCTTCAATTTGTGATTTTACTCTAGCAACAGAAAGTTCTTATTTCTCTTTTGCTTTTGCGAATATTGGTTTAATTCCTGATACCGCGGGAACTTATTATTTGCCCAAATTAGTAGGAAGACAATTAGCTAGTTATTTATCTTTCACAGGGAAAAAAGTTCCTGCTACAGAAGCTAAGAAAATAGGTTTGGTTGCTGATGTTTTTGCAGATTCAGAATTTGTAGAAAAATCAATGGAAGTTCTGACACAGCTTTCCCACGCGGCAACAACAGCACTTTATCTAACTAAAAAAGCTTTTAATAAATCATATAACTTTACGCTTAACGAACAATTAGATTACGAATCCATCATTCAGCAAGATGCAGCTGAAACCGAAGATTTCAAAGAAGGTGTTGCCGCTTTCATCGAAAAACGTTTGCCCAATTACAAAGGGAAATAAGAAGAAAAGTGGGAGAATGGTAGCGTTTTAGAGTATCAACATTGAGTATTATTTTGTTTAAACATCTATCATCCATCAACTATCATTTAACAATCATCAATTATCATTTATGAATGCTCGCGAAACGGCAGAATATATGTTTGAGAAAGATTTGTTTTCTCAATGGCTCGGAATTGAACTGACGGAAATCAAAGATAATTATTGCCTTATTAAAATGCCCATAAAACCAGAAATGATTAATGGACTCGGGACGGTTCACGGCGGCGTAACATTTGCTTTTGCAGATTCGGCGTTGGCGTTTTCTTCCAACAATAGCGGTGAAGCTGCGGTGGCGCTCAATTGTTATATTAATTTCACGAAAGCAGCAAAAAAAGGTGATGTTTTAACCGCAGAAAGTATTCTTCTGAACGATACACGGAAAACAGCCATTTATGACATCACAATTAAAAACCAGAATGATGAGGTTATTGCAGGTTTCCGGGGAACTGTTTACAAGATTGGAAAGAAGGTTACTGAGCTTAAAGTTTTATAAAGAAAATAAAAAATAAAAACTTCAAAATTTATTTTGAAGTTTTAAAATAAATCATAACTTTGTAATTCAAAGTTCTTTTTATGGAATCAAAAAATTACCAAGATGAATTAGCGCATATCCGTCAGATGATGGAACGCAGTTCAAGATTTATTTCATTGAGCGGTTTGTCCGGTGTTGTCGCAGGAATTGTTGCGTTGCTGGGCTCTATTTATGTTTATTTTATTTTCCAGAGAGAGGGAATCGATTACTTTGATGGAAAAAGAAATATCTATACACCAGCTTTGGCTCAGGAACTATTCTTTGTTGCTTTGGTAATTTTAGTCTTGGCAATTTCCAGTGGTTATATTTTTACAGCCAGAAAGAGTAAAAAGAAAAATCTGAAAGTTTGGGATTCCATTACAAAAAAATTGTTGCTCAATTTTGCAATTCCATTAATTGCAGGTGGTTTTTTTTGCGTCGCACTTTGGTATCATCATTATTTTCCTTTAATTGCGCCGTCAATGCTTATCTTTTATGGATTAGCCTTGATTAATGCTGAAAGATACACTTTAAGCGATGTCAAATATCTTGGGATTTGCGAAGTAGTTTTAGGAATTATAGCTTTATTTTGGCTAGGATGGGGATTGGTATTTTGGGCAATAGGATTTGGATTTTTACATATTTTTTATGGGATTTTGATGTATAGGAAGTATGATTTATAATTAAGTAAATGAAAAAATCATCATCTATTTTAATTTTCTCTTTATTAATAATCATTGGAGTTTATTATTTATATTTTTCCGTAAGGAATATAGACAATACATTTATTTTTGATGGTGTAATTTATTTTTTACTAATTCTTTTGTTTATTGTCTTTTATATAATCACATTTAGAAACGATTTTAAGACTTTTAAAGTTTTAAAAAATTATAAGAGTTTTTTGTTTACAGCAATTGGAAGCTTAATCATTATTCTAAATATTGGATGTCACTTATACTTGTCATCAAGAGATAATTCTGAAGTTGTATTAAAAGCTTTTTATGATGGAGATTATAATGGAAGTTCGTTGGAATTTAGAAAAGATGGGACTTATAAATTTGGTAATGGAAGTGGTTTAGGAGTATCAATTCAACGTGGTTATTATTCTATGAATGATAGTATTATTACATTAGATAAAGATGATATTGATAAAGTTATCGAATCAAAAACATTAGTAATAAGAAGCAAACTTAGTGGAACAGATGTCAAGATTTTGCAGATCGATAAAAATTTTAATTTAATAGCTAAAGCTACCGAATTTAGAGTAGTTCAGGATAAAAGGTAATTAACAATGTTAAACATCAATCAACTCAACAAAGAATTCGAAAGTCGTGTAAGATTGGGCATTATGTCCGTTCTTATGGTCAACGACTGGGTTGATTTTACCGAAATGAAAAACTTATTGAATGCCACCGATGGAAATTTGGCAAGCCATAGTTCCGCTCTCGAAAAAGCTGAATATATAGAAATCAAAAAAGAGTTTGTAGGTAAGAAACCAAAAACATCTTACCGAGTGACACAAAAGGGTAGAGATGCTTTCACAGAACATATCAATAACTTAGAAAAATTGTTGGGAAGATAACTCCCGATTTTTTTTGAAAATTTACTTTGTAATTCAAAGAACTTTATAGTTAATTAAAAATGAATCGTAGAAAATTTATAACCAAATCATTACTCGCAACAGCAGGATTATCATTATTCTATAGTTGGCAAATTGAACCATTTATGTTGGAGTTTGTTCACCAAGATTTACCAATCAAAAATCTCCCATCTAATCTTCATAATAAAGTTCTGATGCAGATTTCGGACTTGCACGTCGGCAATCGGTTTGATTGGAATTTCTTGATTGACTCTTTTAAAAAAGCCAAAACTTACAAACCAGATTTTGTCGTTTACACCGGCGATTTTGTCTGTTGGGAAGATAATGCTGAACAATTTGAACAACTGAAAATCGTAATGAAAGAAGCCGTTCTTGGAACATTAGGAACAACGGCAATTCTAGGCAATCACGATTACGGTGCAGAATGGAAAGAAGAATATGTTGCAGATGAGGTTTCAAAAATATTAACTGACTCCAAGATTCAAGTTCTGCGGGATGAAAAAGTGAGTTTATCTGGACTTAATATCTATGGTTTCGAAGAATTGTGGGGAACCAATTTTCATCCTGAGAAATTAACAAAAACCATTAATCAGGAAGAAGCTAATCTCGTCCTTTGCCACAATCCCGACATTTGCGATTTGGATGTCTGGAACAATTATCAAGGTTGGATTCTCTCTGGACATACACACGGCGGACAGGCTAAACCGCCATTTCTTCCGCCATTAATTTTACCAGTTAAAAACAGAAAATACACCTCCGGAATCATCGATTTGGAAGATGGCAGAATGCTTTACATCAATCGCGCTTTGGGACATTCTTATCAGGTCAGATTCAATTGCAGACCGGAAATCACACTTTTCACTTTGAAATCTATTTAATATTAAAATCAACACATTATGGAAAATTTTAAAATTCTAAACCTTGGGAAATCCCTTTTCTGGCTCTCATTTATATTGGGGAACATTTGTCTTTTTGGTTACATTTTTTCTGGCGATGAAGGTTTTGCAATCGGAGGTTACTTGCTTTTGATTTTTGGAACTATTATTAATCTGCTCGCATTTTTCGGATTGATGATATATGGATTAATGAACCCAAATTATAAAAGCGAATCCATCAAATCTGCTATGATTCTACTCATTAATATTCCTTTTGCTATTCTCTATTTCTTCATCGGAACCTCAATTTTAAAATAAAAATTATGAAAAAAATACGCATTCAATTTTTGCTGTTTGTTTACGACAATACGCAAAAGTTATATAGAAAATATTTTAAGAAAAAGAAAAGGCAATGGGCGTTTTCCCAACAGCAATTATTGTCTTTTGAAGAAGATACGCTTGGAAGAAAACTTGGCGAATTCTATAAAAAGTACGGTTTTACAATGATTCCAAAGATGGAAAATCACGATGTTCATCATTTGCTCACGGATTGTGGAACCAAGTTCGAAGAAGAAATTGCAATGCAGTTTTTGCTTTTAGGAAACGGCAAAATGAACGCTCATCTCCTTGCGGCAATATTTTTAGGAAGCCTCATTCTTCCAGAATATTTCAGGATTTATATGCAGGCTTACAGGAAAGGAAAACGTATGAGACCTTTTTATCATTGGGATTTTGAGGAATTACTTTTTCAGAATTTCGAAAATGTGAAAGATTTTATTAACCAAAGAGAAACAGTGGTTTTGTACTGATTTAATTCAAATAATAAAACATCATAATTATGAAAAAACATCATTTGATTTTCATCACAGTTTTGGCAGTTATCATTCTCTTTTACAAAGAATATATTGCGCTCAATCTAGGAATTTTCGGGATTTTTCTAAGTATCTTAACTTACATTCAAACTAAACCAGAATTCAAAAGACGAACTTTTCTAACTCTTTTTGTAACCTCCATTTTTTCATCATTAGCTTTTGCTTGGTTTGGCGATGCTATTTCGTTTGCTGCAGTTTTTGTGTCATTATTTTTATTGAGGTTCAAAGGAACTTATCCGAAACTAAAACCATTTCTATATATTGAAGTTCTATTGTTGAATCTCTTCACATTCTTGGGAAGAGTTTTCAACATAGAGCAATGGTACGAAAAGCCGAAAGAAGGCAAAAGCTTTGGGAAAAAGCTTATCACTTTTATTTTGATTCCTGCATTTTTTGTGACCATTTTCTTTTTTATTTATGCTTTTGGAAGTGACCATTTTGCGAATCTATTCAGAGATTCCGAACTCGAGTTTCAACCCTTGACTTTTATAGTTTTAGCAATTATCGGATTTTATATTGGTTTTATTTTCTGGAATTTCGGAGTGGAAAGATTTATTTTCAAACAAAACAGATTCTTGAATGACGATTTTTCTGGCTTAGTCAAAATTCAAAAGCCAACATTTTCTTTCCTCGATATCGATTCTGAAAGAACGAGCGGATTGATTTCCTTTTCTGCGCTTAACGTTCTGCTTTTGATTTTCATTGCGACTTACAATTATGAACGGTTTTTCGAAGCTACAAAGTCTGCTGATGGATTGAGTGCTGAAACACACGAACGTGTTAATGCTGTGATAATGTCTATTATAATGGCAATTCTCGTGATTTTATTTTATTTCAAAAAAGGATTTAATTTCGATGACAAAGCAAAATCACTTAAGATTTCTGCAAAAATCTGGATAGTTCTCAATGCTGTTTTGGTAATCTCGGCTTCTCTTAAAAATTCAGAATATATCATCAATTATGGTTTGACTTACAAACGTTTGGGCGTTTATGCTTTTTTGGCAATAGCTTTGATAGGATTGATTTTCACATTCATCAAAATCCAGAAAAAGAAGACCAATGCGTTTCTTTTTAACAAAATGTTCTGGGCTTGTTATGGCTTGATTTTGGTTTGCAGTTACGTCAATTGGGGGTGGATTATCACGTCCAACAATATCAAAAGAAAGGATTTTGCGGAAAACTATCACTTGGTTTCCATCAATTATAACGAACAAATTTTGCTGGACTATGCTGAGAAAACCGGAAACTCCGAAATGAAAAATCAACTTAAGGAAAGAATAGAATCTTATCAAAAAGAAACATTTCTCTCAAAAATTTTATATTATGAAACAATTAATATCAAAAAACCTAAAAGTAAATAGTTTAAAATATTTGGCATTAATTCCACTGTTTTTGATAGCCTGTAAAAAAGAACCGGAAATCAAAGAACAAAAAGTAGATACTGTTACCACTATTGAAAAACCAGTTGATTCACTTTCGACCATTTTGAAAACGGAAAAAGAATCGAATCAAAATATCGTCACAGTCGACGCCTCAAAAATGCCAATCCGATTGAATCTCGAAATCAAAAATCCAGACGACCAATTGATTTTAAAATTAGAAAATCTCAATCAACCAAAAATCAAAGGTTATTTGAAAACCGAAAAACCAATGAATCTGAGATTCAATCAAATCAGAATGCCGGACAATAGTTTTGACGGACCATTCGGACCAACCATTGAATATGACACCAAACAAAAAGGAGAATATTGGCTGATATTAGCTAAAAGCAATATGGCAGAAGGAACGCCGGTCGGTAAGTTTTTTGTCAAAATTGAATAAAATAAAAAAGAATCTCAATCGAGATTCTTTTTTTATTTTAAGATTTTTATTTCTCTAATTTCTAAACTCTAATATCTAAATTCTACCTAAAACTTTGAATTGCCAATCTGTAACCTTTCATTCCAAATCCGGAAATAACCGCATCGCAACTTTCTGCAGTCACAGATTTCTTTCGGAATTCCTCACGTTTGTAGATATTACTGATGTGAACTTCAACTTTAGGTTTATTGATATTTTTAAGACAATCTGATATGGCGTAAGAATAATGGGTAAAAGCACCAGGATTAATAATTACAGCTTCGAAATCATCTTCCTGTAAACGGTTAATCAATTCGCCTTCTATATTGGATTGATAATACGTAATTTCGGCAGAAGGGAATTCATTTTTTAATTCATTCAGATAATCTTCCATAGAAACAGAGCCGTAGATTTCCGGTTCACGTGTTCCAAGTAAGTTGAGATTAGGTCCGTTGATGATTAGGATTTTCATTGCTTTTCAATAATTAATGTAAAAGTAAAAAATCCCCAGAAATTTCTGAGGACTTTTTGAAATATAGTGTGTGATTTGGTGTAATTATTTATTCAAAAGATTGTTAAGACTTTGCTTTGCCTTATCAATTTCTTCATTCGCTGATTTCTTCGTTTCTTCAGCAGACTTTTTGAAATCTTCTTTGGTTTTATTGGCAGAAGCTTTTACATCAGCAACCGTTTTTTTAGTTTCATCTGTAATCTTCGTCTTTTCAGCATTTAGCTTATTTTTAACCTCAGTAGTTTTGTTTTCTACAGCATTGGCAACCGTTCCGCTAATGATACTATCAGAACCCTTCACAACATTGCCAATCGCTTCAGAAGCCGTTGCTCCTAATGCTTGGGTAGAAGTTGTCAGATAATTTTCGTACTCAGGTTTTACAGTTCCGCCTTTTGCAACATAAGTATTTTTACTTTCTATGTATTTTTGCTGTGCTGTCTCTAATTCTTTCTTAGCCGCTTCTATTTTTACTGGGTCATTAGTTGCCAAAGCCGCTTCGTAGTTTTTCTGAGCGCTAGATAGTGCTAAAGCTGCATCTTCATAAGATTGGGTGAAATCTATTTTTGTGGTAGAATCATCATTTTTTTTACAACTGTTAGCTGTCATCACAATACCTGCTAGAGCCAGTGTTAAAAGTGTTTTTTTCATTTGTTAATTGTTCTTTATTTGTTGAATTAATTTTTGCAACTCTTGGTCTTCATCAGACAGAGAAATGTCTCCATTCAATCTTTTTATTTCTAATGTATTGATTTGCTTTGCCAAATTAAGGTAAGCCAGATATTTTTCTAAAATCAGGACTTTCTTTTCTGATGTTACATTGCTTGCATTAGCGCTTTTTACAAAAGTTTGCAGATTGTCGTTACACAAAATGTATGCCTGAAATGCATTGGACAAAAAATAATCACTTACAAGCGAATTTGTTTCCAGATTACTATAGAGTTTTGGAATTTCCATCGGGGCATACTGAATAATTTCCGAAATATCAGCTCCTTTTTTGGCAGCGTTCAAATACATTCCTTGGGTTTTCATTTCACTATTTTCCAATGAAAGATTGGTTGCATCCAAAACTTTAACCAGATTTTTCTTTTGATTAATGTCTGACAAAATTGTATTAAGACTTAACGCAATAAAGAAACCTATAAATGTTGAAATTAAAGAAATGAAGAATTCGAAACTTCTGGTTTTTCTTGCCCTTAATCCATCAAATAGTTTTGAGTTGATAAGAAATAAAGTCAGTATGACTAAGCCGATAGCAATAATAATATACATATGTATTTTTTTGCCAAAGGTAAGAATCTCTATAATTAATCAAAATAAAAATAGACAAACGAGCCGATTGTATAGATAAAAAGGATTTGGATTAACTATCATAAAGAAAAAACCTTCAGAAATTTCTGAAGGTTTTTTAAGTAGCCCGTAGGGGAATCGAACCCCTCTTACCAGGATGAAAACCTGAGGTCCTAACCGATAGACGAACGGGCCTAGTTAATTTTTCTTTTTGTTTATCTGTACCATTCTAAATGAAAAACACAGATTTTAAATGTTTAAAAAAAATACCTCCAGAAAAATTAAGGAAGGTATTTTAAGTAGCCCGTAGGGGAATCGAACCCCTCTTACCAGGATGAAAACCTGAGGTCCTAACCGATAGACGAACGGGCCAAGCTTTATATTAAGCTAAACCGTTTACGTGTTTAGTTAATTTACTTTTTAAGTTAGAAGCTTTATTCTTATGAATAATGTTTTTCTTTGCTAATTTATCCAATAAAGAGATAACTTTAGGTAACTGCTCAACTGCTGCTGCCTTGTTTTCTTCGTTTCTCAACGCTTTCAAAGCTGTTCTTGCAGTTTTGTGGTAGTATCTGTTACGAAGTCTTCTTACTTCGTTTTGTCTAATTCTCTTTAATGCTGATTTATGATTTGCCATATCGTTCAAATGTGGGTGCAAAGATAAAAACTATTTTTTAATTTGCAAACTTTTTTTAAAATTTAATTTTATTTTGCTTAGAAGTTATTGTGATTTAAAACCGTTTTTGAATGATTAAGATTGGGTATCTTTCTCTTCTCCTCTAAGGCGGTGCAAAAGTATAGATATTTTTTAAAATTCAAAATATTTTTTTAGATGTTTTTTTAAAATCGTGATTTTCAGATAAAAAAAATGAAAGCTATTCAAAATAACTTTCATTTTAATTTTCAAATAGTAGCCTATAGGGGAATCGAACCGCTGTTGCAAGAAAGAAAATCTTGAGTCCTAACCACTAGACGAATAGGCCATTACTTTTTACGGTCTGCAAAAGTAGAGAAACTCTCTACTTTTTGCAAATCGTTTTTATCTATTTCAATTTTTTCTCGATGACAGTATTGGAGATTCCTTTACTTTCCAAATCTTTCTGAGCTTTTACAGCGTCTTCCAAAGTTCTGTACTTACCGTTGGTATAATAGAAAATGCCATTCTCTTTATTTCTTACAATATCTGGAAGAGCCCTTAATATATTAGATTTAGAATCTAACTTATCTTTTCCGGCATATACTTCTATAGTATAGTAACCCATTCCTAAAGCTTGATTTGGAACAAAACTGATGGCCATAGAATTTCTAAATCCGGCATCTCTGGCTGTCTTCAGATTGGTGTCTTTTACCGAAGCATAGTTTGTTGTTCCGTAATAATACTTGTAGAATCCGCCTTCTTTAATAGGTAAAATGTATTTTAAACCTTTCAGAGCTGGGTCATCTTCTGTATATCTGGACGGCGTGCTCATCAATAATATTCTGAAGTCGTTTTTCAAAGGCTGTTCTACAGGTTTTTCAGGCTCCGGTTCTTTTACGTTTCTATCCACGAGTTTTTTATAACTTGTAATAGCATTGAAGATACTTTCTGCAATGGCTTGCTGTCCGTCTTCTGTGGAAATATAATGAGCGTCTTCATAATTGTTAACAAATCCGGTTTCTATAAGTATAGATGGCATCGCATTCATTCTTAAAACGTGTAAGTTTTCTTGTTTTACGCCACGAGACATTCTTTTATCTTTTTTTACAAAATTCTCTTCAACCAAGCCACCAATGATAAGACTTGCCTCAAGATATTTGCTTTGCTGAATTTTAAGGGCAATTAAGGATTCCGGAGAACTTGGATTATAGGATGCGAAGTTTTCTCTATCTTTTTCATCTAAGAAAATCACATCATTTTCTGCTTTTGCAACATCCAGATTCGCTTTGTTTTGATTAGGACCTTGGACGAAGGTTTCTGTTCCTTGCGCTGTGGCACTTTTGCTTGGCGATGAGTTGACGTGAACTGATATGAAAAGGTCAGCTTTGCTCCTGTTAGCAAGCGTTGTTCTGGTAGTTAAAGAAGGATATTCGTCTATTTTTCTGGTGTAGATGACTTTGTAATCCTTATTTTTCTCTAACATTTTTCCCAATTTCAAAACGATTCCCAGAGTTACGTTTTTCTCTTGAACAGAACCAATATCACTATATGTTCTGTTAGCGCCAATGTCGCTTCCACCGTGTCCAGCATCCAGAACAATGGTGAATTTTTTTTGTGAATAAATACTGCTAAAACCGATAAAAAATGTTAACAGAAAGAAAATTTTATTATAAAATTTGAAGCTGGTCATTTTAATCTTTAAAATTTAATTAATTTTGAACCCAATTTCAGAATGACTGCATTGGCTCGAAGTATTTTCAAAAGTATATTACTAATTTTAAATATCCTAATTTTTAACAATATTTTATCACAAACTGTGCCTAAAAATGTTGATGAAAAAAGCGGTATTCGTGACTCTATAAATATAACCAAAGATTCCTTAGGCGTAAAGAAAAAAGATACGATTCTTCCTAAAGAAGAGTTGGAAGGTATCGTAAAAATGAAGGCTGAAAAGCGAAATACTTCTTCCATTACCAACAAGCAAACCTCTCTTTATAAGAATGCCCAGATTATCTATCAGGATATGCAAATCGATGCAGATTATATCAGATTCGAATGGGAAACCGGGAAAATCTATGCAAGAGGAGAACAGGATGAAAAGGGCAAGATTATAAAACCAGCCATTGCTACACAAGCGGGTAAAAAATATGAATACAACGAGGTAATTTACAATATCAAAACCAAACAAGCCATCGCTTTCAATGCAAGAACAGAAGAGAGTGAAGGTGTTATTGTGGCGCAAAAAACCAAGAAGTATAATGACTCTGTTTTTGTAATGAGCAGAGGAATGTACACAACGGATGAATATTTTCTGAAGAAAAAAGATTCTTTGCCGGATTATCATATGTCTGCAAGAATTATCAAACTTTTGAAAGGTAAAAACAGTTCACAGATTGTAACTGGCCCCATCCAAATGTACATAGAACAAGTTCCCACGCCCTTGATTATGCCGTTTGCTATTCTTCCTTTTTCTGATAAAAGATCCGCAGGGATTTTGATTCCGAGTTTTGGAGAAAGACAGGATGTTGGTTTCTTTCTAAATGGTTTGGGATATTACCAACCTATTGGTGATCACTTTGATTTGAAAATTCTTTCAGATTTATACACCAAAGGAAGCTGGAATTTAAAGCCGGAACTTAATTATCTTAAAAAATACCGCTACTCTGGAAATTTCGCGGCGGATTACGGTTATACGGTTCGTGGCATCAAAGGTTTAGATGATTATTCTAAAACCAAAACTTTCCGAATTGCGTGGCGACATTCTCAGGATTCTAAAGCCAATCCATATTTTACTTTCAATGCGAGTGTGGATGTTGTGAGCAGTAAGTTTTATAACAATACGGTTAACAACAATTACATCTTCAACGGAAATGTTCTGAATACCACTCAGACTTCCAGGGTGAATGTTACTAAAAGATTTCTGAATCTTCCTATGACTATTAGTGCGAGTATGGCTTATAACCAGAACTTTGCGACAGGACTTACAGATTTGCGTTTGCCGGATATGACGATTGCAGTTAATCAGTTCTATCTTTTTAAACCAAAAACAGGTGTTAGAACCGGATTGCTGGAAAACATCAACGTGAACACTGGTTTTGCATTGAGTAATTATGTGACAACTACAGAAGACAAGCTTTTCAAGCAGGAAATGTGGAAAGACCTGAAAACGGGCGCAAAAAACAATATCTCACTTTCTACAAACACAACATTAGCCAAATATTTTACATTTACTTTATCGGCTAATGCAGATAATGTTTTAACGACAAAGACTCTGGAAAAAAAATACAATCCATTGACCAACTTGGTGGAGGATAATTATAAAAGTAATGTTAGTGGTTATACCACATTCTCTACAAGTGCAAGTTTGCAGACGGTTTTGTATGGTCAGAAAAACTTCAACAAAAACTCTCCGATTGTTGCTATTCGTCATATGATAACGCCAAGTATGAGCTTTTCCTATTCTCCAGATTTTGGTGAGAGAAGCTGGGGTTATTATAAGAATTATTCTAATGCCAGAGGAGAAATGACACCTTATTCTATCTTCGAAGGTGGGATTTATGGTGCGCCCTCTTCCGGACTTCAGCAAACTATGGGTTTAAATATCTCAAATAACTTAGAGATGAAAGTGAAGTCCAAAACAGACTCTACCGGAGTGAAAAAAGTGAAAATCTTCGAAAATCTTAATATCTCCGGAGGTTACAACTTTGCCGCAGAAAAATACAAATGGTCAGTTTTCAGTGTTAGTGCGCAGTCGTCATTCTTTAATAATAAATTGAATGTCAACTCCAGTATGACGATTGAACCTTATGAAATTGTATTTACCGAAGGAAGTGACGTTGGCGTAAGAACAGAAAATTTTGGACATTTCAGTTTACAAGGAATTAATGTTCAATTATCTTACCCGATGAGTGAAGCCATTTTTGGTAAGAAGGAAGAAGGCTCCAAAAAGTACAAAAAGAAAGGAGAAATACGGAACGAGAATTATTTCTTTGATGATAATAATTACTCCCACTATTCTCCAACCTGGACACTGAATGTTAATGCGAATTATGCTTACACAAGAGGTCTTTCCCGTTTAGGTACCAAAGTTGCATCCCTTGGTTTGGATGGTAGTATAAAGCTGACACCTTATTGGAATATCAACGGAAGTACAAACTATGATATAGAAAGGAAAGAACTGGGGTACACAAGACTTGGGTTTTCCAGAGATCAGCGTAGTTTTACCATTACCTTCAACTGGGTGCCTTTTGGACAGTATAAAGTCTATGATTTCTTTATCGGAATCAAAGCCAATATCCTGAAAGATGCGGTGAAATATAAAGAAAGAAGTTTCACACAACCTAACAGTACTTTTTAAAAACGAAAAATAAAAACCGAAGTTAGAAGAGTAGCATTTGCAAATTATTTAATCATAATCAGGAAATCTTATCACCTCTGGCTTCCAACTTCCATCTAATTTATATAGTTTTGTAAAAATTTAACTCTCGAAATGAAAACAATCATTCATACATCAGACGCTCCGGCTGCTATCGGACCTTATTCACAAGCAACTTTAGTCAACGGAACCTTGTATATCTCTGGTCAGATTCCTGTAGATCCGGAAACTGGAAAGCTGGTAGAAGGTATTGATAAGGAAACACACCAGGTGATGAAAAACCTGAAAGCTATTTTGACAGCCGCTGATATGAATTTTGATAATGCTGTAAAAGCTTCTATCTTTCTTAAAAATATGGATGATTTTGCAGTAGTGAATGAGATCTATGCTTCCTATTTTAATAACGATCAATTTCCGGCGAGAGAAACCGTGCAGGTGTCTTGCCTTCCCAAAAATGTGGATGTAGAAATCTCTATGATTGCTTACAAGGACTAGATGAACTTTCTTAGGAATACATTAGGTGTTTTGGCTGGTCTTACGGTAGCCGCTCTCATTATCACACTTGGGGTAAAGATAGACTCCTCGTGGATCACCTATAAGCAGTTTGCACCTTTTAGTCATTGGGAATTGCTCTTGCAGTCTGTCCAAGGCAAAGATTCTTTCTATATAGCACTGTTGTTTTTTGGTGGATTGGGCGTGACCTTCGGTGGAGTAGTGACCGCAATGATTGTGAAATATGCCAAAGTAGCTTATGCCATTTTGATAGGTTTTATCATGCTATTCATTGCGATGTTGGATATTATCATATATCCTTACCATCCTGTTTTCTACAAGATATCCATCTTTCTGATTTTCTTCCCATTCTCCTGGATTGGCGGAAAAATAACAGAAGTCATCTCCAATAGACGGAAAAAAAGAGCCAAACAATTACAACTGAAAAATCAAAAACCACAAGCGTAAGTTTGTGGTTTTTTGTTTTAACTAATTTGCAACTTGTTATTTAGACTGGTGTTAAAGCAACATAGCTGTTCATAATAATATCAACAAAATAAAGAAGCAGAGCTACAAACTATTAATAGAAATAGTTTTCTTACAATTGGCTAAAGCTTCGTAGGAGCGACCTGTTAAAAAAGTAGGAGAACCAAAAGAATTCATTGGTAAGCCTTTATCAATGATAGGATAGGTTAATAAAAAGATAACCAATCCTATAAATAGTGGAACCGATCCTGTGAAAATAGTAGGTTCGCTTAGCAAAATAATAGGCTCTCTTGCTAAATACTTAGCCGGGCCTACAAGAGTTATAAGCACGTCTTTCAAATTGGTACGCTAGCCTACTAAATCCATAGGCTCGCTTACTGAAATGATAGGCTTGCCTATAATATTCATAGGCGAACAGCTTTAAGTTGATTCCTAACCTGAAAGTTTCTCCAATATATATTCTAAGATGCTAATGTAAAGTAAATGCCATAAAAAATCCGCCTTGAAAATTCAAAGCGGGCTTATGGGATTAATAATAAAACTATTCAGATGGTGGTGCGTCGTCTGTTTTACTTTTATTAGTAAATCGGCTATTCCAGCTATCCACATCGCGCATCGCAAGATCCAGCGCAGCATCATTTTCTCGGGAGAGTTGCAGGTTATTTTTGTAACGGTCTGTAAGCGCCATTATATCTGCAGAAGCCCCTAGCTGAATCTCCTCAAAAGTTTCAAGATTCTGCAGAATAGCTATTCTGCCCCCTTCCAGATTGCCGTAATAATCCAGCAGTGCAGCGAGTTCTTCGGGACTGTCGCTTCTGCCCAGAGCGTCAGGAAATTGTGTGGCAATACGAGAGATTAGTCGTGCGTAGCCTTCTCTGCCTTCTGCCATTGTTCGCATGCCAGGTTTCTCGTCATCCGTAAGATTGATTTTGTAAGGATTAATTGGTGTAAGGGCACCAGTAATGGTTGCGGTGTAGGTATCCGTAACGGCTTTTGCCGGGATACTAAGAATGAATTTTCTCATCTTTTGTGTTGTTTTTAATTAAAATTGAATTTCATTAATGAGATAAAATTAAAATAAATATTGATATGGAAAAGTTTATTTGTGCAAATAATTATTAAATATTATGATTTTACGGTTTTTCCGTAATGATTTATAAATTGAAAATATTATTTTAGTGAGCGTTAAAACAAAAATACATATGAACAAAATTTATTTAATGTGGGTTGCTATTTTGGCAATCCTGCTGGTGGGATGTAGGAATGATAATATCAATCCCAATGAAACCAGCAACAATCAGCACAATCTTAAATTCAGGCTAGTCTCAAAAGATGCGATTCCCGGGATCATGAGCAGTCTGCAAGCCAAGACCAATAACTTCAAAGTCCCATTGGCAAGCTCGTCCTCTGCACAGGGAAAAGTGGAGACCACCTTTGGGGATGTGGTCACAAGCTACATTATCGAGAGTACCACCGAGAATGGTGAGGTGTATTACACCTTTCCCATCCTGCCATCTTCCGGAAACGACACGCTTGCCGAGACCTACAATCTAGAGGTGAAAGCAGATAATGCTGAGATGACCACCGGAAAAGTAGTGGTCTATGAGCCCACCACGGAGTGGCTTGCGAATGGGAATAATGATTATCTAACGTTTTCCGGCAAAGTCTATACTTATTCTTTGGACGGAAGTTTGGAAAATACTGTCTCATATCTCACCGGAACAGGCAATTGTAATCCGGAGCCTTGCCCGGACTGCCCGACTCAGCCACAAGGACCGGGGGGAGGTAGCGGAACTGGCGGCGGTGGTGGCGGCGGAAATCCCGGCGGTGGGAACGGTCCAACAGGTACTGGCGGAACTGGCGGAGGCTATCCTGGAAATGGAGGCGGAGAATCTGGTGGAGGATCCGGTGGTGGAGGCGGCGGCGCTGGCTGTGGTGCTTGGACGCTCTCTTACTATATACGGGATAACTGGGGTAATCCTATCGGCGAAGTCTATACAAACGGCTGCGAAACTAAGACGGTAATGTATAATGCAAACTTCACGGCCAGCAGAGCCCCTGGCAATGATTGTGTTGCTAGTGGCGGTGTGATAATCACGACGCAGAATGATTCGTGTACGAAAACAAAAAACCTACTTACAAATACAGATATGCAGGCATCAATAACTGCACTTAAAACCAATTCTACTAGCGGAACAGGAGAAATGGGTTTTAAAGCTACTAAAGCAGGGGCGCCATCTCCAATGATACCAGGATTAGCACATAGTGTAAATTTTGGAGACAAAACTGGCTACGCAGGTGGTTATCATAACCATACCAAAACAGGAATACCAATGCTGTCGCCGCCAGATATAGATCAGCTTTTAGGTTTCGCAAGGGCTCAAGGTAACTATGGCGACCCGACACAGGCTTTTGTAGGAATGGTTGCGCCTAACGGGATGCATTATATTATCCGTTTTGAAGGGACGTATCAGGATGCTTTGGCAAATTTTTCGCAAGCGCAATTAGATAATTATTCAACTCTTATGATATCACGAAATTTTACAATGTTAAGTAATTCTCAATATTCTTCTGATGGTAAAATATTAAATTCAAAGGGAGTTGAAAAATTATTCTTTAAAGCACTTAAAGATTTGGGATTACAGGGAAAAGTTAACTTACAACGAATAGATAGTGATGGTATTAAAAATATCAATCTTGACAGCAATAATAATCCTATAGCAGTACCTTGCTATTAACTAATAATGAAAAAACTTATGAAAAATATATTATTTTTAATTGTCTTAATTATTTCGGTGTCTTGCAAAGCACAACAAGTTTATCCATTAAATACTGATTTTGATGAAATTCCGCAAAATTCTTATTTAAAAGATATAAATAATGAATTAAATACATATGTAGGAACATACAAGGCTAATTTTCAAAATAAAGAAATTATACTTTATATTAATAAAATTGAAAAGAAGTATTTTGATATGTCATCCATCAAAATATATAAAGATGTACTATCAATAAAATTTGTTGTAAAAAACTCTTCTGGTAATATTCTTCAAGATACTCAAAATATGAATTTTCAAACAAATCAAGTACAGCATACTATTTATAGTTTAGGTACAAGAACTTTAGATAATATTGTTGGATTATCATATGGAGGGACAAATTGTAGCGTAGGGAATGGTTTAATATATTTAAAGAAAATAAATGCCACTCAAATCTCTTGGGAATACCTACCCAATGATATAATTCTTGATGATAGCAGATGTCCTCCGGGGACAGATATTACGATTTATCTTCCAGAGACAAAGGATTTGATTTTTACAAAACAATAATGCTAGAGCCTCAGCAATGGGGCTTTGTGTTTATAAATAAATTAGAGCTATGAAACAATTAGTAATTTTTCTTATTCTAACATCAGCTTTGATGAATTCTCAGGTTATAAAAGACACCATTTTAGGAAAGCCCAAATTTGTGAAAGAATCAGTTGTTTTTCTGAATGATTCCGGACCATATACTTTTTTAGAGGCAGATGATGAATATGGCCATGCCATGATTATGACTCCAAAAAATTTAAGGGAGAGTATGAGAGAATCATGGTTTGAAACAGATTTTTGCAGATACATCAACAATGAAACATATTATGACAAAAACAGAAACATCACAAAAGAAACCTGGTATTATAAGTCTGGAGAAATAGTTGATGAATATGTTTATAAATATGATCATTTTAGTAGGTTAATAACTGAAAAATCTAAAAATAAATATTCAGAAAGATCAGTTAGTAATTTTTATGAGGGAAATAGTAAAACAGCAAAATTTAAGGAACTTTATTATAAAAGAAAAAATGAAGCTGTAGAAAAATTCAGAAATAATATGGAAAGTTTCAAACCATTGTTCATCACAAAGTTTGATTCCTTAACGAAGACAGACAGTATTTTTTCTGTTACTAATAAATATATGAAAAGTCTAGGCGATGGAAGCTATACTGAAGCCATTGATTCTATTTATCATCAAAAATTAGTTCTTGTAAAAAAATATGATCCGAAGTTTAAAGTAATTGAAGAAAAAAAATTCAAACCGGATGACTATATTCGAAAAAAAGTCTTTTTAGAGACACATATGTTATATGAATATGATGAATTTGGAAAAATTAAAAAACAAACTAATTTAAGAGATGGAAAGCAGCATAGTTATCTATTTAACAATGCCGGAAAAGTTATAGAAGAAATGCTGAATGATGAGTATGGAAAAACTTTAACTACAGCTTTTACCTATAATAAAGATCATAATTTAGAACAGAAAATAACTTATTATGGTAATAAAGTATGGAATGATATAAGGTTCGAGTATAAGAATAATTACATTACTAAATTGTTTTATCTGGATAAATTTGGAAGGGAAGATGAACAAGTAGAACCAACAATAATTAGTTTTAAGTACAAATTTGACAAACAAAAAAATTGGACAGAGATTATCAAGAATGTAAATGGGAAAGACTTATACAAATGGATTAGAACAATCGAATATTATTAAGGATAAATTAAAAAACCACAAGCCTAGACTTGTGGTTTTCCTTTGTAGTTAGTATAGTTAGTTTAAATAATTTCTAATAAGCCGTCTCGTGAACTTTCACCGCTCTTCCGCTTGGGTCGTTCATCTTTTTGAAAGCTTCATCCCATTCCAAAGCCACAGGCGTAGAACAAGCTACTGATGGAACAGAAGGCACGCAACTTGCGGCAGAATCACTTGGGAAATGACTTTCGAATATCGTTCTGTATCGGTATTCTTCTTTGCTCATCGGTACGTTGATAGGGAATCTGAATTTCGCATTCGACATCATTTCATCTGTTACTTCATCTTCTGCCACTTGTTTTAAAGTATCAATCCAAGAATAGCCAACACCATCACTGAACTGCTCTTTTTGTCTCCAAGCAATGCTTTCCGGAAGGATATCTTCAAAAGCTTTTCTTAGAACCCATTTTTCCATTCTTTCCGGTGTAACCATTTTGTCTTTTGGATTGATGGTCATCGCTACATCCATAAATTCTTTGTCAAGAAAAGGAACTCTACCCTCGATTCCCCAAGCCATTAGAGATTTGTTAGCTCTAAGGCAATCATAAAGGTGTAGTTTTCCTAATTTTCTTACGGTTTCCTCGTGGAAAGCTTGAGCAGATGGTGCTTTGTGGAAATACAAGTAACCACCAAACAATTCATCCGAACCTTCGCCTGAAAGCACCATTTTTATCCCCATAGATTTGATCACTCTTGCCAAAAGATACATTGGAGTGGAAGCTCTGATAGTCGTTACATCATAAGTTTCCAAATGATAGATCACATCTTTTATTGCATCCAAACCTTCCTGAACGGTGTATTTAATTTCGTGATGAACAGAACCAATATGATCTGCTGCTTTTCTTGCCGCTGCCAAATCGGGAGAGCCTTCCAAACCAACTGCAAAACTATGTAATCTTGGATACCACGCTTCCTGTGTGTCACCGCTTTCTATTCTTTGTCTTGCGAATTTTGCAGTTACTGCCGCGATAATAGAAGAGTCCAAACCACCGGAAAGTAAAACACCATAAGGCACATCGCTCATCAATTGTCTGTGAACCGCATCTTCCAGTCCTTTTCTGATGGCAGCTATATCGGTTTCATTATCTTTCACATTCTCGAAGTCTGTCCAATCTCTTTTGTACCATTGCTGTAATTCCTGCCCATCTTTACTATAAAGAAAATGACCTGGCAGGAATTCTTCAATTTTATTACAAACACCTTCCAAGGACTTCAACTCAGAAGCTACGTAGAAACTACCGCTCTTGTCCCAACCCATATATAATGGAATGATTCCCATATGATCTCTACCGATGAGGTAAGCGTCATTTTCTTCATCATAAAGTGCGAAAGCGAAAATGCCGTTCAGTTTTTCCAAGAAATTTTTTCCGTCTCTTCTGTATAAAGCTAAGATCACTTCACAATCAGACTGGGTCAAAAATTCGTAATCCGGAAATTCTGATCTTAACTCCTGATGATTGTAGATTTCGCCATTAACTGCTAATGCAACTTTTTTATCTTTTGTAAATAATGGTTGTTTTCCGGAAGTAGGATCTACAATTGCCAGTCTCTCGTGAGAGAAAATCACATTGTCGTGTTGGTAGATTCCTGACCAATCCGGACCACGGTGTCTAATTTTTTTAGACATTTCTAATATTTGAGGTCTGATAACTTCATTCTTTTGTTTTGTATCAAATACACATACAATTCCGCACATCTTTTATAATATTTATTTTGGGTTTTAATTAAAATTATATTGCAAAAGTATATTTGCTGATTTAAAATTAAAACTATTTTTTCATTTAGATTTAAATATTTCTTATTTATTTTTGTTTTTAGGATGTTTTTTCGCTTTTTTTTAAATAATCTTAGAGTTCTGATTGATTTTTTATTTAATACATTACTGTTATTTAGAATTGACAGATTTGAGTTGATAAAAATATATAATATGTATAAGTAAGTTTATATTTTTATTTAATTTAATTTAATATTAAAATATAATTAATTTTTTGAAATAAAGTTTTCTTTTTTTATTGGAAATTGTAAAAATTGTACGATTTTTGTACCGAAAATTGTATTGTAGATGCAGCGATGCATTTATAATTTTTTTCATCATTTGTGTTTTTGCCCTCTTATTCATAGTAAGAGGGTTTTTTATTTTCTTTGATTTTGCTAAGCCATATATATAGTATAACTTTGTAAATAATCTAAAAAAAGTAAAAAATATGTCAACTTACGTAGTTGTAGGTCTCCAGTATGGAGATGAAGGGAAAGGAAAAATAACGGATGTTTTATCAGCCAAATCAGACTATGTAGTCCGTTTCCAGGGTGGTGATAATGCTGGCCATACCGTTTATGTTGGAGAAGAAAAATTTGTCCTGCATCTTTTGCCTTCAGGCGTTTTGCAGTGTAAAGGAAAGTGTATCATTGCTAACGGTGTGGTTGTAAACCCAAAAGCTTTCATTAAAGAAATCGAGCAGATAGAGAGCAAAGGCATGAAAACGGATCACGTTTTCATCAGCAGAAGAGCGCACGTGATAATGCCTTATCACATTTTACTAGATACTTATAGAGAAGAAGAACAAGGCGGAACCCAGATTGGGACTACCAAAAAAGGAATTGGTCCTTGTTATGAAGATAAAATCGCAAGAGTCGGAATCAGAATGATTGATCTTTTGAATCCCGAAGTTCTGAGAGAAAAAATCGAGAAAAATTTAAAAGTAAAGAATTCCCTTTTTGAAAAATATTTCGAAAAGCCAGGTTTGGATGTTGAAGAAATTTATCAGGAGTTTTTAGCTTTGGGAGAAAGACTGAAAGATAGAATTGTTGATACGGAATTAGAAATCAATGAAGCAATCCAGGACGGTAAAAACATTTTGTTTGAAGGTGCTCAAGCTTTGATGTTGGATATTGATTTCGGAACTTATCCGTTTGTAACTTCATCCTCGCCTTCTACAGGTGGTGTTTGTACAGGCGCAGGTGTTCCTCCAACGGCATTGAAAAATTTAATTGGAGTTGCAAAAGCTTATACAACAAGAGTTGGAAATGGGCCTTTTCCATCAGAATTGGATAATGAGTTAGGAGAGAAAATCAGACAAATTGGTTTTGAATTCGGCGCTACAACAGGAAGACCAAGAAGAACAGGTTGGTTGGATCTGGTTTCTCTTAAGCACGCTTGTATGATTAACGGAATTAATAATTTGGTAATTACCAAGTTGGACGTTCTTACAGGAATCCATCCTTTGAAAATCGCTACGAAATATAAGACAGAAGACGGAAAAATTATCGATTACTTTACTTCTTCTACGACTAAATTATATGACTACGAACCAATCTATGAGGAATTGGAAGGTTGGGACGAAGATATTACCAATGCTAGAACATACGATGAGCTTCCTGCAAATGCGAAAAAATATATCGAGTTTATAGAAGAGCATTTGGGAATTAATGTTTATTTGGTTTCGGTAGGGCCAGAACGTTCTCAGAATATTATTAGAAAAGAATTATTTTAAATATATTTCTTCAATATAAACACAAAACCGGAATAGTAATTATTCCGGTTTTTTCATCATTTGTGTTTCGAAAAGAAATATTAATATTTCTGATCAAGTCTGAAAATCGTAGTTATTTTCAAGCATTTGTGTTTTGGGAAAATTTGTGTTTTTTGTTTTTCTGTGTTTTTATAGTGCAATAATATGGCTTCTATAATTCAGTAGAAAATATTTGACCAATAATCGTTCGCCCACATATACTCATGGTGTTTCTAATCATTAATAATTTGGTTAATTATTTAATAATCAGATATCTTTATTTGTAAATAAAATTTTAGAAATTATTTATAATATAGAGATTAATGTCTGTTTCTGTGCTCAAATCCAGCTTTCTACGGATGCGATACTTCTTATTTTCGATTGCTTTTACTGTAGAATTGGTTGCAATAGCAATCTCTTTGGTACTGAGATTCAACTTTAGTAATGCACATATTTCCAATTCGGATGAAATAAGGTTTGGTGTAGCACCTAAAATATTATCAAAAAAATCTGGAAACTGAGATTTGAAATAAGTAATGAATAGAGAATTCTTACTCATCGCCAATTCATACAATTCTCCGGAAAAATTAATTTTATCTGTTTTCTGAATCATAGCATTCAGTTTTTCCTTTTCTATATAATATTTTACAAGGAATCGTTCTTTTCTGTAGATGAAATACATCCCAACAAAGGTGCAAAAAGAGATCTCTATGATTTTATAGATTCTAACATACCATTCTTCTATAGGAGAAAGATTCTGATCGTAGAATCTACTGAGATAATAATCAGTAGTAACATTAATTAAAAACCAAACTAGATAGGATAAAATCAAAAAAAATATAATCCATCGGTCTCTAATATAATCGAAGAAAAAGGCTACTGCAATGGTTAAAGAAACATAGGATAAATAGTTCATACAACCTTCTCCAGAAATGGTGTCGAAATAAAAAATCATTATTCCTAAGAAAAGGAAAAGCAACATCAGAAGTTTTGGATTGAACCTGATTCTGTCCGGCCAAAACAATGTGCTTAACATAAAAATAGTAAAGCTTCCAAAAATTATACAATTGAGAAGACGAAAAAGAAGGATGTTAATAACCACATTGCACAATAAAAGGAAAACCAAAACAAATGTATAAACATCGAACAGGATACTTTTTTCGTATTCCATTTCATTTTTTGCAAGGTCTCTTTTTTTAGCTAATATAGAAGCTATATAGTTCATAATTCTTTGTAGGCTTTATGATTTTAAATAGACTTTTAATATAAAATTCAGTGTGATATTAAAGTTGGAATCAAATTTATGCAGAAAATTTATAACATTTAAACTCCTGATAATAAATATAATTAACAATTTTTAACAATTTGTAATCTATTTTGGAATCATAATTGGAATTGGTTTAATTGTAATTCACAATTTGTGAAAAAATAAAAAGTTATGAAAAATTTATTTTTAACAGGAGCGAGTATAATTTTATTGTTATCATCTTGTAATAAAGATGAAAAAGTACAAGCTGCTTCTTTGGAGCAACAAAAGTTAGATTATCAAGCGAGACAAATTGATATTGAAAAACAAAAGTTGGCCATAGAGAAAGAAAAAATCAATTTCGAAAGACAAAAAGATAGCCTCAATAAAGTGGAAGAGGAGAAAGAAGCAGAGAGAAAAGCTGAAGCTAATCGTGTTGCCAGAAAAAGTTCCAGAAGGAGTAGCTCTTCATCTTCATCAGGAAGCGTGGCTTCTAATTCTTCGTCTTCAGGCTCCTCAGGTTCCTCAAGTTCAGCTGGAACTACAGCGACTCAGAAAAAAGGCTGGAGTAGTGCGGCAAAAGGTACGGTTATTGGTACAGTTGGTGGAGCAGCAGCTGGAGCCATTATTTCTAAGAAAAATCCTGGTTTGGGAGCAGTAATTGGTGGTGTAGCAGGTGGTGCAGCTGGTTATACTATTGGTAGAGCCAATGATAGAAAAACCGGGCGAGTACAGAAGTAAATTTTCTTCATATATATTTTAACACGGAAAGATTGCTTATTTTTGGTAAGCAATCTTTTTTATGCTTATAATCCTCAAAACTATTCTCATATTTCTCTTTATCAATTTTGGTAATGGAATTATTGTGGGTAAACTTCTAAAAATCAAAAATGAGAGTTTTACAATCGTTTCTCTTTTAGGGATTCTAAGCGTTACTTTTTTACAAACAATTCTGGCTTTTTTCTTGCCATTGAATTTTTATATAGAAATTACATTTTTAATTTCTGGAGTTTTTGGGATCTTATTATTTTTAAAAGAGAAAGATTTTGCCCAGTTTGAGTTTAGGAAGAATATCAACTTTTGGTTTTATTTTTTTATAATATTAATTCTTTTTGTTGGGCCCTTTTCGCCTTATTTATATGATCATTACAGTTATTATGTTCCAACTATTACGTTTCTCAAAGAAGTTGGCTTTGTAAAAGGAATCTCAAATATAGATTTATTATTGGGTCAATCATCGTTTTGGCACGTTTATCAAGCTGGATTTTCAAATTTAATTGATGAGTTTTTAAGAATTAATGTTTATTTACTACTCCTATTTTTGATTTATATTTATGAAAGAAAGCAGTGGGTTCTGTTTCTGTTTATTCCATTTTTCTTAATTTTTATTCAGCAGCCAAGCCCGGATTTACCAACCTTTATAATTTCTTTAATTGTTCTGAATGAATTATTAATTAACTCGGACAGAAAAGTACTTTTATACATTTCAATATTTGTGGTTTGTATAAAACCAACAATGTTTTGGTTACCATTGCTGATTGTTTTAGAAAGTATTTACCAAAGAAATTTCAAATTTCGAATGCTGATTCCAATTCTGGTTTTTGGAACTTTATTTGTTTTCAAAAATATCTGGCTTTTCGGATTTCCTGTTTTTCCTGTTTCAGCTTTTGATTTTAATTTGTCTTGGAAGCCGAGTGAGGAGATTTTGACTTACTCTTCACAAATCGGATTGATGAAATCTTATGATATGCATTATTCTTATCAGCAGATTCTGGGATTTAATCTTTGGGAAAGAATTTATCATTGGTTTACAATTGGATTGAAATCAATTTTAAATTTCGGAATTGTTTTGAGTGTAATAATCTTAGGATTTTTAGCATTTAGAAGAAAAGATAAATTTTACTTTTTACTTTTCATTTGTGTTTTATTGAAGTTTATTTTTATAATTGTCTTCTCAGCACAGTATCGATTTTTTATTGATATTTATTTAGTTGTGTTGTTTCTGATTTTTAAAAATATTTCAGAACAAAAATCTGTTTTTGTTTCTATGTTTTTATCCGTTTTTATTTCCATAATTTTCACTTTACCAGGTTTTGTAAAAGATAAATTTCATATGGGGAAATGGATGTCAGGTTTTCAAGTTTCACAATTGATAAGACCAACAGAATACCAATCAGAAAATCCTAAATCTTATCAGTTAGGAAATCTGAAATTTAATGCTACGAAAGACTTAATTTATAAAACTCAATTTCCGGCAATGTCACTTTATTGGTTAAAAACTTATCATTATTATAATGTTTTTCCACAGAATGGATTTATCCAAAAGAAATTAAGTGAAAAAGAGAAAATAGAACTCAAAGAAATTGTCAAAGACTTGGAAAACTCCAAACCATAATTCCTCTAAAAAATCTCTATCTTTGAGTCTAAATTTTAGCAATGCCCGATTTTTTACATCCCGATAAAGACAATTATTCTGATGACGATTTGATTCAGGAAGAAAAAATCCGTCCGCAGAGCTTCAGAGATTTTGCGGGGCAAAGAAAAACTCTTGATAATCTTGAGGTTTTCGTGGCAGCAGCTAAAAACCGCGGAAGTGCTTTGGACCATGTTCTTTTGCACGGTCCGCCGGGATTGGGAAAAACAACTCTTTCACATATTATTGCTAATGAGTTAGGCGTTAATTGTAAAATCACTTCTGGTCCAGTTTTAGATAAACCAGGAAGTTTGGCTGGGTTACTGACCAATCTCGAAGAAAATGATGTTCTTTTCATCGATGAAATCCATCGTCTGTCTCCAATTGTAGAAGAATATTTGTATTCTGCAATGGAGGATTATAAGATTGATATTATGCTGGAAACCGGTCCCAATGCACGTTCTGTGCAAATTGGCTTAAATCCTTTTACATTAATTGGTGCAACCACAAGAAGCGGAATGCTTACCAAACCAATGCTTGCAAGATTCGGGATCCAAAGCCGATTGGAATATTATACGATTGAACTTCTAGGAATGATTATCGAAAGAAGTGCACGCGTTTTAGGTGTGAAAATCTATGAAGATGCTGCACTTGAAATAGCAAGAAGAAGTAGGGGAACGCCGAGAATTGCTAATGCGCTTTTACGTAGAGTCCGTGACTTTGCCGAAATCAAAGGTAATGGAGTAATCGAAATCGAGATCACAAAATTCGCATTGAATTCTCTCAACGTTGATGAGTTTGGCTTAGATGATATGGATAACAAAATTATGCGTGTGATGATCGAGAATTTCCGTGGTAAACCAGTAGGCATTTCTGCATTGGCAACTTCTATTGGCGAAAATCCGGAAACTTTGGAAGAGGTTTACGAGCCATTTTTGATTCAGGAAGGTTTTATTATCAGAACACCTAGAGGTAGGGAAGTGACTGATAAAGCTTACAAACATTTGAATATTTCCAGACCGAAAAATTTGGGAGAATTGTTTTAATAATTTAATTAATCAGTCGTTATAATGTTCATACCCAAAATTTACAAAAGCGATGATCAAGAATTGATGAAGAAAATCATCAGTGAAAATGCTTTTGCACTTTTAATTTCTGATAAAGAAAAACTATCGGCAACACATTCGATGTTTATGTTGAATGACGATGGTGAAAATTTTTTTCTCGAGACTCATATTTCCAAATCTAATTTTCAAGCAAAAACTTTGAAGGATGGCGATGAGGTTTTATGTGATTTTTTAGGTGTTCATTCTTACATTTCTTCATCTTGGTATGAGAAAATTAATGTCTCTACTTGGAATTATGAAGCAGTTCAAATCCGTGGCAAAGTAAAAGTGATGACGGATGAAGAGCTTTATCGACATCTAGAAAAGCTTACATTCAAATATGAAAAAATTCAGAGATGTCCAATGTTTGTTGAAAATATGGGCGATGAATTTGTGAAAAAAGAAATGAAAGGTGCTTTTGGAATCAATATTTATCCGACGGAAATCTTTATAGCAAATAAATTAAGTCAAAATAGAAACGATAGTGATTTTGAAAATATTATTCTTAATTTAGGGCAATCAGATTTTGCAAATGATAAAAAAATTGCAGAGTTGATGGGGGGAAAATCGAGGTTTGATTTAACAATTCTCTAAAAAAACAAAATATTTATGAAACTCTATCCAATCCAATGTGGGAAATTTAAACTTGACGGCGGTGCAATGTTCGGTGTTGTTCCGAAAACGCTTTGGGAAAAAACAAATCCTGCTGACGAAAGAAACCTTATCGAATTAGGAACTCGCTCGCTTTTAGTAGAAGACGGCAAAAAATTAATACTAATCGATTGTGGCCTTGGAGATAAGCAAGATGAGAAATTCTTCGGTCATTATTCACTTTGGGGAGATGATTTTTTGGATAAAAACCTGAAGAGATATGGATTTGTGAGAGAAGATATTACGGATGTTTTTTTGACGCATCTTCATTTTGACCATTGCGGTGGTGCAGTAGAATGGAATGATGATAAATCAGGTTACAGACCTGCATTCAAAAATGCACATTTCTGGACCAACGAAAATCATTGGAAATGGGCAACAGAACCTAATCCTAGAGAGAAAGCAAGTTTTCTAAAAGAAAATATTTTTCCTTTGGAAGAAAGCGGACAACTCAATTTCTTGCCATTACCGACAACCGGAAATTATGGATTTGCTCCCGATTTGAAAATGGATGTGATTTTTGTAGATGGACATACGGAAAAACAAATGCTTCCGGTTCTTCAGTATCAGGAAAAAACAATTGTTTTTGCAGCAGATTTGATTCCAACAACAGGGCATATTCCGCAGGTTTATGTGATGGGCTATGATACAAGGCCATTGTTAACAATGGAAGAAAAAGGGAAATTTTTAAAGCAATGTGTTGATAATGATTATCTTTTGTTTTTGGAACACGATGCTCATAACGAATTAGCAAGTTTGAAAATGACAGAAAGAGGTGTTAAATTAGATCAGACTTTTAGTTTTAATGAAGTTTTTGGATATTAAATAAATTATGGAAATACAAGATATAAATCAAAATCAAGAGGAAGATGTTCCCATACCCAAGATTATTGGATTAACAGGCGGAATTGGTTCAGGAAAAACATCAGTCGCAAAATTATTAGAGGAAAAAGGTTTTCCTGTTTATTATTCGGATGACGAAGCTAAAAATATTGTCAACAAGGATTTGGCTTTAAAAGAAAAAATTATTGAGCTTTTGGGTAAAGAGGCTTATGTTAATGGAATTTATAACAGGAGATATGTTGCTGAAAAAGTCTTTAATAATTCTGAACTTTTAGAACAATTAAATCATTTGATTCATCCGGCAGTAAAAATCGATTTTGAAAATTGGATTAATTCCCAAAACTCTGAATTCGTTTTCAAAGAAACTGCACTTCTCTTCGAACTGAAATTAAATCAACAATGTTATAAGTCTCTGTTAATCACGGCAGACGATAATCTCAGAATCAAAAGGACGATGGATAGAGATGATAAAACGTATCGAGAAGTCGAAGCTGTGATGCAAAAGCAAATGTCTGAAAAAGACAAATGTAAATTGGCTGATTATATTATTTATAACAACTCTGATCTGGAAAGCTTAAGAGTAGCGACAGAAGCTTTTGTTGAAGAACTTAAATAAAAATTTAATTTATAAAAATAAAAAACCCCGAATCCAAGATTCGGGGTTTTTTATTGATAGAATTACTGATTAATTCTTGATGAATTTAGTTTGAGATTTCTCTCCGTTAGATTCTACAGTTAAGATGTAAACACCTTTTGTTAACTTAGAAACGTTTACTTTTCCATCTGTTGTTCCTTGGTTTACCAATTGTCCTCCTACAGAGTAGATCTCGAATTTAGTTTTAGAAGAAACATTAGAGATGTTAATAACGTCTGTCGCAGGGTTTGGATAAACGCTGATATTATTTTTCTTAACATCAGTAACTGCCAATGATTGCGCAATATTCAAACTATAATCTTCAACTTGCCCGTAAGTAGATGTACCACAAGGAGTCGCATTTGGTGAGATTGAAGAATCTTGTAAACGAACTCTCATTCTTGTTTTTCCAGCTAAGGCAGTTGCAGGAATCGTAATATTACCTGTCCAAGGTGATGTTTTTTTACTTGTTACCAAAACTTGTTCACCAGCATCTGTAAAGTCTCCATCTTGGTTAAAATCAATCCAAACCAAAACTTGGTCATCCGCATATGATGTTCCGGTAAATGATGAAGAGAACGTATAGGATTGTCCCGCATTTACATTTCCGGTAACAGTAGTAAAGTCTTCATATCCTGCTGTAGAAGTCGAACTGTTGTTGATGCCTGCAAAAGTTACATTAGATAACTTCTCAAAACTTGTAGAAGTCGCACCAGCTGTACAATATTCTATTCCTTTTGTACTGAAGTCTGCAGTTGCATAAGTTCCAACCGTTCCACTACAGATTGTTGCAACGCTTACGTTATAAGCTGTGTTAAGTGTTAATCCGGAAATAGTGTAAGTATTAGTTGTAAGATTATTAACCTCTGTCCAATTGGTATCAGCTGCTTTTTTGTATCTCAAGATATAAGTTGCATTAGCAACTGCGTCCCAATCAATCTTAGCACCTGTTTGTGTAATGCTGCTAGCTGCAAGTCCTGCTGGTGCTGTTCCGTCACAGTTTACCATCGCTGAAACCGTTACTTTACCGACCGCGTAGAATACGTTATCAATAGCAGAAACTCTTACTGTAACCACAGAGTTTGTAGGAATCCCAGCGAAGCTTATGTTTTCTGTTCCATCATTAGCCGTAGAAGCAGATAGAACAGTCCAGTTAGCACCGTTATCTGTCGTATAATCTATTTTAACATTTGAAACATTGTAAGGAGCAGCTGCTGTGTTGGCTACATCCCAAGTAAATGCCCCTGGGGAATTGTTATAAACTTTTGTAGCAGTAACTTTGAAAGGTCCGTCATTACCTACAGTAATCGTCTGTGAACCGATCTGAGTCTGTTGTTGTTTTACATCAGCATTATTGTCTCTTACCAGAACTCTAAAATTCATAGTTCTTGCTACGTTAGAAACAGCTTCCCAATCTGATGCGCTGGATAAAGTACCGTTCAAGACACTGCTTAATTTAGGGAAATATCTATAAGGTAATGCAGAACCAGTTAAAGATCTGAATTTTGGTCCAGCAGTGTTATTTCCTGTAACGGATGTAACTGCAGATGTTGATCTGTCATATTCTTCCCAAGTATAAGTAATAGGGTCGTTTTCTGCATCTGTAGCTGAAGCTGTTAATACAAAAGCAGTTCCTTTTGGAATTGTTCTGTTTATTAGTGTGGCAACGACTGGCGGATTGTTTGTGATGGCTGTACTTACATCACAGTTTTGACCATTCACATAAGTTTGAACCTGCTCTATGCTTCTTACGTGGAAATAAGCATCAGAATGTGGCTGAACATCTGCGCTCGTTATTCCTGCATAACCCATAATTGTAGATCCGGAACCTGGCTCCATATGCGCAGTATTATTTGGTGCAGAGTGAATTCCGTGTGAGAAAGTATGATCTGCTCCAAATTGGTGTCCCATTTCATGTGCTACATAATCAATATCGAAATTATCACCTTCTGGTCCACCTGATCCAGGTGAAGTGAATGCTGATCCTTTAGCTTCTTCATCAGAATTACTGGATGGATTTCTACAAACATTACCAACATCACCTGCGCTACCACCGCCACCAGATCTTCCGAATAAGTGACCGATATCGTAAGCAGCATTTCCGATAACAGAAGTTAAAGTTTGCTGAATTTCAAGATTCCAAGCTCCTGATGCTCCCGAAGAGGCCGGTGAATATGGATCTGTGTTTGGGTCGGTATAAATTAATTGAGGAAGATCAAGAACATTCAAATGAATAGCAAAGTCCTTTTCGAAAACACCATTTACCCTAGTCATCGTAGCATTGATTGCTGCAGCAGCTTGAGAAACTCCTCCGAAATACTGTGTGTATTCTCCCGTTACAGAAATGGCTAATCTGTAAGTTCTGTATTTTTTATCACTAGCTTTATTGAACTCGGTAACACTGTGCGTGAAATCTGTTGATTTGGATAAAGCATCCATTTGTTTTTTACTAAGGAAAGATTCTGATGTTTTACATTCAAAAGCTTTACCTTCAGACCTTTTTTCTGTCTTTGGAAAAACGCCATAAACCGTTTTTTCTTTATTTTGTGGCTCGATGAACTCATATTGTCCATTTCTGAACATCATCCCCTGGAAATCATAAGGAGAAATACTGAATCTCACATAAACCGTTGGATCATCTACCTTAACTCCAGTATATGAACCTAATTGATAACGATCAGCCATTGCTTTGTCAACAACAGGTAAGCTGTAAACGGCAAATCTTTCAATCTTACCGTCTAATGTTGGTAATTTGATAATGACTGCTTTGCTATTTTTCCCTGTCTCCTGAGCATTTACCAACTGAGATCTTATCGCATCAAGATCTAATGAATAATAGTTAGTTACCTTTGTGTCGCGCAACTTTTCTCCTTTCATAGATGCAGGATTCCACTGTGCATAAGCACCTGTAATCAAACCTAATGAAAAAAGAGTAGTAAAGATTTTCTTCATACTTTTAAATTTAATGAAACCAAATGTATGGGTTTTTTTTGACTTTATGGCAACAAAAAAGCATCAAAATTATTGATGCTTAATTTTATTTTCGTTATTGATGATAATAATATATCAATATCACTATTTCTTGGTAACCATTCTATATAAAAATAGTAAAAGAACAGATCCTCCAATAGCTAATAGCCAACTTTTAGGACTCCAGAAAGAATCTACATCTCCCCAGCCTAGAACATAAGTTCCAATGGCTCCACCTAGGAATGAACCTATAATCCCAATAATAATTGTTACAACCCATCCACCAGGATCATTTCCTGGATGAATAGCTTTTGCGATTGCTCCGGCAATAAGACCGAAAATAATCCAAGTTAAAATACCCATAGTTTTGATTTTTTAATGTTAATATAAATGTGATTTGTTATCTTTTCTTGAAGAACGAATTTACAAATTCCATACCATTAAAAATCTGAAGATCCTGGATTTTTTCCCCCACGCCAATATATTTCACTGGAATCTGAAACTGATCTGATATGCCTATTACAACGCCACCTTTAGCTGTTCCGTCTAGTTTTGTTACCGCCAAAGCTGTCACTTCTGTAGCTGCTGTAAATTGTTTTGCCTGCTCAAAAGCATTCTGACCTGTAGAACCATCTAAAACCAATAAAACTTCGTGAGGTGCATCCGGAAGTACCTTTTGCATCACACGTTTTATTTTAGAAAGTTCGTTCATTAGATTGATTTTATTATGTAATCTTCCTGCAGTATCTATTATTACAACATCTGCATTTTGAGCAACTGCAGATTGAACGGTATCAAAAGCAACAGAAGCAGGATCAGATCCCATTTCCTGTTTTACAATCGGAACGCCAACTCTCTCACTCCAGATTACTAGTTGGTCAACTGCGGCAGCACGGAAAGTATCGGCAGCGCCAAGAACTACTTTCAATCCTTGAGATTTGAATTGATGAGCTAACTTTCCGATAGTTGTAGTTTTTCCAACACCATTCACGCCAACAACCATAATAACATAAGGTTTCTTACTTGTGTCGATATTGTCTGTATCCAAATGAGGATTGTCTAGAAGAAGACCTGTGATTTCTTCACGAAGAATATTGTCTAATTCGCTTACGTTGACGTATTTGTCTCTTGCAACGCGTTCTTCTATTCTTTTGATAATTTTGATTGTAGTTTCTGCACCAACATCAGATGCGATAAGTACTTCTTCCAAATCATCCAGAACTTCATCATCTACTGTGTTTTTTCCAACGACAGCTCTGGAAATTTTATCGAAAAAACCTTGGCTGGATTTTTCCAAACCTTTGTCAAGAGTTTCTTTATCTTCTTTTTTGAATATTTTTTTAAACCAACTCATTTGATATATAAATGATTAATGATAATAGTTAACTGATTATCGAAAACAAAGATAACAAAAAAACTACCCTAAAAAGAGTAGTTTCTATATTGTATTCGTGTGATGGATTATTTTTTCAAAAATCCTTCAACTTCGTCAGCGTTCATTACTTTTTCTTCAAAAACGTAAGCATCTGATTTAGAAGACTTAACCATTTTGATTACTTTTGTCATTTTTTTTGAACCAGCTCCACCTTGAAGTGTTGCTACTACTTTCTTTGCCATTGTAAAATATTTTTATAAATTACTTAATTTCTTTGTGAACAGTATATTTCTTAAGAACCGGATTGAATTTTTTAAGCTCCAATCTTTCTGTAGTGTTCTTTTTATTTTTTGTAGTAATGTATCTTGACATTCCCGCTACACCGCTTTCCTTATGCTCAGTACATTCTAGAATTACCTGAACTCTGTTACCTTTTTTAGCCATTACTTAGTAGTGTTTTTAATGTATCCGTTTCTAGCTGCTCTTTCGATAGCTTCTTCAATACCAATCTTGTTGATGATTCTCAATCCGTGAGCAGAAACCTTAAGGGTTACTGACTTTTCTTGCTCAGGAAGGAAAAATTTCTTCTCTAGCAAGTTAATTTCAAAACGTCTTTTCGTTTTGTTATTAGCGTGGGAAACATTGTTTCCTACCATTGCACGCTTACCTGTTATTTGGCAAATTCTTGACATATCTCGATGTTCTTTTGACTAATGAATATTTGAGAGTGCAAAATAAAGGATTATTTTTCAGTTAGGCAAATTATTTCAAAAATAATTCTTAAAAATTAATATTGTAATTGAAACGCCAAAGCAATAAGCTAATTATTTGATTTTGAGATGGCTATTAATTTTCAATGAAAAATTTGACATTCTCCAAAGGGTTTCCCGACATTGCAATTTTTCCTTTGATAAGGATAGGACATTGTATTAATTCGGGATTGAGAGCGATGACTTCAAGGGCTTGTTCATCATTCACAGTTTCTGATTCAGAGAAATATTTTTTGAATAATTCTGTAGAATGTCTTAGGATTCTGCTCGGTTGTTTGTTGAGTTTTTTGAATAATGTTCTGAGCTCAAACAAACTAAGCGGATCTTTCTTAATATCAATAATCTGAAATTTGATATCATTCTCGTCCAGATACTCCAGAATAGCTTTGGATTTTGGACAGTTGTTGTTATGAATTACTTTTATCATGATGCTTTAAAGTTAAATTTTGGCTAACGTAATTTTCGGATTGCAAAAATTATTTCACCAAAAAATAATTTAAAACAAACCGTTCAGTTCTGCATCTATTCTTTCCAGAATGTACCCAAAATCTTCAGGTCTTTCTACGAAATCTAGATTGTCCACATCTATAACAAGAAGTTTGCCCTCTTTGTAATTTTCTATCCAGCTTTGGTATTTGTTATTCAGTTTTGATAGGTAATCTATACTGATGCCAGCTTCGTATTCTCTTCCTCTTTTGGAGATCTGTCGCACTAAAGTAGGGACATCTGCTCTAAGATAAATTAGCAAATCCGGTGCCGAAACAAAGTCTTTCATCAATGTAAAAACTGATAAATAATTGTTAAAATCACGCTCGGAAAGTAAATTCATTTCAGCTAAGTTTTCAGCAAAAATATGCGCGTCCTCATAGATGGTTCTGTCTTGGATGACATTTTTCCCACTTTCACGGATTTCCTTCACTTGACGGAATCTGCTTCCTAAGAAATAAATCTGCAACGCAAAACTCCATTTGGACATATCGCCATAAAAATCATCCAAATAAGGATTGTGATCTACATCTTCAAATTGCGCTTCCCAATTGTAATGTTTTGATAACATTGTAGTTAGTGTTGTTTTTCCGGCGCCAATATTTCCTGTAACAGCGATATGCATTTTCGTAATAATTGATAAGTTATGGTTGATAAATGATAGTGTTGAAAGCTGAAACTTCGAAATCAATTATGATTATCAATTATCATTTATTTTGTCTGTAAAGATAAAGTTTGTCCTTTATGAGTGCCAAAAATCCGGCATTATTTTTATCCACAATTTTTGCATTGGGATTCTGGAAGATTTCGATCAGATTTTTGCCGTCGAATTTTTTGACACTTTGGTCTTCAAATATCAAAATATCATCGTTGTTCCTTCGGAGTTTTCTAGCATTGGTGATGGTTGCAGAATAGAGCAGAGTAGCTCTGGTGTTATAAACTTCTAAAATATTTTCTTTAAGAATATATATCTTATTATTATAGACTAAAAAATCCTGCAGAGACTGAAGATTAATATTGAATGGAAATGAATTGATTACTGAATTGCTTCGGAAATTGTATTGGAAAAGGGTTTTGTTGCTATCGTCTATCAGCCACGCAAATTGTAAATCTTCTGCATAAACGGCTTTTATAAAACCGAAAGTTGAACTTAGATTGATTTTCTGAATTTCATTCAGATTTTGATCGAGGAATTTTATTTCCTGAGCATTTTCTGAAAACATGACAATATTAAGAGGATTGGTGACACTCTGGATTTTGTACGGAAAAGTCATTAACAACTTTCCCAGTTGTGTTCCCACAGAATCATATTTGGTAAGACTGAAATCTTTCTTCTTATATATATAGATGTTGCCGTAGTCATCTCCTAAAACTTCTTGAATATCTCTCAATTGTAAGGAATCGAATCCAATTTTTTTCTGAGAAAAAGTTAGAATCGAAGTTAATATTAATATGAAAGATAATAATCTCAATAGAATGTTTTAAGGCTTAGTTTCCTTTTAGTGTAATAATCACATCTTTTGTAAACGCTTTGTTTTGATTGTAAGTAGCATCACAAATCATAGTTGAAACGTTATAGCTTCCTTTATCTACCAAAATATAATTTTGTCCATTTGCGGGAACTGAAAGGTTGTAGAATTTTTTACCACTGATTTTGATGACAAGAACACATTTGGATTTATTGACAAACTGTACAATCACTTCTTTTTTGTTCGGGTCGTTATTGAAAAGACTTGTCAGAACTGCGGCTGTATTTTTTGCTTGTTCAGAAGGTTGTCCTTTTGCAGCTGTAGTTCCAACTTTGGATGTTTTCTCGATTTTATTTTCAGTCATTGCCGTTACCGTTGGTTTAGCTACTGCGGAACTTCCTCCATATTTTAAGGATAAGGCTCTTTGTTTTAATTCTGGAACGGCAGGATGCTTAGGATTGTTACGGATGAAATTTTCTACAACGGCTCTGTCTGTGGTTGATTTGGCTTCGAAGACGCTTTGTGAGAAAACGGAAAGAGAAACTAGAAAAAACAAAAGTAAAAATATCTTCTTCATTATAAATAGGATTCTGATTTTAATTGAAACGTAAAAATAAATTAAATCTTGTGAAATAGTATGAAAATTAGATTAAAAATTAATTAGATTTTTCACCGAATTTGAAAAAATCGTCGCAATGTTCTAATTTTATTAAGATTGTTTTTTGGTGCTAAATATTTTTATAAAAATCACTATATTTGCACGCTGAAAAACATGAAGGAGGTAAAATAAAATTAAAATAAAAAAATAATCAATATTATGTCTTACACACCAGTAGCTGCAGACGTAGCAAAACTAAGAAACACGACAGGTGCAGGAATGATGGACTGCAAAAAAGCTTTAGTAGAAGCTGAGGGAGATTTCGAAAAAGCAATCGACATCCTTAGAAAAAAAGGACAAAAAGTTGCTGCTAACAGAGCGGACAGAGATTCTTCTGAAGGTGCAGTTATCGCAAGAGTAAACGAGGATAACACTTTAGGTGTTGTTATTTCTTTGAACTGTGAAACTGATTTCGTTGCTAAAAACGAAGCGTTCATCGAGTTGGCTTATGAATTAGCTGAAATGGCAATTTTTGCTGCTACTAAAGAAGAATTATTAGCGACAGATTTCCACGGAATGACTGTTGCTGATAAATTAATCGAGCAAACAGGTGTTATCGGTGAGAAAATCGAGATCGGAGCATTTGAAAGAATCGAAGGACCTTTCTTGGGCGCTTATATCCACGCTGGAAATAAAATTGCTGCAATCACTTCTCTTTCTACTAAGGCTGAAGGTGCTGATGAAGCTGCAAAAGCTGTTTCTATGCAAGTTGCTGCGATGAACCCAATCGCTCTTGACGAAAATGCGGTTTCTCAGGAAACTATCGATAAGGAATTGGAAATCGAAAGACATAAACTAACAGAAGAAGGTAAACCTGCAAACATTATCGATAATATCTTGAAAGGTAAAATGCAGAGATTCTACAAAGACAACACTTTGGTACACCAAGATTTCATCAAAGATTCTAGCATGTCAGTTGCTGATTATGTAAAATCTGTAAACGGAGATCTTAAAGTGACAGGTTTCGTGAGAGTTGCTCTTGCTTAATCTTAATACTTAAATCATAATTTAAAATCCTGCTATATTTTATGGCGGGATTTTTTATGTCATAAATATTGAATATTTTTGTAGACTAATTATGTTAAATGAAAGTGGCTGGTTGTAATAAATTCTTTTTCAAAGTATCTCTTATTTGCTTAATGCTGTCTTCTTTTTTTGGATTAGGTCAAATTACTGTAGATAATACAACATATACTAAAGATGAATTGGTAGAAAAATTTATTGGTACAAAAAACTTAAGTTGTGTATCAATTTCTAATGTTTCAGTTACAGGAGGTAATATAGGAGCGGGCGATTCTAGTTATGGTTACTTTACCAAAGGAAGAAGTAATCTGACAATAGATGAGGGAATTATTTTATCAACCGGAAGCGTATTGTTAGCCCCGGGTCCCAAGTCTTCCAGAATACAAAGTGTGGCAGGTCTTACAGATTGGGCGGCAGATCAAGATTTGGCTGATGCTATGGGTAAACCTAAGTCAGATTTTACAGATGCTACAATATTAGAGTTTGATTTTACTTCATCATTGAGTAATAAAATCAGTTTTAGGTATATGTTCTTGTCAGAAGAGTATTATCCTGGTAATTATCGATATAGTGATGCTTTTGCTTTTCTAATAAAAGAAGTGGGAAGTACGGGCTCATATACAAATATTGCATTAGTTCCAGGAACTAATGAGCCAGTGTCTGTCACCACAATCAATGCGAGAGACAATAAAAAATATTTTGATGGCTTCATTGGGTTTGATAGCAATGATCTTGGAACTAATGATAGTCCAACTAATTTTAATGGCCAAACAAAGATATTGACGGCTATCGCTGATATTAAGCCAGGAATACCCTATCATATTAAGCTTGTTATTGCTGATGAAACCAATTATCAGTATGATTCGGCCGTATTTTTAGAAGCTGGCAGTTTTACAGGAAATATTGATATGTTGCCCAATATAGAGTCTGATGATTCAGCTATTATTTGTGATCCTGGTGTGGATGTGACTTTGAAACCAAAAAATCCAATCAGTGACACAGGTGCAAAATATTATTGGTATCAAGACGGGGTCGATTTAAGATTACCGATTACACAAAACAGTTACAAAACCCATATTGCGGGAGAATATAGAGTTAAAATTGAGTTGAGTGGTGGATGCACATTAACGGGGAATGTAAGAGTGGAAGATGCACCTATTGCCAATGTTGATACGTCGCCAATTCCTATTTGTGATAGTGATTTTGATGGCGTGTATGCACCAACTTTATCAGATTATAATTTTCAAATTTTGAGAAATTTTTCCAGGGATTTTAAAACTAGTTTCTATACTGCAGCAGGAGTAAAGATTGATGAAGATAAACCTTTTCCATTTAGCAATAATCCTGAAACTATTATAGTTCGAATTGGAGCGTTTAATTGTAGTCCTAAGTCTTATCCCATTCAATTTTACCACGGTACGGAGTTGTCTATGAATTATCCGAAAAACTTTACACCTACTTTTGATATTTGTGATGATAATCTTGACGGTTTTAAAGAAGTGAATCTCGGAGCAATAGTGGATAGTAAAATGACTAATGTAATAGGTACAACTAAAACTTTCTACAACAAAATAGAGGAAGCTAAAAAAGGGGGGGCTGCAACTGTTACAAATATTAACCCTGAACTTAATCCTACAAACTCTGATGTAACATACTTTTTTCGAATAGAGAGTAGTGTAGCAGGTTCTTGTCCTAATTATGGCTCCTTCCGGCTTCTATTTAAACAACCAAAAAAATCAACAGCTATTCAAGATACTGTAATTTGTAAAAACTCACTTATAAATCTGGATGCAGATCCATCTATGAGTATGGGTTTCAGTTCCTACAAATGGTATAAGGCATCCGATCCATCAATAATGATTAGCGATCAACGTAAATCAGGAAATCTACCCGCAGGCGATTATATTGTAGAACTTGGGTTTAATAACTGTATTTATAAACAGTCTGTCAAAATATCAGAACCTCAGGATTTAATCATTAATAATGTTTTAATTGAAGGTAATAAAATAACGATTCAGGTTTCTAATGGTATTCCTTCTTATCAATATTTTTTAGATGGAAATAGACAGTCTTCGAATGTTGTTGAAAATGTTTCCAAAGGACCACATACAGTTGAGGTTAAGGATAAATGTGGTTCTGTGTTACAAACTTTTTATATCATTAATGAAAAAAATGTAATTACACCTAATGATGACGGATACAACGATGTTATAGATTACTCTGATTTGATGACCAAAATAGAACCTCGACTAGAAGTTTATGATAGAAATGGTGTTTTGGTTTTTAAAGGATCGTCCGAAAATCAATATAAATGGGATGGTAAATTCAAAGGTAGGCCCTTACCAACCGCATCTTATTGGTATATATTACAATGGAACGAATCTGGAAACCCTAATAGAGTGCAAAAAACCGGCTGGATCCTCCTGAAAAACAGAAACTCAGATTAAAAAATATCATTGTTTTAACACTTCTTTTCTAAAAAAGATTGTTATTCTAATTACTTAACAAAAAGCCGATAAAGTTTAATAAAATTTTAACCTTATTGGCTTTTTTTTGTAATGATACTCCACTTATTCTCTATAAATTTGCCGATTATTATGAGGAAGATATTTACTATTGTGCAATTGTTCTGTATTGCTGTGGTTTACGGACAGGATTTTGAAGGTGAAATTTTTATTCGAGATAAGTCCAGCCTTTATCTTAATCAAGTCTATGTAACCAATATCAATGCACACAAAAGTGTTTTGGCGAATTATAATGGTGAGTTCAAAATTGCAGTTAAAGAAGGCGAGGTTCTGAGATTTACATCCATTGCTACAGAAAGAAAAGATATAGAAGTTACAAAGGAAATGCTGTCAAGGAAAAAGAATTTCATAGAACTTCAGATTGCGTATTATGAAATTCAGGAAGTGATTCTTAGTTCTTTCAAACCGACAGGTAACCTTAGAAGAGATGTTGCGATGCTGAAAGGTTCCGAGAAAGTATTTGAACTTAAGAAAATGATTGGTTTACCAGAGCCAAAAGGCGACGGAACTTCTCCTGAGATTCCGGTTTTATCTTTCAATCAAGGGCTTAGTTTTAGTATCGATAGTATTTTTGATTTGATTTCTGGAGAGAAGAAGAAAAAAGAGCGCTATTATCAATATGAAAAAATGAGTCAGGGAATCAAAAGTCTTCAGGATTATTTTGGTGATGACTATTTTACAAAACTTAAAATTCCAAAAGAATTGATCCCGAATTTCCTCCAGTTTATCTACAGCTCAGACAATATTTCTATATTTCTAGAATCAAATAATTACGAGGCTACCAAAGTTTATATAGAAAAATATCTTCCTATTTATTTGAGAAGATTACAAAACTCTCATTTGATGCAGGTTACAGAAGATTTGAAAAAAGAATGATTTTATTTTTATAAAAAAGCTTAATATTATTAATTATTTATTGGAATTAGATAAAAATGTTTATTTTTATCACGTTTTTAGAAGCTTACAGAAAATTTAGAAAATGGGGAAAAACAAAGCAGCGAGGTTTAGAGAAAATACAATATTACCAAATGTCATTCAGCCAACACGAGAAGAGGCGATTAATGACTTTCAGTACAAAGGAAAATGGAATGAATTTTTTGGTAACGATAAACCGATAGTTTTGGAGTTAGGATGCGGAAAAGGAGAGTATTCTGTGGGACTTGCAAAAGCGTTTCCGGATAAAAATTTTATTGGGATTGATATAAAAGGAGCAAGGTTTTGGTTTGGTGCTAAAGAAGCAATACATGACAATCTGAAAAATGTCGCATTTCTCAGAACTCAGATAGAATTGATAGAAAATCTATTTGCTGAGAATGAAGTTTCTGAGATTTGGATTACTTTTCCAGATCCACAAATCAAATACAGAAGAACAAAGCACAGGTTGACCAATCCAGAGTTTTTGGAAAAATACAAACATATTCTTAAGAAAGACGGAATTATTCACCTGAAAACAGATTCAGAATATTTACACGGTTACACTTTAGGATTGTTGCAAGGTTTAGGACATCATATTCTTACGGCGCATCACGATATTTACGGCGCTGCAGAATATCAACCTGACACACCATTATTAAAAGATATTAGAACTTATTATGAAGATTTATTTTCATCTAAAGGCAAAACAATTACTTACATCAAATTCAGACTAAAGGATGAATAAATTATTTTTACTATTTATAGGTAGTTGTTTTTTTACCAGTTGTGCTACTGGTAATACAATGGTTTCACCAGTTTTTGTAGGAAAAAACACCAATGTTATTTTAGAAACGGATCTATTAAAACAAGCTCCAAAAAAACTTGGCGCTGAAGAAAAAGCAGTTACATTGCTTAACCAGCTATTTAATAGTGATGAATCTAATAAGAGTATGGTTTTGGTTATCAGTAATGAATCAGATTGTGATTTTACGATGGATATTTCTGGCAATAACCATTATAGTCTGCCTGTAGCAGCCAGAAAAAGCGAAAGTATTGTTGTAGAAAGAGGAGAGTATGAGATGAAATCTCAGGTTTGCCAGAGCCAATACAAGGTTTACAAAACGTTTTCTGAAAATACACAATTAAGTATAAAATACACAGTTGTAAATACATCAAATGCCACAAACAATAGTGTAGCATCGTTACAATAAAATTAAAAAAACGCTTCAAAATATTTGAAGCGTTTTTTTAATGAGTTTATAGTTGAGATTATTTTATAACCACTTCGTAGATTCTGCTCCAGTTTTTTCCGGTAATGACCATATTTTCACCTTTGAAAGCAATTCCGTTCAGAACATCATCATTTCCTGTAGTATTTTGTTTTGCAATGTTTGTGAAATCAATAATTCCAATCACTTCACCATTGGCAGGATTAATTTGAAGAACGATAGGTTTTTGCCAAACGTTTGCGTAGATAGAACCATTATGGTATTCTAATTCGTTGAGTTGGTCATAACCTTCAGTGTCACTTGCTACAGCTATTGTTCTTAATATTTTTGAAGGATTTGCCGGATCAAGGAAATAAATTGTTTTTGTTCCGTCTGATAAAATTAAATCTTTCCCGTCATAAGTCAATCCCCAGCCTTCACCGATAGCTTCTGGATAAGCAAATTCACCCAACAACTTTAAAGTACTTTTATCGTAGATAAAACCTTTTTTATTTTGCCAAGTTAGCTGATATACTTTATCTCCTACAATTGTGCTTCCCTCAGAGAAAATCTCCTGTGGTTGAGAAACGCTGATGATTGGTTCAGTAGAACCTAGTTTATAAGTCAAGAGTCTGGATTGCCCATTTTGTCCATCAGATTCGTAAACAATATCGCCGTCAATCTGGAAGCCTTGAACAAAGTTTTTCGCATCATGCGGATATTGATTCACAACTTCATAAGATATTTTTCTGGCTTTAGCTTTAGCAAAAACATTGATGGTTGCATCTTGTTGCAGGACTTCACCACCTTTAGTTTTGATGTTGAAAGTCACATCATTCTCACCCAAAGAGAAAAAATTAGGATCAATTGTCAAGTTGCTGCTTTCTTTATCTCCATAACTTATCGTGATGGCTTCCGCATAATCCAAAACATCCTGAGGCAACTGCAGTTTATCGCCAAAATGATAGCCTTTGCTTTGTTGTCCAATGTTATAGTCATTCAAAGTATTGAGGATTTCTTTTTCCTTGTTACAACTTGCCAGAATAAGTAAAGCAAAAGCTGATGCTATAAAAATTTTTTTCATTAGAATTATTCTTGATTTTTCCGCTTTTGCGGTTTCATTTTTTTATAATCGATTTTACCTTAGTAATTATCGATAATGTTCTATTATTAACATTTTGCCAAAAATACGAAATAATAAAAACTAAAATCTCATAAATTTTTCTTAATTAAACATAATCATGTAGATTTGTAAATATGATTACGATAATTGCTGCTATTGGAAACAAGAATGCTTTGGGAAAGGACAACCAACTGCTTTGGAAGCTTCCAAAAGATTTGAAACATTTCAAAACGCTTACAGAAAATCATCCTGTCGTGATGGGAAGAAAAACGTACGAAAGTATTGGTAAACCTTTGCCGAATCGAACTAATATTGTAGTCAGCAGAAAGGAAAACTGGTTTCAGGAAGGTATCTTGATTGTATCTACACTGAAAGAAGCTTTGAAATTCGCTAAAAAAATCAATGAAGATTTCTTTGTAATTGGTGGTGGCGAAATTTACAAGCAGACAATGGATGTTGCTGATAGATTAGAAATCACGCAAGTGAACGGAGATTTTGAAGCAGATACTTTTTTTCCAAAAATAGATCCAAAAATCTGGCAGAAAACAGACGAAGAATGTCATTCTAAAGATGATAAAAACGACTATGATTTCTGTTTCCAAACATTTGAAAAAATTAATAAAGTTTAAAATTTCTCCTGATTCTTATTTCTTGAATCTGGTTTCTTAATAATGGATTATCCAAGTAAAGTTTTATCGAAAGCTGTTGAAGAAATCGCAGGTTTGCCAGGGATTGGCAGGAAATCTGCGCTTCGTCTAGCGTTGCATCTTTTGCGTCAGCCGGCTTCTCAAGGTATTTCTTTGGGATCGTCGATACAAAACTTAGTTACGGACATCAAATATTGCAAAGAATGTCACAATTTCTCAGACTCAGAAGTTTGCGATATTTGTAATGATGAGAAGAGGAATGATGAGCTACTCTGTATTGTAGAAGATGTGAGAGATGTGATGGCGATTGAAAATACAGGGAAGTACAAAGGAAAATATTTGGTTCTGGGTGGGAAAATTTCTCCAATGGAAGGGATTGGTCCAAGCCAATTAAGGATCGGAAGTATAGAAAAGAAAATAGGAGAAGGCGTTGTAAAAGAATTGATTTTTGCACTTAGTGCAACAATGGAAGGCGATACAACGGCTTATTATATTTATAAAAAATTCAAAAGTTCGCAGGTTATATTTTCAAGTATTGCCAGAGGAATTGCGGTGGGAGATGAGTTAGAGTATGCAGATGAGATTTCTTTGGGAAGGTCTATAACCAACAGAACTGCTTATAACGAAGCCGGCTAATGAAAGTAAGTGTCATCATTGTTCATTATCAAGTGAAGGATTTGTTAAGAAATTGTATCCTTTCTATTCAAAAATATTTTCAGGGTTTTGAATATGAAATTATTGTAGTTGATAATAATTCTCCAAACTCTGATTGGAAAACTTTGATGTCTGAATTTTCTGAAGTTAATTTCATCAGCCTCGACAAAAATTTTGGTTTTTCAAAAGCCAATAACATTGGTGTCAATTCTGCAAAAGGAGAATATGTTTACATCCTGAATCCGGATACGGAAATAGAAGGTAATTATTTTAAAGAAGTTCTTGATTATGCAGACTCTAAAGAAAAGTTTGGGTCTCTGGGGCTTAGGATGCATAATTTAGAAGGCGAATTTTTGCCGGAAAGTAAACGTTCTGTGCCAGCTTTGGTTAATTCTTTCGAGAAATTATTCACCTCGTTTAGCAACAATACAAAAACCTATTATAGGAATGATGTTGGTGAATTTGATATTGCTGAGGTTGAGATAATGACGGGTGCTAATCTTCTGATGAAAAAATCTGTTTATCAGGAAGTTGGTGGTTTTGATGAGCGGTATTTTATGTATGGAGAAGATATAGACCTTTGTTATACGATTCTCAGAAAAGGTTACAGAAATTTTTATTACGGTAAATATTCAATTCTTCATTACAAAGGTGAAAGCACAGTAAAAGATAAGGTTTATCTGAATCGTTTTTTCGGCGCAATGAATATCTTTATCGATAAATATTACAAAAAACAAAAGCCGTTTCAATATCTATTGATGAAAGCAGGTCTGAAGTTCAAATATTTCCTTGAGGAATCAAAAATTTAAATATCTTTTTCAAACGGTAGCGTAGATTCTTCCGCAAATTTTCTTAATTCCATCATCTCATTTTTAGCCTTCAACTGTCCAAACCTTGCGGCAAAATAAGTCAGCCCGATGAAAACTAAAACTACAAAAGAACAAGGTAGAGCCCAAGGGTAATTGTTGGTCTTAATTTGTTTTTCAACATAGTAAAGCGTGAAAAAAGTCATCCACGCAATGGTGAAAAGAAAATAAAGAAACATAAAAAAAGTCCATACAGCTGAGCTCGGTCCAAAAATCCCTCGGATAACGGTTGTCTCGGTTTCATCATCTTTTTCAATTCGTAAAGCCAAATTGGGTTTCCAATAATTGTCTTCCTTCATTTTCACATAGATTGTTGCAACTTCTTTATTGATGTTGCCATAGAATTTGTCCTTATTGTCATTCAAATATTTTCTAAGGTTAACTTCGTATTCTTCCAAAGAAAGATGCGTGTAAATTTTGAATCTCGGTCTGTTTCTGATATGATTGAGGGTTTCGCTCATAGTTTTGGTTCAATTAATTGGGCATTCAATAATTATTCCTCAATATATGGGATTGGATCTTCCAGTGTGAAATCAACTTTCATAGGTAAACCATTTCTTTTGATTTCGAGTTTTATTTTTCTGCTGATATTGGTTTTCAAGATAGCGTGTATTTTGCTCAATGTCATATCCTTAGCAATTTTATTATCGATGCTTATGAGTTGATCATTTTTAAGAATACCGGCTTTCTGAGCTGGTGAGTCTTTTCTGGTTCCGGATACGATGAAAACTGGTTTTAATGAGAATTTGTACTGGAAATTATTGCTGTTGTCTATCACATTAATCTCACCGCCCGCCGAGTTTTTTCTCGCTGTTTCCACTTTTACTTCTTCTTTTTCCCAGATTAATCCGTCTTGTTTTAGCTCCAATCCGCTGCCGTCTATCAGGAATGGGTCGTCCAAATGTTGATTGGGTTTGAAATAAATTTTCTTTCCAGGATAATCAAAAATAATAGAAAAACGTCTTAATATTTCTGAACCAATAGAGCCTTTTCTATCTTTGACAAGATTAAGATGTTGGATAGAAAATTCATCCGGCATAGAAGCGATAGGTTTGTTAAGCCTGAAATTACCAATTGATAGAGAATTGATTCTGCTTCTTTTTCCAAAAATATCACCGCTGAAACCTCTTCCCAGAAAATCATCAATATTCGGACGATTGTAGACAAAATCTTTAATCAAAACTGGAAACAACCAAACCGAATCCGTATTTCCCAAATCTAAAAGAAGTTTAGAGCTTTGTTTGTCGTGTTTCATTTCCACGTCAGCCAACATATAAGGTTTGTTGAGTTCTACTGTCATTGGAAATTCGGCAAATCTTTTTACTCTTTTCGGGAATTTAGAACTGTCTTTGTAAACCGTAATTGTTTTTTTTAAATAATTGATTTCTATCGGATGGTTTTTGAAAAAATAATAACCAATAATTCCATTTACAGGAACGCCGATGTCCTGAGAAATATTGAAGTCTTCATCTAGAACTATAAAAACGGTGTGAGATTTATCAATGAAATGATTTCCAATTTTGATATTATTTTTTATCGATTTCAAAGCTTCAACACTTACAGTTTCACCTAAACCCTTGAAGGTGATTTTTTCAATATTTTTAAAATCAACTTCTTTATTTTCCAAACTGAAAAGCAAGGTTTCTGCAATCCCAGAATCCAACATAAAATTAAGTTCAACACCATTTACGGTCATTGGAATGAAAATTAAGTTGTTAATCAACTTGAATTTTATAACCGTTTTATCTGCATTTTCCAAGACGAAACCATCCTGAGCTGAGATCCAGAAACTCCAAAAAATACAGAAAAACAGTTTGATTTTCATTAGATTAAATTACTTATTAATTCTTTACAAGTTTAATAATTTTTCAATTAAAATTAAATAATATTTATGTATTCCATAAAATAGTTGATTTTTTATCTAAAAAATGGAATGTTATTTGATATGTTTTTATTCAATTAGAAAAAATGTTATCAATAGTTTAATTAAATTTTATTTTATCGTTATGAAAAATTTACTACAAGTATTTGGGAAAGATCGTATGGACGAAATTGTTTTCGCTAATAGAAATAAAGCTTATGGCGCCTATGCTCTTAGAAATGAGTATTCTAATCAATTAACAAAAGCATTGCTTGTAGGAGTTGCTTTCTTTGGTTCGCTGTCTATTATTCCTTTAGTGATATCAGCCTTCAAAGCTGATAAGGTTACAGAGGAATTTGTGCCGCCAACTGTTTTTAAATTGGATGATGTAACAATACCAGATGACAAAAAACCAGCTGTCGCTGCTGTAATTCCTCCAAAAGTTAAAACTGTAGAATCTCCGGAATATACACCAGTAAGAGTTGTGAAAAAGAATAAACCAGAGCCAACAGACGATGACAAAAAGAATGCTGCAATCAGCAATGTAACTTCTCCAGGTCCAGAAACTACAATGGTTACAGCGCCTCCAGTAATTCCTGGTCCCCCAACTGTTGCGTCTCACACTGCTCCGGTTCCTCCAGCTCCAGTTGAAGATCCAAACATAATTGTTGATGGTAAGAAAGTAGATGTTTCTGCTAATTTTAAGGGAGGGATAGATGCGTTCCGTCAAAAAGTTGCTCAAGGTTTCGATACAGGATCTGTTGATCAATCAGGTATGGTTTCTGGAGTAATCACTTTTGTTGTAGAAAAAGATGGAAGTATTTCTAATATCAAAATCAACGGAGAAAATTCCGATTTTAATAAAGAAGCAGAGAGAACCGTGAAATCTATAAAATCAAAATGGACACCAGCTCAACTGAATGGTAAAACCGTAAGATCATCTTTCAGAATGCCGATTTCTATGAGAATAGAATAGATTGATTATCAATGTTATATTGATATTGATTTAATTAGAGTTTTATAATTATCCACATTTCTAGTCGAAATGTGGATAATTTTTTTATTTGTCAAGTTGTTAATTAACAATACTTTAACGAGTTGGTCGGATTTTCAAAACATTCTTAGTCCTAAAAAATTGTATTTTTGAGGATTAAATTCATTTTTATGGGAAAAATTATAGGCGTTGCGAATCAGAAAGGCGGAGTTGGAAAAACAACAACAGCCGTTAATCTGGCATCAGCTTTGGGTGTTTTGGAAAAGAGAGTTCTTTTGATAGATGCAGATCCGCAGGCTAATGCGACATCTGGTCTTGGGGTGGAAGAAGTTAATTTTTCTACCTACAATTTGTTGGAACATAGTGCGGAAGTTTCAAAATGCATCTTGCCGACAAGTTCTCCCAACGTGGATATTATCCCTTCCCATATAGATTTGGTTGCTGCCGAGATAGAATTGGTTGATAAAGACAACCGAGAGTATATGATGCGTGAAGCTTTGAAGCCGATCAAAGATGAGTATGATTATATCATTATAGATTGTGCGCCAAGTTTAGGTTTGATTACAATTAATGCTTTAACAGCCGCAGATTCAGTAATTATTCCGATTCAGTGCGAGTATTTTGCTTTGGAAGGTCTTGGTAAATTATTGAATACCGTAAAGAATGTACAAAAAATCCATAATCAGAATCTGGACATCGAAGGATTGTTGTTGACGATGTATGACAGCCGTTTGAGATTATCCAATCAAGTAGTGGAAGAAGTTAATTCTCATTTCCCTGAAATGGTTTTTGAAACAATTATCAGCCGAAATGTACGTTTAAGTGAAGCGCCAAGTTTTGGAGAAAGTATCTTGAAATATGATGCGGAAAGTAAAGGTGCTATCCAATATATTCAGTTAGCGGAAGAGGTTCTTCTGAAAAACGAAAAATTAGTTAAAAATTAAAATGATTTTGAGATTAAATTTATCAATTATCATTAATTAATTATATCATTTATAAAATGAGAGACAAAACAAGAGCAATGGGTCGTGGTCTAGGCGCGATTCTGAATGCTGAAAGCAAAACCAATATCAATTCTGCTTCGGACGAAGGTGCAAAAACTTTGGTTGGAAATATCGTTGAAGTTTCGATTGACGATATTTACCCAAATCCCAATCAGCCAAGAACTTATTTCGACGAAAAAGCTTTGAATGACCTTGCTGAATCCATTAAAAGTTTAGGTATTATCCAGCCAATTACGCTTAGAAAAGATGGCGAAAAATTCGAAATTATTTCTGGAGAAAGACGTTACCGTGCTTCTAAAATAGCTGGTTTGGCATCTATTCCTGCCTATATCCGTTTGGTGAATGATCAGGTTTTGCTGGAGATGGCTTTGGTAGAAAATATCCAAAGAGAAGATCTGGATCCGATAGAAGTGGCTTTGACTTATCAAAGACTTTTGGATGAGGTTGGGATGACTCAGGAAAATCTTAGCCAAAGAGTGGGAAAAGAAAGAAGTACAATTACCAATAGTGTTCGTTTACTGAAGTTGACGCCGGATATCCAAAACGGAATCAGAAGCGGTCAGATTTCTGCTGGTCACGGTCGTGCGATTATGGGATTGGATTCTGATGAAAAACGCAAATTGTTATTTGATAAAATTATAGAACTCCAATTGAATGTGAGACAAGCTGAGCAATTGGCCGGTCAAATGAAAAATCCGCAGGAGAAAGAAAAAGTGATCAAGCAAACTTTGGTTCCCAATCACGTGAAGAGAGCTCAGAAAAATTTGTCTGATATTCTGAATGTGAATGTCGAGATCAAAACTGCGGCAAATGGAAAGAAAGGTAAAATTGTCCTTGATTTTAAAAATGAAGAAGAGCTGGAAAGCATTCTTGCCCACATCAGATAAATGAAGAAAGTACTTTCGATTTTTTTGTTTTTTTCTTTTTGTTTGATTTTTTCACAAGTCAATCGCAATGATACAATACGTGTAGAAAATCATCCGAAAGATAGCATTCCTGCCGCCAAACCATTGTCTGAAGCTCAGGTTCTTGGAGATATTGCAGATAAAAATGCGCCGGCAAAAATCACAAAACTAAGTCCTATAAAAGCAGGTTTATATTCTGCAGTTTTACCAGGTTTAGGACAATTCTACAATAAAAAATACTGGAAAATTCCTCTTGTTTGGGGAGCTGTAGGAACTGGAGTTGGAATTGCTCTTTGGAATGATAAAAACTATAAACGCTACAGAAATGCTTATGTAGCTGAGCTAAACGGTCTTCCCCACGAGTTTGATGGCATCAATGGAGTCAACAAAACAGTTTTGGGAAATGCACAAGACCGTTTCAAAAGACAAAGAGATTATGCCATAGGAATTGCGGGTTTAATTTATATTCTTAATATAGTGGATGCCGTTGTAGATGCGCATCTCTTTGAAGGTCGTAACGATCCGGATTTGGCATTAATGCCAGCGGTTATTAACGACCAATTCAGTAATTATCAGACCAAAGCTGGTTTAAGCTTAAGTTTCAGATTCTAATAAAATTCAATTCTAAAAAATGAAAATAGCAATAATAGGTTACGGGAAAATGGGAAAAATCATTGATGAAATTTCTCAAAGCCGTGGCCACGAAGTAGTTGCAAGATTAAAAGAAACGCCAACTACCAAGAATCTTAACAATGCAGATGTAGCCATAGAATTTTCTAATCCCGAAGTTGCTTTTGAAAATATAAAAACTTGCCTGGAAAATAAGATTCCTGTAATCTGTGGAACTACAGGATGGTTGGATAAAAAGCCTGAGATTGAAAGATTAGCTTTAGAAAACAATACGCCGTTTTTATACGGCTCTAATTTCAGCTTAGGGGTTAATCTGTTTTTTGCTTTAAATGAAAATTTAGCGAAATTGATGTCAAATACCAATGAATATTCAGTTCAGTTAGAAGAAATTCATCATATTCATAAAAAAGATGCACCAAGTGGAACAGCAATTTCCATTGCGGAAGGAATTATTGAAAATTCTAAGTATGAAGCCTGGAAATTGGATGAAACCAGAGATAAAGAATTAGGGATTTTTGCCATTCGTGAAGATGAAGTTCCAGGTACACACAGTGTTTTCTACAGATCTGAAGTAGATGAAATCGAAATCAAACACACCGCTTTTAATAGAAACGGATTTGCATTAGGAGCAGTAATTGCGGCAGAATGGATTCTAGATAAAAAAGGAATTTTTTCTATGAAAGACGTTTTGGGTCTATAAAAACTGTAACAAATACTATACATCAAAAACTAATAATACAAAATCAGCAAAAAGCTAACTGCTAATTGCCAAAAGCTAGCATATGAATTACATTATTACTTATACGGTTTACGTTCTTATCATAAGTATGTTGATGGGACTTACAACTTGGAAGTTATTTAAGAAAATGGGTTACAATCCATTATTGTCTCTTATTCCATTTTATAATTATCTGATTATTCTTAAGGAAACTAACCATTCAAAATGGTGGGCAATTTTATCATATCTTCCTATTGTTGGACCGATTATGATGTCGGTTTTCCATATTTTCCTGATGAAAAAATTTGGAAAAAGAGGTGCTCTGAACGGTCTGTTGACTGTAGTTTTGCCATTCATTTTTATGGCGACTGTTAATTATAGCAAAGATCCTCAGATAGAAACCGAAGAAGAGGAAGAAGAAAATAAAAAGAAAGAAACTTTCTTGGGATCTGTAACTTTTGCGGTGGTTTTTGCAACCATTATTCACGCTTTTATCACACAGCCGTTCGGGATTCCAACAGGTTCAATGGAGAGAACTTTGCTGGTTGGAGATTTTCTTTTCGTTAACAAATGGGCTTACGGTTACAGAATGCCAATGAGACCGGTAGCTTTACCATTCTTACAGGGAACAATTTTCGATACAGGCCAAAAGGGAAATCCTAAAGACGATCCAAAATCTTACGTTGATGCAGTAAAGTTGCCGTATTTAAGGCTTCCAGGTTATGATGAAATTAAGAGATACGATATTGTAGTTTTCAATTATCCGCAGGATTCTGTTCACGTCGCAATTGACAGAAAGGATCCTTACGTGAAAAGATGCGTTGGTATTCCTGGTGATGTTATAGAATTTAGAGCTGGAAGATTATTCGTGAATAATGCGCCCGAAAAAATTCTTGGTGATGAGTATCAGCAACACGGTTATTTGGTAAAAACTGGATCGCAATTAGACATTCCTCAATTATACAAAACTTTCGGTTTCCTTCCGGTTCAGGAAAATCAAACTAACGAAGGATTTATTTATGCTTTTCAAGGTTTGACGGATCAGACCGCTAAAGAAATCAAAGCGCTTCCGCAGGTAATCGAGATGCACGAAATGATCGAGAAAAAAGGTGAAGGTGCCGTAAGATTTAAACTGAATGCTGATAAAACAGCTTATACAAAGAGCGTCGACACGACACAATCAATCTATCCAATCAACAAACCTTGGAATCAGGACTGGTACGGACCTCTTAGAATCCCGAAAAAAGGCGATGTTGTAAAACTGGATCAGGAAACATTGCCAACTTACCAATGGATTATTTCCGAGTACGAGCACAACAAGCTTGAAAACAAAAACGGAAAAATTTATGTTAACGGTCAGGAAACCAATCAATATACAATCAAGCAGAACTATTATATGATGATTGGAGATAACCGCGATGCGTCTTTGGATGCGAGATTTTTTGGTGTAGTTCCGGAAGAAAATATCGTGGGAAGACCGATGTTCACTTGGATGAGTGTCGAAGGTCTGTTCTCGGATGCAAGTTCTACTTATCAGGCGCCGGGCAAGAAAATCCGTTGGGATAGAATGTTCAAAGCAACGAACACGGGTGAAGCCAACAAAACATCTTATTGGTGGGTAGCTGTGATTATTTTGGTATTGTTCTTCGGTTGGGATTATTTCGCCAAATTATTCAAAAAGAAAAAAGAAGACGAATAAATTTTAAAATTAATTGGGAGCTAATTCCCGCTCTCCGCACTCGCTATTTTCTTTTTGCAAAAGAAAATGAGCTTAAACAAATGCTGCGATCGGGGCTAGGGCATTAGTCATCCAAACAATATTTACCACTTTGTCAAAGGTTACTATCTTTGATGAAGTGTTTTAGTTTAATAGCGTTTATTCTTTGATGAGTTTTACGTCTTTGCGAACCTTAAAAACATTCAGTAATTAAAAAATCTTTGCGGGCTTTGCGTTAAAATTAAATGCATTAAGCAAATGCGAAATCCTATAATAAATATGAAAAAAGTTCTCTTACCAATATTTTATTTGCCACCTGTTTCGTGGTTCTCAGTTTTCTTAGATAATGAAAACGAAATCTCATTAGAACAATTCGAAAACTTTCCGAAGCAGACTTATAGAAACCGTGCAGCTATTTACGGAGCCAACGGAAGATTACCTTTGATTATTCCGATCAAACATACAGGAAAAAGAGAAATCAAAGACATCGAAATTTCTTTTGCTGAAGATTGGCAAAAACTGCATTGGAAATCCATAAAAACAGCTTATCAAAGCACGCCATATTTCGAGTTTTATGAAGATAAACTCAAAAGTATTTTTGCAGAAAAGATTTTATCGTTAAAAGACTTTAACATCAAAGCTTTAGGTATCATTCTTGCTATTCTGAAAACCGAAAAAAAATATGAGTTCACAACAGAGTATTTCAAAAATCCGGAAGCCGAAGATTTTAGAGAAAAATTCTCAGCCAAATCAGAATCAGAATATGAAATGCCGGAGTATTATCAAAGCTTTTCAGACAAAAACGGATTTATAAAAGATTTATCTATTCTTGATCTTATTTGTAACATCGGGCCGGAAAGTTTGACTTATATCAAAAATATCAATAAAAACTAAATACCAATTTTTTTAATTTAATAATTATCTAATATGAAATCGTATTTAGGATATTTGATAACAAGTCCTATAAATATTTTGCGATTGCATATGATTTATAAAAACAATAAAATTTACATATGAAACATTTATTGATAGCGGCTGCTTTTTATGCCGGTTTTGCAACAGTTACAGCACAAACAGCTGCTCCTGAAAATGATAAAGATCTTAAAACTTGGTATCACAAAGATTACGCTACAACCAAAGTTTACGGCGTTAATACGGAGAATGCTTACAAATTCTTAGAATCAAAAGGTCTTAAACCAAAAACGGTTGTTGTAGGTGTTTTGGACAGCGGAGTAGAAGTAGATCATCCGGGATTGGTGAAAAATATGTGGAAAAATCCAAACGAAATCCCAAACAACGGAATCGATGATGACGGGAACGGATACGTAGATGATGTTTACGGATGGAACTTTATCGGAGGAAAAAACGGCGACATTGATGTAGATAATATGGAAGTGACCAGAGTGGTGAAAAAATACCAGTCTGTTTTCGAAGGTGATGATTCTTCAAAAAACAAAGCAAACCAAGCGAAAATGCCGGAAGAGTTTGCAATGTATATGAAAGCTAAAGATGTTTTCACTAAAAAAAGTCAGGAAGCTAAACAAAGCGTACAGTTATATACAATGATCAACAATGCCATTCCTGATATGATAAAACTGTTGAATGGAAAAAATCTAACTAAAGAAACTTTAGCAAGTATCAAACCTACTACTCAGCAAGAAGCGATGGCGATGCAGGTTCTATCTCAAATGTCAGGCGATCCTCAGATTGCAGGAAAAACACCTGCTGAAGTTGAAACTTACTTGAAAGGTCAAATGAAAGAAGCTTTGGATTATTTTACACCACAAGCTGAAAAAGGTTATAATCTGGATTTTGACCCGAGAAAAGAAATCGTAGGAGATAACTATGATGATTATTCTGAAAAAAAATATGGTAACAACCATTACGAAGGTCCGGACGCAAAACATGGAACTCACGTAGCTGGAATCATTGCAGGTTTAGCAAATGGTTCAGAAAATCAATATGGTGTAGCTTCCAGAGTGGCAAAGATTATGACTGTGAGAGCCGTTCCGGATGGTGACGAAAGAGATAAAGATGTTGCCAATGCAGTTCGTTATGCCGTAGATAATGGTGCTAAAATCCTTAATATGAGTTTTGGGAAACCAGTTTCTCCAGGCAAAAATGTGGTTTGGGATGCTTTCAAATATGCAGAGAGCAAAGGCGTTCTTTTGGTAAAAGCGGCTGGAAACGAAAACGAAGATATCGCAGAACATCAATATTTTCCAACTAATTTCAAATCTCAATCAGATGAAAAACCATTCATCAACAATATGATTGTAGTAGGTTCAAATACTAATGATTCTAATGCTTTGAAGTCTAGTTTCTCCAATTATGATAAAAAGATGGTAGATGTTTTTGCGCCAGGTTCAGAGATTTATTCCACAGTTCCGGATGGAAAATATGAATACCTACAAGGAACATCAATGGCTTCTCCTGTAGTTGCTGGTTCAGCTGCTGTGTTGTTAGCTTATATGCCAAATCTTAAACCAGAACAGATTATCGAATCTTTAGTAAAAACTACCAACACCAGTACAGCTAATGGTTTTGATAATTTGTCAAGATCGACAGGTGTAATAGATGTTGCTAAAGCGGCGGAATATGCTTATAAGAATTTTTACAAAGCTGATGCTTCAACAAAATCTACCAATAAACCTGTAAAAAAACAAAAATTGCATAAGTCTATTGATAAGACAAAGCTTTAATAATTAGAATGTTATATAAAAATAAAAATCTGGGAACTTCTCAGATTTTTTATTTTTTATGATTTGGCATAATTTTTTATCATAACTTAGCATTAAATATAAAACTATGAGAAAATTAATTTTAGGAATATTAGGTATTGCTTTTTTTGCAACCTCTTGTTCATCTACAAAAAATGCTTCATCTTCTGATGGAAGCGTTAGTGCAGGTCAGGCACAAACAATACGTGCTGAAGTTATGAAGCTAAAAGGAGAATGGTCTATATCTGATGTAGACTATAACAAATCATTTAAAATTAAACCTTTCGACGAAGGTGCGGATATCAATTGTTTCGTAGGTAGTTCTTGGAAATTAGTTCCAAATAATTATACAGGAGCATATACTTTAAATGGCGGAGGAGATTGTCCAGTGAGAACACAAGCTATTACTTTCAGTGTTGATAAATACAGTAACGTATCCATCAAAAAAGTTGGTGAAGGAGAAAAAGCAAAACATGTCTCTGCTGGATATATGTTAAGATTAGAAAATCCAACTGAAAATAGCTTCACTTTGGTTCAGTCTGTTAATGCAGATGGTTCCCCAATGGACGTGCGTTATAATTTTGTAAGAACTGCTAAATAATTAAAAATACATATAATGAAATTAACTAAATTAAACATAGCTGCATTTTTTATCTCAGGCTCACTTTTATTAACAAGTTGTGAGGCCGTTCAAAATGCGAATAATACTCAGAAAGGCGCTGCAATAGGAACTGCTGCCGGAGCTGTACTTGGAGGGATTTTAGGTAATAACATCGGAAAAGGTGGTAATGCACCTCTTGGAGCTGTTCTTGGTGGTGTTGTAGGTGGCGTTGCTGGTGGTGTTATTGGTAACAAAATGGACAAACAGGCTAAAGAAATTAAAGAAGTTTTACCAGGAGCTGAAGTGGAAAGAGTAGGGGAAGGTATTAAAGTGACGCTTCACGAAAATACGGTTAACTTCGATTTCAATTCATCGAATTTAACGACTCTTGCAAAAACTAATCTTGATAAATTGGTAACGGTTCTTAAGAATAATCCTGATACTAATATTAATATCTATGGTCACACAGATAGTGTTGGTACAGATGCGGTTAACTTGAGAATCTCGGGACAGAGAGCTGCTGCAGTTAAAAATTATTTTGTGGCTAATGGTATCTCATCTACAAGATTGTTTACAGAAGGTTTAGGAAAATCTAGCCCTATTGCTTCTAACGATACAGATGCAGGTAGAGCACAGAACAGACGTGTAGAATTTGCAATTACAGCAAATGAAAAAATGATTAACGACGCTAAGTCAAATTAATTATCATTCATTTAAGATAAATAACAAACCGCAATTTGCGGTTTTTTTATTTTAATGCTATTTTTGTAGAATTATAAACATTGGATGAAGAATTATTTAAAATTAATAAGAGTAGAACAATGGGTTAAGAACTTATTTGTTTTTGCTCCTTTATTTTTTTCAGGTAAAATTACCAATACTCATCTTTTTTACGAGAGTATTTTTGCATTCTTGGTTTTCTCTTTTACAGCAAGTTCTATTTATATCATCAATGATTATTTTGATATAGAATCAGATAAAAAACATCCGGAAAAAAAACATCGTCCGTTAGCAAGCGGTGCTGTTTCTAAGACCAGTGCAAGGATTTTATTTGTATTATTGATTCTGTTGTCAGTCGGTTCTATTTTCCTTGGGAATTATATTTTTCAAGCTAACTTTTGGAAGTTCGGAGTCATCATCGCATTTTATTTTGTGATGAATCTTTTCTATACATTCAAACTAAAACAAGTGGCGATTGTAGATATATGTATCATCGCTATTGGATTTGTTCTCAGAGTTTTAGCGGGTGGTTATGTGACAGGAGTTATCGTAACCAACTGGGCCATCTTGTTAACCTTTGTACTGGCACTTGTACTGGCCATTGGCAAAAGAAGAGGAGAATTAATCAATGCTCAGATTTCAGGAAAAACCAGAAAAGCTTTGGATGGTTATAATGTTCAGTTTGCGGATATTGCATTGTCAATCAGTTGTACTTTGGCGATTATTTGTTATCTGATGTTTACATTGTCTCCGGAGGTTCAGGCGAGATTTCATCCTAGAGTTTTCTATACAGTGATTTTTGTTGTGTTTGCATTTTTAAGATATCTGCAACAGACGTTGGTATATAATAAAACTGAATCGCCAACAAAGATCGTTTACAAAGATCGATATATACAAGTGACAATAGTCCTTTGGGTTATCGTTTTCCTTTTACAAATCTATTTTAAGAAATAAAATCAAAATATTAAAAGTTGAATTAACAATGTTCAATTTTAAATAAATAAACCTAAAGATGAAGCCGAATTTTGTACAGAAAGTCACCAACTGGGGAAATTTTCCAATCGTAGAGAAGGAAATGAAATCGGATGATTCTGTTTCTAAAATCAAACAATTTGTAAGAGATAATAACGAAGTTATTGCTCGTGGAAACGGTCGTTGTTATGGTGATGCTTCACTTGGAGAACATATTTTCTCAACAAAAAGACTGAACAAATTCATCTCTTTTGACAGACTTAACGGAATCATAGAATGCGAATCTGGCGTTCTTTTGTCAGAAGTTTTAGAGGTTACTGTTCTGCAAGGTTATTTCCTTTACGTTACTCCAGGAACCAAATTTGTTTCCGTTGGAGGAGCAATCGCCTCTGATGTTCACGGGAAAAATCATCACGCTGAAGGTTGCTTTTCTGAATATGTAACGGAGTTCAAATTGATGAATGAAAACTCAGAAGTGATTACTTGTTCTCGTGAGGAAAACTCAGATAAATTTTGGGCTACAATTGGCGGAATGGGATTGACGGGAATTATTCTGTCGGCCAAATTTAAACTGAAAAATATAGAATCGGCTTATATCAGACAAGAAAGCATCAAAGCTGAAAATCTGGATGAAGTTTTCAAATTGTTTGATGAAAGTGAGGACTGGACTTACAACGTTGCCTGGATTGATTGTTTCCAAAAAGGAAAAAATCTGGGACGTTCCATTTTGATGCGAGGAGAACACGCTTTGAAGGCTGAATTACCATCCAATCTTCAAAAAAAGTCTTTGAAACTAAAAGAAAAATTCAAACCGACAGTTCCTTTTTATTTTCCGGGATTTGTTTTGAATGCTTTAACGATTAAGATTTTCAATTTCCTTTATTATAATAAGCAAACAAAGAAACAGCTCAATAATTTTATTGATTACGAAACTTTTTTCTATCCTCTGGATGTCATTAATGATTGGAACAAAATCTATGGAAAAAGTGGATTTATCCAATACCAAATGGTAATCCCGAAAGAGAACGGAAAAGAAGGAATGAGACAAATCCTTGATGCTATTGCAAAAAGTGGAAACGGCTCTTTCTTAGCTGTTTTGAAATTGTTTGGGAAAGATAATCCATTGGCTTATAATTCATTTCCAAAAGAGGGTTACACGTTGGCTTTAGATTTTAAAGTGAATAAAGGACTTAAAAAACTGGTTGACCAACTGGATACGATCGTGGAAAACTTTGGAGGAAGAATTTATTTAACAAAAGACAGTATGAGCAAATCTTCTTTGACCAATTATCTTCAAAACGTCAATTCGTCCAAGTTTGTATCACTCCAACATAAAAGAATATTGAGCGGAGGTAATTAAACGCAAGTTGTGCAAAGATTATTTTTTTATTGAAAATAATTGATTCGCAAAGACGCTTCGCTCATCAAAATAAAAACACAAAATGACTGAAAATGAAATTTCCAAAATTATTTTTGATTCGGGGCTGAAAATTCATAGAAAATTAGGAACAGGGCTTTATGAAAGAGTTTATGAAGAATGTCTCTATTATGAATTAATGAAATCTGGATTAAAAGTTGAACGGCAAAAAAGCTTGTCAATACAATATGAAGATTTATTGATTCAAGATGCTTTTAGAGTAGATTTGTTGATTGAAAATAAAGTCGTCATCGAGTTAAAATCAGCAACAGAATCAGGTCAACATATATTTGAAGCACAAACGTTGAATTATTTAAGGTTAGGAAAATATAAATTAGGAATGATTATCAATTTTAATCTTCCTTATTTCAAAAATGGAGTAAAACGAATTGTAAATGGTTTGTAAAAACTGAAACAATATTTTATTTTGATGAGCGAAGCGTCTTTGCGAATCATAAAGCATAATAAAAACTAAAACTTAGCGCAACTTGCGTTTAATAAAATGATAGTATTAGGTTCCAATTCTGAAGTTGCACAGGCATTCGTAGAAGAATGCTTAGCTAAAGGCGAAAAATTCCCCACGATTTATCTGCTAAGTTCAAATCCTGAAACGACAGAGAAATTCGCTGGTCATCTTCAGGTTAAGTTTCTTCAGAATTCCGAAATTATTCCTTTGGATCTGATGAATGAGATTGATTATAAGGCTTTGGAAAATATAAATTCTGATGTTTTGTTTTGTGCTTCCGGTTATTTGGGATTGAGTACAGAAGAAGGACTTTATGACGATGAAAATACGGAGAGAATCATAGATGTCAATTACGCAAAATTAGTTCCTGTCCTCAATTTCTTCGCCAAAAAAATGGAATCCAAAAGAAGCGGAACAATGATAGTTCTTTCATCGGTTGCAGGCGAAAGAGGAAGACAAAGTAATTTTATTTACGGAAGTGCAAAAGCAGCTTTAACAGCTTATCTTAGTGGGCTAAGAAATTATCTTTTCGACAAGAAAGTTCATGTTCTGACGGTTAAACCAGGCTTTATGGATACCAAAATGACAGAAGGTTTACCTCTTAATCCAGCTTTGACAGCAACGCCTAAAAAAGCAGCAGCAGGAATTTATAAAGCTTATAAAAATAAAAAAGATGTTGCCTACGTTTTACCAATTTGGGCAATCATTATGATGATCATCAGAAATATTCCTGAATTTATTTTTAAAAAACTGAAGCTTTAATTTAGGTTTAAGGTAATAGGATTTAGATATTTATCTGGCTATGACCTAAAAGCTAAACCCGAAAACCTAACAAATGAAAAAATTATACTTATTCGACTTTGACGGAACTTTAACTTACAAAGACACGATGTTTATGTTTTTGAAGTTTTATGACCCTGCAAAATATTCGGTTCAGTTCTTGAAGCACGTTCCACTTTTTATTTTGTTAAAATTAAAGCTTGCGGATGCAGAATCTGTGAAGAAAAGTTTGATTGCATCAATTCTAAAAGGTAAATCGAGACATCAAATCGAAAAAAAAGCACAACAGTTTTTTGAAGAAAATTATCCGAGTTTGTTCAGAGAAAATGCTTTGGATTTCATTAATAATATTGATAGGACTCATACAGAATCTTATATTGTTTCAGCATCTTTGGACATTTGGGTAAAACCATTTGCGGACAAATTCAATATGAAATTACTTTCTACTCAAGCAGAGTTCAAAGATGATATTTTTACAGGAAAATTTGTTGGAAAAAACTGTAATAAAGAGGAGAAAGCTAACAGAGTTAAAATCGAAATTGGAGACAAAAAATTTGATAAAATCATAGCTTTTGGAGATACTTCTGGAGACAAAGCGATGTTCAAATTCGCAAATGAATCTCATTACCGATTTTTTCACTAATTTAGTACCTTAATTTTCGAACAATTTTCGGCTTCAAATCTAATTAAAAATGGAAAGAATTTATCTGGATAACGCAGCAACTACACCTCTCGATGATGAGGTGATAGACTGTATGGTGAATGTTTTAAAATTCAATTATGGCAATCCGTCATCAACGCACAGTTTGGGACAGGAAGCCAAGACCATTTTGGAAGAAGTTAGGCGAAAGATTGCAGATTCTTTGAAAGTGACTCCGGGAGAAATCGTTTTCACATCTTGTGGAACCGAATCCAACAATATGATTATCAAATCTGCGGTTAATTATCTTGGTGTAGAAAGAATAATCACTTCTGCTTTGGAACACAAATGTGTAGCTGAAACTTGCCTTGAAATGAAGAAATTGAAAGGTGTAGAATTGGTTTATCTAAGACCGGACTCCAACGGTGATTTCGATTTGAAGAAATTAGAAGAAGTTCTAAAGTCCTCAGACAAAAAGACTTTAGTGACACTGATGCACGCCAACAACGAGATCGGAAATATTCTTGATATCGAGAAAGTGGCTCACCTTTGTAAAGAAAATAATACACTTTTCCATTCGGACACGGTTCAGACAATGGCGCATTTGGATTTGGATTTTTCTAAAATTCCGGTTGATTTTGCATCTTGCAGTGCGCACAAGTTTCATGGGCCAAAAGGCTCTGGATTTGCTTTCGTAAGAAAATCTTCAGGACTTAAGGGAATTATTACTGGCGGACCGCAGGAAAGAAGCTTGAGAGCTGGAACTGAAAACGTGACAGGAATCGCAGGTTTGGGGAAAGCTTGGGAGATTTCCCAGGAAAAAATGGAAGATTATAAAAACCATATTTTGGATATTAAGAATTATACAATCCAACAATTAAAAGAAAGAATTGCAGGAGTGAAATTCAATGGAAGAAGTGCAGAAGAAAGCAGTTTATATACAGTTCTGAATCTTTTGCTTCCTTATAAAAATCCTTTGATTGGATTACAATTGGATATGAAAGGAATTGCCATTTCGCAAGGAAGCGCTTGTAGTTCGGGCGCGGCAAAACCATCAATGGTCTTGATGTCTGTTTTATCAGAAGATGATTTGGAAAATTCAACTCCGGTAAGAGTTTCATTCAGTCACTTTACGAAAAAGTCTGAAATTGATGCTTTTATAAATGCATTAGAGGAAATAGGGCAGCAATTTGTTATAGAAAAAGCTGATAGTTTACATAGATAACCAACAGAAGAAACAAACTTAAAATTTTGTAATTTTGTTTAATAAAACAATAAAGAAAAAGAAATCATGGCAGTAGAAATTACAGATCAATCCTTTCAGGAAACAGTATTGAATTCAGATAAACCAGTTTTAGTTGACTTTTGGGCAGCTTGGTGCGGACCTTGTAGAATGCTTGGACCAATCATCGAAGAAGTAGCAACTGACTTTGAAGGCAAAGCGTTGGTAGGTAAAGTAGATGTTGATAACAATCAGCAGATTTCTGTGGATTATGGAATCAGAAATATTCCTACCGTTTTAATTTTCAAAAACGGAGAAGTTGTAGATAAAATTGTAGGTGTTGCACCAAAAGAAGTGATCGCTGAAAAGCTGAATGCTTTCTTGTAAGAAATTAATATAATTGAAAATGAATGCTTTTCTAATTGAGAAGCATTTTTTTTTGAAATTAATTTGCAGATGTAGATTATTGTTGTATTTTTGCAACCACAATAACAAAGGGTACTAATCCTGAGTTATGGCAAGAGATCCGGTAGTTCAGCTGGTTAGAATGCCGCCCTGTCACGGCGGAGGTCGCGGGTTCGAGTCCCGTCCGGATCGCAAAAAGTTTATCAATTACTTTTCAAAAAATTGATCCGGTAGTTCAGCTGGTTAGAATGCCGCCCTGTCACGGCGGAGGTCGCGGGTTCGAGTCCCGTCCGGATCGCAACTACGATATCAAAGTAGTACAAAATGCTTTAAAACATATGTTTTAAAGCATTTTTTGTTTTATGGTAATGGTTCAGATGTGGAGTTGTTAATTTACTTTAAATTATTATGAATAAACGCCGGAATCAATATGTTCACGGTAATTACAGTTACTGTATCAAGGCAGGAATAACATCACAAAAAAGCAGCGCTATCAATGCAAAAATGCAACAAGAAGTTCATTGGGAACTATTCTTAATAATGCATATCACAAGGTTACCAATCATCATATTCAACAACTGATAAAAGAAGGAGTTGGTATTAACGGTATTAGCAGATTACTTGATGTCAGTAAGACATCATTATGAGAGATGGAGAAAATCTGATTTTAAGCCGCACAAAAAAATCTGATTTTCTTAATTTGTTTAAGAGAATCTGAATGAAATGTTTCCAATCAGTGACAAAAAAATAACCAATTAATTAAATACGTGAAATTTGAATACTTAAAAACGCAAACAAGATATTTTAATTGTGTATTAAATATCTTGTTACCAAAAATTATAATCACAAACTAGCAAAATTAAACACCTAAGAAAGAATCAGATGGAAGAATACACCGTAGCTGCAAAATTAAAATGGGTATGATAAAACTCAAAATATATTAGTGCCAGTTTTTTATTTCGTGCTTAATTTTCTAAATATTCTTTGGCGAATGTCACCCAATCCTTCACACTTTTATCAAGATAAATATCAGGTTGAATTCCGATGTTGTCAATTGGATAATCAGGTAATCTTAAAGAACGATAACCGGGCAAACGTAATTCGTATTCGGGGCAACCAAAATCAAATTTACGGATAGCGCCATAATCTAAAACGCCATAAGTTGGTGTTCCCATAATTTTTACTTTTTTGCTTTGCTTAGCAGCAATCAAGAAATTTTCTGCGGCGCTCCCAACTTCTTTATCCGCAAGTATAGCAACATATTTTGGGCTATTTTCAGCAATATTTACTTTTTCCACCCTATATGAATTGTTTTCTTTGTTGACAAACTGACCAATATTTTCTTTGTAAAGCGTAATCCATCCTTTCACTTTTTCAACTTCATCTTTATCTTTAATTGTAGTGATATAATATTCTAAACCATCAATGAGCGTTTGGGTAGCTAAAAATTCAACACCTGTCCATCTGATTGAATTTGTCATAATATAAGGCAATAGGTTTTCATAAGCATTATCGGTTCCGCCGGAATTCCCTCTGATATCAATCATTAAATACTCGCTGTTTTCGATTAAAATTTGATTCTCTTGTATAAGATTATTTATAATCTCAACATAGGGATAGTCAAAACTTGGAATAGTGATCAAAGTAGTTTGTTTTGAAAGAGATTTTACAGTAAAACCTTGAATTTCTCCGATCTTCTTTTTAACTTGTTTTTCCGAGATTTTTAGATTTTGATTGTCCTTTATCAAAGTTCTTCTCATTTTATCAAAATATAGAAAGGCATTGTCATAAGTTTCAAAATTTCCAGTGTGTTTGATTTTGTCAGGAAAAAAAGATTCGTATTTGCCACTAGAAGATAATTTGAATAACACTCTTTTGGACTTAGAGTTTTCAGATTTTGTAGGGATTGCAAAACCAGTATACCCATCATTTTTTGTTTTAATAATTCCAACGCGATAATCTATTCCTTTTTCTAAAGGACTAAAATCCCAAATTCCTTCAATGGAGTTGTTTTTAGATCTGGAACTATTCAAAAAATCATCTAAATTAACATCTATAAATTCTGATGTGGCGAGTCCTTTTTGATCTAATTTTATAACAGGGCTCAACCATATATGACTATCCTTGAAAAACGAGGTGTATTTTTTCAGAATACTTAGACACGAGTTTTCTGTAGAGTTTGAATCTTCTTTTAATTGTTTTTTAAAGCCATTGTAAACAAGGGTGTCCTTTGTTTTTTCTTTAAAACCAGGATAATCACTCTCAATTCTTTTAATTAAATTCTGAAGTGCTTCATCACAAGAACACTTTTGTTGTCCAAATGATAAATTAATAAAAAAAAGACTTGCTAGAATAAAAAATGTTTTCATTTTATCTATTTATGAGTACAAAGAAAGGAAAGTTTAAGTTCCAATAATTGTAAAAATCATTCAAAATTAATTTTGTTATAAATCCAAACTAAGTAATTTGGTCAGAATTGTACGAGAAGGTTTTTATCAAAACATTGAAAAAGTATTGCCAACACGACTGTTTTCTTTTGAATACGAAGACAAGAAAATAAAATCATCAACACGCAAGAAAAATTTAAAGGAGACCCATCGCCGGTGTCAGTTCTTTAAATAATATGATTTCGAGAAATCGAGGCAAAGGAAATTAATTACGAAATTATACAAATTGCAAATGGATTTAGTTGATAATTGTTAAATTTTTACTTTTGAAATATTGAAATAAGTTGCGATAATTCCTATCAAAATAATTATATTTAAATAGAAAAATAATTAAAAACATAACAGATGAAATTTATTTACTACAATTTACTTTTTGTACTTCTGTCACTTAAAAGTCGTTCAAATGCGTTGCAACCAAAAATATTTCTTTCCAGAAAAATTCTGAAACTAAAAAATTCCTCTATACGCAGTATTTTGCAGTGACTTACAAAAGGTAGAGCTATTCAAATCAATAAATTAAATTTCTATGAAAATTTCTTTGGCTTTCTTCTCTTTATTAATTCATTTATCTATCAATGCACAAATAGCTCCTGAGTTATATCCCGTAAATGATAGAAAAGCAGGTTATCTAGGGTATTATCTGAAAGACGGAACCAATGTTGTAAAACCTCAATTTTGCTCGGCTTCTTACAATACAGACGGTTATTATATGGTATCAAAAGCTGAACATAAATTTGACGAATATGGGAGAAGAGATGAAAATCACATTCCGGGTACAGAAAAGTCCGGATTGCTGGATAGTAAAGGCCATTTCATCATCGATTTCAACAATGATTATGATGGGATTGGTGTAAAAGACAGTGTGATTTACGTAATAAAAAATGATTTGTACGGAACGGTAAATGACAAAAATGAAATTGTAATTCCCATTGAATTTAAAATATTAGAAATCGAAAATAAAAATAGAATACGAGCCGAAAAAGGTGGAAAATACGGAATCATTAACCATTTAAACAAAACTGTCATTCCTTTCCAATATGATTTTATAGGTTCAACTATCTCTGATGGAAAAGGATTTTTAGCAATTTTTCAAATTAAAAACAAGACAGGCGTCATCAATCAAGACAATCAAATCATCGTTCCTCTGACAAAATATTCTTTGAGGGATTTGTACAGAACGGTTATTGTCGCTTCAAATGATGAAAAATTTGGTGTGCTTGATTACAAACTCAATCCAATTCTGCCTTTTGAATTTGAAAGAATTTATGTGGAAGAAAATGAAATTAATGCCTACAAAAATGAATACCGATATGTTTATAGTTTAAATGGTAAAATCATCAAAAAAGAAAATATTTCAGAAGGTGTGAAAACGGTTAATTAAAAATATTGAACATTTTCGAATCATAAACCAATCTCTGCAAATTATAAATGTTTTTGACTTAAAATAATTGATTTTTTACATTTGAACATAGAAATAATTGTGTGTATTTGTCAACGACCATATTTCGTTTTTATGCTTTTGCTATGAAAAAAACTGCTTAAAAAACAGCCAATCGATAAGCTGGAGTGCATCATCCGAATGTATTATACAAACAATGATTTAACCGAAAACGGAATAAAAATAGTTAACCATATTTAAATCAGGCACAACAAACTATGGAAACTCAAGATATCTATATTACAGAGCTAAATGCTATGCTTGAAAATGCTATCAAAAGAATGAATGAAGAGCATCCCAACTTTGTTATTTACACGGCAAGCATTTGGACCGATAAAGATGCAAAAGTGAGTGCCATAAGTTTTGACAGCAAGCAAAACACATTGCAAAAAATCGAAAAGTCAACCGAATGGGACAGGAAAAAATATGAAAAATTTCTTGCTGAAGGAGATTTGGAACAGGCGGAGCTTTTTAAGCCCGAAGAAAGCGATAGGCTTTACAATCCTGCCGATTTTGAATGGGCAAGCTTTGAAGAATGCGAGCACGAAGAAGTGCCAATAAAATGGTATCTGATGCTTAAAAAATTTGGCAAATCGGCATTTGAAAAAATTGTCCAAACGGCAAATATCGATAAAGAAAAATTTGAATTGGGAATTAACAGCAACAGCGATTGGTATGATAAATCGTGGAGCGTAAACAAGTAACCAATGGATTATTTAGAACAGGCACAACAGTACATTTCTAACCAAAAACACGGCTTCGAATATTTTGCGCTGGTGTTGGGTGTTTTCTTTGCGTGGTCGGCAATTGGTAATTGGAACTGGTTTTACAACCCGCCTTACAACTCGGTAAAAAACCCTATTGGCTTTTGGTTTGGTCGAAAAGCATTTAGGGTAACGATTTTTATTTTCGGCATTGTTTTAATAGCCGGTGCGGTTTGGCTTTTAATGAGGAGTAAATAATAGTGGCAGATATGATATTGCTTATTAAAATAGATATGAATATTAAACAAAAAATCGCTTGAGGAACTATGAACTTTCACACATTTGAAAACAAAAAAATGCCCTGGGGCGATTATGGAAATACCTTGTTTACAGGGTTTGCATACCCTGATGAAAATAATGACGAAATCATATGTATAGAACGTGCAGGTCCTTTTGTTCCTGCAATTTATAAAAAATGGGATATGATTTTAGTTTCAGAAAGTACCAGGCAAAAATTAGAAAAATCTGATTTGAAAGGAATTCAATTCATCAATACAACTTTCAAAAAAATAGTAGATATCGATTGGCAAAATTGGGATTTGGAGGCAGATAAACCCAAGATTTATCCAGCTGGAGGCGAGCCGGAAAATTATATTTCCACAAGAAAGCATAATGCTGAAATTGCCGAAAAAATGGAAGCAATCTGGTGTTTGAAATTAGATAAAGAAACTTTGATTGGAAGAAAGCAAAAGAACGTGTCTGGAAGAGATGAGCTCTTCATTATTGAAAACTCTTGGACAGGTAACGATATTTTTATCAGCAAAAGTGCCGGACATATTTATCTTACTGAAAAGGCAAAAAAATGGTTTGAAGAAAATTTGTCAGAGTTCGTAAATTTCAGAGAATTTAATTCCAAAATAGCAACACAGCAGGAAATTGATTTTGCATCGGATTATATAAAACCAAAACAAGCAAAAGTTGACCTTTTTGCACATCTGACCGAAAAAGATTGGAAAGACTACCAAAAGTTTATTGGACAAGCTAATAAACTTGTTGTAAAGTCAAAATCCGACAAAACCGAAAAATCTAAATTGACAAGTATAAACAAAGCGATTGATTGTTTAAAAAGTGCTGAACAAATACGAACATTAGGAAAAAAAGAACAAGAATTATTAAACAGACTTACAGAAAAATAACACTGCTGGTAAGAAGGGTTTTGCGTCAGGCGGGCTGATTGCAAAATTCAACGGCAGGTTTTCAATTGAACATTAGTAATAAAACGAGCTTTTGTGCTTCGATTTGACTTCGTCGAACTGGCGTTTCCCGCCCGAACGCAAAGCCCCGAAACGTTAGCGGTAATTATTTCCAGACACAGGTATGAAAACAGATGATATAAAAAGTACAAAAGATTTTATTAATTTCCTTTCAAAAACAGAGGACTGTTTTTTACCATACGAAAGTGAAGAAAAAATTAACGCTATTTCGAGAACTGCATTTCATTCAGAAGTTTTATATATTCTTCCTGAGACACACGATTTGAAAAACATAGTAAATTACAGTAACATCAAATTCGTACAAATTAATAATTACAAGATTGACAAACAGGGATTTAAAATACTAAAAGAGCATAAAGACAAGTTTGAAAATGTAAAGTATCTTAATATTTGGAACATTAAACAAAATGATTTAGACCTACTTGAATTATTCCCTAATGTTACTCACTTATTGATTTCATATATTGGGAAAGCTGATTTTTCTTACAAAGGATTAGATTATTTAAACAAATTAGAAACAATTGTTTTAAGTAGTGTAAATAAAATAACAGATTTCAATTTTTTGACAATATCACAAAAGGAAAAAATCAAGCATCTTCATCTAACCTACACTGCAAGTCTTACAAAATTTGACGGAATTGAAGATTTCCAAAACTTAGAAACATTAACTCTTTTTGCATCAACAATGGAAAGCAGAAAGACTGTTAATATTGAAAGTTTAAATGGACTTGAAAAACTATCCAATCTTAGAAGTTTTGAGATTGATTATTTCAAGTTTGATATGGACGTGTTAAAAGCAAAATTAAAACAACTAAAAAAGTTGAAACAATATAAAATAAAGAATGAGACTTACGAAAACATATAACTACCGCTAACAAGGGTTTTGCGATAGTGGGGCGAAACTGCAAAGTTCAACGGCAGTTCTTCGGTTCAACTTTTGTACAAAATTGAAGATTTGTGCTTCGATTGCCCCGCCATCGCCAAGCCAAAAACGTTAGCTGTCAGCAAAAATCAACAAACCGAAAAATATGACTTCAATAGATTTTCTTATAAAAATATACGACTTGATAAACAATCAAGATTATAGAATAACATTTTCTCCTGCAAAAAAGAAAAATTTTATGATGATGTGCAATGGACATTTTATAGGAGGATTATTTGATGAGGAATTATACTTTGTTTATACAGAGGCGGGAGGTAATTTGTTGAATAATCCAGAGCCTGTATATAAAGGTTATTCAGCCGATGCTCAACACAAAATGCTTTCCATTCCACTTGATATAGCAAAAGATATATTAAAAGCGACATACAACGAAAAATTTGATTGGAGTAATTTTGTTTGTGACATTTCGTATCATTTTACTATAAATAGAAGTTATCCCGAACACATAGTAAAATCCTATGACCTTTTCCTTATTTTTCTTCGTTTTTGTTATGAAAAAAAGCTCTTAAAACTTAACCCAATTGACAAAAACAATCGTATTCTATATATGAACTATATGAACAAAGATTTAACAGATAAAGGCGTAATTATTTTTAATGACCTTATTCACAAATGGCTTAGTTATACTGACAGAACTAACAAAATCGACAATTTAAAAATGTTAGAAAAATATTATATTACAATACTTCAAGAAAAAGAACTAACGGAATAAAATGCCGAACAACTAACAAGGGTTTTGCAATAGCGGGGCGAAACTGCAAAGTTCAACGGTAGTTCTTCGGTTCAACTTTTGTACAAAATTGAGGATTTGTGTTTCGATTGCCCCACCATCGCCAAGCCCCGAAACGTTGGGCGTCACTTTATGACTGACCACAAACCTAAAAAACAACATATGACATTAACAGAAATCGAAAAAGAATATAACTTCAAATATTCAGCGCTTTATAAACAATTGGAACAAGACGGAATGCTTGATGTTGGAGAATATGGCCCCAATTGGTATAACAATGTTTTTCCTAAACTTAAAGAAAATCCCACACTTCTTCTGCATTCGTATGACTTTGAATTATTAAACATAAATTCTATTTCAGAGGAAATAAATGACTTTTCTGACCCAGACGATTATCGACAAATAAATCCTGAATTTAAATTTATTCCATTTGCAAAAAGCGGTGCCGGAGATCACTATTGCTTTTTATTGAATGAACAAAATGGAGATGACATTCCCATTGTTTTTGTTTGGCACGACTGCAACGAAGTAAATTATCTCGCAAAAAATTTACAAGACTATATTTTTAGAGCATTGTTGACAGATATGTCGGAGCAAGACACTTACAAAAATGTTTCTGACAAAGAATTTAGAGAGAATATCGAAAGTGTTTTAAAAACGCATACCAAATATTTGACTGAACATCAAACAGAAATCTTGAAAAACATCTTTTCGCGAGAAATAATAGACTATGAAATTGAATTTCCAAACGGGCGAAAAGAAAAACATAGAGGACTTTTAACAGATAAAGAACTTGAAGAAATATTACTTCAAGTTATTCCGTTCGAGAAATTAAACCAATCTTTTGAATACTCATTACCAGAACCTATAAAAGAAATAACGGAAGAAAATAAGCGAAGAGTAGGAACATTGACGATGAGGATACAGCCTATTCCAGAGAAAAACGACCAGATTTACAATAACTTAAAAGAATTAAATTGGCGAAAAAACAAAACAGAAAATGCGGATTATTTAGAATTCTATCGTAAACAGAGCGTACTTTTTGGAACTCCTTCAATGGAAACGATTGACAAAACTTTTAAAACTAAATTGCTTGCGTTGAAAATAAACTCAAAAAATCAAGTACAAATTATGTTTAAAGACGATGAGACCGAAATAATTTACAACTTATAAAAATTGAGCATCCAAAAAAGATTTGCCAAACCAAGCTTGCGAGCTTAATCATAAAAAGAACTTTTAAGTATGAAAATTATGGAAACTGAGTTTAAGAAAGCAATTGACGAATATTTTTCGTCAGAGGACAATAAAATTTTTCTGAATGAAAAAAATGAAGAAAAGGATAACGGATCGATATTTTATCCTTTCTCAAAAAATTGGCGTTGATGTAAAAAGTGACTTGAACAAATGGCTTTACGATTTTGAATTAAATTAGAAATAAGTCTACAATGAGGCTTTGGTAAACCGAACTTGCTAGCACAACGATTTGTAGTGGGGCTTATCACTTAGATTGAGTATTTCCTGGAGTGCCGAGATTGTACTAAAAATATCCGCCTTTTGGAAAGCCTCGAAAAGTTTTATGATATGCTAAACCGACAATCATTCAAAGTTGAAACAAAAGAAAGTTATGAAAAAACTATTATTTGTATTCTCCATTCTATCATTTTGTAAATAATGAAGTATTGCAAAGATCCAAATTTTTATATTTGAGTATGAAATGAATTTTGCAAATTCATCTACAAATGGATGTAGATAGGGGTTTCATATATTTTTGAGTTATAAAAAAGCATCCCGAAACAACGTACAAAAATGAAAAAAGTAGAAGAATTTTTAGCAAAACATAAGATTGACTTAAATAAACTAAACAGCTTATTAAGTCAAAAAGGGTTTCGACTTTTATCGGATAATGAGATTTTTGAAACAAAAGAATGGCTTTCAAATTATAAACTTGACATTGAACTTTTTCCAATTATTACAAATGACGAAAGTGATTTTATAGTAGTTTATAAAGAAGAACCTTTGTTAGACAAAATTGCTTTGTTACAACACAGTAATTTAGACTTTACGCCAAAATTTAAAGACTTCAATAGTTTAAACAATATAGAAAAAGGATTGATAACAAGTGATAACGATTGGGAAAGCTTTGAAAATCATTTTGACTATCCAAATCAAAACGATAATGACAAGGAAAGTTCAACTATTGAAAATTTAAAAAAAGACTTAATAAGTAAGAATATATCCAATGACAGATACGAGCTTTTGAGTTCGGCAATAATGGTGCTAACGCCTTATAGAGAAATTGAAAGCATTTATAAATATTTAGATGATAAGAATGTTTTTGTTCGGCAAAAGTGCGTTTCAATTTTAGGCGATTTTTATCAGCACGAGCCGATAAAAGAAAAAGTACGTGAAACCTTGAAAACAATCAACAATAAAATATTGGAAAAAAAAGTTTATAACGGAACTTTAACAGAAAAAAAAGGATTTTGGAAATCGTTGTTCAAATAAGCGATGCATAAAATAGTGAAAAATATGCACGCCTACAACTACAAAAAGGGTTTTGCAATAGTGGGGCGAAACTGCAAAGTTCAACGGTATTTCTTCGATTGAACTGTTATGCAAAATTGAGGATTTGTGCTTCGATTGCCCGCCATCGCAAAGCCCCAGAACGTTATGTACAACCGTAAAAAAAACTATTATGCTGACAATTAGACCAACGGACGAAATTATAAATGAATTACTTTCTGCCAGAAAATCAACAAGGAATTTTCCAAAATTCCTAAATTTCCCTTTCGACAAGCTTTACTCTGAGATAACAACTCAAATCCGAACAACCGAAATTTCATCAGAGTGCATATTGTTCGACAGCGTAGAAGCGTATAACGAAACCAAAGAACTTTCCGAAACGGACTATTGGACAGAAAAGTATACGAAAGATGAAATTGAAAAATTTTGGATATTTGGGCAAAATGGACAAGGTGACCGATGGCTATTTGACAACGAATGCAAAGTTTATTTTTACGACCATAACAAAGAGCAAATGTGTAAAAGCAATTTTATGGAACTTAATTTGGACTTTGAAAAATGGTTACAATTTGCTGACTTAAATAAACAATTGGACTACATTTATGACACAGAAAATGAAATCAATGAAAAACGAAAAGCTGAATACAAAGAAAAACTTAATGAATTAAGCAGCATTTTATTGACAAATTACCCATTTGACATTTAACCTGACAAAAAAGGCTGCACATAACAATGGTTTTGCATCAGGCGAGCTGAAGTGCAAAATTCAACGGTAGTTTTTCAATTGAACATTAGTAATAAAACCAGCTTTTGTGCTTCGAAATCCCGCCCGAACGCAAAGCCTCAAAACGTTATGCGTCACTTTACCGAGACCACTTAGACCAAAATAACTAATTAGAAATTATTTAATATGTTGACAAACAAAATAATGGAGTATTTGGATGAAAATGAAGACAAATTACTTCCCGAATATCAGGAGAAAAACAAAAAATTTTTAATGCAAAACGGCTTTGAAGAAAACAAAAATTCAAGCTTTGTTCAATTTATGACAATGTATAGTGACGAAATGTTAGGGAACGAAGGGCATTTGTCAGATGTAGTGGGTGACTTAATGGACTATACCGAAAGTAGTTTTAACTATCAAATTCACACTAACGACAAAGTTCCTACGAACTTTATTTCATTAACGGACGACACGACAGAACTTTATCTATTGTACAACAAGGCAAACGACAATGTAGTGCTTGTTGAAGGTGCGAATTTGAAAAACCTGTTGGACAATAAGTTTGACAAGCAATGGAGCAGTTTTAATGATTTTCTTATCGACTTTTTCCAAATCGAACAGTAACTGTTATGAAAATTAAATTTCATTGAATTGCAGACAAAAAAGCAAACACATAGCAAGGTATTGCCAAAAGCGGGGCTAAACGGCTTCGATTGGACATTTGTGCAAGGTTCAACGGCAGTAATTCTATTGAGCTTTTGTGCTAAAAATCCCCTGCCTTCGGTAATACCCAAACCGTTGTGCGATATGCTAAACCAACAGCCGTCCAAAATTGAACTGACACAAAAGTAAATGAATAAAAGAACTATTCCTGTCATAATAATCATAATACAACTTTTGAGTTTAGGGAACTTATACTATGTTCACAGACACAAAAGCGGTCATATTCCTGTCGATTTTATTATTCTGAATATATTGGCTTTTTTCAGCATAATAACACTTGTAATAGCGTATTTTTTATATTTTAAAGCCGACAATAAACAAAAAATTTGGTGGTTACCGATATTTTTATCTGTAATTACTGTTTTGACATTACTGGGTTCCTATGCAGTTATGTTAATGGAAAAATATGGATAACTATGAAGAAACTATTAATATTCTCATTGGTAGCATTATTTGCAATTTCTTGTAAGGGACAAGAAAAAGATTATGAGACTTTTTATGATAATGGACAAGTTGAAAAACAAGGAAAATTAGATGAAAATGGAAATTCAGTGGGTGAATGGAAATATTATCATAAAAATGGGCAAATGCAATTGATTGGCAGTTTTGAGAATAAACGTAGGAAAGGGGAATGGAAAAGTTACTATGAAAATGGTCAATTAGAAAGTATTGGGAATTTAGTAGACGGAAAAATGGAAGGGGAATGGAAAACATATTATGAGAATGGGAAACAGCACAGCATCGGGAAATATAGTCAAACTATGGAGGTTGGCGATTGGAAATATTTTCACAGAAATGGAAAATTAATGATGACTGGAAAATATGAGGATGGAGAAGAAATTGGCGAATGGAAAGAGTTTTAAGATAATGGACAATTAGAAAAAATTGGACATTATGAGAATGGCGAGAAAGTTGGAGAATGGAAAGAGTTTTATGATAATGGACAACTTTCAGCTATTGGGAAATTTGAAAATGGCGAAAACATTGGTGAATGGAAAGAATACTACAAAAATGGAAAATTAAAAGAAATTCAAATTTGGAAAAATAAAGAACCGAAAGGCGAATGGAAATACTATGATGAACAAGGCAACCTTATAAAAACAGAAAATTACTAGAAAGCACAATCGCACAACAAGGGTTTTGCAATAGTGGGGCGAAACTGCAAAATTCAGCGGTTGTTCTTCAGTTCAACTTTTGTGCAAAATTGAAGATTTGTGCTTCGATTGCCCCACCATCGCAAAGCCCAGAAACATTAGCGGCAATATTTACAACCCTATGAAGACAGACAAAGAATTTTATTTTTCAGTCGGACTTAACGATATTCCTTGGGACAGACTTGTTCATTGGTATGGACGAGCAACTGATTTCCCGACTTACTTTTCCGACATACTTTCTGGTGAACCAGAACGACAAACAACAGCTATTAACAAAATTGGAATTAACATTGAGCATCAAGACGGAATAATGATGGCGACACCGTTTACATTAATATTCTTGTTCCGGCTCTTATCATTCGACAATACAAACAAAAAACAAATTTTACGTGATTTATAGTTTTAAAATAAAGGTAGTTCCTTCACTAGACTCAGTATGAACATCGATTGTACAATGGATTACTTTTGCCAAATCCCGGATAAGATGTAGGCCAAGTCCTGACTTTATGCCCGTTACTTGAGTATCATCATACAAAGCCCTGAATCTTTCCTGATTGGCTCCGGTCCCGTTATCGGATATTGATAGGTAGTAATATTGATTTTCTTTCCAGGCTTTCCAGATAATGCTGGGCTTTTCTATATTGGCTGTAGCTTTTATAGCATTTCCAGTGAGATTTCGGATAATTGTTTTCAGATAATCTTCATCTGTAACCACTTCTATATTACCTTTATTTTCAAAAATAATATTCGTATTCTGAATATCTGAAAAATGTCTTTCGGTATCTTCAAATAATGAACTTACCATAATTTTTTTTGGTTGTGGCTTGAAATTTTCCATTTGCCCCTTACCCCAAAGCAAAATACTTTCCATTGAATAAAGAAGATTTTCTGCCCCGGAAATAATTTTTGATTCCATCTTCTCTCGGGTATTTTCATCCAAAAGCTCCGGATGTTCTTTCTGAAGGTGGAGAAAATGGATAAGATTCGAGACCGGGTTTCGTAAATCGTGGTTAAGAATACCAAAGAACCTTGCCTTCACCTTATTGGCTTCTTGAAGGTCTGCATTAAGGATTTTTAACTTTTCACTGGTCTTTTTGCGGTTTCGGCTTTGATAGAAAAGTAATCCCCCGATAATTGCCAAAAGTGCACTTCCTGAAATTAGATACCATTTTTGTTTTTCTTTTGCAGATAACTTGAGTAAATTAATCTTGATTTCGTTCTTTTTGAGAAGGATTTCTTTTTTATAAATTTCCATTTGTTTTTTCCGAAAACCCGAATTCAATTGTTCATTCTTCAATTCCGCTTGTGTTTTAAGGTAATTCAGAGCAACCAAATCTCTTGCTTTATTACTTTCGCTTAGCTTTAAGTTTTTGAAATTCAGCAAAAGTTCATTCTGTTTTAAAAGCTCTTTATCTAGAATCTGTTGGTTTTTATACTTTTCTTCTTTCGCATCAAACTCATATTGAATTTCTAAACGAGAGATTTGCTTTTTGATATTTTCGTTATTTATTTCTTCGTTAATATCTACATATTTTTTATAATAATAATAAGCACTATCCGGATTTTTTTTGCGGTCATACAATTCACTTAAGTTTTTGACCGTTGCTTTTTCAATATCCTTCGTTCCGATTTCTGAAGCAATTTTAAGGGCTTTTGATAAATAATTCTTTGATTTTTCGAGTTGATTTTCGTGAAGGTAATATTCCCCTAATCCTTGAAAATTAATTGCAATTCCTTTGTTATTTTTTAATTCTTGATTTATTTTGAGCGCAGATTCTATATTTTTAAATGCTTTTTCGTAATTATTTTCTTTCATATAAAGACTTGCGATGTTTCCATATTCTCTGGCAATACCAAGCTGGTTACCGATTTCCTGGTTTTTTTCAATTGCCAATTGATAATACTGGTGTGCAGCAGAATAATTATTTTGATTGAGATACACCGTTCCGATATTGGAATAGATAGAAGCTATTCCATTTTCATTTTTGGATTTTATGTGATTTTGTAGTGCCTGATTGAAGTGGGATAATGCTAAATTATAATTTTTCAACTCACTATAAATAATACCCATATTCCCATAGGCAAATGCTGAATTTTTGAAATCTTTTAATTTTTCAGCATACCGAATAGATATTTGGTAAAACCTAAGTGCTTCCGGATAAAGATTTTGATAAAGTTTTGTAGAACCTAAGTTCGAGTAACAGATAATAATTCCCGGCGCGTAGTTAATGCTTTGAAATATTTTAAGGGATTCCGAAAAATAAGATTCTGCAGTTTTGTAGTTGCCTAAAGATATATTGGCTGCTCCCTGTAATTTTAAAGATTCTGCCATTCCTTTTTTGAAATTCAACTTTTTGCTAAGCTCAAATGCTTCTTTTGCAGTTTCGGATAATTTTTTAGTATCAACACCAAAGTATGTGGCTCCGAGTTGAAGCAAAATATTTACTCTATATATATCTTCTGCAGGATGCTCGGATAGGTTTTTTAAGTTTTGTTCAAGAGGCGTTTTCTGGGAAAAAGCATTCCCATAAAACATAAAAAATAATATAAAAATCCAGATTTTCATATAGCTTATTTTAGGAGCAATCACCCCTTCTTAAAATTACTTTTTTGCTATTTCAATAAAAAAGGCATTCAACAATATTGAATGCCTTTTTTTAATATGAAATTATTTACCTATCTTTCCTACTTCAGTAGACTGAGATTCTACAGAATAATTTGATGAAGTTTCTTGAGTATTATCTACAGACAAATTTGTAAATAAAGCACTCAATAAAATTAAAGCAATTTCCATTTTATTGTGTTTTTTTTTGATTAGTATTAGCTAAAATACAAATTATTATAAAATAATTGTCTTTTTTTATAAAATATAGTTCAAATTATCTTTATAACTTCTCCCTACAGGAACTACAAAATCATTATTTAATTCAATTTCATTGAATTTTATCTTTTTTATATAATGCTTTTGAACGGCAAAACTCCTGTGAACTCTTACAAAAGCCTTGAAATGGGGTTTTGTAAGAAGCGTCCCTATATTCGACAATATACAATGTCTGCTTTCGCGTGTGACTATAAGAGTGTAATCTTTTAACGCTTCCAAATAAAGAATGTCGTGCAATTTTATTTTGGTCTGGATGTGCCCTTCTTTGATATAAATTGAATCTCCACCAATACAGGACTCAAAAAGCAAAGCTTTTTGTCTTATTTCCATAAATTCCTGCAGTCTTTTTGCTGTGTGAGAAAACCGGTCAAGATTCAAAGGCTTTATGATAAAATCAAAGGTATCAATTTCAAAACTCTCCAAAGCATATTCGGGATGCGATGTAATGAAGATACATACCGGAATATGAAGAATTTTTTTTCTGAATTCTATTCCATTAGCATCCGGCATATCAATATCAAGAAATACGACCTCTATATTTTCTTTTTCTATAGCAGGAAGGGACTCTGTGGCTGATTCATAATCCCCAATGATATTCAGCAACGGAAATTTCTGAACATAACTTCGTACAGTTAGCCGGTCTATATCATCATCATCAATAATTATACAATTATATTTTGTCATCTATGTTTTTCTATTAATGTAAAGTTATAAAATACATTCAAAAAATTACTGACAATTATTTTATATTATTCAAAAAAGACGATGATTTGATATCATTTATACTTTTTTCTGGGTGGCAATTTTGATAAAACCTGTTATTCGTCTATTATAATTACCGCTTGTATATTAGTAGTTTTTCTTTCCAAAAAAACAAATCAACTTTGGTTTCAATAAAATTTAATAACAATTAATATTAAATAAAAATTATGAAACCAAAATTAATTTTCGGCATTTTCTTTATACTGATTTTCTCAGTTACTAGTGCTCAGCAAAGCATCAATACATCGGGTGGTAATATCTCCTCAGGAGCAGGAAGTGTTGCTTATTCTATTGGACAGGTTTTTTATAAAACCAGTTCAAACGCTAACTTTTCTCTTACAGAAGGCGTGCAACAACCTTATGAAATATTGACTTTAGGGGTGGATACGACTTCCGCCATCAATTTGGAAATGAAAGTTTATCCTAATCCTACTACGACTTCTATATTCTTAAAAATAGATGATCCTTCGTTTAAAAATATGGATTACCAGCTTTTTGACGGCTCTGGAAAAATACTTTCAAAAAGTAAAATAAGTCAGTCTGAGACCCAAATAGACCTAAGTACAAAAGCATCAGGAATATACCTTCTCCTTATTTCGGAGGGTTCCAAAAAAATGAAAACCTTTAAAATCATCAAAAAATAATCAATATTATGGAAAAAAATATATTCTTTATAAAGTCAGTAATTCTGATTTTTATTTTTTTGATCTCTCAAAAAATTATGGCACAATCACCTGATTTAATGAGCTATCAAGCTGTTGTAAGAAACTCTGGAAACAGTTTGGTTGCCAATCAATCTGTTGGAGTAAGAATAAGTATTTTAAAAACTTCTGCGACAGGAACCGAGATTTTTAAAGAATCTTTCAGCCCGAATCCTACGACAAATGCCAACGGACTTCTGAATTTGCAAATAGGTTCAGGAACTGCAATAACAGGAACGTTTGCGGGGATAGACTGGTCTGCAGGGCCATATTTTGTAAAAACGGAAATAGATCCTTCCGGCGGAACCAGTTACAGTATGGTTACCACTTCACAATTAATGAGCGTTCCGTATGCTTTGTACGCGAAAACTTCTGGAAATTCTTCCGCAGCTTCTAATTGGGGAACTTCGGGTACCAATATCTATAATACCAATACCGGAAAAGTGGGAATAGGTACCAATGCACCTGCAACAAAATTGAGTGTAAAAGCTAACGGAGCAGGAGTATCCCAGGTTTCCCAGGATGATACTGTGAATATGGGTTTTTATACAGATACCAATGGGGCATATGTACAAACCAATAGTGATCACGACCTGAAATTTGCAACCGCAAATGCACCTGCACAAATGACTTTGCAAAAAACAACAGGAAATCTTGGAATAGGAACAAGTACTCCCACAGAAAAACTAGAGATAAACGGGAAAACCAAAACTACCAATCTGCAGGTAACCAACGGTGCAGCTGTAGGAAAGGTTTTGACCTCTGATGCAACAGGCAATGCAAGTTGGAAATCTGTGGCTTACAATAATACCGAGCGATTTCAATTTTCGTTAGTTGGTGGTGGGAATATTACCCCGAATAATTACGGAACTTTAAATACAAATTATAATTTTGGTACTGCCATAGCATCTTCAAGTACAGAAGCATCAAACAGTGCAAAAATTTTAATCGTAAAAATTCAAAAACCGGGATTGTATCATTTTGATTTTACGGGATATGGACAAATTAGCCAAGTAAGAACGGATGGTGTAATTCATCAAATATTTACAACTAATAACCTAGATCCTACTACTCAAGGTCAATATTTTTTTGATAATTACCAAGAATATCGTATAACAGAAAATCATTATTCCCGCTGTAATTTTTCACACTCTTTCGACATATATATTAATGCCCCGGGAACTTATATTCAGTTTTACACTGGTTATCTTACTGGTTCTAATGCTTTTTATGAAGTATACGTAACGGGACACCTGATTTCTGAATAAACCCTAAAGCAATACCAATTTTAACAAAATTTTCAACAATGAAAAAACTAATATTAATTACCGCAATATTTTTGGTAACGATGCTTTCATTTGCGCAAGCTCCCGAAAAAATGAGCTATCAAGCAATTATCAGAAACGCTTCCGGGCAATTTTTGCAAAACCAGAATGTTGGCGTGAAAGTAAGTGTTCTTCAAGGTTCTGCTTCCGGAACAGTCGCTTATTCCGAAAGATTAACAGGAACCACCAATGCAAATGGACTTCTTTCATTAGAAATCGGTTCAGGAGCTATTATCTCAGGAATATTTAATACGATTGACTGGTCTTCAGGAAATTATTATCTGAAAACAGAAACGGATCCAACCGGAGGTACCAATTATACCCTTGCAGGAACTTCGCAATTATTGAGCGTTCCGTATGCTTTGTACGCGAAAACTTCTGGAAATTCTTCCGCAGCTTCTAATTGGGGAACTTCGGGTACCAATATCTATAATACCAATACCGGAAAAGTGGGAATAGGTACCAATGCACCTGCAACAAAATTGAGTGTAAAAGCTAACGGAGCAGGAGTATCCCAGGTTTCCCAGGATGATACTGTAAATATGGGTTTTTATACAGATACCAATGGGGCATATGTACAGACCAATAGCGATCACGACCTGAAATTTGCAACCGCCAATGCACCTGCACAAATGACTTTGCAAAAAACAACAGGAAATCTTGGAATAGGAACCACAGCTCCCACAGAAAAATTGGAGATAAACGGCAAAACCAAAACTACCAATCTGCAAGTTACCAACGGAGCAGGAACAGGAAAAATATTAACTTCCGATGCTGCAGGAAATGCAAGCTGGAAAGACCAGAACAATTATTTATTTTCTGTATATAATAATAGTAGTGAGCAGGTTCTGGTAAATGGAGCACCAACTGCTGATGTAAAATTGAATGATATTTTTACTAATGAATCGGGGGTTTATAATATTACCACAAAAACATTTACCGCACCCAAAGATGGAATTTATCATTTTGATGTTGATTTAGGAATAAATGCTAGTAATGGTACAACCAATCCGGGTGTAGTACAAATTGAAATTTCTGGTACCGGTTCTCTTCCTAGTGGTACCACATATAATAATTATCCATTTCACACATATCAGATGCCTATACAGTTTTTGAAAGAATATGGAGTGAATGGAATTAACTACTCCGCAACTTTAAAAATATATGCCGGTTTTACCTATAAACTACGAATAACTTCACCCGCAGGTACCCATCAAATTGAAGTTTATAGAGCTACATTCACCGGATATTTAATGAAGAGTTTGTAAACTATTTAAATAAAATATAATGAAAAAATTACTATTCTTTACAATACTATTTTTGGGAACACTTTGCTTAGCACAGGTTCCGGAAAGAATGAGCTATCAGGCTATTATACGCGATGCATCAGGCCAGTTAATAAGAAATCAAAGTGTTGCGGTGAGAGTGTCAGTTTTGTATTCAGGCACGGCGGCTTACTCTGAAAGGCTAACCGGAACTACTAATACCAATGGTCTACTTAATTTGGAAATCGGTGGCGGAACGCCAATATCAGGAACTTTTAATTCCATCAACTGGTCTTCTGGAAGTTATTATCTGAAAACAGAAACTGATCCCACCGGAGGAACAAATTACACGATTGTGGGAACTTCACAATTGTTGAGTGTTCCGTATGCGATGTATGCAAAAACTTCTGGAAGCGGAGGAACTTCGCAATGGACAACCAACGGAAATGATATTTCTAATTCTAATTCCGGAAACGTAGGAATTGGAACACCGAGTCCTTCAACCAAACTTACCGTTAAATCTGACGGTATGGGAATTACTCAGGAATCACCAAACGGAAGCGTGAGAATGGGATTTTTTGTAAACAATACAACAGCTTTTTTGCAAACCCATACCAATCACGATCTTAACTTCGCTACAAATGACGCTACAGATTTCCAAATGAAACTACAAAAAGGAACAGGAAATCTCGGTATTGGTAAAACGCCTGTCGAAAAACTAGATGTAGGCGGAAAAACCAAAACGGAAACCCTTCAGGTAACTACTGGCGGAGGTTTAGGAAAAGTTTTAACTTCCGACGGAGTAGGTAATGGAAGTTGGACACAGATTATGCATAAAGATATTCTTGCAATAAGTCCATACGCTTTTGTGTCGGAAAACAATAACCACGCTCTAAGTGTAACCAGAGCCTATTTCCCGACCAATGTTAATAGCGGAAACCTCATTTCACAAATTAATTTGCCAACAGGTTCTATAATATCGGGTAATATAACAGTATATTTTTTAGACAATAGTGTAAACAAAGATTATTCGATTAAACTTGTGCGTGTCGGTCAGGGAAGCGCATTCCCGGAGACGCTTGTTTCCTTTAATACAAGTGGAGCGGGTAGTGCTATACAAACCTATCCAATGTCTGTTACCACACCGATAACGATTGATAATGCAACCTATTTTTATTATTTTTCAATGTCTGGCGATTTTCTGAATGGATACGACGGCATCAACGGAGTAAAGATTCCTTATTCTTATCCTGTAAATAATTAAAAAAACTCAATCCCAATATTTCAATTTTATTAAAATTAATCAACCCTTTAAATCTATTACAATGAAAATTTTATTTTTTTTACTCTTTAGCTTCGCTAGTTTATTAGCTTGCAAAAGCGATGATGGTAATAATACGGAAGAAGACAACACTACCACCTCTGCAGGAACGGCGAACATCACATTATCTGCAGGTGGCGAACAGTACAAGATTAACGGACCTTGCGGATGGGCTGTAGCAGCCGGAAAAAAATATATTGGCGCAAATGACGAAACCAATAATTTAAAAACTTTTTCTACTTTTTTTAACATTGCTGAACTCCCTTCGCAAACTACCACCTATACCCTTGTAAAAGCGCCGGCTTGGAACCAGACAGACACCGACCCCACCCATATCTGGATGAATATCGCCGAAATCCGTAACGGAAACAGTTTGTTTGAATATACTTCTGATAACAGTTCCGGGACGCTTAAGCTTGTAGTGGACGGTAAAAAGGTATCTGTGGATTTGACAGGAATCGTATTAAAACCAAACCCGGGAGGCAACCCTATTTTTACAAATCTAAACGTTGGAGCATTCAGCAACCCCGGGACTTTGTCGGGGACTCTAACTTTTTATCGGGATTAGTACACAATTTTTTAAAAATTCCAGAAATGAGAAAAATATTATCAGTAACCATAATATTTTTAGGAACACTGCTTTCAGTCGCACAAGTTCCCGAAAAAATAAGTTATCAAGCGGTTATTCGGAATACAAGCGGGCAGCTTCTCCCAAATCAAAATGTCGCCGTAAAAGCATCGGTTTTGCAAAACTCCGGTACGGGAACAAATGTTGTATATTCCGAAAGATTAGCGGGAACAACCAATGTAAATGGGCTTCTTTCTCTGGAAATCGGTTCGGGAACAGTTATTTCAGGGAATTTCAATACCATAAACTGGTCTTCGGGAACTTATTTTCTAAAAACTGAAACTGATCCTACAGGTGGTACAAATTACACCATTACAGGAACTTCACAATTATTAAGTGTTCCTTTTGCGATGTATGCGAAATCTTCAGGAAACCCATACTGGGAAGTTACAGGAAACAACATTTCTAATGTGAATTTGGGAAATGTAGGTATTGGTTTAACGAATCCTGTTGCAAGATTGGATGTGGCCGGAAAAACAAAAACCTTCGATTTGCAAGTTGTAAATGGTGCAGCAACAGGAAAGGTTTTAACATCAGACGCAACAGGAAATGCAACCTGGAAAGCCTTTCCTGCAGTACATTTTCGGGCAAATCTGGTAAATGGGAGCAAAACGATAGGTTATAATTCTTTAACAACATTAAAATGGGCAGTAACAGACAGCAGTGAATTCCCTACAACACCATCCAGTTATAACCCAACAACAGGAGTTTATACCATTCCTGAAAGTGGTTATTATTCAATTTTTTTGAGTGTTTCAACTAATTTCGGTACAGGAAACGTGGCGGGATCCTTTCCAATTGCCATCGCCGTAAACGGAGGTATTGAAGCGATTGACAATATTACTGTTCAACAATTTCAGGGAGTAAACGGAAGCAGAAATACACAAACGGAAATGTTTCTGAACCAAGGTGATCAAATTACGTTTTTGGTAAACCAAACCTATTATAACTCAGGACCTATCAACCTTGCAAACCTTACCCAATGTGGAATTCATTTAATACATAAATAAAATTGGAGTTAATATCTTTGCTAAGACAAGATTCATACTATTTCAAAATAGCCGGGAAAATTTACTTTTTCTTATTTTTACTAATAAGAAATCAATTCAATACTTGGATTAATTTTGATTAAAGCAGTTTTCCTAAAACCAAATTAATCATTCATTTTAGATATACCAATAAATGGACATTTGGGTACTAAATTGCTCCTCAAACATCTCGATAATCATTAAGCTCAGGCTCCAATGTGTGGCTTCCGATACAAAGACCAGAGCCTCCTGCATCCCTTACAAACAACAGTTATTAATATTAGTGTTACTAAAACTATACTGCTTTTACAAAAACATTTGAGGCATTTAGTTAAATCGCTGGATAAAATTAGAGGCAACCTAATTGCGTTTTTTGAGTGCAATTTTGTGAAATGTGTGTTTAAGAAATGTAGATTTAAGTTTATAAGCATCTGAAAAACATTAGGTTAATATTATTTAGTTAATTTTAACCTAATAAAACTTGTGTATATTTGAGAGTTATGCACGCTTTAACCTATGACACATCTAAAAATAAACTAAAATGAAAAAACTATTGACAATTTTAATGCTTGTTTGCCTGTGCAAACTTTCATTTGGGCAAACCAACAAATGGTTTTCTACCTATAGCGACTCAACTGCCTTGGTAACAGACGCTAATAAACTTATTCGGCAAATGGCTGAAAGGATTTATATTAACAATTCAAACATCGACTTAGGTAGAAACTTTGCCATTAAAAATACCACACCGAACCTCATTTTTATTAACAACAAACAAAACACGGTAAATCTTCCATTTTGGACAGAAGTAATTGCCCCACAAAAAAGTTTTTTTGCCGAAGTTGCTGGTGGAGAAAATGAAGGCAGGGAAGTCTTCGGGTTATTTTTTAACGGATTTTACCTTGCTCACGAATTAGGACATTCATTTTTTACAACTGCGGGCAAAAAATTTGACAATGCCTATGACAGTGAGTATGAAGCCAACACACTTGCCATTTTGTATTGGAGAGCTATTGGCGAAAGTGAGAATTTAAAAAGGTGCTACAATTATGCTCAAAAAATGCTCAAAACCTTAAAGAATCCTGTTCCTAAAAACGAAGATTATAAAAAATACATTACCGAAAATTATGGCAAACTTGCTTCCGACCCATACAAATATGGATATATTCAATTTTCACAGTTTGTAGAAATTTACGAAAACAGCAAACTGCCCGACTTCGACACTTATATCAAGAATTATAAATAATATTAATCGCGCCTTGATAGCTAAAAACAATATGGATAAGTACGAAGAAACATTTGAAACCTGGAACAAAGTGGCATCTTTATATCAAGACAAGTTTATGGATTTAGACTTGTATGATGAAACCTATGATTACATTTGTAAAGCTATTGCTAAGGAAAAAGCCAAAATTTTAGAAATTGGCTGTGGGCCGGGAAATATCACAAAGTATCTCTTATCAAAGAGACCCGATTTTGATGTTTTCGGGATTGACATTGCACCCAATATGATAGAGCTTGCAAAAAAGAATAATCCAACAGCAAAATTTTCTATTATGGACAGTAGAAAAATTGACGAAATACAAGAAAAGTATGACGGCATTGTTTGCGGATTTTGTTTGCCCTATTTATCTTCTATCGACACCGAAAAAATTATCAATGACAGTTATAATTTATTGAACGAATCCGGATTCTTATATGTAAGCTTTGTAGAAGGAGACCCAAATAAATCGGACTACCAAATCGGAAGCAGTGGTGACAGAGTTTATTTCTATTTTCACAATTTGGAAACATTAAAAGCACAGCTAACCAAACGTAAATTTTCCGAACTTAAAACATTTAGAGTTACCTACAAAAGAACAGAAAATGACATTGAAATTCATACAATAATAACAGCAAAAAAAAAAAACGACCGCAAAAAAAATAGGCAATAAAAACTATGACTGATACTAACGAAAAATTTACGAAAAATACTTTCAAATTTCATAAAGAGAAGTTTCAATAATATATGAAATCTGTTAATGAAATTCAAGACTACAATACAATTTACAGCAATTTTCTTTTAGAATTTGGTAATGATTCAGATATGGAGTTTTGAATTAAGATTTTTAATAATCATTACCATAGAGAAATATACTAGCTTATACCAGACCGTTCAGAGGTTGGTTTGATTTAAATCATAGTCACTAGACTTAAAATGAAATAATTGGAATCCACGAAATAGGACCTAAAAATTCCTCAAATATCTTTATATTCAACGCATATTTTCAAATAATGAACCCCAATATAATTTCTTCCGAATTCAGTTCTTCTAAGGAATTAACTGATAAGCTTTATCAAAACGGTATCCTGAAAACATATCACGAAGGCGAAATCATTCTGGATGAAAATGCGTCCATACACTCTATTCCGATTGTTATGAAAGGATTGTTAAAGGTTATCCGGACAGAAGAAGACGGTCGCGAGATCTTACTCTATTACATCAAAGCTGGTGAAAGTTGCATTATGTCGTTTCTTGGTGGGATGCACAATGAGAAAAGTATCGTAAAAGCCGAAGTGGAGGAAGATTCTGAGATCTTGTTTTTACCGATGGATAAAGTTACTTTATTCATCAAAGAATATCCGGAATGGCTGGATTATATTTTCAGGCTGTATCACAAGCGTTTTGAAGAATTGCTCGATATTATCAATGCGATTGCCTTCAAAAAAGTAGATGAAAGATTACTCAATCTGCTCTATAAAAAATCTGAAATCTCACAATCTAAAACCATTGTAATCACTCACGAACAGCTTGCCAATGAACTGGGAACAGTTAGAGTAGTGGTGTCAAGACTTCTGAAGCAATTGGAAGATTCCGGAAAATTGATATTGGGGAGAAACAAGATTATCCTTTCCGATTCTATTTAACTTTTGTTGTGTAACAAAAGTAGCTGTACGGCTCCTCGGATATACCCATTTTTGCTTCATAAAAGTTGAAAAATGGAAATTTTTGGATATGTAGCATCGGTTTTTATCGGCATTTCTTTGGGATTAATAGGTGGTGGCGGAAGTATTCTTACCGTTCCTATGTTGGTTTATCTCTTCGGAATTGAGGCTTTTCTGGCAACAGAATATTCACTTTTCATTGTCGGAATCAGCAGTTTGGTAGGTTCGTTATCTTATTTTAAGAAAGGATTGGTAGATCTAAAAACGGCATTTATTTTTGGTGTTCCATCAATCGTTTCTATTCTTCTGACAAGAAATTATCTTTTACCTCTTATTCCTGATGAGGTTTTCACTTTTGGAAGTTTCATTGTGACTAAAGACATTTTTCTTCTGTTGCTATTTGCTGGATTAATGATTACCGCTTCCTACAAAATGATACGGAAAAGGGTGGGATTAAAAATAGGAACAATCCCTTCAGAAAATAACAATACACCTTTGGCAGTAGCTGAAGGTTCTGTAGTCGGTATTCTGACAGGTTTGGTAGGAGCAGGAGGCGGATTTATGATCATTCCTGCCTTGGTCAATCTTCTGAAAACGCCAATGAAAACTGCCATCGGAACTTCTTTGGTCATCATTTCTTTAAATTCTCTGATCGGATTTTTTTCATCAATGAATCACGTCAAAATCGAATGGAATTTATTAGCAACCATCACCGCAATTGCCATCGTTGGAATTATCATTGGCTCGCAATTATCAAAGAAAATTGATGGCAAAAAACTGAAACCTGCATTCGGATGGTTTATTTTGGTAATGGGAATTTACATTATCATTAAGGAACTTTTCTTTTAAATATCTAACAATCAATAATTTTTGGGCAGCTTTATCCGCCTTCCACTCCCGCTTTTTTGCTCGTCGTTCCTCCTCACAAAAAGAGCTCCGTTCAAGTCGGGCTGCAATCATTCGGTGTTTCAAAATAGGAGATAATTAATACTCTTATGTAACAAAAGTAGCTGTACAACAAAATTCAAACTCGGAAATTTGTATCAAATTAAAATTAAATAAAAAATATCAAAATGCAAATAGAACAGATCTATACAGGATGTCTCGCTCAGGGAGCTTATTACATTGTTTCAAATGGTGAAGCGGTGATCATTGATCCTTTAAGAGAAACTCAACCTTACATCGAGAGACTGGAAAAAAACAATGTAAAATTAAAATACATTTTTGAAACCCATTTTCACGCAGATTTTGTAAGCGGTCACGTTGATTTAAGTAAAAAAACAAATGCAACAATCGTTTATGGACCAACGGCAAAGCCCGAGTTTGAAGCCATCATTGCTCAAGACGGACAGATCTTTGAAATCGGAAAAATCAAAATAAAAGTTCTGCACACACCGGGACACACGATGGAAAGCTCTTCCTTTTTATTAATCGATGACAACGGAAAGGAAAAAGCACTTTTCAGTGGAGATACTTTGTTTCTTGGCGATGTCGGTCGCCCGGATTTAGCTCAGAAAGCGGCGAATATGACTCAGGAAGGATTGGCAGGACTTCTTTACGAAAGTTTATACCAAAAAATTCTGCCTTTGAACGATGAAATTATCGTTTATCCTGCTCACGGAGCTGGTTCTGCCTGCGGAAAAAATATGCAGAAAGAAACGGTTGATACGTTGGGAAATCAAAAGAAGACCAATTATGCGCTCAATCAAAAAGATAAAGAAAGCTTTATAAAGGCCGTTACAGAAGGGCTTCTTCCTCCGCCAGCGTATTTTGGGATGAATGTAGCGATGAATAAAAAAGGCTACAACAGTTTTGATGAGGTTTTGTCAAAAGGCCTTCACGCTCTTTCTCCTGAAGAATTTGAGGAAATGGCAGAACATTCAGCAGCTTTGATTCTGGATGTCAGAAATAATGAAGATTTTGCAAAAGGTTTTGTTCCTCAGTCCATTAATATCGGATTAGACGGAGATTTTGCACCTTGGGTCGGTGCTCTGATTATAGATGTAAAACAACCCATTTTATTAATTACGGATGAAAATAATGAGAAAAAAACGGTTACAAGACTCAGCAGAGTAGGGTTTGACAATGTTTTAGGTTTTCTGAAAGATGGTTTCAATTCCTGGAAAAACAGTGGAAAAGAAATTGACAAAGTTCATCGAATTTCTGCTACAGATTTTGAAAAGGAAATTGAAAATAAAAAGGTGAAAATTATTGATGTACGAAAAGAAAGTGAGTATGAGGCTGAACACGTCGATAAAGCCTACAACAAGCCTTTAGCTTATATCAATGAATGGATTAACGATATTGAACCGACCGAACATTTTTATCTTCATTGCGCAGGAGGTTATCGAAGTATGATGGCGGCGAGCATTCTTCTGGCAAGAGGTTACAGAAATTTTACCGAAATTGAAGGTGGATTTAAAGCAATCGCGCAAACTGATGTTCCCAAAAGTGATTTCTTTTGTCAAAGTAAAGTTTTGAAGTAATTTTGAATTAAATAAGTAAATTGATGTTAGATATCATAAAAGAACCTTGGCCGTGGTATATTGCAGGTCCGTTGATTGGTCTTACTGTTCCGGCTTTGCTGATTTTAGGCAATAAATCTTTCGGAATCAGTTCGTCATTGCGACATATTTGTGCAGCGTGTATCCCGGCAAACGTGAGTTTTTTCAAATACGACTGGAAAAAAGAATCCTGGAATTTGTTTTTTGTACTAGGAATTTTCTTCGGAGGAATGATTGCCGCTCATTTGCTGATGAATCCCGGAGAAATTACAGTCAATCCAAACCTTAAAGCAGAATTAGCAACCTACGGGATTACGGATTACAGCAATCTTGTCCCGATACAACTGATGAATTTTGAAAGTTTATTAACTTTAAAAGGATTCATTCTGATGGTTGTCGGTGGATTTTTGGTTGGCTTCGGAACCCGATATGCAGGAGGCTGTACAAGCGGACACGCGATAATGGGACTTTCCAATCTTCAATGGCCTTCTTTAGTAGCGACCATTTGCTTTATGATAGGCGGTTTTTTAATGGCAAATTTCATTTTGCCTATCATTCTTTCACTCTAAATGTATTTAATAATGACAAAAGAAAAAGATATCCGTCATCAGGACAGTATTTGTACCAACGAAAGCCATCTTAAGCACAAATGGTATCACAATTTGAAGTATTTAATAGTTGGTGTTTTGTTCGGAATCGTGTTTGTGAAAGCTGAAATTATCAGCTGGTTCAGAATTCAGGAAATGTTCCGTTTGCAGTCATTTCATATGTACGGAGTGATTGGGAGCGCAGTTGTTACTGGAATGATTTCCGTTTGGATCATCAAAAAATTCAAAATAAAAACCATTTACGAAGAAAAAATTTCAATTGCTCCAAAAACTTTTAACAAAGGACAAATTTACGGAGGTTTGATCTTCGGGTTTGGCTGGGCAATCACGGGTGCTTGTCCGGGACCTCTTTTTGCACAGATTGGAACAGGAGCTTTTGCGGTTATTATTACTTTGGTGAGTGCTATTTTAGGAACTTGGGTCTATGGATATTTCAGAGAAAAATTGCCACATTAAAATTTAAATAAAAAAAACTGTAGTTTGGATTACAGTCTTCTTTTTATTTATTATTAATTAATCGTTATGCTACCGAAACCCCGAAAAGATGCCCGATCAAGGCGGTAATTCCCATTGCAACTGTTCCCCAGAAACAGATTCTCAGAATGGCAATTCCAATTTTTGAACCGCCTGTTTTTGCTGAAATGGCTCCTAAGATCATTAGAAAAATAATTGAAAATCCATACTGAAAATAAACCATTTCCTTTATCGGAGCTAAAAGTGATACTGCAAAAGGCAATATTGCTCCCAAAGCAAACGAACCGAATGATGCAAATGCAGCTTGTAAAGGTTTTGCCTGAGTTATCTCATTGATGCCTAATTCATCGTGAGCGTGTGCTGCCAAAGCATCGTGATTCGTCAGTTCGGTTGCAACCTTCAAAGCGGTTTCTTTACTTACGCCGCGTCTCTCATAGATTTTGGCCAATTCTCTCAGTTCTACTTCTGGTATTTCTTCAAGTTCGCGTTTTTCCCTTAAAAGATCAGCTTTTTCTGTGTCTTCCTGCGAACTGACTGAAACATATTCTCCGGCAGCCATAGACATCGCTCCTGCAATCATTCCTGCCAATGCAGCGAGAATAATGGTATTTCTGTCGGGATTGGCCGCAGCAACACCAATAACAATACTCGTTGTAGATAATAATCCGTCGTTCGCACCCAAAACTGCAGCACGAAGCCATCCGACCCTATTCACATAATGTTTTTCCAGTTGATGATGCATAGTTTTTTAGATTTAATAAAATTTTGATTTTATTTGAATCATTAAATTTAATGAAATAATGCCAGACCTCATTCCGATAGATTTCGTGTAATGATCATACTGGACTTCCAACAATATATCTTTCCTTTGATAATCTTTAATTCGCAAAGAACAAAAAAGTATTAAATTAGCTTTTCAAACATTAGAAGAATTAATTTTCAGGATGCCTCAATATCCTCAAAGAATACAAAAAAGACATCTAATTTCATTAATGTTATTATGCACAATCAACTGATCCAACTTATTTCAAAAAGTGCAGAACTTTCAGATTCGGAAAGGAAATTGTGCATTCAGTATTTTGAGCCTGTCCTTTATCCCAAAAACAGGGTGATTGAAGAAGAAGGGAAAGTTCCACAACATTTGTATTTTGTAATTTCAGGCTTTGTCAGGCTGTTTCATTACAATGATAAAGGGGACGAGGTAACCACGCATATCAATTGTCCTCCGGGTTTTATTACTTCTTATTCCAATTTTGCGAATCAGAGTAAATCCGATGAAAATTTGGAATGTATTAGCGAATGTGAACTTTTACGCATTACAAAGTCTGATCTTGATCTGCTTATTCAGGAAAGCTCTGCATTTAAAGATTTCAGTTTTTTGGTATTTCAGCAATCCTTATCCTACAATGAAAAACGAGCGAAAGAACTGGCAACACTTACCGCAGAACAGCGTTATTTAAAACTGATGGACGAACATCCGGAACTGTTGCATAATGTCCCGATGCAGTATATAGCTTCTTTTCTGGGGATGAACCCTAAAAGTTTAAGCCGTATCCGCAAACAGATTTTTAAGTAACATTTGTGAAGTGGTTTTGAATGAGCAAGGTTGAACTTTGCATTATCATTTAAAATCAAAAAATATGACAAGCGAAAACTTAGTATTGGTGTCTGGTGCAAATGGACATTTGGGTAACAATCTGGTAAGATTATTAATCAAAAAAGGATTTCAGGTTCGGGCATCAGTTCGCAACATCAAAAATAAAGACTGTTTCAAAGATTTGGACTGTGAAGTAGTTCAGGCAGACATTACCGACAAGGCTTCATTTGTAAAGGTTCTCCAGGGAGTTCACACATTTTATGCTGTTGGGGCTTCTTTTAAATTGTGGGCAAAAGACCCTAAAAAGGAAATCTACGACGTCAATATGAACGGAACCCGTAACACGATTGAGGCTGCGGCAGAAGCAGGGGTAAAAAGAATTGTGTATGTGAGTTCCATTGCAGCTTTAGATTACACCAATCTCCCTACTAAAGAGAGTAACGGATACAACCCAGACCGTAGAGATATGTATTATAATTCTAAAAATGATGGTGAAAAACTGGCTTTTCAGCTTGCCGAAGAATTAGGGATTGAGCTGGTGTCTGTAATGCCGGGAGCAATGATTGGGAGTGAAGCTTTTCTTCCCTTAAATGTCTCTTACGGTGTACTGAGGTTAATCTTAAACAAGCAAATACCGATGGATACCAAAATAACGCTGAATTGGATAGACGTAAAAGACGCTGCGGAAGGTTGCTGTCTTGCAGCAGAAAAAGGGCGATCCGGAGAACGTTATATCTTAGCCAACGAAAAATGTATGACGATTACCGATACCACCAAATTGGCTCAAAAACTTTATCCGGAATTGAAGATTAAAGTGCCTGGTTCTGTTCCAAAATTTGTATTGTATACTATTGCAGGGCTTATGGAACTTTCAGCTAAAATCAGTGGAAAACCTCCGGTATTAACGATAAAAGACATTGCAATGTTTTCAGGATTACAGCAGAACTTCGATATTTCAAAATCCAGAAACGAATTGGGTTTTAACCCTAAAAGTCCGGAACAGACTGTAAAAGAAGCTTTAGCCTATCTTATGGAAAATAGGAATTTGCTGTAAATATGCTAAAAATCATTAATTAAATCTCCCGATTAAATTATTCATCCCGCATTTTACCAAGCCGATGTTAGTTGACGTTTAGTAGAAATCGTGCCTTCCTTTCTGTTGCATATTTTGGTTTAGAAATCAATACATTGCTGTCGCAACCCACATTTCATTAGGAACAATAAACCGAGCGGAATTAGCATTCCTTTTTTGTGTGAATTATTAGTTCTAATCAGCAAAATACAAAGAGGTAAAAGAATGAAAAAGGCTATTCCAATCATCCATTTTCCTTGGTTGATTCTGCTTTTGTCAAGGTTTATAAATGTTGCGTAAAATCCACTTTTTTAAATTTGTGAAGTGGTTAAACCAAATTTTTCTTTGAATGAAGTATAGAAATGAGATATGTTTTCAAAGCCTAAATCCAAATAAAATTCGGCTGGCTTTTGTTTTTTGTGCTTGATTAAATAATGGGCTTCTTCCAAACGTTTTGCAAGCAGCCATTGTTTTGGAGGAGCATTAAATGTTTTGGTGAAATCACGTTTAAATCCTGCAAGGCTTCTCCCAGTAAGCTTTGCGAAAGAGGATACCGAAACATTGAACATATAATTTTGGTTCATAAACTCTTCCAAATCGACTTTGTGAGGTTCGGAAAAATCGAATAATATTTGTTTAAAATCAGGGTTGCTTTGTAGTAATAATTCTATCGCTTCCCTGATTTTTAAATCTGCCAATCGTGGCGTTGCTTCTTTTGTCTTATTAATGTATGGAGCTAATGAACTGAAATAATTTTGCAGAAAATCATCTGGTTCAAAAAACAATTTCTGTTTGCCGGCATATTTTTTATCAATCGCAATTTTGTTTTCTAAGGCATATTGCTGCAAGGTTTCTTTGTCCAACGTAATCGATAAAAACTGGTATTTTCCTGATTTTGAAGGATATTTAATTGTTCTTATTAATTGGTTTTTCCGAACCAATATAATGGTGTTTTCCGGAATAATCGTACTTCCATCTGCGTGAAAAGCGTGTGTTTCACCCGATAGTTGAAATCCTAAAAAATGCTCAGGAATAAATTCTTCATTTCCTCTGTGCTTTTCAAAAACACAGGAATAGACCAACTTATCAAAAATGATTTCACGCTTTGCTTCCATACTACAAATATCTTAAATTTTAATTGAGCAAAACCGCTCCTGCACTTGCAATTTCTTTATCCTGTTCTGGTGAACCGCCCGATGATGCAATGGCTCCGATGATTTTGCCTTCTTTGTTTTTGATGACAACACCGCCTGCAATAGTTAATAATCCGTCGTTTGAATTCAACATTCCGTAGCCGTGAATGTCTGCTCCAGAAACGATTGTCCCCATTATTTCGCTATCTACGCCAAACATTACGGCAGTTCTGGCTTTTTTTACAGCAAATTCTATCACGCCAAAAACGCTGTCCAACCTTGCAAATGCAACCAAATGTCCGCCTGTATCTACCACGGCAATACTTACGGGAATGTTCAACGCTTTTGCTTTTTCTATGGAAGCGTTTAATGCTTTTGTTGCTTCGTTATAGTTTATGTTCATTTTTTTAATTTTAATTAATGATAAAAAAAAGCACAGTTTTTTGAACTGCACTTTCTGAATTTTTTTAGCTTTTTGCCGTCCAAGCATCTGCTTGTAATTGTTTTACAAAATCTTCGGTTTCTTTTGGATGTACATTTCTGAAATTTGAATTTTCATCCAAAGCCACATCAACTATACAATCTGCCATAGATTGCGGGTCTAATTGATTTGCCAAAGCTTCGGCAGTACCATCGAATGCCGATAAAGGTGTGAAATTGGTTTCAGGATTGTACCAACGGTTGATGGTATCAACGCCACGGTCGTTAAAACCAGTTCCAAAAATGCCCGGATTGCAAGTTGCAATTTTGATATTGAAAGGTGCTAATTCCGTTCTCAGGCCTTCGGCAATTGAACCCATTGCGTGTTTAGACGCGCAATAAGCGGCAACGTAAGGAACCGTCCATAATTCGCCCATAGAAGTTGTAAAAACAATTTTCCCTGGTCTTTTTTCCTCAATAAATTTCTTGATAAAACCTTGAGCTAACTGCAATCCGCCAAAAACATTTACATCAAACATCGAACGGATTAAATCTAAAGGTTGCTCAGCAATTGGGCCACCTTCCATTATTCCTGCGTTGCTGATTAAAATATCGATGTCGTATTTTTGGGTGATGTAAGCAATGTCTGTTGCATTCGTTACATCCAATTTATCAACGGTCAATTCTATTCCTTGTTCTTTGGCTTCTCTTATCAAGTCACTCATTTGCGGATAAACTTGTGCCGTTGCAATTACTTTGTGCCCTTTTTTTGCTAAATCAAAAGCAACCATTTTTCCAAATCCACTTGCAGCTCCTGTAATTAAAATTCTTTTGCTCATATTTTGTATATTTAAAAGTTATATAGCAAAATTGAACTAATTAGCGATGAAACTGATTTGTGAGAGGCTCAATTTTAGGTTGGTGAGAGGCTCAGATGTTTTTTTGTCGGTTCTTTGTACAGTTACAGCTACCGTCTTAAGACTTGACGAAGGAGGGGTTTTTAGCATAAAAATTCAATCGAAACACGAGTATTTCTTGACATATTGCAGATTCATATCCAATTCTACGAAATTCCCTTTTTAGTACATTTCCTATTTCAAGAATTTCATGATCATATTTGTAGCGGTTAGTGAGCAATTTCCTATAAATCCATTTTCTTGATTGATTACTTTGTTGAATTTTTGTCCAACCACTTCCAGCTATATATTTCATTGTCTCATCGTCACTTACAATTGTCTTGAAAAGATCAAAATCACTTTCAATATATTTAACCAACTTTATATTCATCTTTATACATAGTATTAAGTAAATATGTGCAGTATTTTTAACGATTGTTTATACCAAGGAAACTGCTTAATTAATAATTCAGGTTTTTAAGATCTGACGTATGGAAATATTCTATTAGGTTCTTACGACTATTGAGATTTATTAATTATTATTTATTTAATTTCCGGAAGTGTAAACTCCTTGTTATAAAGTAAATAAACAATATTTTTTATAAAACCCTCCTTCTTGATTCTCTCACCATTAGTATTGTAAGCGATGGATATATCTGCCTCTTTGTTATAGATGAGAATCGCATGAGAACCCAGAGTATCACCGCCGTGTCCGTAAAATATAATGCCATCAAAATCCCACACTGCGACTCCTCTTCCCCAATTTTCTTTTCCTAAAACAGGTTCCATTAGTTCAAGAGATTCTTTTTTAAGAATATTATTGTGGAATAAATTATTGATAAAAATATTTAAATCATAAGAAGTTGCTGAGATATCACCCACACCAATTACATTTAGAAAATTGATGTCTTTTTTTAAGATATTCCAAGAATGATTATCATAACGATATGGTAGAAATACATTTTTTTGATCAGGTTTAAAAGAAGTTAAATTTTTTAATTTGAGAGGTTTTATGATCTCTTTATTAAGTATTCTTTGAAAGGGTTTTTTATGTTTTTCTTCAAGAATTTTTGTCAATAGATAATAAGCAGAATTGGAATAAGCGACTTTTTCACCAGGCTCAAAACTTTTTCCCTGTTGGATAATCAGATCCATAATCTGTTTGTCACTTACTTTCTCAGTCACCCATACTTCTCCATTTTTCACAACATAACTGCCTAATCCGCTAGTGTGTTCTAATAAATTTTTAACTGTTATCTTATCAGAATTAGGAATGTCTGGATAAAATTCAGAAAGTTTATCATTCAGACTTAATTTGCCTTCTTCAATTAGTTTAAAAATCAAAGTAGCAGTAATCATCTTACTAACAGAGCCAACCTGATATCTTGTTTCCTTGTTATAAATTAAATCAGGTATGTTTTTTTGTCCAAAATTCTTTGCATATACTTCTTTGCCATTTTTAAAGATGGACAAACTGCCGATTCCCAAATTATTTTTTTCAATATAACTTAAGTAGTTGTTTAATTTTTCAGAATTAATGGTTTGAGAAAAAAGATAGTTAGAAAGTACAAGAAATAATAATGCGATTTTGGTTTTCATAATAGTTTTTTTTGATCATTAATAGAAAAATTTTGTTGTAAAATACATTGCAATTGTGATATTAAATATTAATTTGATTATTGTAATGAATATTTAAAATGACATATAAAAGTAATCATATGACTGTATTACTATTCTACATAGATTTTATTATATTTGTATATTGTATACAATATGCAAATATACAATTTAAAATATGATAACACAAGAATCACTGAAAAGTCAAATCATAAAAGCACTGTGGCAATTAATCATCGAAGGCAAAATATTGCCTAACGAACCGATGCGGGAAATACAATTATCAGAATTACTCAATATCAGTCGAACACCTCTAAGAGAGGCTCTTCAGCAATTGGAATGGGAAGGAATTGTAGTTTCTGAACCTAGAAAAGGATATCGGTTGGCTCAATTTTCAGAAGCTGATATTTATGAAATTTATCCTCTAAGAGCAAAATTAGAATCGTTTGCTCTGGAATTATCAGGAGTTCCGGATAAAAATGCTTTGGAGGAACTAATTGAAATTAATCGAAGAATTATCAATTCTACATCTCCAAAAGAAATAGTTGAATTAGACGAAAGCTGGCATTTATTACTGATTTCAAATTGTAAAAATCAAAGACTTCTAAAAATGATAAAAACCTTACACCGCCAATCCCAACGGTATGAATACGCTTATATGGCGATGAATACAACGGTTGAAAAATCTGGCAATCAACACGAAAATATCATTCTCCAATTACAAAACAGGCAACTTCAAAAAGCCACAGAGTTATTGGCTGAAAATAATTTGGTGGGAATGGATGCGCTTATAAATTGGTTGAAATCTGACAATAAATAATTTGAAAAATAAATTACAAAAACTAAAAAAATGATGAGATTAAAGAAGGTACTATACAGTTTACTATTTTTATGCAATGTGATTCAGATATTTGCTCAGGATACCATCAAGCTTAAGCCTTATATTGAAAATATGAAAACAGTCGATGTTTTCATTGAAGGAAAAAAATACAATTTTCTGTTCGACACAGGTGGTTCCGAAACAATTATTTCTCCAGAAATTGCGAAAACAATTAAGAAAGAAATCTATGGAAGTACAACAGGATTTAGGATGAGTGGAGAAATAATTAAAGCTCAAAAAGCTGATGATATTACACTTTCAATGGGTAATACAAAAATTTTCCACCCAACTGTTGGGATTTGGGATTTGATGAGTATTTTGCCTAAAGACTTTCCGAAAGTTGATGGCGTAATCTCACTCAAATCTTTTATCAACACAATCTTAACCGTTGAACTTTCGAAGAATATTCTAATAATTGAAGATAAAACGTCTGCAAAGAAGGCGATAAAAAGAAAATCACTTTTACCCACAAGATTTGCTAACGGTTTGGAGGGTGCAGAATTAAATATATTTATAGGAATACCAAAACAAAACAAACTCTACTGGTTTCTTTTCGATTCTGGCAATAGTGGACCATTTCTTCTATCAAATGAAAGTGCTGAAGTTTGGCAAATCAAAAAGGAAAATCAAAAAGACAATTATGAAAATAATCCAGAATCGATGTTTGCAATTGGCAACAAAAATCTAAAAATAAAACCTTTTATACGAGATATTATTTATGATGGCGTTCTGAATTTTGAGGCTATCAGTAAATATATTTTTACAATTGACTTTAAAAATAAAGAAGTCTGGATTGAATAAAAACTGAAAATTTTAAATGATAAAAGGTCAAATGATATTCTTTTCTAGATCATAATATACTTATTCAATGAGAGTATTAATTTTTGTTTTTCAATATCTAAGTGTTTTTATTCATCAGAAAAAATTAATATTTTTATCAAAAAATACAAATGCATACAGGAAAACGATATTCGCCTATAGAGTTCTTCAAATGGACTAAGCAAGCTACTTTTTGTCTGTTCATTATCTCATCTATTGCTACGGTTTTATATTACTTCGGATGGAAATTTTTAGCATTACCTTGGCAACCTATTGCTATTATTGCTACTGCTGTGGCTTTTATTGTAGGATTTAAGAATAATGCGAGTTATAACCGTATTTGGGAAGCAAGACAGATTTATGGAGCGATTATTAATGATAGTAGAAGTTTTGCTTATTCTGTTCGGGATGCTTTGGGAGGGAAAGAATCTGATGTAGTTAAAAAGATTTTTTACCGTCATTTTGCCTGGCTGACAGCTTTGAGATTCCAATTAAGAGAACCAAGATCTTGGGAAAATGTCGATAATGATGGTAATTCTAATTTCAGAAAAGGCAGATACGAAATTCCTGAACTTAACTCTAATCTTTCTGATGAATTGAAATCTTTCTTGTCGCCTGAAGAACATCAATATATTCTTTCCAAAAAGAACAAGGCAACACAATTGACAGCTTTGCAGTCTGAAGATTTTGCTAAACTTAAATCGGAAGGAAAAATTAATGATTTCCAATGGACGCTTTTACAACAATCGATTATAAAATTCACGGATAATCAAGGAAAAGCAGAGCGAATTAAAAATTTTCCTTATCCAAGGAATTTTGCCTCAATTACTACATATTTACTTTTTATTTTTGTGGTTCTCGCACCTTTTGGACTTTTGAAAGAAATGGATAAATTAGGCGACGGAACTTTTTTGGAAGGCTTTACAATTTGGTTTAATATTCCTTTTTCTGCAATGATAACTTGGGCTTTTCATACCTTGGACACAGTTGGAGAAAGTTCTGTGAATCCTTTTGAGGGAAGTGCCAATGATATTCCCATTACGCAAATAAGCCGAACGATTGAAATTGATATGAGAGATATGTTGGACGAAAAAGATTTGCCAGCGCCGATTCTTCCTCAGAATAATATTGTACTTTAAGACAGTTAAAAAAACTCTCCCAATTTGGAAGAGCTTTTTATTAATGAAAGTTTGGATTTATTTTCAAATCATTGAGATCGAGTTGTAATTCTGCTTTTCGGATTTCCTCATCATCATAATACTTTTCGCGTCTCATCTGGAAAATATCAATTCTTTGTTTTGCGTAGATTTCTTTTAAAATTTCAGCAAATTTATTAATCTCCTGAGTAGTGCAATTGTTACATTCCAAAAGGTCTAATTGATTCTCTGTGTTTTCTGTTTCGATAGAAATCTGGGCGTGATAGTTTTTTAGAAGATTACTTTTATCAATCATATCTCCATATTGTGAATGGATGTGATTAAGCGCCAGTCTATTTAATCTGATTTGGATCTGTGCTTCCTGCTGTTCTTGTGGAAGAACTACATCCATGGATGGCATATTCAGTTTTTTCACAATGAAAGGCAATGTCAATCCTTGTACAACCAATGTGATAAAAATAACAATGAATGTAATTAATAAAATTAAATTTCTGTGAGGGAAAGGACTTCCGTCATCCATCACAAAAGGAATGGAAAGAGCGGTTGCTAATGATACCACACCACGCATCCCGGCCCAGCCAATTACCAGCGGACCTTTCCAGCCAGGAGATTGTTCTTTTCTTACTGATTTGAAAAGCCATCTTGGAACAAACGCAGCAGGATAAATCCATAAAAATCTGATAGCAATGACTACAGCACTTATGATAACACCGTACTTGATTCCTTGGATTAAAGATGCTTCTTCTAATCCTCGGATGATTGAAGGAAGAGATAATCCGATTAAGATGAAAACCATAGCATTCATAACGAAAATCACGGTTGTCCAAACGCCTAACATATTGAGGCGTGTATTTCCGTTTTTGAAAATTTCGTGTGATCTGTACGAGATGAAAAGTCCGCCAGTTACAACGGCCATTACGCCTGAAAAATGAAATTGCTCTGCACCCAGATACAAAATGTAAGGCGTCATAATTGTTAAAGCGGCATCAATTGCTGAAGTTGTAGGTAGATAACGATGAATGACATACATTATTCCGGCTCCAATCAATCCAACTACAATTCCCATACCTGCAACTAAAAAGAATTGTCCAGTAGCCTCGTGCATAGAAAAACTTCCTGTAAGAATAGCTGCCAAAGCAAAACGAAATACAATCAAAGATGAAGCATCATTCACAAGGCTTTCGCCTTCCAAAATGCTGATAATTCTTTTCGGAACTGGTAATCCTTTCAAAACAGTTGTTGCCGCAACAGCATCCGGTGGAGAAACGATTCCGCCTAATAAAAACCCTAATGCTAAAGTGAATCCCGGAATCAATGCCTGAGAAAGATAAGCGATAATTAACGATGTCGCGAATACTAAGCCGAAAGCTAGTAAAGCGATTGGTCTTTTCCATTTCCAGAAGTCGTTCCAGGAAGTGTACCAAGCGGCTTCGTATAATAATGGTGGTAAGAAAATCAGGAAAACCAGTTCTGGGTCTAATTCTATCTCGGGAATTCCAGGTAAAAGACTAATGATTAAACCTGCTAAAACTAAAAAGATAGGATAAGCGATTTTCATTTTTTTCGCTACCATTACCATCATAAAAACAGAGAAAAGTAATGCGAGGATCAATAATAAATTATGATGCATTTGAAAAGAAATTAAATTATGTTTTTATTGTAAAAATATAATTCTGCATACTAAAATCCTATAGTTTTCCATAATTAAATAAAAAAATAAAAGTGATAAATTTTGAGATTTGTTTAAAGATTTAATTGTCTGATATTTAAACAATAAAGTAATTGTTTTCTTAGCGATGTTTAATGTCAAAAATAATTACGAATTTTTGTAACAAATGGCAAAAATGAACTACTCATCAAAACTAAATATTACAATCAAAAATGAAAAAGATCTCTCTTAGTGCATTGATGTTGGCTTCATTATTTAATGTTGCTTTTGCACAAACCAAACAAGCTGGTCTGGAGCTTAATTATATGGACACATCTGTGCGTCCTCAAGACGATTTCTACAATTATGTGAATGGAACTTGGATGAAAACTGCAAAAATTCCTGCAGACAAACCAAGTTGGGGTTCTTTTACTCAACTTAGAGAAACGACTGATAATAATTCTTTGGGATTGTTAGATAACATTTTGAAAGAAAAGTTCGCAGCTGGTTCAGAAGGTCAGAAGATTCAGGCGCTTTATGAAACCTATATGGATATGAACAAGCGTAATGCTGATGGGCTTAATCCTATTAAAGCTGATCTAGCGAAAATTGATGCGATTAAGAATCTGAATGATTTACAAAAATATCTTGCCGAAGCGACTAAGAGAAGTGATAATGCTTTTTATGGCTGGGGTGTAGATGGCGATCTTAAGAATTCTAAAATGAATGCGGTTTACCTTGGTGATGCATCATTTGGTCTTGGTAGAGATTATTACCAAAAAGAATCTCCAAAGAATGCTGAAACTATCGCTGAATATAAAAAATATGTCGCTAAAGTTTTAACCGAAATTGGTTATAAAAATGCAGATGTTGCTGCCGGACAAATTGTTGATTTCGAAAAGAAAATGGCAAAGACATTATTGACGAATGAGCAAATCCGTGATGCTAATCTTCAGTACAATCCTAAGACTTTACCAGAACTTAAAACTTTGGTGAAAAATATTGATCTTCCAAAATATCTTGCTGAAGTTGGTGTGAAAACGGATAAAGTAATCATTGGCGAGATTAACTATTATAAAAATCTTGATACTTTCTTAACTGAGAAAAATATTCCTTTGATTAAGGATTATCTTAAATTTCACTTGACTTCTGGAAGTGCAGGTTATCTTAATAAGAAATTGGACGATATGAAGTTCGATTTCTACAGCAAATATCTTCAAGGTCAGCAAGAGCAAAGAGCACTTAACAAAAGAGCTTTATCTCTAATCAACAGTGTTCTTGGAGAAGCATTCGGAAAAGTTTATGTTGAGAAATATTTCACGCCAGAAGCTAAAGCTCAAATGTTGACTTATATAGATTATCTAAAGAAAAGTTTCGGTGTTCACATCAATGGCTTGACTTGGATGTCTTCTACAACTAAGCAAAAAGCACTTGAAAAATTAAACAAATTTACAGTGAAGATTGCTTATCCGGACAAATGGAAAGACTATTCTAAACTGGTTCTGAAGTCTGATAAAGACGGCGGTTCTTTATATTCAAATTTAAAGAATGTAGAAAGCTGGCATTATGACAAAGAAATAGAAAAAGTAGGGAAACCAGTTGATAAAACAGAGTGGGGAATGTCTCCACAAACGGTGAATGCTTACTACAACCCGGTAAATAACGAAATAGTTTTCCCTGCTGCAATTCTTCAACCGCCTTTCTTCAATCCAGATGCTGATGCTGCGGTTAATTTTGGAGGAATCGGAGCGGTTATCGGACACGAAATGACACACGGTTTTGATGATAGTGGTGCACAGTTTGACGGTGATGGAAATTTAACGGATTGGTGGACTGCTGAGGATAAAACTAACTTCGAAAAAGCAACCAAAAGTTTAGCTGCTCAGTACGACAAGTATGAACCTGCAAAAGATGTTCACGTGAATGGAACCTTTACAAATGGAGAAAATATCGCTGACTTAGGTGGTGTAAATATAGCTTATGATGCATTGCAAATGTATCTTAAAGATAAAGGAAATCCAGGCAAAATTGATGGCTACACGCCGGACCAGAGATTTTTCTTAAGCTGGGCAACAGTTTGGAGAACTTTATCAACAGATAAATATTTAACTAACCAAGTTAAGACAGATCCGCACTCTCCAGGATTCTTCAGAAGTTTTGGTCCTTTGGTTAATACGGAAGCTTTCTATAAAGCATTCGATGTAAAAGAAGGTGATAAGCTTTACAAGAAGCCAGAAGAAAGAATTAAAATCTGGTAATACAAGTTCTTATAAAAAAATACCCTGTGATTTTCGCAGGGTATTTTTTTATTTAATTTTTAAGTTTTCAAAAGACTAAAGTGTTACTTCAAAGTTTGATGTAAAAAGATAATTTGTATTAAAAGAATGTAATCTTTCTTCGTAGATTAGTGAGCTTGTTGAGTAATAATTGCAGGTTTACTTTTTATGTCATTAAAAAGTCCATTTCGCTTAACGAAATGGACTTAAATTTTATAATTCTAAAGAATTACTTTTTGATGAATTTCTGAGAAGAAGTACCTTCTGCAGTTGTAACTTTAATTAAGTAAACACCATTTTGTAAATTTCTAACATCTACTTGGTTATCTGTTAGTGTTGCTTTTACAGATTTTCCAGAGATGTCATAGATTTGAATAGCATCAATCTTTGCTTTAGTATCAAACTTCAAATAATCTGATGTTGGATTAGGATAGATAGAGAAAGTAGCTTTGGTACTCGTCACATCATTTACTGCCAATAGATCAACGGTATTTGTAGCTTTTAATTTAATGTTATCAAAAATTATATTAGCTGCAACTGAATTTGCTGTTACTGTAGTGTTTGGTACTGCTTGTACCTGTATATTTCCTAAATCTGGATTGCTACCAGCTGCTTGACCTTGATAAAATTCATCTATAACAATCGCACCAGTTGCTTCATTGATGATTTTATAGGAAATCTCTCCTGTCGCAGAATCCCACGCTAATCCGACTTTATACCAAGTATTTGCTTGTAATGCTGCATTGAAAGTGTAACCCCAGTTACCAACTTCCTGGCCGGTTTGCCCATTAATATCTGCTGGATCCGAATAAGCGATAAGCGTATGTTGTTTGGTAGCCATATTCAAGGCAAAACCTATCAAAAATTTATTTGCTACACCATCTACAAGATATACTCTTCCTGTATTTTGAGAAGTGCTAGTTGCACCACTGAAAATATCAAATTCGTATTGAAGAATATCATTTCCCGATGTTCTTGTGCTCCAAACGGATGTCAGTTTATTGTTTTGTTGTATTTGTTTGGTACCTGTAGCACTTGCAGAACCGAGAATAGATAATACGTTTCCATGTGCTGCTGTATTAGTTTGAACTTGAAAATTACTGGCAGCAGAGTTGGATGCTGTTGTTGCTGCGGTTGTATACCATCCTCCTTGTCCAGGAGTAGTGCCGGTAATGTCTGTTCCTAGATTTCCAATTGTAGAAGATTCAAAGTTATCTTGATAAACTAATTGTCCAAAAAACAATGATGAGGATGATGCCAAAAGGCAAGAGAATAGAATTTTTTTCATAATATTATAAATTTATTTAAACTGATACGAATATAAAAATTTTTTTTAATCTGAAGAAGCATATTAACACTTAAAGTTGATTTAAGTTATTAAAATAAAAAGCCACCTCAAAAAGAGGTGGCTTTTTATTTTAATTAGGTTTTAAATTATTTTTTGATAGCTTTGAAAGTTTTAACGCTTCCGTCTTCCATCTTAAGGTTTACGATATATAAACCTGTTTTGAGGCTAGAAAGGTTAAGTTCTGCTGCTGGAGCAAGAGATTTAACTTCTCTACCAGAGATATCATTTACAGAAACTGATTTAACACCTTTTACATCAGAGATATTAAGAACATCTGTGAATGGGTTAGGATAAACAGAGATGCCAGCTTTATTAATGTCATTTACAGCCAGATATTGTCTGTAATCAATGGTGTAGTCTTCGGCTTGTCCGTTACCTACGTCCGAGCAAGGGGTAGACAGGGCATTATGAATAACTGTTCCACAAAAATTGTACTTTATTCTCATCCTTTTTTGACCAACAGAAACACCAGATGGAACAGTAATGTTGCCTGTAAATGTCGCAATATTTGAAGAGCTTACAGTCGTTGTTCTGTTCATTGTCTCGGTTGTATTAAAATATGATTCTCCTGCGTCGTCAAAATCGCCATCATTATTCCAATCAATATATATGGTTGAAGCCCATCCGTTATTAGCAAGAGCAATCCCCTCTATGGTAAAAGGTATTGTAGTAACATTGTTATTAACAGCAAAAACTGTATTTACAAAGCTTTCGTGTGGGCTGAAAGTACCAATAGTTGTAGCTGCATTATCAGAAGTGTTGGTAATCCCATTGAAAGTTACAGACTTGATTGGAGCTGTTTGAGTAGGAGCTGTAGATACCAATGGTCCACAATAAGGCGAGAAAGTGTTTGCTCCTGTTGTGAAAGTTGTTTCTGTACAGCCAGTAGCACTTCCTAAACTATTTGTTGGAGTCACACTAACATAAAGAAGTGTATTTTGAGGAAAAGCTGTTGCTGCTGTAGGAGTATATGAATTAGTTGTTAATGTTGTTGATAAAACATCAGAAGCTCCGGCTGCAGTTCCTATTTTAAGTATATAAGCTTGTGCATTAGCTACATTTGGCCAGCTTAATGTTGATCTTACAGGAACATTAGTAGCTGCATTGGCTGGACTTGACAGTGTTGTACAGGAAGGGACAGCTGTAACCTGTTGTATTATAGATATATTGTCTAAAAATACGTAGTTGCCATTACTATTATTTGCACTTGTACTGGTAGTTGTAATTCTTAACCTAAAATCTCCTGTTATCAACCCATCTGGTATAGTTGCTGTAATGTTTTGACAAGATGCTGTAGCTCCATTATATGGAATAGTAGAAAGGGTTGTAAAGGTAGTTCCTGTTGCCGCAGTGGAATATGAAATAATAATATTTCCAGTTAAAGCCCCAGTGCTGCCATTTGTGAGAGCATCATCTATCTGGTAGTCAAATTTGATGTCTATTTGTTTCCCATTTGCTGTTATAGCGGCAGGCTTAGTGTAAGTTAACGTTGCTGTTTTGGAGGCTGCTGTTGTAGTGAAAAGTAATACACCATAAGCATTGTCTGTTCCAGTACAACCAGCATTAGTATAAATGCCACTATAGCTTGCTGGTGTATAGCCTCCGGACCCTGCCCAAGTAGAAGGAAGGGTTCCTTCAAAGTTCTCATTGACTGTAATTTGAGCGTTGGCCCCAATTCCAAATGCTATAAAGCACGATAGTAAAAATTTATTCATAATTATTAATTATTTAACGATGGCAAATCTAATAATAATTTTCAATTATTTAATAAATATCCAATTTATTTTAAAATAATTTATGGAATTCAGTATTTATATAGGTATATAAAAAAACCGCCTCTATTGAGACGGTTTAGATTAAATAGATTACTACTATTTTTTGATAGCTTTGAAAGTTTTAACGCTTCCGTCTTCCATTTTAAGGTTTACAATGTATAGACCAGCTTTTAAGTTAGAAAGGTTAAGTTCTGCTGATGGAGCAAGAATTTTAACTTCTCTTCCAGATACATCGTTTATAGATACAGATTTCACACCTTTTATATCAGAGATTTTAAGTGTATCTACGAATGGATTTGGATAAACAGAAATGTCAGATTTGTTAATATCAGAAACTGCTAATGTGCCCATGCAAATAACACTTCTTGTGTGTGATGTTGAAGAATCTGTAGCTCCAGAACATGTGGAATTCGTGTGGCTGTAGAACCTTAATACTCCTGTTGTAGTTGCAGTATAAGTTACTGAGTTTGTACCAGAAGCTAATCCAACAGGAGTTGTATTATCGGTTGCAATTGTGATATAATATCCATTTTTAAGTAATATATCAAATTTATAGGTTCTTCCCGCTACAACATTAACTGTTGAATATTCTCCTGCATAAGCAGTTGTTCTAGTAACTGCAGTTGTTCCGTTACAAGTAGATGGTGTTAGATTACCATAAACTGAATTAGGGGCAGTTGTGCAATATGAAGCAGCGGCAGTAGTGAAACTGAATTCATTACATCCCGTAGCGCTTCCGATATCATTTTTAGGTACTACTCTCCAGTAATAAGTTGTAGATACGGCTGTTGGTGCAGTAGTGGATGTTCCGGCAACAGTTGCAAGTAAAGTTGTAGGGTTTGGACTTGTTCCAAAATATACATCGTAACTGCTTACAGTGCCTCCGGTAGTTGGTGCTGTCCAAGATAGTGTAGTAGAGCCTGGAGGAACTGCTGTATTGCTGTTTGTTGGAGATGTTAATGTAGCGCAATTTGGAGCAGTTGTTGCAGGCGCAGTATTTGTTACTTTAAAATCATCTATATTTAGTGCAAATTGGTCATCAGAAGTACATCGGATTGCAATATAGATTTGTTGTCCTTTATATGTTGATAAATCATAAGTGTATTCATGATATGTAACATCTGCTGGTGTAACTATAACAGGAGAGATAGCTGTGAAATTTGCTATATCAGTCCCTGTGGTTGATACGAAGACCTGAAATTTCTCCAAACCATAAGAAGAGTTAGCGGATTTTGCCCAAAAACTAACTGCTGAAGTTCCTGTTGCAACCATGCTGATTTTAGGTGAAATCAACCAGTCGTCATTCCAAGGGGAAGAAGTTGCATTAAAGCAAACAAGATTTTTGTCACCAGTTCTGGCGGAGAATCCAACCCCAGATGCAGGAACAGTAGCTGAAGCATTAAAAACCTGATAAGATTTTGCAACTCCTGAGTTTGGGAAAACAACAGCGGATCCACCAGAGGTAATACCATATGTTGTCTTAAGATCAATGTCTTTTAAAGTCCAGCTACCAATATCAGAAATAGCAAAATCTGTATAGCTTTCAAAGCTGTCTTCAAAAACCACTGTTGTTTGTGCGCTGGCGCAAATTCCAATTGCTACAAAGCACGATAGTAAAATTCTCTTCATAATTATTTAATTTATATTAATCAAGCAAATGTAGTAATTATTTTTTAATAGAAATTGTAATTTTTTGATGATTAACGATTGTTTTTGTAAAATTAATGTGTATTTGATTGTTTTAATTTTGGGGATTCATAAAAAAAATCTACTTTACAACTGTAAGGTAGATTTTTTTTATGAAATTTTAAATTTATTATTGATTCGATAACTGAAGTGATTGTGTGTTGAAAAAAAATAAAAATTTCAATTAATTCAAAAAAACTTCATAATTATTAATCTGATGAATCACTTCTAATAAATTTTCATTAATATTAATCTTATGTTGCATCGAAACCACTTCCAAAACAGATTCGTCTTCCGGATTCTTGATAAAGAAATTTAGTTTTTGTTCTCCTTGATTCTGGATGATGTTTTCTCGGAAAAACTCAATGTCAGATTGTCGCAATGAATCTAATGGAACTACAACAGACAAACTTTTAGCAAATTTTTCAAAAGCTTCTTTCAATTCCAGAACTTCATTCACATTCACGAAAACACGACCATCTTTTCCTTGAGAATATTTTATTTTCATAATCACGAATCGCTGAACCTCCAATTTATCTTTCAGTTTCATATAATCTCGGTCACCCAATCGGAAAGAGTAGGAGCCGGTGTAATCTTCCAACATTACGAAGGCTACTTTTTCTCCACTTCGGAAACCGTCCGCAACACGATATTCGGTAATCAATCCGGCAACTGTATATTCCTTAGTATTGTCTTTTTCATTCATTTTATCTTTCCAGCTTTTCTTTTCTTCAAAAAGTTCTGCTGTTTTTGGAGGAAAAGCCAAATCTTTGAAAGCTTCCACTTCATCCAAATTCAAAAAGTTAAAATTTCCTTTTGGCTCTGCTTTTTTCGTTGATTCTTCAATAATTTCTTCTTCTAGGCCAGAATCATCAGAAACAACAATGTCTGGAACTTCCTCATCGGGAGAACTGTCTTTTTCTAAAATTGGAGCGACTTCTTCCAAAACAGGCAAATCATCTCTTTTTTCCTCCAGAACTGCTTTTTTAGAGAGAACACCCTGCATAAATTGAAACTGATATTTAAACTCGTCCAAAGGATGCGCAGAAAGATAGAAACCAATAATCTCTTTTTCTTTATTTAGCTTGTGCATATTTGGCCACTCGGCGCAAGGTAACAGTTTGGGTTGTTCAATTTGAACTTCTTCCGCAAAATCAGCAAAAAGCGAATTATCCATCTCGTTTTTACTATCTTGGAAACTTTGTCCATATCTAGAAAGTCTTTCGATATTGGTTCTTCCGGATTGGTCGATGTCAAAATATTGCCCTCTGTGATAAGAATCCAATTCGTCAAAAGCGCCAGCAGTTATCAAACTTTCAGCAACTCTTTTATTAACTTGCGATGGTGGAATTCTCTCAAAAAAATCGTAGATGTTTTTATATCTTCCATTTTGTCTAATTAAAGTAATCGCTTCACTTGGGCCTTCTCCAATTCCTTTGATTGCTCCTAATCCAAATCTGATTTGTCCTTTTTCATTTACAGAAAATTTATATTGAGATTCATTCACATCAGGACCTAAAACATCTACGCCAATCGCTTTGCAATCTTCCATAAACATTGTAATAGAAGCGGTGTTGTTAATGTTGTTACTCATTACACTCGCCATATATTCAGCAGGATAATTGGCTTTTAAGTAAGCAGTTTGATAAGCAATCCAAGCATAACAAGTGGAGTGGGATTTGTTGAAAGCATACTCTGCAAAGGCTTTCCAGTCATTCCAAATCTTTTCTAATCGTTCTTCATTAAGGTTGTTCTTTCTTCCACCTTCTATGAATTTCGGATACATTTTATTAAGGACGTCAATCTGCTTTTTACCCATCGCTTTTCTCAAAGTATCGGCTTCACCTTTTGTAAAGTTGGCGAGTTTTTGAGACAGAAGCATTACCTGTTCCTGATAAACCGTAATTCCGTAGGTTTCTTCAAGGTATTCTTCAAGTTCTGGTAAATCATAAATGATTTCCTCAGTTCCGTGTTTTCTGTTGATGAAATTCGGGATGTATTTAATTGGACCTGGACGATACAAAGCGTTCATTGCAATCAAATCGGCAAAAACTGTAGGTTTTAGTTCACGCATATATTTTTGCATTCCCGGACTTTCATATTGGAAAATCCCGATTGTTCTTCCGTCCTTAAATAATTGATAAGTCTTTGCATCGTCAAGTGGGATTTCATCTGGGTCAATATCGATTCCGTGACGTTCTTTCACAAGTTTCACCGCATCTTTTATAATGGTCAAAGTTCTTAATCCCAAGAAATCCATTTTCAAAAGACCAGCATCTTCTGCCACCGAGTTATCGAATTGAGAAACCAAAATATCAGCATCTTTCGCCGCAATCGTAATTGGAACCAGATTGCTCACAGGTTCTGGCGTAATAATCACACCACAAGCATGAATTCCTGTATTTCTGATACAGCCTTCCATCTTTTTGGCACTGTCCAAAACCGAAAACCTAGAGTCGTTTTGGTCGCTGAGAATGGCTTTCATCTCATCCACCAATTGTTGGTCTTCAGGTTTCAGTTTGTCGTATTTTGAAAGGGCTTTGGCAATATTCATTCCTGGACTTGGCGGGATTAATTTCGCAATCATATTCGTTTCCGGAATCGAAACATCCAGAACTCGACCAGCATCTTTAATCGCAGATTTTCCTCCTAAAACGGAGTAAGTGATAATCTGTGCCACTTGTTCCTGGCCATATTTTTCAACTACCCATTTGATGATTTTATCTCGGCCTTCATCATCAAAATCTATATCAATATCAGGCATCGAAACCCTTTCCGGATTCAAAAATCTCTCGAAAAGGAGGTCATATTTAATTGGGTCAACATTCGTAATTCCTATACAGTAAGCAACCGCCGAACCTGCTGCGGAACCACGACCGGGACCGACCCAAACACCCATATTTCGGGCTTCATTACAGAAATCCTGAACAATTAAGAAATATCCTGGATAACCAGTGTTTGCAATAACTTCCAATTCGAAGTCTAAACGTTCTTTAATTTCAGGAGTGATTCCGGTTTCTTTATATCTTCTGTTTGCACCTTCGTAAGTCAGATGTGTCAAATAAGCCATTTCGCCTCGTTTTCCACCATCAATATCATCTTCCGGATTAACGAATTCTGCAGGAATATCAAACTTAGGAAGTAACACATCACGTTTCAAAGTGTAGGGTTTGAATTTTCCTAAAAACTCATCATAAGCTTCAAAAGCGTCTGGATAAGCGAGAAAAGCAGATTTCAGTTCTTCTGAATTTTTAATGTAATATTCATCAGTCGTCAAACCTTTTCTTTTTCCAAATCCTTTTCCAATGGGAGTGGATAATTTCTCTCCATCTTTGATACAGCCTAAAATATCCTGAATGTTGGCATCACTTTTATCAGTATAAAAAGTTTCATTTTGTGCCAGGATTTTTACATTGTATTTGTCAGCGAATTGAAGTAAAACTTCATTCAAGTGTTCTTCTTCAGGCAAATTATGATTTTGGATTTGAACATAAAAATCATCGCCAAATTCATCTTTCCACCATTGGAAGAGCTCTTCTCCTTTTTGTTCTCCGATATTCAAAATTGTGCTTGGAATATCGCCATTGATTCCCGATGTTAAAGCAATCAAACCTTCTTTGTATTGCGCAATCAGTTCTCGGCTGATTCTTGGGACTCCAAAATAAAATCCTTTCTGGAAACCGATACTGGAAAGTTTAACTAAGTTTTTATAACCATTAAAATCCTTTGCCAGCAAAACGACTTGCGTTCTTCTGTCGGGATCGTCTTTGGTAAATTGCTTTTGTTCATATCTTTCCGAAATATAAAATTCTGAGCCAACAATTGGAATCAGTTGGCTGGAATCTGGCTCCTCTTCATTGAATTCTTCTCCTTTTTCTTCTGCCTCAGCTTTTTTGGCTAAAAATTCCTTATGCTTTTTTGAAACTGCTGAATTAGCACCTTCAACTGCCGTAACAAATTTGAAAGCACCCATCATATTTCCAATGTCTACAATACCAACAGCGGAAAAATTATCGTCTTGTGCTTTTTTGATAAGATCATTAATACTCGTTGTCGCAGTCAAAGTTGAGAAAACAGTGTGATTATCAAAATTGAAATAGTTGCCTAAATCAATTTCGTCAATATTCGCAATGTCGGCTTGTTTCTTTTTGTTGTTGAAACTTGCGACTTGTCTTCTGATAACGATTCCGAAAGGTTTAATCGGATTTGGATTGAGCGTTTGAAATTCCTTTAATTGAGCTTCACTGATTTTCAAAACCTCAGTTGGAATCACGCCAATTCTCATCATTTCGAAGAAAACCTGTGCAGTCGCGTTCACATCGGCTGCCGCATTGTGTGCTTCATCGAATTTGTGTCCGTATAATTTTTCGTAAAGTTCTTCTAGTTTTGGAGATTTGTATCGTCCGCCTCGTCCGCCTTCCAGTTTGCAATAATCTGTTCCCAAAATCATTGTGTCGGCTTTTGGCTTTTCCTGCAGATTATCTTTGATGTTTTTCCGGTAAAATTCTGCGCCGACAATATTGTAATCAAATTCTACATTGTGTCCGGAAACAACTCTTACATTTTCCAGAGCTTTAGAAAATTCTTCCAAAATCTCTTGCAAATCACGACCTTCTTCATTCGCTATTTTAGTCGTAATTCCATGAATTCTTGCAGCGTTGAAAGGGATGTCGTAACCTTCTGGTTTGATGATGTAATCTTGGTTTTCGATTAGGTTTCCGTTGTCATCGTGGATTTGCCAGGCAATCTGAACCATTCTTGGCCAATTGTCTGAATCTGAGAGCGGAGCGTTGAAATTTTTGGGTAAACCGGTGGTTTCTGTATCGAAAACTAAATACATTAAAATAGAATTTTGTGTAAAGTTAAGGTTTTAATAAGAGAAAAAAAATGGATATAAAGTCCGATTTTGTTAATTGTTCATAAAAAAGTTAATGCTGGTTAAATCTCTTTTTTCAGTAAGAATTAAATCTAATTTTGAAAAAAAATAGCCTTTGAAAAAACTTTTATTAGTTACTTTTTTATTCATTTCTAATTTTATTTTTTCTCAACAGATTAGAGGAAGAATTGTCTCTGATTCTGTAGCTGTGAGTCAAGTTTTGGTTGTTAATATCAATTCTCAGGAAAAAACTTATTCTGACTCCAAAGGTCAATTTTTAATTAATGCCAATATTAATGATGAACTTCGGTTTGTAAAATCTGGTTACGAACGTAAAGTGATTAATGTGAAAAATGACGATGAATTGCTCATTAACATCGTGAAATTAGCTGTTGAAATAGAAGAGGTTGAAGTCAAGAAACAATTGAGTGGAAATCTTAGCAAAGATTCCAAATTATTTGATGAAAATAAAAAGAAAATTACACTTAATAATGATTTGAAAGTTTATTTCAAAGCGCATTCCAGTGCAGAAGTTCTTAATGCAAAGGCTGGCGAATTTGTACAGCCAGTTGGAGGAGGAATTAGTTTTGGAAAGATTGATGATAAATGGGTTTTGACCGATTTTGTAGAATGGATCAGAGAAAATTTGAGAGATGAATATTTTAAATTGATGGGATTAGATGTTTCTGAAATCAATTCATTTTTACATTACTCGTTGAGAACATTTAACACCAGAAATATTCTGAAATATGGTTTTTGTGATGAGCAGGATGTCGGGAATCTGAAGCTTCATTTTGAGGAAAAATTGAAGGGTTTCAAAAAGTAACAGTTAATTTTTATAAAAAAGATTTATACGTTATGGTTTTTTTATCTTTGCAAAAACAATCCTAATGAAAAGAATTTTATTCAGTATAAGTTTTATATTTTCATTTTATTTTTCTAATGCTCAGGATCTTAAACTGAAGAATGAGTTCACTCAGCAAAGATTAAATAATGAAAATAAATTAGATTCTTATTTCTCAAAATCCACTGCAAAATATTCTCAAAAAGAAAGAGACAGCCTTAAGAAAAATCTTGCAGGTTTTGCTGCAGGCCAGATTCCTGTTTTTTATTCAATTGAAGAAACCAGTGCCAATGCGACTGCAAATGTCGATGAATTACAGGCTGGAACAGTTTCCGGAATTACATCTCCTTTGACAGGTAATGGAATCAAATTAACGGTTTTTGATGCTGGTCTTATTTTGAATACTCACGAACAGTTTGCTACCGGAAGAGCTATTAACAAAGAAGCTACGACCGAAAGTCAGCATTTTCATGGAACCAATGTCAACAGTATTTTGATTGGGAATGGTATAGCAACAGGTAATTTTACACAATCCAGCGTTTCTTATCCAAAAGCTAATGCAAAAGGGATTTTGCCACAAGGAACTATTGATAATTATATGTTTGGAGCGACGGCTTTGGGCAATAATTATGAAAAATTGGCTAGCTTACCCAATCTTAATATTTCCAACCATTCCTATGGAACCAATTATGGATGGAATAAGCCAAATGCGTCAAATACATATTATTGGTATGGAAATTACGATTTGAATCACACAGATACTTATGCTGGAGCCTACGGAGATAACGACTATAACTTTGATAAAATTGTCTATTCTCAACCGCAACAGATTATTGTCAAATCAACTGGTAACTATTATAATATTGGACCTAATGCGTCGTCTGTAAAATACAGGTATAATTTTGCAACTAGCAGTTGGGTTACTTTTGGGGCTAATGATGAGGTGCCACCAGCTAACTGTAGTCAGGGAAATAATTGTATTTACTTTGGTTCCTTGGCAAAGAATATTATTACAGTTGGAGCAGTTAATCAATTAACGACAGCTAATCATAAATATACTCAGGCAAGTGATGTTGTAAAGGGAAGTTTCAGTAGTGCTGGTCCAAGAAAAGACGGAGCGGTAAAACCAGATCTTTCGGCGGTTGGAGTAGATATGATTATGGCCAATTATACTACTGCAAATCCAAATGCAACTAATCTTTATGTTGTGAATTTTGGAACTTCTTATGCTGCTCCAATGGTTTCCGGAATTGCTGGTGCACTGACTCAAATCGAAAGAAATATTTCTGGAAACAGCAGTTTTATTTTCAATGTTGATGAGATGAAAGCGTTATTAACCCATACAGCGAATGAAGCGGGAAGACCGGGACCAGATGTTTGGTATGGTTGGGGTTTGGTAGATGCAAAGAAAGCAGCTCAGGTTTTAGTTAATAGACTGGATGAAGATGCTTACTTGGAAAAACAGACTTTAACATCAGGGCAACCTTTTACAAAACAAATCAAAGCAACCGGTAGCGAACCTTTGAAGGTGAGTATCTCTTGGGTTGATCCTGCAATTACACCATTTACCAGCGATACAGATTTTCAAAATAATCATACTTCCAGAATTGTGAATGATCTTGATCTTAGAGTGGTAGAAGTTGGCTCTGGTACAATCTATTATCCTTGGAGACTTGATATTAATGATCCTAATGCCAATGCTACAAAAGGCGATAATACAGTAGATAATGTAGAACAAATTGTGATTGATAATCCAACAACAAATGGAATCTACAGAATTGAGGTTAATAATAAAAACTCTATTGTGAATCAAGAAGGAAATGCAGCAACTCAAAATTTTGCTTTGATAGCTACTGGAACTAAGAAAATAACTTTAGCAGCCAATGATTCAAGTAAAGAAGAAGTTAAAATTTATCCTGCAAAAACAAAAGATATAATCAATGTCAGTGTGCCAAATGATATCGAGAGAATTGCTCTTTTTGATATGAATGGGAAACTGATTTTTGAAAATACAAAGACTTCAAAATCTCAAGTTATCAGTCTTAATAAGTTTACAAGCGGTGTTTACATCATTACTGTGAAAACAAAATCTGGAATTGTATCTAAGAAAATTATCAAAGAATAAATTCTTAATAAATCAAAATAAAAAAGCCATCGAAATTTCGATGGCTTTTTGTTTTATAATTACTACAAATTAGATTGTAGATAATCTCAATGTATTGGTTTTTCCGCCGTTATGAACTGGCATTGCATTTAGATTCACAACGAAATCGCCTTGCTCTACAAATCCATAATTGTGCGTCAGCATATTCACTTGGATTACAGTCTCGTCAGTTGATTTTTGCATATCATAATAGAAAGCTCTAACGCCCCAAAGAAGGTTCAACATCGTAATCACACGTTTGTTGTTACTGAAAACGATGATGTGAGAAGAAGGTCTGTGTGCAGAGATTTGGAATGCAGTGTAACCAGAACTTGTTAAAGTTACAATAGCTTCAGATCCTGTTGATTTTGCAATATCTACAGCAGAACGACAAACTTTATCCGTGATAAAACGCTCATCTACACAGTTGATTTTTTCTTCGATAACGTGGTTTAGTTTTGAATATAAAGCTGTCTTTTCGATATTCTTTACGATTTTAGCCATATTTCTAACCACATCTACAGGGTATTTTCCAACAGAAGTTTCTCCGGAAAGCATTACTGCATCAGCACCGTCAAGTACAGAGTTAGCAACGTCATTGACTTCTGCTCTTGTTGGCGTCAAGCTAGTAATCATTGTTTCCATCATCTGAGTAGCAATGATAACAGGCTTAGCATAAAGTCTAGCTTTATTTACCAAATTTTTCTGGATAACAGGAACTTGCTCCATTGGAACTTCAACACCTAGATCTCCTCTTGCAACCATTAGACAATCACACTCCATCAAAATTTCATCGATGTTTTTCACACCTTCTGGCTTTTCGATTTTAGCAATGATTGGTGTTTTCGTTTTGTTGGTTGGATGTTTTGCCATCAATTCTTTCAAATCGATGATATCTTGCGCGTGACGCACGAATGATAAAGCGATCCAATCAAGCTCAAGATCCAACATAAAGTTAGCATCCTCGATATCTTTTTCTGTCAAAGCAGGAAGAGAAACATTGGTATTAGGAAGGTTAACCCCTTTTTTAGAACTCAATGGTCCGCCTTGGATTGTTTTAGCTCTTACAGTATCTACATTATTAGTTTCAATAACTTCAAAAACCAGTTTTCCATCATCAATCAAGATTCTTTCCCCAACTTTTACATCCTGAGGAAACTTCTCATAAGTCATATAAACTTTAGTCGCATCGCCCTCCATCTTTTCGTTTGTGAAGGTAAGAACGTCTCCCGGGTTAAGGAAAGAACCTTCTTTTACTACACCAACTCTTAATTTTGGACCTTGCAAATCTCCTAAAATAGAGACTGAGTAGCCATATTCTTTATTGATTTCACGAATTATCTCAACATTTCTTTTCACCAATTCGTAATCGGCGTGAGAAAAATTAATTCTAAATACATCAACACCAGCTTGTATCATCTGTATCATCGTCTCCTTGCTAGAAGTAGCAGGGCCTAGTGTTGCAATGATTTTTGTTTTTTTTAGGTTTTTATTCATAATATTGAATTAATTGATAAAGTTCTTCTTCAGAACTCAGTGAATATTCCTGAATTTGAAATACGAAATTTTCCGGGAGCAAAATTAATGAAAAATCCGCAAACATATCGGAATTTGTAAGGATGTAATCTACATCTTGGTGTAGATTTAGTAAAAATTTAATATTTGATTCATCTGAAAAAAGTTGATTTTGAACTTTTTTTTCTATAGATAAAATCGATTTGTTGGAAATAAAGCTGTAACAGTTTTTTGAATATCTGTCGTAAGCTTGATAACGAGAAAATTGATGATCAAAATATTCACCTTTGATGTATATATCATCAATTCTTTTGAAATTAAAATCGTTGGTTTTATTGAGTAAAAAAAACAATTCGTGCTCTGGGATTGTTTTTACAAGTCGAATCAATCCTATGACGATCTCCGTGTGATCTTCTTCTAGCTTAAGAAATTGTTTTTTGACCTTCAATAATATTCTCTTTTTTACTCAAAACATAAAAAGCTCGTTGTGCTGCTTTTTCCTCTGCTTTCTTTTTAGAACTTTCTACGGCATTCGCTATCTTTTCGTTGTGCAACCAAACGTGACAGCGGAAAACGGTCACTTTATTAGGTTGGAATTCCTCACAAGTCTCATACTTGATCGGAACTTTTTTCTTCTGGCTCCATTCCAATAGCAGTCCTTTGTAGCTGATGATTTTATTTTCCAATTTATTGATTGTGGAAGGCGTAAGAATCCTGTCTAAAACAATTTTCTTGCAAAATTCATAATCAATATCCAGATAAATAGCACCAATCAAAGCCTCCAAAAGATTTCCGGAAATGTTTTCGCTCAGAATAGTTTGGCTTGTATCTGCTTGCAATAACGAACTCAATTTCAGATCTTCTCCAAGTTTGTTCAGGTTTTTCCTGTTAACAATTTTGGACTTCATCTGCGTGAGAAATCCTTCGTTTTCATTTGGATAAGCCTGAAAAAGATGACAAGAAATAATGGTTCCTAAAACAGAATCCCCTAAAAACTCTAGACGTTCGTAATTTTTTTTATTCGTACTTTTTGAAGAAGATTTTAAAGAAAATGCCTCTTTAAAGATTTCTAAATTATGAATGTTGTATCCAACAATTTCAGAAATTTTTTTGCGAAAAAGAATATCTTTTTCCGAAAGTTTTTGTGCTCTGTTTTTTGGAAGTAATTTTGAAAAATAACTTTTCAACTCCATAAAAACATATTATATTTTTTTGAAAAGAACACAAGCATTGTGACCTCCAAAACCAAAAGTATTACTCATAGCAATGTTAACATCTTTCTCAACAGCAGTGTTGAATGTGAAGTTAAGTCTGCTGTCGATTTTTTCATCGTCAGTAAAATGATTGATTGTAGGCGGAACAATACCGTGAATAATAGTGTGCAAAGCAGCAATAGCTTCTATAACACCAGCGGCACCCAATAGGTGACCAGTCATTGATTTTGTAGAATTGATCTGAATATCAAAAGCGTGCTCTCCGAATAATTTTGCAATGGCATTGGATTCTGCGATATCTCCTAATGGAGTAGATGTACCGTGCATATTGATATGATCTACTTCGTCAGCAGTTACACCAGCATCTTCCAAACAATTTTTCATTACCAGATAAGCGCCTAATCCTTCAGGATGTGGTGCGGTCATATGATGTGCATCCGCACTCATTCCGCCACCAGCTAATTCTGCATAGATTGTTGCTCCTCTTTGTTTTGCGTGCTCATATTCTTCAAGAATGATACATCCAGCGCCTTCTCCTAATACAAATCCATCTCTGTCTTTGTCAAAAGGTCTTGAAGCTGTTTTTGGATCATCGTTTCTTGTAGAAAGGGCGTGCATCGCGTTGAAGCCTCCCATACCGCTTGCTGTAACAGCAGCTTCTGATCCTCCGCAAACAATTACATCTGCTTTACCAAGGTTGATAAGCATTTTAGCATCAATCAAAGCATTGGCAGATGATGCACAAGCTGAAACTGTTGTGTAGTTTGGACCGTGGAAACCATATTCGATAGAGATATTACCAGGCGTGATATCTGCAATCATTTTTGGAATAAAGAAAGGATTGAATCTTGGAACACCATTAGACTCAGCAAAACCTAAAACTTCTGTTTCAAAAGTTTCCAGTCCGCCAATTCCAGATCCCCAGATTACACCTACACGATCTTTGTTAACATTATCTTCTATAAGTCTGCTGTGAGCGATAGCTTCTCTAGCGGCAATTTGTCCGAACTGAGAGTTTCTATCCATTTTTTTTGCCTCTTTCTTATCAAAATAGTTAAGAGGATCGTAGTTTTTTACTTCGCTTGCAAACTTAGTTTTGAAATTAGTGGAATCAAAAAGAGTAATAGGAGCAGCGCCGCTCTCTCCCTTTTTTAGGTTTTCCCAGTATTCTTTCGCATTATTTCCGATTGGTGTAATAGCGCCGAAGCCGGTTACAACTACTCTTTTTAATTCCATAAATTTTTTTCTGTCTAGATAATATTATTTATTTACAACTTCTTCGATGTAAGCAATAGCGTGACCTACAGTTGTAATTTTTTCTGCTTGGTCATCAGGGATTTGAATGTTGAATTCTTTTTCGAACTCCATGATAAGCTCTACAGTATCCAAAGAATCAGCTCCTAAATCGTTTGTGAAGCTAGCCTCTGGAGTTACTTCTGTTTCTTCAACGTCAAGCTTATCAGCGATGATAGCTTTTACTCTTGATGCAATGTCTGACATAGTATTTATTTTTAATTATGTTAATTTAGGTGCAAATATATAAAATTTCAAATCATTTCAATTTTTTTTTACTTTTTTAAACTCGTTCTAAATCTATTCTTTTTATAATCAAATCTTTAGATTTACTCTCTATAGGCTACAAAATTTTGTTTATTTTTGCGTCTTATTACTAATGATATTATGGAACATTTTCCTGATAATGACGATGATCTGTTCACGGGCAAAGATCATACACCTCTCAGAAAGGACGCTTTTGATTTGAAACCTGAAGAGAAAGTTGAGAAAATAGAAGGACTTTTTGCGGAAATCATGGAGACTTTGGGTCTTGATATGGAAGATGATTCTTTGAAAGATTCTCCTAAGCGTGTTGCGAAGATGTATGTAAACGAGATTTTTGGTGGTCTTCTTCCGGAAAATAAACCTGGAGTTTCGACCTTTAAAAATCAGTATAAGTACCGCCAAATGTTGGTAGAGAAAGATATTACGGTTTATTCCTTCTGTGAACACCACTTTTTGCCAATTATTGGGAAAGCACACGTTGCTTATATCTCTAATGGTGAAGTAATAGGATTGTCGAAAATCAATAGAATTGTGGATTACTATGCAAAACGTCCGCAGGTTCAGGAACGATTGACAATGCAAATTGTGGATGCTTTAAAAGAAGCTTTAGGAACAAATAATGTCGCTTGTATCATTGATGCAAAACATCTTTGTGTGAATTGCAGAGGAATTAAAGATACAGCTAGTTCTACGATTACAGCAGAATTGAGTGGGATTTTCAGAACCAATCCAATTACTAGACAAGAATTCTTGCATTATGTAGGAAGTCACGCAAAGTTTGATTAAAATGGATTATCAAGTTCTTAGAGATATTGTCGAAAATCAGATTGTAAAATTTCATTCGATTTCAGAAAATCAATGGAATGAAAAATTATCTGATGAAAAATGGTCTAAAAAAGAAATATTGGGTCATCTTTGTGATAGTGCTCTTACTAATATCAGAAGATTTGTGGTAACTCAATATAAGCAAAATGAAAATATAGTGTATGACCAGAATTTTTGGGTAAAGGCTCAGAACTATAAGAATACCCCGATTTTAGACATCATACATTTGTGGAAATATTTGAACCTTCAGATTGTAAATGTAGTTGAAAATATTCCCGATGAACTATTAGATAATATTTGCGATACAACTAAATCTGAAAAACAATCTTTTACTCTAAGATTTATTATTGATGATTATATTAGTCATATGAATCATCACTTAAAAGTTATTAATAATGATAAAATTTAAAAAACAATTGAACAAAATCTTCATTACAACAATTATTTGTTGTTGATTTTTTATGTTTAAATATTAAATCACTTATCAATTATAAATTATTATTAATAAAAATCAATGCAACTAAAAATATATAATTCGCTGTCAGGCGAAAAAGAAATTTTCAAACCAATACTGGAAGGTAATATCGGGATGTACGTTTGTGGACCAACGGTTTACAGTAATGTGCATTTGGGAAATGTGAGAACTTTCTTGTCTTTCGATTTCATTTACAGAAGTCTTCAGTTTCTCGGCTATAAAGTCAGATATGTCAGAAATATTACTGATGCCGGACATTTGACGGACGATGGCGATATCAATAATGACAGATTCATCAAGCAATCCAGATTAGAGAAACTGGAACCGATGGAAATTGTACAAAAATATACGGTCGATTTTCACGATGTTTTGAAGAAATTCAATTTGCTTCCTCCAACTATTGAGCCGACTGCAACAGGTCACATCATCGAACAACTGGAACTCACGAAACTTTTGGTAGAAAAAGGTTTTGCTTATGAAAGTAATGGTTCAGTCTATTTCGATGTTTTGGAATACAATGCAAGAGGTCTTAATTATGGAGAGCTTTCAAGAAGAAATATCGAAGAATTATTCGCCAACACCAGAGATTTGGACGGACAAGGCGAGAAGAAAAATCCACAAGATTTTGCCCTTTGGAAGAAAGCTTCGCCGGAACATATTATGAAATGGCCGTCGCCTTGGGGAGAAGGTTTCCCAGGCTGGCACCTCGAATGTACCGCGATGAGCACCAAATATCTGGGCGACCAGTTCGATATTCACGGTGGTGGAATGGATTTGAAATTTCCACACCACGAATGTGAAATTGCTCAAGGAAAAGCTTGCAATGGTGTAGAACCTGTAAAATATTGGATGCACGCGAATATGCTGACAATGAATGGTCAAAGAATGAGTAAATCAACCGGGAATTACATCCTCCCAATGGAATTAATTACCGGAAATAACGATTTTTTTGAAAAAGCTTTTCATCCAAGTGTTTTAAGATTCTGCTTTTTACAGGCACATTACAGAAGTGTTCTGGATATTTCCAATGATGCGATGTTGGCGAGTGAAAAAGGTTTCAACAGATTAATGGAAGGCGTAAAAATCCTAAATACGCAAGTTCCTACAGCAGGCGTCGAAACATCTTCTTTCGATTATAAAAACTGGAAAGAAAAAGTTTTGGAAGCTTTGTCAGAAGATTTCAACAGTCCTATTTTGATTTCCCATTTATTCGAAGCTGTGAAGTTTATTTCGGCTTCAAAATTGGGTAAAGAAAGTATTTCTACAGAAGATTATGAAGACTTAAAGCAGTTCTTAAACGCAATTGTTTTTGATGTTTTAGGATTAGAAACTATTGAAGAATCAAATAACGATAAACTCGACCAGACTTTGCAGGTTTTGATTGATTTGAGAAATCAGGCGAGAAAATCCAAGAATTGGGAACTTTCTGACCAAATCCGCGACCAGCTTCTTGAAAAAGGAATTGAACTGAAAGACGGAAGAGACGGAACAAGTTATAATTTATTATAAAAATAAACTATTATAAGTAATTATGGTCGGAAGTTAATCCGGCCATTTTTTTTAAGTTTAAAGATTCTTTTTTATTTTCAACTTTTTAACAAATATTCAAAAACTGTAATTTAAATAAAAAGGAGATTTTAATCAATTACTATACAATTCAATTTCATTAATATTTTTTATACAAATCTGGTTAGAAATTGTTTTTTCAATTTAATCTTCGTTTAAAGAAAATCTTCGATAATATCTCAATGGTTTTTTATAGATTTGCCGGCTAAAAAATATAGTTATGATAAAATTAATATGACTAACCAATCATAAAATCATAACTACAATGATAACTATAAAGAATATACATAAAATTAATACCTTGAAAAACAAAAACTCAATTTTAGTAGCTCTAGCAATGCTAGGATTAACAACGCTGGGCAAAGCGCAAACCGCTGGAACATTAAACACCTCATTTGGTACCATTGGTATAGCAAATACAGATATTAGCTATGCTAATAATAATGCCAAAAAAGAATTAATACAGTCTGACGGCAAGATTATAATAATAGGATATAATGGAAATGCGGGCGGTGTTATCACAAGATATAATGCCAATGGGACATTAGATACTACATTTAATGGAACAGGAAGGCAATTCACTACTGGTTATTTTGCTAATGCAGCATTACAGTCTGATGGTAAAATAGTACTTACTGATTATAACACAGTATCTCGCTATAATAGCAATGGTACTTTGGATACTACATTTGGTACCAATGGGGTATATACCTATAGTGTGCCATCAGGTACCAGTTTTAGTATTAATAATGTAGCCATACAAAGTGATGGAAAAATAGTGCTTTCGGCTTATGAAGATTTATATCTAAATAATGTTTCTAATATTAATTTTGCCGCATTGCGTTTAAACAGCAATGGCACGATAGATACCACTTTTAATGGAACGGGTAAGGTATCTAAAGACATTAATAAATCTGATAATGTTGTGGCAGTTGCTATCCAAACTGATGGTAAAATTATTCTTGCGGGATATACAACTCCCACCACCGGTAATCAATTTTACACCGCTGTGAGGTTTAATAGCAATGGCAGCATAGATACTACTTTTGGTAGTGCAGGCGTAGTAACTGGTAATAATAATACATTAGCTGGTTTTCTATCCGGAGGAATTGCTCTGCAAAGCGATGGTAAAATAATATTGGCAGGTAACAGTACTTTTATTGGTATTAAAACGGTACGTCTTAATACCAACGGGACATTAGATACCACTTTTAATGGGACTGGTGCTGTAACTACAAACTTAGCTGATGATAGAACTGAATCCGTTGCCATACAGACTGATGGAAAAATTGTTGTAACTGGCAGTAAATATGATGCTACGGCGCACACCTCAGAATATTTTGTTTTAAGATATAATACCAACGGAACACTGGATAATACTTTTAATTCTACAGGTGTGGTATTGGCAAGTATTGATAAAACTAAACCCAATACGGCAGCTGATGTAAAAATACAAACCGATGGCAAAATAGTAGTTTGTGGCACTTCTTATGTAGGAAGTTACAAAGACATTGCTATCATACGCCTTAATACCAATGGGACTTTAGACAATACGTTTAATGGAACCGGCAAAGTAACTTCAGGTTTTCTAAAAAGCGGAAGTGATCGTATAGAAAAACTTGCCGTACAAAATGATGGTAAAATATTAGCGGCTGGTTATACTTCATCTAATAATATTTCTTTGGCCCGTTACAATGCCAATGGGACTTTGGATACCAGCTTTAACACCAAAGGCTATGTAACCAATATTTTTCAACATACTTATTTTGACAATTTTGTAAATTCTTCGGCTGTGCTATCACAACCAGATGGAAAAATATTAGTAGTTGGAAATTACTATAGTAGTACAAGTAATAATCAAGAAATCTTTGTCCGCAGATACAATACCAATGGGACTGTAGATACAACTTTTGGCACTTCAGGAATGTCAAGCCTTGGTATAAATGCTAACTGGACTTTTTCTAACGCTGCCATTCTAAAAACAGATGGTAAAATAATGATAGTTGGAAGTTCATATATTGGTACAGATAGTGTTTTTACATTAGTAAGATTTAATACAAATGGAACGTTGGATACTACTTTTAATGGAACGGGTTTTTTGAATACAACTATTAATGTAAGCTCTGAAGGAAATAGCATTTTACTACAACCGGATGGCAAAATATTAGTTGGCGGCTGGATAACTAATGGCGCAGACAGAGACCTATTGCTGATGAGGTATAACACCAATGGTACATTAGACAGCACCTTTAATGGTAATGGTAAAGTAACCCAAGGCGTGGGTATCGGTAATGATGAGATTTTAAAATTAGCATTGCAAGCCGATGGTAAAATAGCTGTATTAAGTAGCTATGTAAATACTTCCGGCAATGGTAGATTAGCATTGCTACGCTATAATAGCAATGGCTCTTTGGATACATCTTTCAACTCTACCGGACAATTATTGACTGACTATTTAATTTTTTCAGGAAGGGAGAGTGATATGGTTCTAGATCCTCTAAACAGGATCATCATTTCTTCTGGTTATGATGGTGGTATTGCAAGATACAACACTAATGGTACCTTAGATACTACTTTTGTGAAAAACGAAATCTTCTTAAATCAATTTAATGCAAGATCTTTAATCATTACCAATAACCATTTGGTAACAGGAGGCGATTATTTTTCAGATAGTAATGAAAGTAGTGATTTTGGATTATCTTCTGTTAATCTATACAATATAGGTTTAGTTGGTACTTTTAACAGCTGGGGAAATACTCCGGATGCAGCAATGAGCAGTACAGATGGTATTAATTTTAGCCTTACCAACTATGTATTGCCCGCAACAGAAGTTAAGTTTAGAGAAAATAGTGCATGGAACCTTAACTGGGGTGGCAATTCATTTCCTGCAAGTGGAGCATTACTAAATGGTAGTAATATTGTAGTTCCTGCAGGTACTTATGATATTAAAATTAATATTACTGGAGATTATAACTTTACTAAAAAATTAGGAACTGCGGATAGCGATAGACGTGATGCGTTTTCTTTCGCACCTAATCCTGCCAAAGAAAAAATTACCTTTAATGAAGAAATAAAAACATTAGAGATTTACACTTTAGATGGTAAAAAATTGAATGTGAATTATTCCAATAAAGAAGCCAATGTTTCTGTATTACCCAAAGGAGTTTATATAATTAAAGCGACTTCTGACAACGGAGACATAATGAGTAAAAAACTAATCAAAGAATAAAAAGTAAATTTTTGAACATATAAAAACTAGTCCGTCTCAAAATTGAGACGGATTTTTTCATCTTAGTTCTCGTTGTATTCTAAAAATAAGTAACTTAGTCATAATAAATTAAAAATATCAACTATGAAAAAATCTCTATCAACTGTACTTTTTTTGTTTATTGGTGCAAGTTCTTTTGCTCAGCAAGATATTTTTGCATTGACAGGAAAAGACGCTACAAATATTATTTTTCAGGATTTTCGTGCTTTGGATTCCAGAAGAGGAATTACTGAAAATATTCTTTTGTCAGGTAAAGACCAGCCTAGAGTTTATTCCAGCAAATTAAACAAAGATATTTCTGAAGATGTTAAATCTTCGGCCAATGCTTTATCCAGTCAAATTGCAGCTTTAGCTGTCGATGGAAGAGGGAAATTGGTTTATATGCCGATGTTTTCTTCCAATATTTATATTTTGGATTCCAAAACAAAAGACATCACTTTGCTGGAAAATAATCTATCCAATCCAACATCCTGCGACACTGGTTCTCAGTTTTCCAGAATGGCGACAGGAAATGATGGCAACGTCTATGCGCTTTCAAATTCAGGTTCTCAACTTTTGAAGATTTTTTATAAAGACGGAAAATATGCGGTTACAGATTTGGGAATTGTGAAAGATGACTCCGGAAATGGCGAAAATCAGTTAAGCAAAATGCAGACAGGTTTTGGTGGCGATATGATTGCTGATAATAATAACAATTTCTATGTTTTTTCAGCTTTTGGAAGTGTCTTCAAAGTGTCTTTGAATGATATGAGGGCGAAATTCGTCGGAAAAATAAAATCTTTACCCGAGAATTTTTCAATTAATGGAGTTGCAGTTAATTCTGAAGGAAAAATTGTTTTGGCAAGCGCAAAAGGAGGTGTTTTCCATAGCTTGAATCTTGAAACTTTGCAAGCAGAAAAAATGAACAACAATCTGGATATGCCAATCTATGACCTTGGAAGTTCGTATGTTTTGAAATCGAATAAAACTACTGTAGATATTAATAAAAATGATATTTATCCAACAAAAGTTTCCGAAGGTTTTGTGAATGTGAGAATTGCGAATAACCAAAAAGGAAATGCTAATGTGAAAGTTTATAATGCTTCTGGAAATTTGGTTTCCAATCAAACCATTACTAATATTTCCAATTCTGAAAATCGAATTGAATTAGGCAAATTAGTTTCTGGTGTTTATGTGGTCAATGTAGAATCCGAAAACGGAAAAACGATTGTTTCTAAGAAAATCATGGTGAAATAATTTACTTTAATCATAATTAATAACAAATACGGTTAACGAAAGTTAAACCGTATTTTTATTTTAATAAAGAAGTTTATTTTTGAAAAAATTAACAGCGTTTGAAACGATTTTTACAGATTTTTTTCATCATTTTATCGAGTTTTATCTTTTCTCAGAACATCTCAGGAAATGTAATGTCAGAGGACGAAGTTTCGATTCCCAAGGTTCTGATTGTGAATATGACCACCAATCAAAAAACTTACAGCGATTCTTTTGGTAAATTTTCTATCAATGCTAATATGGGAGACGAAATTCGGTTTGCTAAGGAGAGTTACAGATTAGGGAAAATAATTATTACGAATAATCATTTTCAAGTCGTTAAATTGGAGAAAATCCCGCAAGAGATAGAGGAAGTCAAGATCATTAACAAAAGACTTTCGGAATCTCAAGAGGAAAAACTTAGAAAAGATATTGGACTTCCAAAAGGACCTGAGAAACCAAGAGAAAAACCTGCAGATGCAGTTGATGATATTGTAAAGCCATTGATAAGAATTCCACCAATGGTTAATGTTCAGGCTATTTATGATGTACTTAGTGGAAGGTCAAGACGTTTGAAACGGCTTTATAAATATGAAGATTTGCAGGAAGGTTTGGCTTGGATTCAGAATAATGTAGACTTAGAGTATTTTGCAGAAGCTGGAATTTCGCCCGATAAATTCAATGATTTCTTAATGTTTTCATTAAAAGACGAAAAAGTATTGATGTATATGAAAGCCAAAAACGTAGGCGGAATTACGGTTGCGTTGGACAATAATATTAGTGCTTACCTCGAAAGAATTACGGAAAAATGATTTTTTTACGGGAATATTAGTTGTAATTCAATAATTCGTTAAATTGCGTCAATATTAATAGACCTTAATAAATGAAACTATACTTTAGTGTTAACTTCGGAACAAAAGTTGGCCAGCGACTCGTTTTGCGCCTATTTGACGACAAAACAGAGCATCGGGACTACGACTTGACTTATTCCGAAAATAACAACTGGACCACAGAATTGGATTATTTTTCTAAATCAATTCTCTACAAATATCTTCTCGTGAACGAAGATGGGGAAGTTTTAGAGGAAGAGATTCCTTTCCATCAGCTCAATCTTCCGAACAGCTTCAAAGAGTTTGTCATCTTTGACCAATGGAATCTCAAAAACTTTCCTGAAAATTATTTAACCAACAAAATCCTCCACAATCGTCTGCAAGGTTTTCAGCCTGCAAAACAGCCGGTTGTTAAAAAACACACACATCTTTTCAGGATAGAAGCGCCGCTATATCATCCGAATTGGCAATTGGTACTTGTTGGGAATGTAGATGCTTTGGGAAATTGGGATTACGAGAAAGCAATTGAACTGAGCGAAACTGATTACGGTGTTTGGGAAATCGGCGTAGAAATCAATTCTCATCAAACGATTCTTTACAAATACGCCATCAAAGATAAAAACACAGGCAAAGTTTTTTACATAGAACCGGGCGAAAATCGTTGGGTTTTCGGAAATCCAAATAAGGATATTCTTTATGTGAAAGCGGACCATTACTTCAAATTCGATAATCATACGCTTTGGCATTCTGCGGGCGTTGCGGTTCCGGTTTTCTCTTTGAGGACAGAAGACGGTTTCGGTGTTGGAGAATTTCCTGATATCAAAAAATTAGGGGATTGGGCTAATGAAACTAAGCTTTCTGTGATTCAGATTTTGCCAATTAATGATACAACAGCGAATTACACCTGGACAGACTCTTATCCTTACGCTGCGATTTCGGTTTATGCACTTCATCCGCAATATCTTTCGATTGAGAAATTAGAATATGCTTTGCCGAAAGATTTGGTTGAGGATTATCAGGCAAAAAAAGCAGAATTGAATGCTTTGAGTCTGATTGACTACGAGCAGATGATTTCTGGAAAATGGAAATATGCAACGGCTGTTTTCGAGGAAAATAAAGACACAATTCTTAAAGATAAAAACTTTAAAAAGTTCATTAAAGATAACGAAGAATGGCTGATGCCTTATTCTGCATTTTGTGTTTTGAGAGATAAATACAAAACGCCTAATTTCAATGAATGGAAGACACATAAAAAATATGTTGCAGGAAAAGTGGCGACACTTTATTCTCCGAAACATAAAGAATATTCCCAATTGATGCTTCACGCTTGGATTCAGTATCAGTTGCATTTGCAGTTACAAGATGCTGTGGAATATCTTCATCATTTGGGAATTTCCGTAAAAGGAGATTTGCCGATTGGGATTTATAGACATTCTGTAGAAGCCTGGACAGAACCGGAATTATTCGGAATGGATTTCCAGGCTGGAGCGCCGCCAGACCAATTCTCTGATCTAGGACAAAACTGGGAATTCCCGACTTACAATTGGGAAGTGATGAAAGCGGACGGTTACCAATGGTGGAAAAAACGTTTCAAAGTTTTGGAGCAGTATTTTGATGCAATGAGAATCGACCACATTCTTGGATTTTTCAGAATCTGGAGAATGCCAATTTCTGCGACTCAAGGTTTGTTGGGGTATTTTTATCCGGCGCTTCCTGTTACTGAGAAAGAGTTTGCTGACAGACAGATTCCGTTTAGTTTTGACCGTTATGTTAAACCGTTTGTAAACGACCCGATTCTTTGGGAAAATTTCGGAGATGCGAAAGATAAAGTTCAGAATCATTTCTTCGATAATCATCAAAATGGAACTTACACTTTCAAACCGGAATTTGATACTCAGAGAAAATTGACTGATTATTTTAAGAAAGAATCTTGGGATTGGGCAGAAGAAAAATTGATTTCTTTGGCCGGAAATGTTTTATTCTTAACTGAGGAAACCGAGAACAGAATCGTTTATCATCCAAGATTTAATATTGCCAAAACAACATCATACAAATACCTTCCGGATTGGGAAAAAGCAAAGCTGAATGATGTTTACAACGATTATTTCTTCAAACGTCAGGACGGACTTTGGTATCAGAAAGCAATGGAAAAATTACCGGCCTTACTGAATTCTACAACAATGTTGATTTGTGGCGAAGATTTGGGATTGGTTCCGGATTCGGTTCCTGTTGTAATGGATAAATTGGCGATTACTGCTTTGAAAGTTCAAAGAATGCCTTCTGAAAATATCGCTTGGTACGACCCGAAAAATGCAAGTTATCTGAATGTTGTTACGGCATCTTCTCACGATAGTTCTACGCTGAGACAATGGTGGCACGAGGATAGGAATTTGACTCAAAAATATTTCAACAATCAATTAGGTCAATACGGAACTGCGCCTTGGGATTTAGCTCCGGAATTATCGGAAATGATTATGAAACAGCATCTTTATACCAATGCAATGTTGGCAATTTTCCCGATTCAGGAATTTTTGGCAACCGACCCAGAATTGATGAACCCAAATATGGATGAGGAAAGAATCAACAATCCTGCAGTTTTCCCACATTATTGGCGATACAGAATGCATCTTAAATTGGAAGATTTGAAAACCAAAGACAGATTCAATCAGAAAATTGCAAGTTGGATTGAAAATAGTGACAGATATTAATCCAAAAAAATAAAATTAAAAGCCTTTCAAATTTTTGAAAGGCTTTTTTGTTGAAAATTATTAGTCTGATTATCAGATGTAAATCTGATTTTGAATTGAATTTTAACTCGAAATCTAAATTTTCGTTTAACTTTTATTATCCGCCAATATCCAAAAGATAGAAAGTTTCATTTCAAGAAAAAAAAGGATTTTCTAATTTAATTTTTAAAATAAAAAGTTATGAAAAAGATATTTTTAACTCTCGCTATTATTTTTGGTGGATTAGTTTCTGCTCAAGATTATTACGATACTTACCCAACCGAATATAACGGCTACGAATATTATGATAATTCTTATGATTATCCGGACGATTATTATTACAACTATCCTACGGATTATTATCCGGATCAATATTACCAAGGTTATTATAACGATTACAGACAGGCTGTTTTTTCTGTAAACTGGAATCAGTTTTTTGTCCAATACAGATTGACACCTTTCCAGATTGACCAGATTTTGGCACTCAACAATCGTTTTGCTTCTTACGTTGCCTGGAATTCTTATTACAGATGGAATCCTGACAGATGGTATTATGACAGATTCTATGCTTTGCAAAATATCCTTGGTCCAAGAATCTTTGTAGTCTATCAAAATAATTATTTCCGTGGAGCAAGTCCTTTTGTTTATTACAGAAACCGTTGCGTGAACTTCTATGCAAGACGATATCCTGTAAGACCAGTTTATAGAAATGTGAATATTAATATCTACAAAGTGAACCGAGGAAATTTCAGAGAAGGATTTAGAGAAAATGTTAGAAACCAAGGAATGATAAATCCAACCAGAAATAACGGAATCAGAAATGATAATCCAAGAAGTGGTTCTAATGGAAATAATTGGGGAGGAATCCGAGGTTCTGAAAATAATGGAATCAGAAATCAACAAAGCGGAGGAATTAGAACTAATGAAAATGAAGGAATCAGAAATTCTGGTGGAACAAGAGGTAATAATTTTGGTGGAATAAGAAGCGGAAGTAATTCTGATAACGTAAGAAATCAGCCTTCTCCAAACATCAGAAACGAAGGTGGCGGAATCAGACAAAATCAAAATTCTGAAAGAAAAATCGAGAACAGAAGTAATGAGCGTTCTAACCAAAGAAATTCTACTCCGAAATCTGAAAATGGAAACAGAGGTTCCGGGATGAGATTCACTTCTAGATAAAAACGGATTTAACAAAAATTTATAATATCAACCACTTAACATTATAAATTATAACAAATCAAACAAACAGATAAAATTTATAAATATTAAAATCAAAAAAATGAAAAAATTAATTTTAAGCGCAGCATTTCTTGGACTAGGAGTTTTCGGATTTGCACAAACAACTACAAAAGCAGATTTCACTCAGAAAAAAGCAGAACGTTTGCAACAAATGAAACAAGAATTAAATTTGACTGATGCCCAAGTTGCTCAAATCAAAGCTTTACACGAATCTAAAGCTGCTGAAAGAAAGCAAGAAATGACTGCAAAAAAAGAAGACAGAATGCAGAAGATGAAAGAAAATGAAGCTGAAATGCAGAAAATCTTAACGCCTGAGCAATATAAAAAATTCCAGGAGTTGAAGGCAAAAAAAATGGCAGAAAGAAAAGCTCAATTTCAAGACAGAAAAAAGGCGGATGCCACGGTTGTTAAATAGTTTTTAGTTAGTGATTAATTTCAGAGAGAGTCGTTATTTTTTAACGGCTCTTTTTTTTATATTTGGGTCTTAAAGTTAAAATTTCATAAAAAAATACATAAAGTTATGGTTTCAGAGAAAATTATTACACTCGTCAACGAACAAATTACCAAAGAACAATACGCAGCACAATTATATCTTTCTATGAGCGCTTGGTTTTATGCGCAAGATTTGGAAGGGATTGGAAACTATTTCCGAGTACAATCTAAAGAAGAATTGATGCACGCAGACAAAATGTTCGATTATGTGAACGACATCGGAGGACAAATCATCCTAAATGAAGTTCCAAAACCTCCGCACGAATTCAACAATGCTCAGGAAATCTTCGAAAAAGCACTTGACCATGAGAGACTGGTAACAAAAAGTATTTTCAATATCGTTAAAGCTGCCAACGATGAAGGGGATTTTGCGACAACAAGCTTCTTGCAATGGTTTATCAATGAGCAGGTGGAAGAAGAGTCCAGCGCATCGCTTTTGGTCACCAAGATCAAAATGGTAAAGGATAATCCTTCTGCACTGTATCTATTCGATCAGGAATTGGCGCAAAGGGTTTTTGTTCCAGCTCCAGCCAATTAATATTTTTAAACACTAATGAAAAAACTAATAACCCTCTTTGTGGTAATGTCTGTCAGGATGTTTTCACAGAACTATGCTATCTCAGAAATTCCGGAAGAGCTTAAGAAAGATGCGAATGCAGTTATCCGCAACTATTCGTCTGAGCATATTATAAAAGCGGCGGATAATATGGAAATTAACGAAAAAAAAATAATTTCTATTTTAAACAAAGCTGGTGAAAAATACTCATATGCTTATATCTCTTATAACAAATACAGTAGAATCTCTGATGTCAAATTAAAAGTTTTTAATGAGTCTGGAAAACTAATAAAGACTTATTCAAAAAGCGATCTGAATGATATCAGCCAATCGAATGACTCTTACCTTTACTCAGATTATCGTGCATTGGCTAGTAGAATAATCCAGCCAGTTTATCCTTATACTATTGAATTGACATACACTGTCAAAACTTCTGATACTGCATTTTTGCCAGAACTTCAGCCATTTTTATCGGCTAACGTTTCTGTGGAAAATTGGAGTGTTGGTTTTACAAATGAATCTGGAATTAATCTTAGAAAAAAAATCACAGACACTTCTTTTGGTAAAGTTGAAGTTTCAGAATCCGGGAATAATTTAGTGGCGACTTATAAAAATATTCCAGCTTACCAAGTAGAAAAGTATGCACCAGATCCGGAAACCATTTTTCCTAAAATAGAATTTGCATTGGACAAAGCTTGTCTGAAAGAAAAGTGCGGTGACTTCTCCAGTTGGCAAAGTTTAGCAAAATGGTATAGTTCTTTGATAGAACCAGTTTCGGTTATTACACCAGAAATTCAGAATGAGATTAATGGTCTTAATCTTACCGGTTCTACTTCGGAAAAGGTCAAGAAGATCTATCAATACATGCAAAAAAAGACCAGATATGTTTTTGTGGGAATAGGCATTGGCGGCTGGCAGCCGATGGTGGCCGATGAGGTGAGAAAAAAAGCTTACGGTGATTGCAAAGCGCTGACTAATTATATGAGAGTTTTGCTGAAAGCGGCGGGAATCCCATCGTATTATGCAAAGATTTATATGGATAATACCCCAGTGAAATTTGACGAAAATTTCCCTAAAATGGGTGGTAATCACGTGATTCTCTATATCCCAACAGAGGAAGGCGATATATGGTTAGAGAATACAAGTCAAAATATTGCTTTCAATCATTTGGGATATTCTACACGCAATAGGAATGTAGTTTTAATTGATGATAAAATGACCAAAGTTGTCAATACACCTACCTATAAATCAGAAGACAGTGAAGAAAAAATGCGGTTTGCTGCTCAAATTTCTGAAGATAACTCTCTATCGGGAACTTTTAAATTTGTTTTTACTGGTGGACTTTATGATTTTCAATTAGGTAAAATGTCAATGACTGGGGAAGAACTCAAAAATTCTTTGAAAGAAGATTTTAACTTTCTTAATTTTTCAGAAATCAATTATGATAATTTAAATAACGATAGAGATAATGGGAAGTTGTCTTTTGATATCAATTTTAAGGCGAACAACTTTTCAAAAGCATTAGGAAATGATATTTATTTCAGAGCATTACCCGTTGCAGATAGTGGATTTTATTTGGAAAATTCTGATAACAGAAAGTTTCCTGTAGAAGTTGCGTTTGGATTTACGGATGACTACGAAATTGAGTATTTGATTCCTAAAAATTATAAATTTGCCGAGCTTCCATTAGCTAAGAAAATTGATTCAGAGTACGGGAATTATTCAATGGAGTTTTCTCAAAAAGATGATAAAATTATTGTTAAAAGAAAGTTCCAACTGAACAAAGGTGTTATCTCTGTCGATAAAATCTCAAGTTATATCAAATTTAGAAAGCAAATTAATAATATAGATGCTACAAAAATCTTAATAACCAAAATTTAAAAACGCATGATGAAAACCAAAATTTTACAAATCGTATTGACCTGTCTGCTATTGCCAGTATTTGGTCAATACAAATATCTTGACTTACCAAAGCTGAATATAGAAGATCTGAAATTGACTTCATATGCCAAAAATCCATCAGAATCGGCGGAAATCATTTACAAATCTTATCACTATTATATTACGGATGGAATGTTGAATCTTGATGTAGTAAGCCGAGTAAAGATCTATAAAAAAGATCAAGCAGAGAAATTCTTGAACCAAGAGATTTATACCTACGATGGCAAAAATAACAAGTCAGAAAGAGTAACATCTTTGAAGGTGATCACTTACAATTTGGTTAATAATAAAATAGAAACTACAGCTGTAGAGAAAAATTCTAAATATAAATCCAAAGAATCCAAAAACTATACAGTTACCAAATTTGCTTTTGAAAACGTGAAGGATGGCTCTGTTATTGAATACAAATACAGTATTCTGTCACCTTATGTTTGGTCTGTAGATAAAATTACGGTAGAAGACAATGTGCCGACCAGACGGTTCGATTATGTGCTGGATTTTCCGAAGTATCTGGGATTTAATATTGATTACAAAGGAAGCTTGACACCAAAAAACAGAGATGTTGCAGATAAAAATATCTATGGAGGCGAGTATTATACCTATAGATTTGGTTATGAAAATATTGCACCTTACAGAGATGAAAAGTATGTTCATAATCTGGATAATTACAGAACATCCATCAGAGCTGAGCTTAACTCTACCAATATTACAAGAACGCCTGGAGCTTATGAATCCGGAGACTTGGGTGGCTTCAAATCTTATGCTGTATCTTGGTCAGACATCCGCAAACAATTGTACGAATCTGAGTATTTTGGGGATCAGCTAAAAAAGAAATCTTATGTAAAAGATCTTCTTCCAGCAGATATAAAAAGCATCACTTCTCCGCAGGAAAAAGCAGCAGCTATTCTGAAATTTGTTCAGAAAAACTATACCTGGAATAATAATTATACAGTAGGCTCGGAAGAAGGTAAAGGCATCAAAGAGCTTCTTTCCAGCAAAGTTGGAAGTTCTGGCGAAATCAATCTGCTAATGGTTTTATTGATGCGAAGTGCAGATTTGGATGCACAACCTGTTGTATTATCAACCATAAGACGTGGTTTGCTTTTGGATCATTCGCCATCAATTAATCAGCTTAATTATTGTTTGGCATTTCTTGAGATTGATGGAAAAGCAATGATTTATGATGCAACATCTAAGATGACTTTGCCAAACCTAATCCGTCCGTCAGCCCTTAATTATAATGGTTATATTATGACGGAAAAAGAAGCTAAAAAAGTTAATATCTTCTGTCCGGGCAAGAGCCAGACTTTCCTTACTGTAGATGCAAAACTAAATCAGGATGGAACAGTTTCTGGTAATTTTTCAGACAGAGATACTCAGTTATATGCAATGATGAATAACGAAAGTTATAATGAGGATAAAAACGAATATCAAAATTCCAGCTATAAAGAAAGATACAAATTCCCTTATACTAATATCAAAACAGAGTTGTTAGACAATAACGATTTCCAAACCAGTTTCGATTTTGATTCTGATTCTTTTGTGGACGGGATTGGTGGTAAGTTAGTATTCAATCCGTTACTATTTTTATACAATAAATCCCACGAATTTGACCAGACTGAAGAAAGACGTTCACCAATAGAACTTTACACAGGCTATGATAAAATCAAAAAAGTGACCATCACTTTACCGGAGGGTTACACTTTTGAAAATGTTCCGAAGTCCAAAAAATTCAGAACAGAGGATAGTGCAATCCAATATGTTTATAAAGTAACGCAGGAAGGCAACAAACTGACTGTCGAAACCACAACAACGGTTGAAGATCCAGTTTACCCTAAAGAATATTATCCGGCGTTCAAGCAGATCTTCGATAATATCACAAAGATGGAAGGTCAGGTTGTGACTGCCGTTAAGAAATAGAAAAACAAATCCCGGGAATTATTTCTCGGGATTTTTTCTTTTTATTAATGAACTTCAGCTAAAATCAAAAACCTGAAAGCCGCAGAGCGACAACCTATTAATAGCAAAAAGCAAATAAAATAACCAAACTCTTTTGGGGCGTCCTATAAAAATTCCCAGGAAGCTTCCTGCACCCCTGCAACAAGCCTTCAGTATTTCCCGAAAGTCTCCCGCACTCCTGCAACAAGCTTTCGGGAAAGACTAGATGAGCTTCGTAGCCTTGTAAGGTTTTTCTGACAGGTTAGATGTAAATCACATCCGTTTTCACAACTTTTTTTCCAAATTGTTCCAGCTTATTTTGATAAAGATCAACCTGCTTTTGGTCTTTGTCTTTTTCCTCGCCGGTCTTGAAATCCACAATGATAAAGCCGTTTTCCGTTTCTACCAATCGGTCAGGACGATAAGTTTTTGATTGCTCATTTTCTGTTGCAAACATTTCTCTTTCATTGATGATTTTCAGATGGTCTTCAAAATAAGCAGAATAATTCACATCATTAATTACATTTTCAATTCTTTCCAAAATTGATTTCTTTTCTTCGTTGGTAATAATGCCTTCCAGAAGGTAAGCGTTTAGAACTTTAGAAACATCTTTCTTGGTTTTGATTTTGGATAAAATTTCGTGGGTGAAAATTCCCATTCGCACATGTTCTACACGATTTTGATAATTTTTGGAAGTCGTAGCAATTTCGATATTCGAGGCTTTTTCGGTATTCTGAGAAATTGAATTGATGTTTTCCGAGAGATATTCTTTCTTCGCTTTTCTTTTTTGTTTTGTTAAATCAGCAACGTGGAAAATATCAAATGAATCTAATTTTTCCCCGTTTTCTGTCGGCTGAAACTCTGTCACGAAATCAAATAATTCCAAATAATTGGAAGATTTACTAGGTTTTTCCAGATAGAGGAATAGCTGTTCCACAGGTCGTGTAGTTGCAACATATTGGATGCAAAAACGGTCAATTTTATTTCGGTAAGAATTTTCAGAATTGAATTGAGCCAAATCTTCATCATAAGTTTCCAGCTCCGAAGAAAACTGAGTCAGAATCACGGTTTTCAATTCATCTTCACTATTGAGGTCATACCATTCGGAGAATTTTTTGTCGCTGTTTTCGTTTCGCATCGGGATGAAAACAACAGGAAACTCAAGACCTTTAGCTTTATGAATGGTCATAATCTGAACCGCATCGATATTCTCACTCGCCTGAATGCTGATTTTCGAAGCTTCATCATCCCAAAATTTCAGGAATTCTTTCAGCGTTGCACCCGCATTTTGAGTGTAATTGAATAACATCTCAAGGAAGTTAAGAAGAAAATCAGTTTCCTTATTCTCGACAGCAAATTCCTGAATATAATATTCGATGAAATTATAAAGATTCAGTTGTGGGATGTCGTTTTGAACTAATTTGACTTGGTAATGAGCATCAATATAATTTTCGATATCTTTCTTGGATTCGAGACTTAAAATGGTCTTAATTTCAGAAGTGAAATCATTCATTTTTACTCTTCCAGAGACATTCAAAAAGTACATCATCTTTACCAAAAACTGTTTGTTTTTCGGATTGATTTCCCATTTCAGGAATTCAACTAAAGCTTTAATCGTAAAAGATAAATCAAGTGTCAATCCTTTCTCAGAAATTGTTTTGATGTAAGTTTCTTTGTTGTTATAATTGACTTTTAGATTGCTTAATAACTGGGAATAATTGAAAATATCGCTGTTTCCACGACAAAGAATCGTAATATCAGAAAATGTAAATCCATTGTCCAAACATTCCTGAATATCGTTGCGCATTTTTTCTGCCGATTCTTCGTAGAAAACAGATTTAACCGAATTTTCCAAAAGATGAACTTTTACACGGCCTTCCAGATTAGATTTTGCCTCTTGAACGGCATTTTCGCCAAAGATTTTTTGATGCTCATTATTCAAAGCCTGAGACATAAAATCATACAATCGGTTATTAAAATCGACGATGTTTTTCGCGCTTCGCCAATTGAATTTTAAGTGTTCCGCTGTTGCAAATTTAGGCGTGATTTCGGTTTGATTGATGATATTCAGCATCAGCTCACTTTCGCCACCGCGGAACCGGTAGATGCTCTGTTTCGGATCGCCAACAATTGTAAAACTGGTATTGTCAGAAGTGATACTGTTGTCACGCAGAGGTAAAAAGTTTTGCCATTGCATCGCCGATGTATCTTGAAACTCATCGAAAAAGTAATGTTGAAACTGAGTTCCTACTTTCTCATAAATGAATGCAGAAGGCTCATTTCGAAGGTTTTCATTAATGATAATATTGAATTTCGAAAGTAAAACCAAATCGTTTTCTTCCTCGATTTCCATCAGTTTTTTCTGGATATCAGCATTCACTTTCAGGGGCAAAATCGCTTCCAGAATTTTCTCTTTTTTCTGAGAATCAATATAAATATTGATAATATCTTTTCTCCATGAAATCAATTGTGGCAAAATCTCCGAAATATCTGATTCTTTAATTTTTCCTTTTGCAGAAGCACCTTTCAGATAATTCGTTAAAGCAGAATCTTCATTGCTAGGGAAAGGAAATCCATCTCTTTTTTTGTTATAAAAATCCTGAACTTTTTGGAAAAACCCACCCAAACCATTTTTTCCCTGAGCAAAATCTTCAATATCTATTCCTCGGTTTTTTATTAATTCTAAAGCTTGTGTCGCCAATTGTGAGGATTGGATTTTGTTATCACTAATTTTTTTTCTCAACTCATTTTTCTTGTTTTCGTAGGCTTGCCATTCAAAATCCTTGTTTTCCTGTAAAGGTTTGTAATGGATGTCATTAACGAATTTCATTGCCGAGTTGTAAAGCGTTTGATTCAGATTAACACGTTCATTATTATCAAGATTATAATTGATGAAATCCATAAATGCTTCGGAAACGGCTTGTTCCTCGCCAATCTCGTCCAACATTTTGTCAACAGCTTCTATTAAATAAGGCTCAGGTTGAATTTCCAAATTGAAGTTTTGAGCCAATCCTAATTCATAAGAAAAACTCTTGACCAATCGTGAATTGAACTTGTCAATCGTTCCGATATTAAGTGTAGAGTAGTGGTGCAGAATATAATCGAGAACTTTTTGGGAACGCAATCGTAAATCATCCAAAGTGATTCTGTAACCTTGATATTCTAATGCTTCCTGGATGTTTTTAAGGTCTTGATTTTCGGAATAATTATCTTTCACAAATTCGCCAAGATAGAAAAGGATCCTTTCCTTCATTTCGTTGGCAGCTTTGTTCGTAAACGTTAATGCAATAATAGTTCTGATTGCATCCGATTGATTGGGAAATCTTAGACAAATCATCAACAACCTCTGAACGAGCGTGTAAGTTTTACCTGAACCAGCAGATGCGTTGATAACAGAATATGAGTTTTGCATAATAACGAAGATAAGAAACTAAGATAAAAGAATCGATATAAAACAGGTCCGAATCTGAATTTGAAAAATTTTCATTTGTGTTTGTTCGTTCTTTGTATATCCTATGTTCGTCCTTCGTTCGTCCAAAGACTAATTGATTATTTTAAATGATTTGTGTGTTTTTTAATTTAAAACATTACTAATTTTTATGTTTTTAAATAAAAAATATTTATTTTTAATTTCAGATTTCTACATCATAATCCAATCGGAAAGACTTTCTGTGGTGAATATTTGGACCAAATTTCTTCAAAGCTTTTTGATGAGTTTTTGTACAGTACCCAAAATTGGTGTTCCAGCCATAGTTAGGAAATTCATCGTGAAGTTTGATCATCAGATTATCACGGTAATTTTTTGCAAGAATTGAAGCTGCGGCAATCGAGAGATACTTGCTATCACCTTTTATAATACAATGATGCGGGATATAATTATAAGGATGGAATTTGTTGCCGTCAACCAAAATCAATTCTGGTCTGATTTTCAATTGGTCGAGCGCTCGGTGCATTGCGTGAAGGCTGGCATTCAGTATATTATGCTCATCTATAAATTCAGGAGACAATTCTGCAATGGCAAAATCAACCGCATTTTCTCGAATATAAAGGTCAAGATTCTGTCTAGTTTTGAAATTTAACGTTTTAGAATCGTTAACTAAATTTTGCTTAAAATTTTTATCGACAATTACAGCGGCAGCAACTACAGGCCCTGCAAGACAGCCTCTCCCGACTTCATCACATCCGGCTTCAATAAAGGTTTCTGAAAAATTTTGTATTAATAGCATAATAAAAAAAGCTTTGCAAAGTTATGTATTAGTGGAACTTTATGATGCTCAATTAACAAATTTTTAACAATTTCTATTGCATATATTAATAAAGTTTTGCACATTTGTCTATTGAAAAATTTGATTTGATATGAAAAAATTAACAACAAGCGTGTTGGCAGTAGTTCTTTCGTCGTCTTTTGCAGTCGTTTCTGCACAAAAGATACAAGATACAACTAAAACGACACAGATTGAAGAGGTTGTAATTACCGGTGCTCTTGGTATTAAAAAAACTGCCGACGCTACTACGAGTGTACAACAAGTAGTTACTACTAAGGAGTTGAATCAAGCAGCGGCTCCAAGTGCCATACAAGCTTTGACTGGTAAGGTTTCAGGATTGAGAATTACTAATATTAACAACTCTGTAAGTCCTGATTACAACATCGTTTTGCGGTCTTCAAAATCTGCAACTGGTAATAACCAAGCACTAATTGTTATTGATAACGCAATTTCGACATCAACAGTGTTCTCTGCATTGCCACCAGAAGCGATAGAAAGTATTAATATTATTAAAGGTTTGCAAGGTTCAGCACTTTATGGTTCTCAAGGGACTAATGGTGTAATTTTAGTTACAACAAAAAAAGGCGTTAAATCTGAAAAAATACAGTTTAATTTAACATCTGCCGTAGAAGTTAGTGAAGCTTTTAAATTTCCATTGATACAAACACGTTATGGTAAGGGTGTACAAGATAATAGCTATAGTGATGATGATTTTGGAGGTACCAATTACGTCCCTTGGGAGAATACTTCTTGGGGTCCTGCATATAATGGTGCTTTAGGCGGACAAATGGTTCCTACTGGTCTACCACAAAGTAATGGAGGTTTCATTTATGGCAAATATGCACCAGTTAAAGATCATTTTTCAAAATTTTTTAAAAATGGTGTCAATTTTCAGAATGGATTAAGTCTGAATGTTGGAGGTCCGGATTCTTATGCATTTCTATCTATGAATAGATTGGATAATGATTTTGTTGTAGCAAATGATAAGCTAAAGCAAAACAATTTCTTATTTAAAGGAGGAAAGAAATTTGGTAAACTAAGATTAGATGGTCAATTTAACTATATCAGTAGAGTTGTAAATCAAACCAATTCTGGTTTATATGACGATTTACTTCAAATGCCTTCTTCAAATGATGTAAGAATGTACAGAAATTCTGGTATTCCAGGTTATCTTACTGCATACTCTACAAACCCTTATTGGACGGTGGAGCATGAAAGGTTAAACTCTACAATGGAGTATTTAAATGGTATTATTTCTTTACAATACGATTTCAATAAAAATATTAATGTTACTTATACTGGAAACCTTAGTATGTCTAAAACAGAGCAGCAAAATCATAATGATGGATTTAGCGGTACTGTAACTTATTCTAATACAGGAGTCCCTTTTCTTGATACAACTCCTTTGAATACTTTTGGATCTCCTGGTGTTGCTTCATATTTTTATAATAGAAATTATACGGATAGAAGATATTATGGAGATTTGATGTTAAATTTCAATTATGATTTAACAGATGATTTAAACTTTAAATTGAATGTTGGTAATAATATTCAAGATGTTGCACTTACTGCAAGATCAGTAGGTGGGTCAGGACTTATTATCCCTGGATGGTATAGTGTTAATAATGTTAGTTCTCTTGCATTGCCTACGGATACTCTTGTGAAAGAAGATGGAGGGTATATGGATAACTATAACAGAAGAACCAAATCATTTGCATTTTTCGGTAACTTAGATTTAGCTTACAAAAATTATCTATTTTTAAATGCTACTTACAGATATGAACAAAGTTCTTTGTTTTCTGTAACTAAGAATGGTGTAAATGGAAATAAAGCTTACCCTTACTATTCAGCAGGATTGTCTTTCATTCCAACCAAAGCTTTTGATTTTGGAGGTAATGTATTGACATATATGAAGATTGCTCCAAGTTTTACTCGAGTTGGAAATCCAAATCTAAATGCTTATGCGTTAAATCCTACATTTAACACTGCGCCAGGTTATCCAATGAACGTTCCATCTTATGTTTTGAATACAGTTTTTGCAGATCCAAGTACTAAACCGGAATTTTTCAATAGTTTAGAATTGACAACAGCATTTGGTTTTTTCAATGATCGAATCACTTTAGAAGGAACCGTATATCAGGCAAAAACTCAGGATCTGATTATTTCAACACAACCATCTTCTGTAACTGGTTTGTCTGGCTACACTAGTAATATCGGAGATTCTAAACAAGTAGGATTTGATATTGATTTAGGACTTACACCAATAAAAACTCAAGATTTCACTTGGAACTTACGTGCTTATTTTTCTAAAGCAAAAACGACGTTGGAATCACTTAGAGCTTCTACAAACCAAGTTCCTTTATTTACATACAGCTCACCAGCAGTTGGTATAGGTGCTGTAACTGGGGAAAATTTATTCTCTATTATCGGTTCAAGCTATGTAAAAGATCCTAACGGAAATATTGTTGTTGGTGCAAATGGTGTTCCATTGATAAACTCTGCCTTATCTGTTCTAGGGAACGTTAATCCAGATTATACTATGGGATTATCTACGTCGTTTAAATACAAAGGATTAACCCTTTCTGCTGTAATGGATTATAGAAAAGGAGGCAGTTTTGTTTCTTTCACAAAAGGATTACTTGCTTTCACAGGTGGTCTTGAGCAAACTGCAGATCAAGATAGAGAAGGTGGTTATGTAGTACCAAATTCAGTACAGTTAATTAATGGAAATTATGTAACAAATACGACTCCTGTATATTCAGCTGATTATTCGGGTGCAGTTACATATTGGACAGGATCAAATTTCAGAAGAACAGGTGAAAATCTTGTAGTTGATGCAACATTCTTTAAAGTTAGAGAAATTGCACTTTCTTACGATTTACCAAAATCTGTTTTAAATTCTACTTTTGTCAACGGAGTTACATTAAGCTTATATGCTAGAAATCCAATAGTAGTTTATGCGAAGAGCAACAGAAATTTTGCTGATCCAGAAACTTCAAGCCGTGCCGGAAACCTTTCTGGTATTGCAGATACAACACAATATCCAACTACAAGAGTATTCGGATTTAAATTAAATGCAACTTTCTAAATAAAAAAAAATGAAAAATAAAATAATATTATTAGCAATATCGACTGCCTTATTGGGTAGTGTGTCTTGTAGTGATTTTTTAGATACTAACGTTAACCCAGATAAGGTAGATGCCAATTTGGTTACTCCAAATTTCATTTTTCCCGGAGCAGTTACTGGATCATACGCCCTTCAAGCAAGAGACTTAAATGCTTTTGCAAGTAAGCAGATGAATAGCTTAGCAGGGAATTCATATTCTTTCGGTACTCCATTTGTTGATGATTATACACCAAACATTACTTCAGGATATAATGCTTCTATTTGGGATACTCTATTTAGAAATGTAACCAATTTCCAATTAATTATTGACTATAACGACCCTTCTGGTCAGTATGCTAAATATAAAGCAATGGCAATGGTTATGAAAGCATATTATGTACAAATCCTAACGGATTTATATGGAGATATGCCATATAGTGAAGCATTTAAAGCACAATTAAATCTTACTCCTAAATATGATAAAGGGGAAGATATTTATAAGGCGTCAATTGCAAGTATAGAGCAGGCTGTTCAAATTATCAATTCTGGGGCAGGAACTAACCCTAGTAGTGCAGATATTGTTTTCGGCGGAGATATGGCAAAATGGACTGCATTTGCAAATACTGTTAAGTTAAGATATCTAATAAGAATGTCTAATGTAACAGGCGAAATGGCGACATATAGAGATCAAAAATTGGCTACTTTGGCAGGTGCAACGTTTCCGGCTACTGATGTAACTTTAAACCCGGGATACTCTTCAGGAAGTGATACTAAGCAAAATCCTTGGACTAACTACTGGGTGGTTTTGAGTTCTGGAGCAAGACCGGTTACAGGTAACCAAACTTATAATTTATATACTGTTTCTGAACATTTAGCAATAGCGTTGAATGGAAATGATGTACATTTACCAGGACAGGCAACTACTCATGATCCTAGAGATGTTTATCAAAAATTTAATGGTATTATTGACGGAAGAAGAGGCAGAATGTTTACTTTAGTAGCTACTAAAGATAATTTAGGAGTTGAAACATCTAACGTTGAAGGTGTAAGACAAGGTGCAACTCCAGGTCAGCCTGGTGCCCCTGCTACTAATCCTGCTAGGGCTGTATCTCGATTTGGTTTAGGAGCAATTTTGGGTAATAATACTGCTATTACTAGTACGACAGTAAATTCCGCATTTACTGCTGCTGCTTCTTCAAAAGCGGGTGTGTTAATGTCAAAGGCAGAAACAGAGTTTTTATTAGCTGAGGCAGCATTAAGATATCCGTCAATTTTTTCAGGTGCTCAGACACATTTTGAAAATGGTATTACGGCTTCATATTCTTATTTTGGTGCAACTGGAGCAGCAAGTTACATTACAAGTGTTAATGCAGTTCCTAAATTAGGATGGACAGGCTCCGATACTAATAAGATAGAGGCTATTATGACTCAGAAATGGATTGCATTAACGACTGTTAATCCTGAACAATCATTCTTTGATTATACAAGAACAGGCTATCCAATTACGCCAATGGCAGCAATTGCTACAGGAACAGTAAAACCTAATAGATTGATTTATCCAACTTCAGAATATGCGGCAAATTCTAATAATGTGCCAAATGTAACTGCAGCTGATGTATTTACTAAAAACAACTTTACTCCGTTTTGGGCTAGATAATTTTTAATAAATTATAAAAATAAAACCGACTCAATTTTGAGTCGGTTTTTTATTTTTAAGTATACAAATCCTTAAATAAATTTGTATATTTGGTTAAATGGTTAATGTATAATCTTTATTATTAACCATAATCCTAAAGTATAAATGAAAAAAATATTTTTTTTAAGCCTTTTTCTTTTTTTTCAAATATTTGTAAAAGCCCAGTTAGATTTAGAACATTGGTTTCCGCCTGTTTATAGTACAGGTGCAAATATTGATGGTGCTATTGTATCACTTTCTACAGATAAGACAACGCCATTTAAGATTTATATCTACAATGGTAATAAATTAATCGATAGTATAACAATTGACAAATCTAATCCAATAGAATATGATTTGGTATTTGCAAATATCATCCAATCTGTATATACTTCATTCAAAGGAGATACGATGATTCCACTTGACAGAGGATTGCACTTAGTTGGTGAAAATAGTTTCTATGCAAATCTTAAATATGTTGGTAAAAATACGGAGATTATTTCCTCAAAAGGAAAAAGCGCATTAGGGAAGTCTTTTTTCGTCGTGAATGACCAAAATATCCTCAATGGTAGTTTTAATCCATCTCCCATGAATTATCAGGCAAGTATTACTGCTTATTCTGATAATACTAAGATTAAAATATCTGGTTATGATAATGGTTTAGTGTTTACAGACGGATCCAAAAATAATGAGATCAATATTACATTAAATAAGAATCAATCATATATAGTCGCAGCATTAAAGAGAGATAATACCACAACTGCTTTTAATGATTATTTTGATCCTCATCTTATTGGTGCTGCCATCACATCAGATAAACCCGTTGTTGTAACGAATGGAAACCTACTTAGCCAAGATGCCGCCGGTGAGGGTGGAAGCGTCAATGTTGATCAAAGCATGCCGGTTGACAAATTAGGAAAAGAATATTTGATAGTCAATGGAATGGCTGAGGGTAAATATTTTACCGAAAAAGCAATTATCGTTGCAACAGAAGATAATACGCAGATTTTTTTCAATGATGAAACAAGTCCACTTTTTACATTGAATAAAGGAGAACATTATATTGGACCATATCAGTCTGATAAAAAATTTATTAACGGCTTAGAACCGTCTTTTACGAATGAAGAAGGCAGACCCATACCAACTTCTTCAATGTTTATAAAGGCTACCAAGCCTATTTATTGTTATCAGCTTTTGGCGACCTTTTTTGATAAGCGTGCTAATAAAGTACAAGCAACCAGTGCTATGCTTTTTTCTTATCCTTTGGATAAAGAGTATCAAGTGAAAAATGTAATAATTCCTTTTATAGATGACATTGGCGGACAGGAAATGAGGAGCAAACTTTCTATCAAAACTGAAAAAACTGCTAATGTAAAAATTAATGGATTGCCCATTTCAGGAGGAACTGATATTATTGGCAAGGCAGGTTGGATTTATCATACTATTCAGAATTCTAAAGGGAATGTTAGTATAGAATCCGACAAAAGCTTAAATGTTGATTTCGTAGGTGGAACAACAACAGCCTATTCCCCACATTATTCCGGGTATGCAGGTAGTGTTGTAAGTTACAGTAATGATCCATTTATAACACTTAATGGAAATTGCATCGAAGAAGGATTGTTGCTTAAGCTTAACAATACAGATTTTGACAGGATACAATGGCAAAAAGACGGAGTTGATATTCCCGGAGCAAATGCTGCAACCTATATTCCAACAGAGGCGGGAATTTACACCTGTGTTTTAACTTATTCGGGTATTAATTTCACAACCAATAGTTTTAACATTGCCCATTGCCCTTACACGGTTGTCGATAAAGATTATGGGAAAATTTGCGATAATTTATTAATTTCGGCCAAGTTTTCTTCACCAAATGAAAGTCAGATTATTTCGAAATTAGAAATTTTTGCCCAGCCTTTTAATGGAAAGGTATCTGTAAATAATTTGAATTTAGAATATATTCCAGATGCAGATTTTACGGGAAATGACAGATTTGTTTATAGAATGTGTACGGCAACTTTAGGTTTGTGTGAAACGGTAAAAGCTACTTTATTCGTTAATGAAAAGCCAAAAGCAGAAATAGTTTCTGAATTATATCCAATTTCTGAATCTAATGGGAGTGGAAAATATGACCTCACAAAAGCAATTATAAATCAAGGTACAGAAAAATATGAGTTTTATGAAGATGCTGACTTGAAGAATTTTATCCAGATTCCTGAATCTTTCGAAACCAACCTTTTAAAAGTTTTTGTGAAAATCACATCGCCGTCCGGATGTTTTATTAAAAAAGAAATTAAGCTTCTTGTCTTAGAAGAAAATATAACACTTAGTAATTTCCTTTCACCTAATGGAGATGGCATTAATGATGTTTGGGATTATTCTAAATTGAAAGATTATTCTGATTTAGAAGTTTTAATATATAATAAATCGAGTACGAAAGTATTTGAGCATTCAAAAACAACTTCTACCTATAGCTGGAACGGGAAAGATGAATCGGGAAAAGTTTTACCTACAAATAGTTACTGGGCAATACTAAAATGGAAGAATTCCAGAACGGGTATTCCGCTTACGAAGCAAATGTGGATTCTTTTGAAAAATAGGTAATAAATAACAAAATAAAAAACTCTATTTCAAATTATGAAATGGAGTTTTTTTTATGTATAATGATGATCTAAAAAAATATAAGTTTTGTATATTTAGATTTGTTGTATAATGGATAATTATAATTAAATTTTTCTATTATAAAAATTAATATTTAGATATGAAAAAAATATTTTTTTTAAGCCTTTTTCTTTTTTTTCAAATATTTGTAAAAGCCCAGTTAGATTTAGAACATTGGTTTCCGCCTATTTATAGTACAGGTGCAAATATTGATGGTGCTATTGTATCACTTTCTACAGATAAGACAACGCCATTTAAGATTTATATCTACAATGGTAATAAATTAATCGATAGTATAACAATTGACAAATCTAATCCAATAGAATATGATTTGGTATTTGCAAATATCATCCAATCTGTATATACTTCATTCAAAGGAGATACGATGATTCCACTTGACAGAGGATTGCACTTAGTTGGTGAAAATAGTTTCTATGCAAATCTTAAATATGTTGGTAAAAATACGGAGATTATTTCCTCAAAAGGAAAAAGCGCATTAGGGAAGTCTTTTTTCGTCGTGAATGACCAAAATATCCTCAATGGTAGTTTTAATCCATCTCCCATGAATTATCAGGCAAGTATTACTGCTTATTCTGATAATACTAAGATTAAAATATCTGGTTATGATAATGGTTTAGTGTTTACAGACGGATCCAAAAATAATGAGATCAATATTACATTAAATAAGAATCAATCATATATAGTCGCAGCATTAAAGAGAGATAATACCACAACTGCTTTTAATGATTATTTTGATCCTCATCTTATTGGTGCTGCCATCACATCAGATAAACCCGTTGTTGTAACGAATGGAAACCTACTTAGCCAAGATGCCGCCGGTGAGGGTGGAAGCGTCAATGTTGATCAAAGCATGCCGGTTGACAAATTAGGAAAAGAATATTTGATAGTCAATGGAATGGCTGAGGGTAAATATTTTACCGAAAAAGCAATTATCGTTGCAACAGAAGATAATACGCAGATTTTTTTCAATGATGAAACAAGTCCACTTTTTACATTGAATAAAGGAGAACATTATATTGGACCATATCAGTCTGATAAAAAATTTATTAACGGCTTAGAACCGTCTTTTACGAATGAAGAAGGCAGACCCATACCAACTTCTTCAATGTTTATAAAGGCTACCAAGCCTATTTATTGTTATCAGCTTTTGGCGACCTTTTTTGATAAGCGTGCTAATAAAGTACAAGCAACCAGTGCTATGCTTTTTTCTTATCCTTTGGATAAAGAGTATCAAGTGAAAAATGTAATAATTCCTTTTATAGATGACATTGGCGGACAGGAAATGAGGAGCAAACTTTCTATCAAAACTGAAAAAACTGCTAATGTAAAAATTAATGGATTGCCCATTTCAGGAGGAACTGATATTATTGGCAAGGCAGGTTGGATTTATCATACTATTCAGAATTCTAAAGGGAATGTTAGTATAGAATCCGACAAAAGCTTAAATGTTGATTTCGTAGGTGGAACAACAACAGCCTATTCCCCACATTATTCCGGGTATGCAGGTAGTGTTGTAAGTTACAGTAATGATCCATTTATAACACTTAATGGAAATTGCATCGAAGAAGGATTGTTGCTTAAGCTTAACAATACAGATTTTGACAGGATACAATGGCAAAAAGACGGAGTTGATATTCCCGGAGCAAATGCTGCAACCTATATTCCAACAGAGGCGGGAATTTACACCTGTGTTTTAACTTATTCGGGTATTAATTTCACAACCAATAGTTTTAACATTGCCCATTGCCCTTACACGGTTGTCGATAAAGATTATGGGAAAATTTGCGATAATTTATTAATTTCGGCCAAGTTTTCTTCACCAAATGAAAGTCAGATTATTTCGAAATTAGAAATTTTTGCCCAGCCTTTTAATGGAAAGGTATCTGTAAATAATTTGAATTTAGAATATATTCCAGATGCAGATTTTACGGGAAATGACAGATTTGTTTATAGAATGTGTACGGCAACTTTAGGTTTGTGTGAAACGGTAAAAGCTACTTTATTCGTTAATGAAAAGCCAAAAGCAGAAATAGTTTCTGAATTATATCCAATTTCTGAATCTAATGGGAGTGGAAAATATGACCTCACAAAAGCAATTATAAATCAAGGTACAGAAAAATATGAGTTTTATGAAGATGCTGACTTGAAGAATTTTATCCAGATTCCTGAATCTTTCGAAACCAACCTTTTAAAAGTTTTTGTGAAAATCACATCGCCGTCCGGATGTTTTATTAAAAAAGAAATTAAGCTTCTTGTCTTAGAAGAAAATATAACACTTAGTAATTTCCTTTCACCTAATGGAGATGGCATTAATGATGTTTGGGATTATTCTAAATTGAAAGATTATTCTGATTTAGAAGTTTTAATATATAATAAATCGAGTACGAAAGTATTTGAGCATTCAAAAACAACTTCTACCTATAGCTGGAACGGGAAAGATTACAGTGGCAAACCTTTGCCTTCCAATACTTATTGGAGTTTACTAAAATGGAGAAATGCAAGAACAAGCATTCCAATATCAAAACAAATGTGGATATTGTTAAAATCAAGAGATTGAAAAAAAATAAAAAAGCGATTCAACTGAATCGCTTTTTTATTTATCTAAATTTTTATTTCTACTTCCCAAACAAACCGCCACCCATTCCAGGCATATTTGGCATTTTGCTCATCATTTGCATCATCTGTTTACCTTGTGGGCCTTGCATCATTTTCATCATTTTCCCCATTTGGTCAAACTGTTTCATTAGTGCGTTCACATCTTCCAGCTTTCTGCCCGCACCTTTAGCAATTCTTTGTTTTCTTGAAACATTGATGATAGAAGGTCTTCTTCTTTCGTCAGGTGTCATAGAATGAATAATTGCTTCTATATGTTTGAAAGCATCATCATTGATGTCCACATCCTTAATAGCTTTTCCAACTCCTGGAATCATCCCCATCAAATCCTTCATATTACCCATTTTCTTGATTTGGTTGATTTGCTTCAAGAAGTCATCGAAACCAAATTCATTCTTAGCAATTTTCTTATGAAGTTTTTTAGCTTCCTCTTCGTCAAATTGTTCCTGAGCTCTTTCTACCAAGGAAACAACATCTCCCATTCCAAGGATTCTGTCCGCCATCCTTTCCGGATAGAAAAGGTCGAGCGCCTCCATTTTTTCACCGGTAGAGATAAATTTGATTGGCTTTTCTACGACAGAACGGATTGTCAAAGCAGCTCCACCACGGGTATCACCATCCAATTTGGTCAAAACAACACCATCAAAATTCAAAGTGTCATTGAAGGCTTTTGCCGTATTCACAGCATCTTGTCCTGTCATCGAATCTACAACGAAAAGCGTTTCGGTCGGTTTGATAGTTTGATGAACCGACTTGATTTCATTCATCATTTGTTCATCAATCGCCAAACGACCAGCCGTATCCACGATAATCGTGTCAAAGCCCTTCGACTTGGCATAATTAATCGCATTCTCAGCAATCGCAACAGGATTTTTATTTTCTACCTCCGTATAAACTTCAATATTGATTTGAGTTCCTAGAACTTTCAACTGGTCGATCGCCGCAGGTCTGTAAACGTCACAAGCTACCAAAAGTGGTTTTTTGCTTCTTTTTTGTTTCAGATAGTTGGCTAATTTTCCTGAGAAAGTCGTTTTACCAGAACCTTGAAGACCGGCAATCAAAATAATGCTTGGCTTTCCGGAAAGATTAATTCCTTCCTGAGAACCTCCCATTAGATCCACCAATTCGTCATGAACAATTTTCGTCATCAATTGTCCCGGCGTTAGCGATGTCAAAACGTTTTCACCAATCGCTTTATCCTGAACTCTTTTTGTAAGGTCTTTGGCAACTTTATAATTTACATCGGCATCCACCAATGCTCTTCGGATTTCCTTTACCGTTTCTGCAACGTTGATTTCCGTGATTTTTCCACGTCCGGAAATATTATGAAGCGCTTTATCTAGCTTGTCTTGTAAACTGTTAAACATAACTTTAATAAGATATTTAAGGTTGCAAAAATAAGAAAATTTAAACGAAAGTTACAGAATCATACTCTAGAATTATCAATCATCACTTATCAGTCATCGTTTATTTTATTTGGGCAGCTTAATCCGCCTTCCGCTCCCAATCTTTTTTGCAGAAAGATTTCAGATTCAATAGAAGTTGAGTAAGCGCAAAAAAGGATTTCCGCTCAAGTCGGGCTGCAGATTCTACGTAAAAACAACATTTATAATAAACACAATATTGTCATTTCGCAGGAATCTCGACAGCTAAGTTTAGATTCTTAAGTAATGACAATTGATTATTAAATGTATTTCTTTGCTGAGCGAAGCGCCTTTGCGAAACTTAAAAACAAAGAATCTCATAAAAAAATCTTTGCGGACTTTGCGTTTAAAATCCACACAAAATTGTAAATCATTCAAGTTGTTTAGAATGTTTACTTTTGCAAAAATCAAAAATTGAAAGACAAAAAAAATAACGCCTCCGATTCCCTTAGAAAATATGGAAAGTATTCGTCTGTTGTTTTTCAGATGCTTTTTATTATTGGGATTTCTTTTTGGGGCGGACATCAATTGGATTTGTATTTTGAAACCGGTTCCAATGTTTTGGTTTTGGTGATTGGTCTCAGCGGACTTTGCCTTTCACTATACACAACCTTGAAGAGACTCGAAATTTTAAATAAAGAAGAACAGGATAATGCAAAACAAAAGTAACCTAATTATCAGTGTGATATTTTTTCTCACATTTATTATACATTTCGCAATTTGGAAATTTGTATTTCATCTGGATGAAGTCACGATAATCAAGTTTTATTTATTTCTTACAATCATTTTTATGATGATGATAACCTTGATTATTTTGATTAACAAAATTCTTCCGCAATACCTAGGATTTGCAATGATAGGACTGATTGTCATGAAATTTGGGCTGATGTTCCTTGTAAAAAACAAGCTTCATTTCGAAGCAATTCCGAATTATAAATTCCATTTTATTATTCCATATTTCATTTTGACAACGTTGCTTACATATTATGCAATTCAGTTAATTAATTATGACAAAAAACAGTAAATTAATTCTTCTAAAGAGAAAAAATAGTCTATTTTTGCAAAACGAAAAAAAATCTACCGATGCTAAAGAAAACGGCAATTTTATTTTACAGTTTATTAATGTTTGCAACTGCTTTTGCTCAGCACGAAAATGTTGAAAACCAACACGGTAAGCCTGTAACTGAAACTCCTGAGCTTTCTGGAAAAGAAGAGAGAAGAAAGGAAGTTAAAGAGTTCGTAGACCACCATATTTTGGATGCTCACGATGTTGCCTTGATGGTGAAAGATGGTCATCATATTGGTTTTCCTTTGCCGGTTATTATTTATGATGAAGGATTTCATTTCTTTATGAGTAATACAGAAGGCGTAGATGGGCACGAGTTTATCCACGGTTCTCCGGTAGAAAGTAATGGTAAATTTTATACACTTAGCCACGAAAAAATCTACAGAACAGATTCTAAAGGGACTTTGACATTAGATAAAGATCACCACCCAACTGAAAAGAGAGTTTTAGATTTATCAATTACGAAAAGTGTTTTAGTTATTTTCTTGGTTGCTGTTTTTATGATTGTGCTTTTCGGAGGAATGGCAAGATCTTATAAGAAATCTCTTGTTCCTTCTGGTGCAGCAAAATTCCTTGAACCACTTGTTATTTTTGTAAGAGACGATATTGCAATTCCAAACATTGGACATAAGTATAAGAGATTTATGGGTTATTTATTGACTGTATTCTTTTTTATCTTGTTTCTGAATGTATTAGGTTTGATGCCTTTCGGAATCAATGTTACGGGTAATATTGCAATTACATTCTGTTTAGCAATTGTAACTTACTTGATTACAACTTTCTCAGGCTCAAAAGATTATTGGAAACATATTTTTTGGATGCCGGGTGTTCCAGTTCCTATGAAGTTTATTATGATGCCAATAGAAATATTGGGGACATTGACAAAACCATTTGCTTTGATGATTCGTCTTTTTGCAAATATGACAGCAGGTCACATCGTTGTAATGACTTTGATTGGTTCAATTTACATTTTCGAAAATTGGATTGCAGGAGTTGCTTTCCCGTTCTTGACATTCGTAATTTATTTATTAGAAGTATTAGTAGCGTTCCTTCAAGCTTACGTATTCACAATGCTTTCAGCTTTGTTTATCGGTATGGCAGTTGAAGAGCACGAGCATGAACATGCTCATTAATTAAAAGTATAAAACAATTTTTTAAATTATATATTATGGAAATTCCTAAAATTATTGGTAGCGGACTTATCGTTATTGGTGTAGGTATCGGTCTTGGAAAAATTGGTGCTGCTGCTCTTGAAGCAATCGCTAGACAACCAGAGCAATCTGGAAAAATCCAAACTGCTATGCTTATTGCTGCTGCATTGGTAGAAGGTGTTGCTTTCGCTGCGTTATTCGCATCATAAGCCAAACAAAATTCAAAACATTGTTGCAGCGGTTGGCTGCAGCAATGTTTAATTTAAAAATTTATAAAAATTAATCTCACTATATAATGGAATTACTTCATCAGTTTTCATCAGGATTATTTATCATTCAGTCCATCATTTTTTTAGTATTACTTTTTGTATTAGGAAAGTTTGCGTGGAAACCAATTCTAAAATCTATCGACGAGAGAGAAACTTCTATCATCGATGCGCTTAACCAAGCTAAATTGGCTAAACAAGAAATGGCACAGTTGAAAGAAGATAACGAAAGAATTCTTCGTGAAGCTAGAGCTGAAAGAGATGGTATCTTGAAGGAAGCTAGAGATATGAAAGATAAAATCGTAAATCAAGCTAAAGACAGTGCTAAAGTGGAAGGTGAAAAAATGATTGAAGCAGCTAGACAATCTATCCAAACGGAAAAGAATGCGGCTATGGCTGATATCAAAAACCAAATCGGTACTTTGTCTGTGAACATCGCTGAAAATATTCTTAGAGAGAAATTGAACAATGATGGCGCACACAACGCTTTGGTAGAAAATATTCTTAACAAATCTAACCTTAACTAATCAGGATGCTTACATCTAAAGTAGCTAAAAGATACGCACAAGGTTTACTGGATTTCACACAGGAATCTGGTAATACAGAATCTGTTTTCGGAGAGATGAAGGATATTGTGAAAATAATGTCTCAGTCCAAAGAATTGAACACATTCTTCAACACGCCTATCATTGATGCAAGAAAGAAAGAAGCGATTGCTTTAGAAATTTTTAAAGATTTTTCTCCTGTTTCGAAGAACATCATCCGATTGGTTATCAAACAAGGTAGAGAATCTCAGCTTAAAAATATTGCTCAGGAATTCATCAATAAAGTAGAAGATATCAAAGGAACGCAACGTATCTCTTTGGTTACAGCTAGTAAATTGTCAGAGCAAAATATTCAGAAAATAATTGCTGATTCTAATATGGTAAATGTTTCTAACTATGATTTGGAAACGATTATTAAACCAGATATCTTGGGAGGTTATATCCTAAGAGTAGGTGACCAGCAAATCGATGCTTCAGTTAAAACCAAACTGAACAATATCAAAAAAGAATTTCAACTTAATTAAGAAAAAACAACCATATAATGGCAGAAATAAATCCGGCAGAAGTATCAGCGATACTGAAGCAGCAATTAGCAAATTTCGATACTCAATCTAACGTAGAAGAAGTTGGAACTGTACTTACAATCGGTGATGGTATCGCTCGTGTTTACGGTTTAGAAAATGTGCAGTACGGAGAATTGGTAAGATTCGAAGCTGGAGTAGAAGGTATCGTTCTTAACCTTGAAGAAGACAACGTAGGTGTGGCTCTTCTTGGGGAATCCAAAATGGTAAAAGAAGGTGATACTGTAAAAAGAACTAACAGAATCTCTTCTATCAAAGTTGGAGAAGGAATGCTTGGTAGAGTTGTTGATACTCTAGGAAATCCAATCGATGGTAAAGGACCTATCGGTGGTGAGCTTTACGAGATGCCTTTGGAAAGAAAAGCGCCGGGAGTTATCTTCCGTCAGCCGGTAACTGAGCCACTTCAGACTGGTATCGTTGCTATCGATTCTATGATTCCTGTAGGAAGAGGACAAAGAGAGTTGATCATTGGTGACAGACAAACTGGTAAAACAGTTGTTGCTATTGATACAATCATCAATCAAAAAGAATTTTATGATGCTGGTCAGCCAGTATATTGTATATATGTTGCAATTGGACAAAAAGCTTCAACTGTAGCTCAAATCGTTAAAACGTTAGAAGATAAAGGTGCTTTAGCTTATACAGTTATCGTTGCAGCTAACGCTTCTGACCCGGTTCCAATGCAGGTTTACTCTGCAATGGCAGGTGCTTCTATCGGAGAATACTTCAGAGACACTGGTCGTGCTGCTTTGATTGTTTATGATGATTTATCAAAACAAGCGGTTGCTTACCGTGAGCTTTCTCTTCTATTGAGAAGACCACCGGGACGTGAGGCTTACCCAGGAGACGTTTTCTACCTACACTCAAGATTGTTGGAAAGAGCGGCAAAAGTTATTGCAGATGATTCTATCGCAAAACAAATGAACGATTTGCCAGAATCTTTGAAGCCAATCGTGAAAGGTGGTGGTTCATTAACAGCCCTTCCAATCATCGAAACTCAAGCTGGTGACGTTTCTGCGTACATTCCAACTAACGTAATTTCGATTACAGACGGTCAGATCTTCTTGGAGACAGACCTTTTCAACTCAGGAGTTCGTCCGGCGATCAACGTTGGTATCTCTGTATCCAGAGTTGGAGGTAACGCTCAGATCAAATCAATGAAAAAAGTTTCTGGTACTTTGAAATTAGACCAGGCTCAATATAAAGAATTGGAAGCGTTTGCTAAATTCGGTTCTGACTTAGACGCTGCTACATTGGCAGTAATCTCTAAAGGAGAAAGAAACGTGGAGCTTTTGAAGCAGCCAGTTAACTCTCCACTTCCGGTAGAAAATCAGGTAGCGATGATTTACGCAGGAACTGAGAATCTATTGAGAAATATCCCAATCAGAAAGGTAAAAGAATTCCAGGTAGAATATGTGGATTTCTTGAAAAACAAACATCCAGAAGTGATGGCAGCTCTTAAAGCCGGTAAAATTGATGACCAATTAACTGGAGTTTTGAAACAAGTTGCAACAGAACTTTCTGCGAAATACAACTAAAAAAGTTCAATGTTCAAGGATTCAGAACGATTGTTTTGAAACCTTGAACTTTTTAAACAATAATCTTTGAACTAAAGAATGGCAAACTTAAAAGAAATACGAGGCAGAATTTCATCTATATCTTCTACGATGCAGATTACAAGTGCTATGAAAATGGTTTCCGCTGCGAAACTGAAGAAAGCACAAGACGCAATCGTAATGCTGAGACCTTACTCAGAAAAACTTCAGGAGATTATAGAGAACGTAAGTGCTGCTTCTGATGCTGAGAATATCTCAGAATTCGCTATAGAAAGAGAAGTTAAAAAAGTGCTTTTCATCACCGTGACTTCCAACAGAGGTTTGGCTGGAGCTTTCAACTCTTCTGTTATCAAAGAATTGAACACTCAGTTCTCTGCTAACGAAAATGTAGAAGTAGAAGTTTTAACCATCGGTAAGAAAGCTTTTGATGCACTTAGAAAAAACAAAACTGTTTACGAAAACCACAGTTCTTTGTTTGACAACCTTTCTTTCGACCACGTTTCAAATATGACAAGTAAAGTGATGTCAGATTTCAAAGCTGGAAAGTTTGACAAAGTTTACGTTGTTTATAATAAATTCATCAACGCTGCTACTCAGGAAGTAGTAACTGAGCAGGTTTTACCAATTGCAGTTTCTGTAGAGAAGGCAAGCTCAGACGTTAATGTAGATTACATCTTCGAACCAGGCAGACAAGAAATTTTGGAAACATTAATTCCAAAATCGATTAAAACTCAGATATTCAAAGCGGTGCTAGATTCCGTAGCGTCAGAACACGGTGCAAGGATGACAGCGATGCACAAGGCGACCGATAATGCAGAAGCACTTAGAAATGAACTTAAGATTTTCTATAACAAAGCAAGACAGGCAGCCATCACCAACGAAATATTAGAAATTGTTTCCGGAGCAGAAGCGCTTAAGAACAGTTAATTAAAGATAAGTTAAAGTTAGTAGTTAGTTATAAAAAGCATTGGAGGTCAAACTTCAGTGCTTTTTATTATTTTGGGCAGCTTTTCCGCCTTCCGCTCCCAATCTTTTCACTCCACTTCGTTGCGTGAAAAGGATTTCCGCTCAAGTCGGGCTGCAGCTTCGCCAATTAGAACCATTCAATCTTTATCAGCATTACATAAAAAAGAGACGAAGTCTCGGTATATTGGTAGAAAATAATTCATTTAGTGATTAGTGAGGTGAGGAGCGAAGCTACAAAATATTGGTTTTAAATCAATGTTTTATCACCAAAATCATATTTTTTCCAACTTCTAAACCCCAACTTCTAATATCTAAATCGAAGTTAAAAAAAATATATATCTTTGTAGAGATTGTATATATAACAACATTAAATGGACCCCGATAGTTTAGTCAAACTTCTCATTGCATTATTTTTAGTTCTTCTAAATGGCTTTTTCGTAGCCGCCGAATTCTCAATTGTTAAAGTACGTTATTCCCAAATCCAGCTAAAAGCTGCTGAAGGAAACGCTGTAGCAAAACAAGCCGAAAACATTATCAAAAACTTAGATGCTTATCTTTCAGCGACTCAGCTGGGGATTACGCTAGCTTCCCTTGCTTTGGGTTGGGTAGGAGAGAGCGCTTTGCATCACATTATAGAGTCTATTTTCCATTCATTGAATATCGAGTTGGCTCAAGCTACGGTTACAACTATTTCGGTTGTTTGTAGCTTCTTATTGATTACAGTGATGCACATTGTATTCGGAGAATTGGTTCCGAAATCGATTGCGATTAGGAAATCAGAGTCGACAACACTTTTCATTGCTTATCCTTTGCATTGGTTTTATAACATCTTCAGACCGTTTATTTGGTTAATGAACTCATTATCCAATGCTTTCCTGAAATTAATCAAAATATTTCCAGCTTCGGAGCACGATATTCACTCGACAGAAGAGCTACAGTTATTGGTAAAACAATCTGCTGACAGTGGCGAAATCGAAGAAGAAAATTACGAAATCATAAAAAATGCATTCGATTTTACAGATCACAATGCAAAACAGATTATGATTACGAGGCAGAATATTTCGTCTATCGATATTCAGGATGACCCGGAAGATATCATTAATCAGATTATGGAAAGCGGCTATTCTCGTATCCCGGTTTACGAAGGCTCGATTGATAACATCATCGGGATTTTCTACACCAAAGAAATCATCAGAGAATATATCAAGAGTAAAGGTCAGGTTTCTGAAGAGAGTCTGAGAGGATTTATGCGAGAAGCATTCTTTGTGGTTGGAAGTAAGAAGATTTCTGATTTGCTTAAGGTTTTCCAATTCAAGAAACAGCATTTGGCAATTGTTATTGATGAGTTTGGAGGAACGGAAGGAATCATTACGCTTGAAGATATCTTAGAAGAATTGGTTGGAGAAATCCAGGATGAGGAAGATGAGGAAGAAAAAATTGTAGATAAAGTTGGTGAAAATATCTATTGGATAAAAGCGACTCAGCCTTTGGATGAGATTAATGAGAAATTACCAAGAAAAATTCCGCTTTCTGAAGAAGGAGAATATAATACGTTAGCAGGTTTTATTTTGAACGAATTACAGGATATCCCGGAAGAGAATCAGGAATTCGATTATGAAAATTATCATTTCAAGATTCTTAAAATGCAGAATAAAAGTGTGGAGTTGGTAGAACTTCTTTACAACAAACCTTTCGTAGAAGATTTGACAGACGAAATTATTGAATAATCAGCCTTATGAAAATCTACAATAATAAATCTTACGATGAGCCAAAGCGCCAGTACGAAGAAGAAGTATTGGTAATGGAGCTTGAAGACGAAGTTTACAAACTCGTGGTTCACAATGATGATGTCAACACTTTCGATTTCGTCATTATGTGCCTGATTGATATTTGCGAACACACACCAGAACAAGCGGAACAATGTACATTGCTCATCCATTACAAAGGAAAATGTACCGTAAAAACAGGCGCTCTTGAAAAACTTAAACCAATGCATCAGGCATTGCTTGACCGAGGTTTGAGCTCTGAAATAGTATAAATTAAAAAGATTACAGAATTTGTAATCTTTTTTTTGTTTTACTTGAATTTTTGTCTTGGCAAACCAATCTCGTGCGCTTGTGGATAAGGCTTTCTAGATGTCATACTTATATCTTCTTTCATTTGTTTATGAATATGATACTGTCTATCCTCATCACACTCATACCTCGGATCTGGAATCATCGGCATTTTGGACATTTTGTGAATCGTGATGGTCGGAAAATGATAATCTACTTCCACGGTTCCTAACAAAAGATAACAACCGCCTCCCTGAAAATCATATTGTTTGAGACTGTCCGGAAAATGGGCGGTATCAAAATAATCGCCATTTACGTCGATCCAAGTTCCGAAAAACATTGCACCTCTTTTTGTGGGAACATGTTTTCTGGATATCAAATAAGCCAACATTTTTACTTCTTGTTTATGGAATTTCAGTAAGTCTTTTACGAAGACAGAACCTCTGTATTTAGTTTTTAGCAAATCAAACGGACTGGATGAAATAGGAAAGCCGATAATCTCTAATTCATCAAAAGCATCTTCAAACGCTTCTCTTCTCAGTTCCGGAAGTTCAAGTCGTTTGGCTGGTTCTTCGAAAAGTGTAATGTTTCTATTTTCTATTTTGAAATTGAATAATAGCAATCTGGCTTCCACCAAAAGTTCATTTTTCTGCTTACCAGTAAATCTGAATGCGCCTATGAAAATCAAAATCTGAATGGTTTCAATACCAACCGGAATACGATTGACAAAGTTTTCCAGAGATGTATAATTGCCATTTTTATCCCGTTCCTCAGAGATGCTTTGTGCTATTTTAGTCTCCAGTGATTGCAGTAGTAAAAAGCCTAAATAAATTTCTTTTCCTATAAGTCTCGTCTTGTATTCGCTGTTATTGACGCAAGGGTTTTGAACGCTGGCGCCAGACATCCTTGCTTCGTGGATATAAACTTCTGTTCGATAAAAACCACCTTGATTATTGATGACAGAAACCATAAATTCCAAAGGGTAATAAACCTTTAAATACAAACTCTGATAACTTTCTACCGCATAAGAAGCCGAATGTGCTTTGCAAAAAGAATAACCTGCGAAAGATTCAATTTGACGGAAAGCCTCTGCAGTCATTTGCTCAGAGTGTCCTTTCTCTTTACATTTTTCAAAAAAATTGGCTTTAACCTCGATTAATTTCTGAATTGAACGTTCTTTTCCACTCATTGCTCTTCTTAGAATATCGCCATCTGCGTGGGAAAGTCCACCAAAATATTGAGCAATCTTGATAACATCTTCCTGATAAACCATAATACCATAGGTTTCTTTTAGATTTTCCTCAAACACGGGATGAAAATATTCGAACTGATCAGGATGATTGTGCCGGTAAATATATTCGCGCATCATTCCACTTTGTGCAACACCAGGTCTGATAATAGAGGAAGCAGCTACCAAAATCTTGTAATTATCACATTGAAGTCTTCTCAAAAGCCCTCGCATAGCAGGACTTTCTATATAAAAGCAACCGATGGTATTTCCAATAGCCAGATATTTATTACAAACGGATTCATCTTTTGAAATGGAAGTATCCCGAATATCGACCTGAATGCCACGATTCTTTTTGATAAGTTCAACTGTTTCATTAATCGTTCCCAAGCCTCGCTGAGAAAGAATGTCAAATTTTTCAAGACCGATATCTTCCGCCACATTCATATCAAATTGGGCAATCGGGAAACCTTTTGGGGGCATTTCCAAAGCCGTATAATTGGTAATAGGTTCCTCGGAAATCAAAATTCCACAAGCGTGCATACTTCTTTGATTCGGAAATTTTTCAAGTAATTTTCCGTACTTATGAACTAATTTTACTACAGAATTCACTTCATGGGTTTCCACAGATTGGTTGGCAAGATCGTCCAATTCTTCTTTAGACAAGCCAAAAGCTTTTCCTACTTCTCGAAAAATCGATCGGTATTTGAACTCTACATTGGTTCCGCAAAATGCCACGCGGTCTTTTCCATAGGTATCAAAAATATATTGGATTATCATATCTCTGTTTTGCCAACTCCAATCGAGGTCAAAATCTGGCGGTGCAGTACGGTTAAGATTAAGAAAACGCTCAAAATAAAGATCCAGTTCTATGGGGCAAATGTCTGTAATCCCAAGACAATAACTGACGATGGAATTCGCCCCACTTCCACGCCCAACATGCATAAAACCCATTTTGTTGCTGTATTGGACAATATCCCAGGTAATCAAAAAATAAGCTGAGAAATCAAGCTCATTAATTACTTTGATTTCTTTGTCAACTCTTTTCTTAGCAACATCGTTATCTGCGCCATATCGTTTCTCCAAACCTTCATAGGCCAGTTTGGTCAAGAGTTCAATATCTTGTTCTTTAGAACTCAGGAAATGCTTTTTGTTCTTATTTTCAGTACTTCCTTTTTCTTTATAAGTAAATTCAAAATTGCATTCCGTGAGAATTTTCTTTGTGTTATTAATGATTTCAGGATAGCGCTCGAATGATTGTATTAAATTGATTTCGGGTTTGAAATATTCTGATTTTCTGCAAATATCATTTTCTGAAAGTTGAGAGACTAAAGTATTGCCATCAATCGCTCTCAGTATTTTGTGAAGGTTATATTCCCTTTTTGTAGTGAAAGTAATAGATTGAAGGACAACCATTTTATTAATTCGATGTTTAAATTCAGGTCGAATCAATAAATTTATTTCCTCTCCACGGATGCCGATGAATTCATTTTTCTTTAATATTTCCGGAATATTTTCAATAGGATAAATCACAAAAACTTGATTGAATTCCGGCGCTACTTCGGAAAGTTCAATGCCGTTACAATTATATTCAGTCAAAATTTTATTGACTTCTCCAATTCCGCTGAATTCCTTTGCTATAGTAACATAAAGCAATCGATTTTCTTTTCGGACTTCGATTCCTGCAATTGGTTTAATTCCACGATTATCACATTCTTTTTTGAAATCATAGATTGCGGTAACTGTGTTGATATCAGTTAGAACCAATTCTTTAATTCCAAATTCGTGAGCTTGATCTACCAGATTTTGAACCGATAAAGTACCATAGCGAAGGCTGTGAAAAGAATGACAATTGAGATACATTTAATTGATTATTTTAAAATTATTTACTGAAATCAAATCCGGAAGCCCTCCCCAAAGCATTTGATCCGAAGCGATTCTTAAGATAATCCATCGTTTGGTAAAGGCTCATTTGTTCTTCAGTGTCTTCAAAAAGATTCATCTGATGATTACCGTGAACCAAATCTGTGAAGCGTAAACCAACGAGTCTGATGCGCATTCTTCTCGTGTAAACTTTATTGAAAAGTTCCAAGGCAACTCTTGATAAGGTGTGATCAGCAGATGTATAAGCTATTTTGTATTGCTTGGTTTCCGTATCAAAATTAGAATATCGGATCTTGATCACGACTGTAGAAGTCAGCCATTTTTCCTGTCTCAATTGATAAGCTAATTTTTCAGCCATTCCGGAAATCAATCTTTTGATTTCTAAAATATCAATAGAATCTGTTGCGAAAGTTCTTTCTGTAGAAATTGATTTTTTTTCGGAGTAGGGAACAACGGGATTTTCATCAATACCATTAGCTCTTTTCCAGAGTTCTGTTCCGTTGGCGCCAATCATCTGCTGAAGAACCAGCACCGGCATCTCGGAAAGCGTATGAATCGTTCTCACGCCAATCCTTGAAAGAAGTTGAAATGTTTTGTCGCCAACCATCGGGATTTTTTTGATCGATAGTGGATTAAGGAATGGCTTTATTTCTGATTCTATAATTTGCCGTTTCCCTTCAGGTTTGGACTCTCCTGTTCCGATTTTTGAAACCGTTTTGCTATTGGATAAAGCAAAACTTATAGGGAGTCCTGTTTCTCTCTTAACAGCAGATGCAATTTCCTGAGTCCATTGGTAACACCCAAAAAATTTATCCATTCCGGATAGATCAAGATAAAATTCATCAATGCTCGCTTTTTCCATTAATGGAACTTTATCCTGAATCACTTCTGTTACGAGGTGGGACATTTTGGAAAAATTTTCATAATCACCTTTTACCACTTTTGCATCGGGGCAAAGCCTGAGCGCCATTTTGATTGGCATTGCAGAGCGAACACCAAATTTCCGTGCTTCATAGGAACAGGATGCTACCACGCCACGGTCGCCACCACCGATGATTAGTGGGATTCTGTCAAGCCCGGAATGGTTCAGCCTTTCGCAGGAAACGAAAAACGTATCAAGATCCATATGTACAATAGCACGATTCACTTGACAAAATTAGTTACATTTTAAAACATTATTATTATATTTGTTGTTATAAATTATAACAATGTCTATTTTTTCAGATAACATCAGGTTTTTGAGAGCTAAAAAAATGACAACTCAACAAGAGTTGGCAGATACATTAATTATTACAAGGTCGCGGTATGTTTCTTATGAAGATGGACGCTCGGAACCGCCGTATGACGTGCTCATCACAATTTCTAAGTTTTTCCACATCAGCATCGATTTGCTTTTGACAGTTGACATTAGGAAATATCCTTTGGAAGAAATGATGAATCTTCCTGATAATAGAATTTTGTTACCTATAGTTATTGATGAGTCAGGAAATAACAGCATAGAAATCATTCCCCAAAAAGCTTCGATGGGATATCTGTCGGGCTACAGCGATCCAGAATATATCGAAAGTCTGCAGAGAATTTCATTGCCTTTTTTAACTAATGGAAAATATCGTGCTTTCCCTGCGCAGGGCGATTCTATGCCACCTTTCAAAGATGGCTCTTACATCATTGGGAAATATGTGGAAGATATTGAAGATTTGAAAAAGAACAGAAGCTACATTTTTGTGACTTTGAATGATGGGATTTCCTATAAACGATTTAAAACTAAAAATAGAACGTCAATTGAAGTGGCAGCGGACAACTCTTTCTACAAACCTTATGAGATTCCATTGGGTGAGATTGTGGAAATTTGGCAATATGCATCGGGCATTTTTCCGGAGGATTTTGAACCAGAAGATTTTGATAATTATAATTTGAAGGAGATGTTTTTGGAAATCAGAAAAGATATTAAAGAATTGGATAATAAAGTTTCAAATGCAAAATAATTTTAGGACATATAATACAGATATGCAACTCAGTTTGTTTGACGCAGGCGAATATTACCAGTTTCCCACCGAGTTATTAGATTATACCGAACATTTTTTGTCTGAGGAAAGAGCCACCGAAATCGAAAAAAATCTTATAAAAAATGTTCCCTGGAAACAGAGTACACAAAAAATTTTTGATAAAGAAGTTCTGACGCCACGTTTGACTGCTTGGTACGGCGACGATGAAAAATCATATCATTTGGGAGGTAATGAGTTCAGTGTGAATGCTTGGACGCCGGAACTTTTGGGTTTGAAATATAAAATCCAGAAATTGACAGGTCATCAGTTTAATTCTGTTCTGCTCAATTTTTACAGAGATGGCAATGATTCTGTAGCTTGGCATCGGGATAAAGAAAGCGAATTGGGTAATCGTCCTGTGATTGCATCGGTCAGTTTCGGACAGGTGAGAAATTTTGATTTTAGAAAAAAAGATAATCATCAGAATAAATACAGTTTGCCTTTACAACACGGTTCTCTGCTTATTATGAAAGGCGATTTGCAAACCCATTGGGAACATCGGATTGCTAAATCCAACCGACCGATGAGACCTCGGATTAATCTTACTTTTCGCCAAATCCGTGAATTATAAATAATATTGCACTTTAGCTTATAATATGTTGTGTGATTTTTATTTTTCTAATGAAAATTTATTTTCGTTGATTTTAATAATATTAATTTGAGTGAAAATTATTATTTTGCATATCAATTAAAATAATATTTATGAATTTAAAAATCAATTTTCTGGTAGCCAGTTTTGCATTGACATTTTCTACAATGTATGGACAGACTACCACACTCGAATCTAAAGCAAGAGATTGGATTTCTAAAAACTCAAACAAAATAGGAACAACCTCTAAGGATAATTTTGAGTTTCAGTCTTCCAGGAAAAGTTTGTCAGGAGAAACTTTGAGATTTCAGCAGACTATTAATGGCATTCCAGTTTATGAAGGTGATATTGCTATACATTTTAATAAACAAGAAGAAGTAACCTACGGAACCGAAGTAGCTGTTTCTAAACAGTTAAAACAAATTAATACAACGCCAACTTATAGTAAAGATAATGCTTTTGAAAAAGCTAAGGTAGCTGCTAATATTGCCGGTGAAATTACACATCAGGAAAATGATTTGTATGTTTTTGTAACAGAAGATGGACAGACTAAATTAGTCCATAGAGTAATTATCAATTCTTATGAAACGCCGGGAGATTGGGAAATAATGGTAGATGCACATTCTGGAGACGTCCTTAGAGTCCTGGATATTGCCAACTATCATCACGACGACAACCGAAAGAAAAAATCAAAACAAAAATCTGCAGATTTGAAAGCTGCCGGAACTGCTTATATCTTCGATCCGGATCCACTGTCTAGAGCACACGTAGCTTATGGTGGAAATTACGTTGATAATAATGATGCGACTAATGCAAGTCTGGATGCAGCAAGAAGTTTGGTGGCTTTGCCGGACATTACTTTATCAAACGGTGTGTATAGTTTAAAAAGCAAATATGTTCAGATAGCGGATTTTGAATCGCCTGCTACCGGTTTGTTTACTCAGGCTTCTCCCGATTTTCTTTTCAACAGAAATGAACAAGGTTTCGAAGCTGTCAACGCATTTTATCATATCGATAGAAGTCTTGCTTATATCAATGAAACTTTAGGAATTGCTTGTAAATCTACGCTTAATGGTGGTGTAATGATGGTCGATCCACACGGGTTGAATGGTGATGATAATTCGCATTTCATTCCGAGTTCTCAAAGATTGGCTTTCGGTGAAGGTTGTGTGGATGATGCGGAGGATGCTGATGTAGTTTTACACGAATTGGGGCACGCCATTCATCATTGGGTTACGGGGCTTAAATCTTCTTCTGCTCAAGGTTTAGGAGAAGGTTCCGGAGATTATTGGGCAATGTCCTACAGCAGAAGTTTAAATCAATGGGCGTCATCAGAACCTCAATACAACTGGATGTTCAGCTGGGATGGTCATAACGAATGTTGGGCAGGGCGTGTAACTAATTATCCAACAAAATACAGCTCAAGCATTAGTAATACTGCCAATATTCATAGAGATGGACAGATTTGGGCAACTTCTCTTATGAGAATCTACAACAGAATTGGAAAAGAGAAAACGGATCGTATTTTCTTAGAGGGACTTGCAATGACCAATTCCTCTTCCAATCAGCAAACTGCAGCTGTTGCAGTGAGACAGGCGTCTATTGATATGCTGGGAACTTATGGCTTCACTTGTGATGATGTCAATATTATTACAGAAGAATTGACAACTTCGGGATATACACTTCCTGCTTATCAATGTGTTAATTTAGCAGTGGCTGATCTTTCTAAAACTTCAATGTCTGTTTATCCAAATCCGGTAACTGAAAACTTAACAGTTTCTATGAACTTTAAAAAAGCAGAGACAGCTGAAATTTATAGTTTAGAAGGAAGAAAAATTTCTGAGACTAATATTAATTCTAATAATAATGTCATTAATGTTTCTAATCTGAATAAAGGTGTTTACTTATTGAAGATAAAAGGAACTGATATTGTTCAGAAGTTTATCAAGAATTAATTTAATAGATTTAAAATAAAAAACCGATTGAATGACAATCGGTTTTTGTTTATTTAGAATTTCACATTGAAGACTTTTTCTTCGCCGTTACGTTTTACGGTTACTGGATGTTCTTCCCCAGCTTTTATTTTCGAAAGACAATCCATATAAGAATAAACCTCTTTTACTTCGCATTTTCCAATTTTTGTAAGAATATCACCTTGTAGAATTCCAGCATTCGCTGCAGGCCTGTTGTCGATGACGCCATCGATGCCCATTCCGTCTTTGGTATCTGCATAATTTGGCATAATTCCCAGACTCACTTTATATTTTGGGACTGCTTTTGTAGCGGTAACTGCCGTTTTTGTAAACGGAATTTCCTTTTCATTCCCTAAAGCATTAGCCAAATTGAAAACGTAATTAGTAATGATTTTCTGCCCTGTGTAATTGATTTTATCAGCATCATCAGTCGGTTTGTGATAATCATTATGAGTTCCTGTAAACAAGAACAAAACCGGAATATCTTTCAAATAAAAAGAAGTATGATCGCTTGGCCCAACACCAGATTCATCCAAAGATAAATTAATACTTTCTGGTTTATATTTTTTGACCAGATCTGATAGGATGGGAGAGGTTCCAACGCCACCAACAGTCAGGTTGTTATCTTTATTCAATCGACCAACCATATCCATATTAATCATAAAAATTGTATTAGGATAATTGGTTTTGATAGTTTCAGCTAATTTTTTAGAACCCATTAATCCATCTTCTTCACCCGAGAATAATGCGAAAATATAATTGACGTTTTCTTTAGTTTTATTCTGCGAAAATAGTCTTGCTAATTCCAAAACAGCAGCAGTTCCAGATGCATTATCGTCAGCACCATTGTGGATTTGTCCGTCAGAATTGGCTAGAGTAGAGTTGTGATGTTCATTAAGCCCAAGATGATCGTAATGTGCTCCAATTACAATTGTTTTGTCAGCTTTGTTGTCAAGAACTGCAATTACATTTTTTCCTTTTACGGCTGTTGAAGTTTTGTCATCGTGAGGATTTAGCTTAACACCATATTCAAAGTTTTGGATGAATTCTTTTCCTTCGTAAGGCTTCAATCCTAATTTTTTGAATTCAGCGGAAAGATAATTGGCTGCTTTTGTTTCGCCTTCAGAACCTGTAAGTCTTCCTTGCAGTTCATCTGAAGCTAAAAAGTAAATATGTTTTTTGAGATTATCTTCATTAACCTGCTCAGGATTTGATTTTTGCTGAGAATAGTATAATGTGGAAATTCCTAATAAGGAAAGTGTTGATATTTGTTTTAATTTGAGTATTGATAAAAACATTTTGTATAATTTTTATTAAGAACAAATCTAATGTTTTTATTAAAGATAAAAAAATAAGCCTTAATTTAAGGCTTATGATTTTTGTTATGATGTTAGTTATTGTAGAGAATAACTTACAAGATTTTCTTCAAAGTTATATGTTCCGGCTACTGAATGACAAACCGATTTAACTAAGCCTAAACCTTCTTTATAATTATATTCTACGACTTTTGAAATTAAATTCGGATTTTGAGCGTTGGGAATAAAGTGCCCGTTATAAGGGGATACATTATAAACTTGACTGTTCATTGTTATTGTTGTCTGTGGATATAGTTTATATGTAATGTTTCCATAATTACTTAAACTCGGATCCGTATAAGAATAGTCAAAATCCTTTCCTGCGTGCTTTACAATTTCTAAATTATCAGACGATGTTCCCTGATTAAAATAATAAGAGCTTAGACTCACAAGATGTCCTTTATCAGTTACTCTCCAATATTCATAATTCTGACTTTGATTAAGGTTTTCTTTATAGCTATGTCTTACTTTAGAATATTTTTTATTATTCAGATTAACTTCTTCAACAATTTTCAGAGTATCAATTTTACCATTAAACTTAAGTTCGGAAGTGAAATCCTGTCTATCAAAAGTTTTATAAACCCATTCGTTTCCAACTTTTAAATTAAAGAAAGTGGTTTGTTCTGTTGTTTCTTCTATTGGATCTTCGCTCCGTGAACAAGATACGAGAAAGAAAGAAATAGTCAAAATGGCGAAAAAATTTGTTTTCATGATTATTAATTTTTAATTTAAAGGATTAACGTTAATTATTAATAATTTATTTCATGAAAACTAAAAAATCCTAAGAAAAGTCTTAGGATTGATATTTTTATTGGTTTTTTTTAATTATTCTATAATAAATTTTCTACTAATACGTTTATTGTTGGTTATTATCGTTCCAAGATAAACGCCAGGCTTCAAATGCGAAATATTAATGTGAATTTTATTCTCTTCATTAATTAGAACCTGACTTCCATTCATGTCCGTAATTTCTACTTTAAAATCTTTTATTGGATCATCAATTTTAATATTCAATGTGTTCTTAGCTGGGTTTGGATAAAACTGTGTGGATTCCAAATTTTTTGAAAGAATATCTTCCGTTGCTAAAGTGGTAGTGGAAGCTGTTGCGAAATGTTGAATTGATCCTATTGCGGATTTTCCAACATTCAAAACATAAACTGGATCCATATTCACCAAAAGGTCATTGGCTGTGTGAACATATGGATTATTATAGCCACCTTCGTATTCCCAATATCCTGTTATGATTTCGCCATTCTGCTGAAAAGGAACATAATCTGTACTTTCAGCCGGATCAAAATCTACAGCCAAAGGCGAATATAATAAGGTGCAATTGGCTAATTCTTGAACAGCAATTGCCGCTGCAGCGTTATTACTTGATGGATTGCTTTGATCTTTATCATGGTAAAGTTTCGTGTTCGCTTTTGTTGCTAATCCACCAACTTGGTCTAAGTTTACAACCACTTTAATATCCATTTTTGGACTCGTTCCATTTACGATTTGAGAAACATATCTGGAACTTCCTAAAAGACCTTGTTCTTCACCGGAAAAGTGGATAAACTTGATTGAATATTCTGTAGGAACATCTTTTAAGATTCTAGCCATTTCAAGAATTATCGATGTTCCGCTTCCGTTATCATTAGTACCCGGACCGTTGATAGAATCAAAATGTCCGCAAACAATTACAAATTTATTAGGATAAAGTGTTCCTGTTTTTGTAACGATAAAATTTTTGGATGATAAACCGTTGGCAGTCCAGGAATGCTCAAAAAAATCAGAAGTTGAATATCCGAAAGAAGTATATTTATTCTTAATCCAGTTGAAAGCATTTGTATTCTGTGTTGTTCCGGTTCTCTTCACTCCCAAAGCTTCAAATTCCTGTAAGTAAGAATTGATATTAGCCTGAGAAATTTGATTGGCTCTGTCTTTATAGGCCTGAATGAAAGATTGAGATTTAACAAAAGCTAAACTTGCGAAAAATATAAAAGAAAGTATCGTTCTTTTAATCATTATTTAAAAATTTCAGCAAAAATAAAAAAATCCTGAGATATTTCTCAGGATTTTATATTGATAACAAAGATTTGTAATTATTTTACTTGATCTACAACAGCTTTGAAAGCTTCTGGGTGGTTCATTGCAAGGTCTGCAAGAACTTTTCTGTTTAGCTCGATGTTGTTTTTCTTAAGAGCTCCCATAAACTGAGAGTAAGATAATCCGTGCTCTCTAGCACCCGCGTTGATACGAGTTACCCAAAGGCTTCTGAAGTTTCTTTTCTTCTCTTTTCTACCACGGTAAGCATATTGCATTGCTTTTTCTACCGCGTTTTTAGCTACAGTCCAAACGTTCTTTCTTCTACCGAAAAAACCTTTAGCTTGCTTAAGTACTTTTTTTCTGCGCGCTCTAGACGCTACAGCGTTTACTGATCTTGGCATAATTTAAATTGTTTTTTTGAAATGTGCGGTAATTATTTCATTACTCTTAGTGGCTCCATTTCAGGGTTAAATTGTTGAATTTGTTTTGAATTCTTATAAACCGAATATAGATTTATAAAAACTACTTAATTGCTAATTGTCTTAAAACACTTTTTGTGTCCACAGCAGCAACGTAAGAAGTTTGCGTTAGATTTCTCTTTTGCTTAGTTTCTTTCTTTGTCAAGATGTGGCTTTTGAAAGCATTCTTTCTTTTGATCTTACCAGTTCCGGTAAGAGCAAAACGCTTTTTAGCACCTGATTTCGTTTTTAATTTTGGCATTGTTCTGCTTTTTATAGTTTGTTATCAATATTCTCTTTTGATTCCTAAACATAATTAGGAATAATAGTTTGCAAAAGTACAAAAAATATTAATAGTATGAAATTAAAAATGGCTTCAATTGAAGGCTCTGGATAAAATATACCGATTTGAGTTATCTCCTGAAACCGATGTCAATTATTAAAATAAGTAATACAGTTGGTGATTGTCATTGGTCTATTTAATCTGTTGTTTATCTATTTGCCTGTTGCTATTACTAAAATATTTAAGATTTTTGATTAAAATTTTAAAGAAAAAATTTATGAAAAATCTTATTTTATTACTCGCATTTGTAGCAACTGTTTGTATCCAATGTAGAAAAGATGATGACGATAACCAGCCAGAGCCGGTTGTTTATTCCGAAGAAAATCCGTTAGCAAAATACCACGAAAACGCAGGATTTACTACTACAACTAATTTTGTTAACACAGGAAGCTACGAGTTTGGACTTGTATTTTCCCCTACTGTAAAAGGGAAAATTAATTCTCTTTTTGTTCAGTTACCAGATGTTAATTCAAATCTAAAAGTGACGATTTGGGATTATGATTCCAAAACTGTATTAAGAACAGAAACGATGAATGTTTCTAATGCTAATACAATGATTAATAAAAGTATTCCCGAACTACCTTTAGAAAAAGATAAAAAGTATATGATAACTATGAACTCAAATGATTGGTATAAAAGAAGCAAAGCCGATGATACTAATGCAGTATATCCAATTACAGCTGGAAATATTAAGTTTTGGGAATATCGATGGATAGGTGGTACATCTCAAACTTTTCCTACGAATGTATCTCTGAATTATAATGGTGGGGATTTAAGCTTTAACTTCCAACAGACAGAATAATTTTTAAGATGTTATAGAAATAAAAAGATTCCAAAAATAAGTTTTGGAATCTTTTTTTTATAATAATTAATATTATCGCAGATTATTATTTAGCAGGCTTCTTAGGGCTCATCATCATGATCATCCTTTTTCCTTCAAGTTTAGGAAGCTGGTCAACTTTTCCAACGTGTTCCAAATCTTGAGCAAGCTTCAAAAGAAGAATTTCTCCTTGGTCTTTGAAGATGATAGAACGTCCTTTGAAGAAAACATAAGTCTTCAGTTTAGAACCCTCTTCCAAGAATTTTTCAGCGTGCTTTTTCTTGAATTCGTAATCGTGGTCATCGGTTTGAGGACCAAATCTAATCTCTTTTACAACTACTTTTACTTGCTTCGCTTTTAGTTCTTTGGTTTTCTTCTTTTGCTCGTACAAGAATTTTTTGTAATCCAAAATACGAGAGATGTAAGGTTCTGCCTTATCAGAAATAACTACAAGGTCTAACTCTTGTTCTCTTGCTATTTCCAAAGCTTTTGCTAATGGATAAACTCCGGGTTCTACATTTTCTCCAACCAAACGAACTTCCCTTGCGCGGATTTTATCGTTGATTTGATGAAGGTCTTCTTGGACTGGACGTCTCATCGGACCTCTGCTGTTGTTTCTTTTTAGTGCTATGGTTTTAAAATTTTAAAATTAATAATAAATTAAATAAGGCTTAGTTGTTTCCGCCTAGTTCAAAAGTTGGTTTTGCCTGCTCTTTAAAATAAGAGATAAAAGCGTCAACTGTCATTGCTCCAAGGTCACCTTCGCCTCTTCTTCTTACAGAAATCGTACCGTTATTTTCCTCGTTTTCACCTACAATAAGCATAAATGGTAGCTTTTTCAATTCGGCATCACGGATTTTTTTACCCGTTTTCTCGTTTCTGTCGTCTATTAAACCACAAATATCGTGATTTTCCAATAATTGTGAAACTTTTTTTGCATAATCTGCATACTTTTCACTGATAGGCAAAATTGTAAATTGCTCAGGGCTCAACCAAAGTGGAAAATCTCCTGCTGTGTTCTCAATTAGAATCGCAATGAATCTTTCCATAGAACCAAATGGTGCTCTGTGAATCATCACAGGTCTGTGCTTTTCGTTATCATTACCGTTATACCAAAGGTCAAATCTCTCTGGCAAATTGTAATCAACTTGGATTGTTCCTAACTGCCAGCTTCTTCCCAAGGCATCTTTTACCATAAAATCTAGCTTAGGACCATAGAAAGCCGCTTCGCCATATTCAGTTACGGTTTTAAGACCTTTAGATTTTGCAGCAGTTACAATAGCATTTTCTGCTTTCTCCCAATTCTCATCGGAACCGATATATTTTTCTCTATTTTCTGGGTCTCTCAAAGAAATCTGAGCCGTAAAATCAGCAAATCCAAGTGAACCAAAAACATATAAAACTAAGTCAATAACTTTTTCAAATTCCTGCAACAATTGGTCTGGTGTACAGAAAAGGTGCGCATCATCCTGAGTAAATCCACGAACTCTTGTCAAGCCGTGTAATTCTCCGGATTGCTCATATCTGTAAACGGTTCCAAATTCAGCATAACGTTTTGGCAAGTCTTTGTAAGACCATTGTTGTGCTTTGTAAATTTCGCAGTGGTGAGGACAGTTCATTGGTTTCAACAAAAACTCTTCACCCTCATTTGGAGTTTTGATTGGTTGGAAGCTGTCTGCACCATATTTATCCCAATGTCCGGAAGTTACATATAATTCTTTTGCTCCAATGTGTGGAGAAATTACAAATTCGTAACCTTGTTTTTTCTGAGCTTCTGATAAGAAGTTTTCTAATTTCTTTCTCAATGCCGCTCCTTTTGGTAACCAAAGTGGAAGACCAGCACCAACTTTCTCAGAAAATGCAAAAATTCCTAATTCTTTACCCAATTTTCTGTGGTCTCTTCTTTTCGCTTCTTCTAATCTTTCAAGATATTCTGTAAGCTCTTTTTGTTTAGGAAAAGAGATTCCGTAAACTCTTGTCAATTGAGGGTTTTTCTCATCGCCTCTCCAATAAGCACCAGCGGCATTAAGGATTTTGACAGCTTTCACAATTCCTGTTGACGGGATGTGTCCACCTCTACAAAGGTCTGTGAAATTATCGTGAGTCACGAAAGTGATTTCGCCATCAGGCAGATTTTCAATCAATTCTGTTTTGAAAGGATTGTCTGCATATTCTTTCAAAGCTTCTGCTTTAGAAACTTCACGCAGGTTGAAAGTAGAATTTTTCTTAGCATTTTCTAAGATTTTTTTCTCCAATTTCTCAAAGTCTTTTTCAGACAAAGGCTCTCCTCCGAAATCCACATCATAGTAGAATCCGTTAGCGATTGCAGGCCCGATTGTCAACTTGGCGTTAGGATAAAACTCCATAATTGCCTGAGCCAACAAGTGAGCGGATGAATGCCAGAATGCTTTTTTTCCCATATTGTCATTCCACGTCAAAAGCTGCACTGTAGAATCCTCCGTTATCGTGGTTTCTACCTCTGTCTGTTTTCCGTTTACGACGGCAGAAATCGTGTTTCTTGCCAAACCGTCACTTATACTTTGCGCAACTTGTAGTGGAGTAACTGCTCCTTCATATTCTCTGATGCTGCCATCAGGAAGTGTAATTTTTAGCATAATGGTTTAAAAAATTAATGTTTGCAAAAATAGTGATTTTTAAAGAAAGAATAATGTTATTTTAGTTTAACTTTTTCCTTAATTATCTCTATCACATCTACATTCCTCACTTTGGAAGTTACCCATCCGTGGATATCGATGTACATCAGCGTTCGTTTGTCATATTTGTTTTGAGAAGAAATTTCCAGTTCTTTCTCAAATTCCTTAAAGGCAATGGCTTGTTCTTTAGGATTCCTATCATTGATTTTTTTGAAGAAATTAACGATGCTGAAATGCAAATCGCCCGGATTTTTCATCTTTTTCGCAAACTTCATCGTTGCTTTTACAAAGTCATCATAATCATCATCAAAACCAGATTCAAATTTTGCCATTAGCATTAAAATTCGTGTATGAAACAATAAATCTTCCTGAACATTGCCTTTGGAATTAATGATTTTTTGTCCATATTTCACCGTATTTTGATAATTTTTGCTTCCGAAAAACATTGCTGCGATTTTCAAATAGAGAACCAGAAAATGATGTTCGTCTATCTTATCGCGGTGTTTCTCCATTTTTAATTCCAATTCAGGAATCATTTTTGTGCCGTTGAAAAAATCACCTTTGATGAAATAGAGGTTCATTTTGGTGTTATAATAATTAAGGAAAATCAAAGATTGAGAATTCTCGTTATGAATGAAAGCATCTGATTTTATAATACTTTCAAATTTTTCAAACCTTTTCTCAATGCCTTTGATACTTCCGTAAATAAATAAGGTTTTGAACAGATAAGTATTCCCTTTGATGTACCAAACAGGGTGATTTTTTATCATTTCCGGATTCTGATGGAAAAGTTCTACCCATTGATAAGCGTATTTTATCGTGTATTTATAATCCTGAAGCAACTGATTTTTCCAAACGTGCGCTTTGTAATACCAAAGTTTTTCTGTGAAATTTAATTTTTTTAAATCAATATTTTTGATGTTGCTATCAAAGAAATTAAGAATATTCTCACGGTCATTATCATTTTTAATATAGCCGTGCGTCAGCATTTCGCTGTATAATTTCAATGATAGATTGGAAAGTTGAGTGGCGTAACTGTTTTGTTTGTTGATTTCTGTCGATTGCAAAATCAATTCATCTGCACGTCCATCGATACTTCTTGTAATGAATTGAGATTCAATAACCTTTTCGAGTTCAATGATTTCAGAAGCGATGCTTTTTTCGTCTAAATCTAATGCAGATTGTTTGGCTTTGTCAAGGATTTTTAGAGCCTGTTTATACAATCCTTTTTGATATAAAATCGTAGCAAAATCCAATTGTTCACGCAACTGAATTCTATTATTCTGATGACTCGGATTTAATCTAAGACTTACTAAAATCTGTTTATAAAGATGCGCTTTCAGATTAGAAAGTTGAAGTTTTGAAGAGATTTTTTTCTCGAGGATAATCTCTTCGTTGTACTCTTTCATTTTATCCAATTCAGAAAAAAGCAGGAGAAATTTTGCATCGACATTAATTCCAAGACGATTCACATACAGCTTAAATTGTCGTTTTTCCGAAGTCGAAAGTGACTTTATAAGCACGAATAAAAAATCTTTTTGTAATTCTGACATTGTAAAATGATATGGTTTAATCTTTTGATAATTAAGTAATTATTGTTTGTTTTGATAAAATCGAATATTGTATTTATTTAATTAACGAAGATTAATAGAACAAGTCAATTTCTACTTTTGAATATCAAAATTAGATAAAAACTTTATTATGGATTCGGAAAAAATTGAAATTTTTGATACGACCTTGCGAGATGGGGAACAAGTCCCGGGATGTAAATTGGATACGAAACAAAAATTAATCATTGCGGAACAACTCGATAACCTCGGTGTGGATATTATCGAAGCTGGTTTTCCGATTTCCAGTCCGGGCGATTTTTTATCAGTTCAGGAGATTTCGAAAATTGTAAAAAATGCTAAAGTCTGTGGATTAACCAGAGCTAACAAAAAAGATATTGAAGTTGCGGCCGAAGCTTTGAGGTTTGCTAAGAGACCAAGAATCCACACAGGAATCGGAACTTCAGATTCTCATATTAGATTCAAATTCAATTCTACAAGAGAGCAGGTTTTGGAACGAGCGATTGAAGCTGTGAAATATGCAAAGAATTTTGTTGATGACGTTGAGTTTTATGCTGAAGATGCAGGTAGAACTGATAATGATTTCCTTGCTAAAGTCTGTGAAGAAGTCATTAAAGCCGGAGCAACTGTTCTTAATATTCCCGATACGACAGGTTATTGTCTGCCGGAAGAATACGGTAGAAAAATCAAATATCTCAGAGATAATGTCAAAGATATTGACAAAGCGATTCTTTCTTGCCATTGTCACAACGACCTTGGAATGGCAACCGCAAATTCTATTTCAGGAATTGTGAACGGCGCCAGACAAATTGAATGCACCATCAACGGACTTGGCGAACGTGCCGGAAATACAGCTTTGGAAGAAGTTGTGATGATTATAAAACAACATCCTGACCTTAATTTTTTCACTGATATCAATTCCAAAATGCTGAACGAAATGAGCTATTTGGTTTCGGAATTAATGGGAATGCCGGTTCAGCCAAACAAAGCAATTGTTGGTGCAAACGCATTTGCGCACAGTTCCGGAATTCATCAGGATGGCGTAATCAAAAACAGGGAAACTTACGAAATCATCGATCCGAGAGAAGTCGGAATCAATGAATCTTCAATCGTTTTGACGGCGAGAAGCGGACGTTCGGCTTTGGCTTATCGTTTCAAAAATATCGGTTTTGATGTAACAAAAGTGGAGTTGGACTTTCTGTATCAGGAGTTTTTGAAAATCGCCGATACCAAAAAAGAAGTTAATAATGATGATTTAAGCTTTATGATGAAATCATTTAATCAGAAAATTGGATAAAAAATGAGCCAAAGCAAAACACTATTTGATAAAGTTTGGGACGCGCACGTTGTAGAAACTGTTCCGGACGGACCTCAAGTAATTTATATAGACAAACATTTGATTCACGAAGTGACGAGTCCACAGGCTTTTGCGGAATTGGAAGCGAGAGGTTTGGAAGTTTTTCGTCCTAATCAAATTGTAGCAACTGCCGACCACAACGTTCCGACTTTGGGACAGGAATTGCCAATCAGAGACGAATTATCGAGAACGCAAGTTCAGCAACTGACAGAGAATTGCGAAAAAAATAACATCGAGTTGTACGGACTTGGTCATCAATATCAAGGCATTGTTCACATCATTGCGCCAGAGTTGGGAATCACGCAACCTGGAATGAGCATTGTCTGTGGTGATAGCCACACTTCTACGCACGGCGCTTTTGGAGCGATAGCTTTTGGAATTGGAACAAGTCAGGTGGCACAGGTTTTTGCGAGTCAATGTTTGTTGATGAACAAACCAAAATCGATGCGGGTTTCCGTGAATGGAAAACTCAATAAAGATGTTCAGGCAAAAGATGTGATTCTTTATATCATTTCAAAAGTTGGAACGGATTCCGGAACTGGATATTTCTGTGAATATGCAGGAAATGTCTTCGAAGAAATGTCGATGGAAGGTCGAATGACCGTCTGTAATATGAGTATCGAAATGGGAGCAAGAGGCGGAATGATTGCGCCGGATGAAACCACTTTCGAATATGTAAAAGATAAAACCTTTGCACCAAAAGGAGATGAATGGAATGAGAAAGTGGAATATTGGAAAACTTTAAAATCCGATTCTGATGCTATTTTTGATAAAGAATTTGAGTTTTCAGCAGAAGATATTCGCCCAATGATAACTTACGGAACTAATCCCGGAATGGGTATTCCCATCGATTCTAAAATTCCGACTGCTCAAAACGAATCCGAGGAAAAAGCTTTGAAATATATGGGATTGAATGCCGGACAATCAACTTCGGACATCAAAGTAAATTATGTTTTCATCGGAAGTTGCACGAATGCAAGGATTGAGGATTTCCGTTCCGCCGCAACTTATGTCAAAGGAAAACAGAAAGCTGAAAATATTGTGGCTTGGCTGGTTCCGGGTTCGCAAAAAGTAGCAAAACAAATTTATGATGAAGGTTTGGATAAAGTCTTCAATGATGCAGGATTCCAAATCCGCCAGCCTGGATGTTCCGCTTGTTTGGCAATGAATGAAGATAAAATCCCCGAAGGCGAATATTGCGTTTCCACGTCCAACAGAAATTTCGAAGGCCGTCAAGGTCAAGGCGCGAGAACACTTTTAGCAAGTCCATTAACCGCCGCAAAAGTAGCTGTGGAAGGCAGAATTCCGGCTTTTGAAAATCTGAATTAATAAACACAAGAATTAAAACATTGAATTTTAAATCTTGAACATCGAATTAAACGTATGCAAAAATTAGTTTTAATAAAATCTCAGGCCGTTCCGTTGCCGAGCGAAAATATAGATACAGACCAGATTATTCCGGCGCGTTTCCTCAAAAGCATCAGCAAAGAAGGTTTCGGCAAAAATCTTTTCAGAGATTGGCGGTATAATGTTCACTCCAATGAACCAAATCCAGATTTCGTTTTGAATAATCCTAAATATTCAGGCGAAATTCTGGTTGCAGGAAATAATTTCGGATGTGGAAGCAGTAGAGAACACGCAGCTTGGTCGTTGACAGATTATGGTTTTAAAGTGGTTGTGTCAAGTTATTTTGCGGATATTTTCAAAGGGAATGCACTTAACAACGGACTTCTTCCAGTGAAAGTTTCTGAGGATTATCTTAAAGATTTAATGGAAACGATTTCGGAAAATCCTTCAACTCAAATCAAGGTTGATGTCGAAAAACAAACGATTTCATTCAATGACAAAACAGAAAGTTTCGAGTTGGATTCTTACAAAAAAATATGCCTCATAAACGGCTACGACGATATTGATTTTTTAACGAGCAAAAAAGAAGCCATCCAAAAATTTGAACAAAAAACACAGAAAGTATATGCGCAAAACTTATAAAATAGCCGTTTTAGCAGGAGACGGAATCGGTCCGGAGGTTACCAATGAAAGCGTGAAAATCTTGAAAGTAATTGGTGAAGCTTTTCAATATAATTTCCAATTCGACTATGGATCGATGGGAGCAGAAGCAATTTATGAAACAGGAAATCCTTTGCCGGATGAGACTTTGGAATTATGCAGAAATTCTGATGCGGTTTTATTCGGAGCAATCGGCGACCCTGCTTTTGATAATAATCCTGATGCAAAAGTCCGTCCGGAGCAAGGTTTGTTGAAATTGAGAAAAGAATTGGGATTGTTTGCCAACATTAGACCAATCAAAACTTATGCTTCATTAATCAAAAAAAGTCCGCTGAAAAGAGAAATCGTCGAAGGAACAGATATTCAAATTTATCGTGAGTTGATTAGCGGCATCTATTTTGGGGAAAAATTCACGGAAGAAAATGGCGAATATGCTTATGACCTTTGCAAATATTCCAGAGAAGAGATTGTGGGAATTGCGCATTTGGCGTTTCAAGATGCACAGAAGAGAAGAAAAAAACTGACATTAATAGACAAAGCTAACGTTCTCGATACTTCCAGACTTTGGAGAAAAATCGTAAAAGAAATTGCGCCTCAATATCCAGATGTTGAATTAGATTTTATGTTTGTAGATAATGCTGCGATGCAAATGATTCTTAACCCAAAACAATTTGATGTGATTCTCACAGAGAATATGTTTGGTGATATTATCTCGGATGAAGCTAGCGTGATTGGTGGTTCCATCGGTTTATTGCCTTCAGCTTCTATTGGCGAAGATAATGGACTTTTCGAACCGATTCACGGTTCTTATCCTCAAGCCAAAGGAAAAGGAATTGCCAATCCGATTGCTTCAATCTTGAGTGCGGCAATGTTGTTGGATTATTTGGAACTGACTCAAGCTGCAGATAAATTGAGAAAAAGCGTAGAACATGCTATAGAAAGCAAATATGTAACGATAGATCTAAATGCGGAACAACATTATTCAACTTCCGAAGTTGGCGATTTTATCGCTGATTATATTAAGTTTTCAGAAAGGTCTTATTACAATTTCGAAAATATTCAGTTGGGCAAATCAACGATTGTTTGATGATATGAAGTCTGTAAAAAAAGAGCCGAAGAAATTCGGCTCTTTTGAAAAATGTAAAGTTATATCAGGATATGATTGGTTTTTAATCTTTTCTACCTTGCGAATCCATCTCGTCAGACATTCCTTTTTCCGGTCTGTAGGCTTCGCTTCTGTTATCTGTGAAATACAAATCGTTTTTAGCTTTGGCGATGATTCTTGCTCTTGTAGATTCTGAGATGGGATATTCTTTATGGGTGTCGGGATATTTTTCTGCAAGATATCCTCTTGTTTTTTCTTCCACATCTATTGCGCCGTTGTCGTCTAGAATTGCCTTTGCGGCATTGGCATCCTCTTCTGTTTCTGTGTAAACTGTAATGGTGTTACTGTCGATACTTGCGTATTCGTAACGATCAGTTTCTATCTCATTGCGGTCAAAAAGCCAATCGAAGAAACTTTGTTCTTTCGGAGTGTCTATTTTTTCTAAAGCTTCTATTTCTGAGTTGGTCAGCGAATAATCATATAATCCTGCTTCTTCCAATTTTGTAATGACATTTCTGCTTTCTGTTTCGTTGGGGAAAATCCCGATAATCGTGTAAGACATAATAATATTTTTTTTGGTGTTAAATCTATTTGTCTTCACTTAAACAAAAATTGTGGCAGAACGAAGAAATGAAGGAATTTTAACAAATTTTTAATAATTATAAATTTATATGATTTAATAATTGAAAGCATGCAAAAGCCTTCCAAACAATCAGAAGGCTCGTATTAAATCCTAGAAATCATTATGGGAAAAATGATTCAGTTGTAAATTTAACTAATTTTAAAACCCAAACCGTCGGGCTCATCTGCAATCCAATTTTCGTGAAGATGATGTCTTCTGTTGTTGGTGAAAAAGAGATTGTTTTTTGCTTTGGCGATGATTTTTGCATTTTTGCTTTCAGAAATCACATATTCCCGAGGAGAAACGGAGTAATTTTCAGTCATATAATCCTGAGTTTTTTCTTCAACATTCACTGCACCATTGTTGTCTAGGATATCTCTCACGATGTGTGCATCCTGTTCTGTTTTCAGATGAACGGTTATCGTGTTGTGGTCTATACTTGCGTATTCGAAACGGGCTCTGTCAAGATGGTTGTCGTCAAATAACCAATTCCAAAACCCATTTTTCTTCTCAATGTCTACATTTTGTAAAATTTCTTCGTCAGAATGAGAAAGATTGTAGTCATTGTAACCTGCGTTTTCCAATTTTAAAAGGACTTTGTCAGCTTCCATCTGAGTGGGAAAAAGCCCTACAACAATATATGACATAGCTGTAAATTTTTTTTTGGTGAAACGAATTTAAAGAACACGGAAAAATCAAATATTATCTTCTGATTTCGATATTAAATATACGTTAATTTTATTAAATAAATAAGCCTTTCGAAATAAATTGAAAGGCTTATTGTGTTTTTCGTAAAAAAATTACTTTTCTGTATTGTCTGTTTTTCCGTCTTTGTTGATTTTGGAACCTTTGTCGATATCTTGTTTATCGATATCTGGCGGATTCTTTTTATCAGATGCAGCGGGGATATTTTTAAAATCTTCATTCTGCTTTTTATTCTCAGCAGAATTGTTGTTTTCTGTTTTTTTATCAGGATTCATAACGTTAATTTTTATAATTCGGTGGGAGGAAACGTATTCGTTTTGTCTTCTATCGAATAATGCAAGGCTTTTGCCAAAACAAAAATTTCGTTAAGATTTTCTTTCAGTTGTTTTTTGCTTTCCTGTTTCAGTTGTTCCTGGTTCACGCTTTTTGCCATATTTTTTTTGGCAGATTCCATAATGCCGTTGATGTCTTTCTGACTGAATCTGTTAATCGCGTAATCGTCCATAAAATGAATCTTTACATCCGGAAAAATCTTGATTTCGGGTTGAGGCAATTCATTAATAATTACTTTTTTGCTAACGGTGTCTACATCAATTTTCATTCTTTTCAAATCGTAAGAAACCTGAGCTTTAGCGGTCGTATAAAGCACCATTTCTCTTGGCAGAATATCGAATCCTGCAACTGTAGCAGCTGAACTTTTATGCGTTTGAAAACTTGAAAAATCCTGCTCCAAAACTACCATTTTGTTCATTTTCTGGATTTGATTCGTAATCAGATAATAATCCTGATTCACCAAAGCTGCTTCATCTTTTTTGTTGCAGCTTCTCCACGACAAGAAAACAAAAACCGTGAGAATAATCCCGAAAATAAAAGAAAGTAAACCTGTATATTTATTCATTGATTTAGATTTTGTCAGCAATGTTTAAACGTTGAATTGTTGCAGCCCGGCTTGAGTGGAAATCCTTTTTTGTGGCTGGAAAAGCCAAGGCAAAAGATTGGGAACGGAAGGCGGATAAAGCTGCCCAAATTGTTACTTAAACAAACTTGAATTATCTTTTTTCAGAATGTTAAGCAAATCTCTTTCCAAATAGCCTGTTTCCGGCATTTCTGTGATTCTTCCGATTTCTTTGCCGTATTTTTTTACAATAATGGTTGGAACTCGGGTAATATTATAAAGTCCTTCTTCGCCTGATGGTGATTCTTTTTTTCGGTTAACAGCGATGATTTGCATTTTTCCGGTGTTGTATTTCAAAGCGTCCAAAATCTTAATTAATCTTGGAAATTCTCTGTGACTATCCTCGCACCAGCTTCCCACAAAAACTACCAGACTGTAAGAATTGAGTTTTTCTTTTTTTAGTTCGGTTAAACTCGTCTGGTCAACCTGATAACGATTGTACTCTTCGTCAAACCAAGTTTTGAAGGGTTCTTTTCGGAACTGGTCAAGCGTCTGCGTTCCAAGTAACATTTTACCGTCATTTTTGGATTCTACTTCACGATTGACAATCACTCTTTCCGCACAGGAATTGATGCTTGTCAACGCAATAATTCCTAATAATATTGAGATTTTTTTCATCCTGAGTTTTTATTTTAATAATGAAGCGATGTCCGCTGCAGAATAATATTTGTTCTTAAGAACTTTGTTGTCAGCAACTCTGTGAACATTGTATTTGTCGCCAGACTTTTCGTAATAAGCATCAGTTCCTTTGTCTTTGTAAAATTCTACAGTTTCCTGAGCCTGAACTTCATTATCACAAGCTTTGGACATATTAGAACGCTGAACTTCATTGAATAATTCCACGAATTTTTCTCCCAAACCAAATTCCAAAACAGCACCGCTCAAAACATACTGCAAATCGCAAAGTGCATCCGCAACTTCCACCAGGTCATTATCTTCGATGGCTTTTTTCAACTCGTCCAATTCTTCTTGTAAAAGGCTGACTCTTAAAGCTGCACGTTCTTTTGAAGGAATCTGAGGTGTATCAAGAATTGGAGCATTGAAGGTTTTGTGAAATTCGGCTACCTGATTCAGGCTATCTAATTTTTCCATTATTTTTCTAAAATTTTAACAAATATAAAAAATGCCGTCCAAGGAGACAGCATTTATAAAATTAAAATGTTTTTTGAGTTTCGCTTTCTTTTATTTTAAGCGCTCCAAAATACCTTTTCGTTTTACGATATTTTTATAATCCCATTGTATTTCTCTTGATTTTTCCAGCCAACGTTTTAAATCATCTTTATTAATTTCATTCCAATCATTATAAAAAACCGAAGCATCCTGAAATTTTTCGCCTTCTACATTTAGTTGCGCTTCATCAAAAGATTTTCCGCTCCAGAACATCAGCCGGATTCCTTTTTTCTGTTTGCTGTAACCAACAATCGGATTTCCTTCTAGAAACCAAACCGGATGAGTGTGCCAGATTTTGTTCTCGGCTTCTGGAAAAAAAATGCAGATTTCTTCGGAAAGAATATCTGCAATTTTTTCATCTTCAGTTTGAAGATTTTGATTATATGAAATAATATCAGGACTCAAATCTTTAAAACTTGTCGTCAGCAGTTGGTCCGTACAATCCGGGAACATTGTTTCCAGTTGCTCTCAGATAAACAATCAGTTCGCCTCTGTGATGATAAAGATGATTGTAAAGAAAACCTCTTATGACTTGAATTTTTGGCATTGGTGGGAAAATTTCTTTTCCGCCAGCCAGCATTTTCCATTCGTTCATATAATTTGCTTCGTCAGAATTTTCAATGGCTTTTTGAGCATTAGCTACATTTTCTTCGAATTTTGCAATAATATTTTCTGCTTTAGAAATGTCACCTTTGTCGTATTGATAAGAACCCATATCAAGAACATCCTGATTGAAAGTTGACTCATACCAATTGTAAACTTCAGCAATGTGTGAGGCCAATTGAGCTGTGGTCCAGTTTTTCTCTGATGGTTTCCAGTCTAAAGCGCTGTCCGGAATTGCTTTCAAAAGTTTTCTTGTGCTGTCTGCTTCGTGCAAAAACTCACCTAAAAGTGTTTGTTTGATCATTTGTGTTTTAATTTTATGTTAATAAATTATTGCGTAATATCTCTTCCAATCACCAATCTCTGGATTTCAGAAGTTCCTTCGCCAATTGTGCATAGTTTTGAATCCCTGTAGAATTTCTCAACCGGGAAATCCTTTGTATAACCATAACCACCGAAAATCTGAACCGCATTATTCGAAATTCTTACGCAAGCCTCGGAAGCGTACAATTTCGCCATTGCGCCTTCACGGGTCATTCTTGCTTTTGCATTTTTAAGGTCAGAAGCTCTTCTGATTAGCAATTCCGATGCATCAATTTCTGTTGCCATATCAGCTAGCATAAAATTAACCGCCTGAAAACTTGAAATCGATTTTCCAAATTGATGTCTTTCCTGAGCATATTTAAGCGCAGCTTTGTAAGCACCTCTAGCAATTCCTAAACTTAGTGCAGCAATAGAAATACGACCGCCGTCCAAAATTTTCATTGCTTGTTTGAAACCGCTCCCAACTTCTCCCAATCTGTGAGAATCCGGAACACGAACATTATCGAAAATCAATTCAGCAGTTTCAGAAGCACGCATTCCCAATTTGTTTTCTTTTTTACCCGACGTAAAACCAGCCATTCCTTTTTCCAAAACAAAAGCTGTGGAATTATTCTTCGCACCTTTTTCTCCCGTTCTTGTCATTACAACAGCAATGTCTCCGGAAATAGCGTGAGTGATGAAGTTTTTTGCACCGTTGATAATCCAGTCGTCACCGTCTTTTACAGCAGTTGTGGACATTCCACCTGAGTCAGAACCAGTGTTGTGTTCTGTCAATCCCCAAGCGCCAATAACTTTACCAGAAGCTAACTGAGGAAGCCATTTTCTTCTTTGCTCTTCATTCCCGAATTCATAAATATGATTCGTACAAAGTGAATTGTGTGCGGCAACGGATAATCCAATAGAAGGGTCAACCTGAGAAATCTCGTCCAAAATGGTCACATATTCCTGATAACCAAGTCCTGAACCGCCATATTCTTCAGGGATCACAATTCCCATAAAACCAAGTTCGCCCAATTGGTGGAATAATTCTACTGGGAAAGTCTGGCTCTCGTCCCAATCCATAATATTTGGGCGTATATTTTTTTCGGCAAAATCTTTTGCTGTTTCAGCTATCATTTTTAGATTGTCCATAGTGGCAGTTTCCATATTTTTATCTTTGTGCCCAAATATAGAAAAATTAGGTTAAGCACAATTTTTTTTTAAAGTTTGTTTTTTCTTCTGTAAGAATCGAGGTTTTCATTATTTTAGCATAGAAATTTTTCACAATGAACCCAAAACTGAAAACCCTTTTATTCTTTCTTATAGGAGCATTTGCCGGAATTTCGGTAATGTATCTGATTTCGAATTATAAAATCAAGAAGAAGTCGGATGCTGAAATTCGGAAGACCGAGGTTGCGCAATCTGGAATAACGGTAAAACAGGATGATAACCCTAATATTTTATCAGATAATGGGCTTGATTTTAAAATTGTTGAATATGCAACTATTGGACAGTTAACAGAAGATAATTCCGTGATTTCTTATGTGAAATCCAACCATAAACTACCCAATTATTATATCACAAAATCTGAAGCTAAAAGCAAAGGCTGGAATCCTTCCAAAGGTAATCTTTGCGATGTTTTGCAGGGAAAAGCCATTGGCGGAGATAAATTCAGTAATCGTGAAAAAAAATTGCCAAAAGGCGAACAATATTACGAAGCTGATGTGAATTATAATTGCGGAAACCGAGGCGCCGATCGAATTGTCTTTACAAAAAATGGCGATGTTTGGCTCACGAAGAATCATTATAAATCGTTTGAGAAACAATAAATTAGAAAATGAAAGAAATATATATCGATTTCGTCAACATCGGCGATTACGAAGATTTTTACGAACAACTGAAATCAAAATTAGAATTACCAGAATATTTCGGAGATAATCTGGATGCACTCTCGGACATGATTTCCGGCGAATTGGAAATGCCACTTCATCTGGAATTTGTGAATATGAGCGTAGATCAATTAGAGCTTTTCGAAGACCTTTTGACCACGTTGGAAGATGCAGAAGATGAGGTGGAAGGTTTTACATTCAGTTATTATCTTGAACAATACGAAGATGAAGAATAATATCAGAAAAGCGACTCAGCAAGATTTAGCGCAATTGTCACAGTTATTTGATGAATACAGAATGTTCTATCACAAAACATCTGATTTATCCGGAGCACAGCAATTTTTATCCGAAAGAATAGAGAAAAAAGATTCTGAGATTTTTGTAGCAGAGAATGAGGGGAAGCTGGTTGGATTCACGCAACTATATCCGCTTTTTTCATCAACAAGAATGAAACGTTATTGGCTATTGAATGACCTTTACGTCAATTCAAATTCTCGTGGAAAAGGTTTTTCCAAGGCTTTGATAGAACAAGCAAAAGAACTTTGCAGAACATCCAATTCTTGCGGAATGTACTTAGAAACAAGCAAAGAGAATATGATTGGAAATCAATTGTATCCAAGTGCAGGTTTCAAAAAATATGATGAAGTGAATTTCTATGAATGGGAAGTGGATTAAGAATCAAGATAAAAGTAAAAAGAATCAAGTTTAAAAGGGCTTCGAGAGCCTCAGCCTGACAATGTTTCCTATCCTGATAAACCCATCAACCATCAACCAAAAACCATCAACTAAAATTATGACAGAATTCGAAAAATATATACAGCGTTATTTGGATTTGGTTCCGTCTGAACAATGGATTGAAGAAATGAAAATTGCTTCAGACGAAACTTTACAAATCTATGAATCTCTTTCCGAGGAGCAAGGTAATTATGCTTATGCAGAAGGAAAATGGAGTTTGAAAACGCTTTTGCAACATCTTATCGATACAGAAAAAGTATTTGCTTATCGAGCATTGAGATTTTCCAGAAAAGATAAGTCTTTGGTTTCGGGATTTGATGAAGAAGTCTGGGCAGATAATTCTTATGCAGATAGAAGAACTTTAAAAAGTTTGATAAAAGAATTCAAATTAACCAGAAAATTATCAATCAAATTCTTTAAAAATCTTCCGGAAGAAGTCCTGCAATTGATTGGAATTGTGAATGGAAATGACATCAAAGTGGAAACCATAGGGAAATTAACAGTTGGTCACAACATTCATCATTTGAATATTATTAAGGAAAGGTATTTGCCAAATTTATAATGAATTTCTCAGAAGAAATATTAAATACTGCATTGGATATATCAATGGAATTCGGTGAAAACTGGTTGAAGCCGATTCACGAAAGAATTAATAAAAAGTATCCTGATATTTCTTCTGAGGATTTGGATAAATTAAATTCTATTTGCAAAAAGGTTAATCAATTTGCCAATAATTATGTTTACAGAGGTGGTTCGGTTATCAATGGTGAAATCAAATTTGTAGATTTTAATCAATTCAAAAATGATATTTTGTCAAAGTACAATTGGATATCAAAAGATAACTTGAGCCATTTATACAGTCAGAGTTGCTATTACGCAAGGAAATAACTTCTTATTTCTTCCTTGCCAAATACTTTCTCCCCGGAATAAACAGCAACAAAGCTCCAATCACAAAAAGACAAATTCTGGAAAGGAAATCGCCGCTCTTGGTGTAAAACGTTTCTTTGTCAATCAGATTGACTTTTGCGGTTAATACGCCTTTTGCACCGTATGGTAATTCATCCACAATATCGCCTCGGGAATTGATGTGCGCACTTGTTCCGCTGTTCGCCGCTCTCGCAATTTCACGTCTGGTTTCTATCGCTCGAAGTTTAGCATAAACCAACAACTGCTTATGTCCCTGCGAATAGCCCCACCAGGAATCATTGGTCACAATCGTGAGAAGATTGGCGCCTTTTTTGACATAACCGGTGACGAATTCACCATAAATACTTTCGTAGCAAATAATTGGTGCAATCACGGATTGGTTGTAAGGATTGGCGAAAACTTTGCGTTCGCTGGAAACCCCGAGGGAACGTGTTGTTCCACCCAAATCCAACATCGCATCTCCTAAAATTGGTTTAAATACTTTGATGTAAGGGAAAATCTCAACGCCGGGAACGAGCATAGCTTTATGGTAAACTTCCGGATGTTGATTGGTTGGCAGGATTTGAATTGCCGAATTATACTCATCCAACCAAATGCCTTGTCTGTCGAGATAACTAGCTGTTGAAGGTTTTTCTTCGTCTTCTCTATAAACATAATAACTGGAAATCCCGCCTGAGAAAACAGATTTTGGATGTTGAGTAAGGAAAGTTTTGATATTATTAATCAACAAACTGTTATTAAAACCTCTTTCGCTGATAGAACCTGGACCAGGGAGTGAAGTTTCGGGCGAAAGATATAAATCGATTTTTGATTTTTTATCGCTCTGTAAAACTGAATTTTCTGTAGCTAATTTCAATAAGTCACCTTCAATTGTCAAGCTGTCTTTCTGATATTTTTCATTGTAAGGGTCAAGCGCTGGTTGAAGCATAGTTACATTGATTGAACCAACAGTTTCTGGCGAATAATTGTAATATCTAACCAAAGAAATAATCATAGGTGAACCAATAAAAGCAACAGACAATGAAATATTTTTAATCAATGATTTTCTCTTTCTTCCAGCTTCCCAAATTCTTATCGTGTAAAAAACTAAAACATTACAAACCAAAATCCAAAAACTTCCTCCTGTTGCACCTAAAGTATCATACCATTGGATAAACTGATGATAATCTGCAAACACATTTCCGAGATTCAGCCAAGGCCAGGTAAATTCCCAAACGAGATGAAGCTTTTCAAAACACATCCAAATCGCTACAAAAAATACCAATCCAAAATAAGTTCCTTGACTTTTCTTGTAAAAATGATAAGCCAAGAAAACCAAAGCCATAAAAAATGAGTTTGTCAAAACAGGAAACAGAACTGCCAACAGAGATTTGCTTCCATCCGGCAATTGCGAATTGTAAAGCCAGCCTGTTGTTACCCAATTCCAAATCAAAAAAGTAAGATAGGAGAAACAAAAAACTGCCAAGCTTTTCTTCTTGATATCGCTGAATTTCGCAATGTTGTGTTCCATCATCAGAAGCGGAACCCAAGCAAAAAATATAAAAAACGGAATCCCGTAAGTCGGCCAGCAAATGGCGAGCAAAACTCCTGAAATTAAAGCGAGTAAAAGGTTTTTCATTGTTATCAAAAATAAGATGAGACAAAAATACTCATATTGGAATTAATAGAAGATGCGAAGCATCATAATGTCGGTAGAAATTTGATTAGTATAAAAAAGGTGTAAAACTCAGAAATGCAGGTAGAAAAAATAATTCATCATTAAAAAAGGTGCGAAGCTCCGATATGTTTTTACCGATATTTCGGAGCTTCGCACCTTTTCGTTTAAAATGCTATTGTTTTCTACCAATAAGTCACGACTTCGTCGCTTTTCAATTTCTAAATGAAATCTATTATGAGAATATTTTCTTTCTCAGAAAATAAAATCCTGTTCCTAAAGCACCCAGAATTCCCAAAGGTAAAAGTAAATTAATCCATTGCCAATCAGATTTTTCAGCATCAATTCTTTGTCTGTCGAGTAATCTCACTTCAATTGTCCTGTCTCTGAGTTCCATTATATTGCTGTCGTCTAGCAGATAATCCAAAGCATTTCTCAGGAATTGTGCGTTGCCGTAATGTTCTTTGGTTAATAAATCTTCTCCCAAAGGAAGCGGTTGTCCTTTCCAGATTTGATTTCTGGCAATATCACCGTCAGCAATTACAAGCATTTTATTCTCAGGACTTTGAGCTTTGAATCCAGGATAAGAATTTTTCTCACTTCTCGTAGCATAAGCGGATTTAAATTTTCCTTCCAGAGCCACCGCAAAAATCTTCGGTGGAGTAGGACGTTCCATTTCTCCGATGCTGTCTGTTCTTACGATTTCAGAAAGTGCAACATAATTCGGAACAGTTTTGCTCGTTGTTCTTTCGCTGGATTCGAACAGGACTTTGGTCTTGATATTTGGTCTTCCCAAAGTGTCAATTGAAGTTGGAAATTCGAATTTAACAGGATTGATATTTTTTGTAATTGGATTCTTGGTTTCTGCAATTCCTAATGGGAAATAAGGCCAAAGAAAACTGCTGTATTGCGGATTACCGGCAACTTCACCCGAAACGATTCTTACCAATGCCGATTTTTTCATATCCTTGGTCAGAGCGGGATTGATTCTAAGACCATAATTGAACATAAAATCCGTCAGATTAAGGTCAATCGGGTAGGCCATAATTTTCTTGGCTTGGAAAAGTGTATCCATTTCAGCATTAACTGCATCAATCATCCAAAGCGTTTTTCCTCCGTTCATAATATATTGGTCGAGAATCACTTTTTCGGTATCAGTAAATGCTTTTCTTGGTTTTGCGATAACAACTGCGTCCATTTGTTTTAGTTTTGGAACGTCGGCCAAAGACAATTCGGTTTTGTTTTCCGGAATGATTGGCCCAATATTGTAATTCTCCATTGCCAAATCCAAAAATCCACGAAATTCATCCGGCCTTAATTCTTGTTGATTAACCAAGAAACCAATATTCTTCGCCGTTTCTTCCGTCATTCCTTTGATTGTGGAAGCGAAATTATATTCTAGGTTTTCAATTGATTTGCTTAATTGTGTTGCTGCATCAATTCCCGATTGTTGAACAATCAGAGGAACTGAAGTTCCGTAACCGTTATATTTGATTGCAGCGTAAGGAAACATCACGATTTCCGATATTTTTCCGTCTTTCATATCCGGAAGAATCGAAGGCTGCATTCCCATTCCTTTCAATGTATCTTGTGGAATTTTCTCAGCAATCGGGTCACGGAATTTGTAATCGATTTTCGGATTTATTTTTCGGAATTCGTCCAGCATAAATTTGGTTTCGTTCGAAAGTTGCTTGAAAGAAGCTGGAAAATCGCCTTCAAGATAAACTTCAATCGTCATCGGTTTTTTTACATTTTCCAAAACCTTAATCGTTGAATCAGAAAGTGTGTAGCGTTTTTCCGCCGTTAAATCGAAACGTTTATAAATGATGCCGCTCATCCCAATAATCAGGAGAACAGCTATGATAACCAAAGTGATTTTATTTTTTTTATTCATTTTTCTATTAGAATGAATTTTTATAATTTAATTTTTTAGGGCAGCTTTATCCGCCTGTAGTTTATCCTGAGCTTGTCGAAGGACTCCCAATTTGTCACTCTGAGGCTCTCGAAGAGTCCTGCTCAAGTCGGGCTGCTAAGATTCAACGTTCCAATTGGAGGTCTTCTATCTTTTTACTTTTTTTGAATCTTTCGTTACTTCTTTTTCCAGACAAACCAACTTGCCAATCCCAATCCCAAAAATATCACGAAAAGGAAGTAACAAACATCTCTTGTATCAACTTGTCCTCTTGTAAACGCTAAGAAATGTTTATAAAATCCAATATTTTGCAAAATATAATCTGCTCCACCCATCAATTTATAACTTGCCAATTGCTCAATCCCAAAATAGAGAATGAAACAAAGGAAAACTCCCAATAAATAAGCCATAATTTGATTCGATGACAAGGAAGATGCTAAAATCCCGACTGCAGAAAAAGCAGCAATCAGAATCGTCAAACCGATATAACTTCCGAAAGTCATACTTCCATCGATATTGCCTTCCGGAACACCCAAAACATAAACTGTGTAATAATAAACGAGCGACGGCAACAAACATAAAACGCCGACCAACCAAACAGAAAGGAATTTTCCACCAACAATTTCGGTGATTTTTATTGGTTGCGAAAACAGCCAAAAAAGCGTTCCCGATTGTTCTTCCTCCGCCAAAGTTCTCATACTGATGGCCGGAATGATGAACATAAAAAGCCAAGGCGAAAGCACAAAAAAACTTTGTAAAGTGGCGCTTCCAATCTCGAAAATGTTGAAATTGTTCTCGAAGAAGAATAGGAATAATGCGGAGATGATACTGAAAGCGGCGATGATAAGCCACGCACTCCAGTTTCCGAAAAAATTCCAAAGTTCTTTTTTGAATATAGCAAGCATAGTTGATAATTAATAAATGATGATTGATTATTTTGTTTCGTCAGGCTGAGTCTTTCGAAGCCTTTAGTCTTTACTATTTGTTCTTTTATCTTTATTCTTGTTCACTAATTTTACAATCGAAGTTATTAGAATAATGATTCCAAAAAATCCAAGTAACAGTTGCCACCAATATTGTATAACGGAATATTTGAGAATTACTGTAAAAACTACAGCGAATAAAATAAAGGTTGCAATTTCGTTGAATTGTCGAAGCTTGATATTCGGAATTGAGAGTGTGTTTCCGTTGAGGTTTTTCAATTCTTTCACTCGCTTCCAACACCAGAAATGGTAGATCCCAAGTCCTACGAGAAATGTCAGTTTCAGATGAAACCAAGGTGTTTTCAGCAATCCGGAATTCAGATAGATCATCGTCAATCCGCTTAATAACATCAGAATTCCGGCAGGAACAGTAATGATACTCCAAAGTCTGACTGCCATAAAACTGTATTGATTTCTGAGAATCTGTTGTTTCACTTCATCAAATTCATCTGTATCTTTATAATAGACAAATAATCTCACGAGATAGAAAATCCCGGCAAAATAACTTACCATAAAAATAATATGAATTGCCTTGATAATCGTGTAAAGCATCTACGGATTTTTTGCAAAGATAATCTAATGTCTAAAATTAAAAGGCATTTATCAATTCTAATTTAGAATGTTAAAAATGCTGAATCCTTAGCATATTTGGATTTTTATTGCTTTTTTTGTGAAAATTTAAAAAGAAGTTTATATGAAAAGAATTTTACAGCTGTTTTTAACGGTTTTTGTTTTTGTTCTTTTTTCTGCGCAGGCAAGTTTAAGACCTATTGCGAAAGAAGTAAAGGATTTTCAAAACAAAAAAGTAGTATTTAAGAAAGTCAATCCATTTACTTTGGATAATACAAGTGGTAAACAAATGGTTTATCAGCAAGCTGCGCGAGATGCTCAGGTTCTGAAATTGGATAAGAAGCAATTATCCAATTTAGTAAGTGAAAAGCCAGTAGCATTGGAAATGGATTTTCCTTTTGAGGATAGACAACTTACCGTAGAAATGGTAAGAGTTGATCTTTATTCTCCAGAATTTAAAGCAGAAACAAACAAAAGACAAATTACCAATTATAAGAAAGGCGTTTTTTACAGAGGGATTATCAAAGGAGATAATACATCCGTTGTTGCATTTAGCTTTTTTGATAATGACGTAGTAGGTATCGCTTCTGCAAATAATATTGGAAATGTGACTTTAGGAAAAGCTGTGAACTCCGAAGACTTTGTTGTTTATAATGATCAGAAATTAACTGGAACAAACCCATTTATCTGTTCTGCCGACGAGTTAATGGAGAATGAAGCACAAAAAGTAAGATTTGACCCCAAAACTTCCAAAGCTCCACAGATGACAGATGCTTGTGTAAGAGTTTATTACGAGATTTGTTATAAACCTTTTCAACAAAACGGAAGTGATGTAACTAATACAATCAACTGGATATCCGCTGTTCATAATAATATCAATACATTATATGTTAATAATGGTGTTAAAATGTCTCTAAAAACAGTTTATGTTTGGGAGACAGCAGATCCTTATACAGGTAGTTATAGTGCAAACTTAGCTGCATTTAGATCCAACAGAACTACATTTGAAGGAGATCTTGCGCATCTTGTAAATTATCCTTCTACAACCAGTGTAGCTTATCTTAACTCTTTGTGTACAACCAATCGTTATGCATACTCAGGCATTAATATGACCTATAGCAATATCCCAACTTATTCTTGGACCGTTATGGCAATGACACATGAGATGGGTCATGCTTTAGGTTCTCCCCACACACATGCTTGTTCTTGGAATGGAGACGGAACCGCTATCGATGGATGTGCACCAACTTACAGACCTGATCTTGCAGAAGGTGATTGTCCTATTGGACCTATTCCTACGGATGGAGGTACAATTATGAGTTATTGTCATTTGGTGTCAACCGGAATCAATTTTACAAAAGGTTTTGGCGAACAGCCAGGCGCTTTAATCAGACAAACAGTTGATTCTAAGGCTTGTTTGAGTGGAAATTGTGTGACGGCTTGTGCAACTACAGTTACTGGATTATCTATTCCTACTGTTGCTAAGACTACAGCTTCAGTTGTTATTACTGATGCCACTTCTGCTGAATGGAAATACCGTGTGAGTTTAATGGATGGAACAGTGGCGCAATCTGGTGCTACTACAGAAAAAAGTTTTACATTAAGTGGTCTTGCGCAAGGGACTTTTTATAAAATAGAAATCGGGACAGATTGCTCCCCTGCATATCAAAGATCTCAGATCATTTTGACAGACGATGACTGGTGTGGGAAAACAATAACTGATACTGGTGGTATTAATGGTAATTATTCTGATAGTGAAACTTGGAGTAAAACATTCTATCCTGAAAATGATAATGAAAAATTAAAAATAACTTTCCAAGAGTTTAATTTGGAAGATGGTTATGACTTCTTGACGGTTAGAAATGGTCCTTCTACAACTTCTCCTGTTTTTACAGGGGCTAGTAATATGACTGGTACAACAATAAGAGGACCTTTCGAGTCTACCCATGCAACTGGGGCAATTACGTTAGTCTTCAGATCGGATACTATGGTTAATGAAGCTGGTTTTAAAGCATTATTAAACTGTTCAGTTTTAGGAACTGATGAATTCAATTCTCAAAAATCAATTTCGATATCTCCAAATCCGGTTAAAAATCAATTTAAAATTGATGGACAACAGAAAATCGAGAACGTGAAAGTTTTTGATCAATCGGGTAAATTGGTGAGAGAGTTTAATTCAGATTCTGTATCAAGAAACAGCTTCGATGTTTCAAAATTAAAGACAGGAACATACATTGTAACGATTAAATCTTCTAAAGAAACTGTTAGTAAGAAATTAATCAAAGAATAATTATTCTTAAGTAAAAAATAAAAACCGGCAAATATCTGCCGGTTTTTTTATGTGAATTCTATATAGATCTTCTCGCCCGCATTCATTCCGAAAAGAGTAGAGGCACCGTTCAGAACACTGCCTTTGTAAATGGTAATTTCTAACAAGTCTGCATCATTAAAAATGACAGAAGATTTTCCATGGAATTCTTGTTCTCTGCTCCAATCGGTTACAACATCTGTGTATTGTTCCATGATTTTTGACAAAACAATATTTCGGAATTTAACCGTGAAATCATTATTAATAGAGGCGTGCTTTTCGAAAAATTTTCGGCTGATATTGGAAACCACATTTCCAAAATTATCAATATACATCACTTCACCAACAATCATTTTTTCAGTTTCGTTATAAATGGCTTTTGGAAAAGAAATGTCTTTTATCGTTTTGATTTTTCTTCCAATCACTTCAGGCAGACCACCTTTGTAAAGGTGCATAGCTGCAGGAACAAAAATATCTGTCGATGGAAAAGAAACCTTGTCATCAAATCTGTTATTAAGAGTTATTTCATAAATAGCTTCTGGTTTTATATCAAAAAACATGAGGTTTATTATTCCATTATCCGCACAAATGAAATAATGGCCATCGATTTTGGTAATAATATTCTTCCTCGATTTATGATGAAAGCTGTCCACTGAAATGATGTGGATACTTCCTTCCGGGAAAAATTTATAGGCGTTTCTTACAATGTAAGCTGTCTGTAAAAGATTGTAAGCCGTTATGTTATGTGTGATATCAATCACTTTTACATCCTCGCTCCAGCTGAGTATTTTTCCCTTGATACTTGCAACCCGATGGTCTACAAGTCCGTAATCTGAAGTAAGCGTAATGACTGACATTTGATAAGATTTGTTGCAAATTTAATATAATTCAATTTTTAAAGGCGCATAAGATGTCAAATCTATTCATATATTTGTTAGACTAACCACTAATATTATTTATGTTCGAAATCAATTATGAACTACAAGATATCAACACCAAAACCTTTTATGGTGTTCAGAATCAAAATTTCAATCTTATAAAATCCAGTTTTCCAACACTTAAAATCACAGGTCGTGATAATTTTATCTTTGCAATGGGAAACAGAGAAACTCTGGATGTTTTGAAGCAAAAACTCGATGATATTTCTGCTTACATTACCAAGCACAATTCTATAGAAATCAAACAATTGGAATCTCTTTTGAAATTAAAGGACGATTCTGAAAAACAATTGGTTTTTGATCAGGATATTATCGTAAAAGGCGTTAATGGAAAAGCCATCAAAGCGAAGACTACCAATCTGAAAAAATTGGTAAAAGCATCTGAGAAAAAAGATATGGTTTTCGCAATTGGTCCTGCCGGAACCGGAAAAACCTATACAAGTGTTGCTTTGGCTGTAAAAGCATTGCGAGATAAAGAAGTTAAAAGAATTATTCTTACAAGACCTGCCGTAGAAGCTGGCGAAAGTCTTGGTTTCCTGCCTGGTGACCTAAAAGAAAAATTAGACCCGTATATGCAGCCACTGTACGATGCGCTTCGTGATATGATTCCGCACGAGAAACTGGAAGGTTTTATGGAGAAAAGAATCATAGAAGTAGCACCTTTGGCTTTTATGAGAGGTAGAACTCTGGATGAGGCTTTTGTGATTTTGGATGAAGCTCAGAATACCACGCATTCTCAAATGAAAATGTTCTTAACCAGAATGGGAATGAATGCCAAATTCATTATCACAGGTGATCCAAGCCAAATTGATTTACCAAAAAATCAGCAGTCCGGACTTAAAGAATCTATGACTATTTTAAAAGATGTAGAAGAGATTGGTTTCGTGCATCTTACAGAGGAGGATGTGGTAAGGCATCCTGTTGTGAAGAAGATTATTATGGCTTATAATAATGTAGAAAGAAAATAAAAATTGATTTTTGGTATAAAACTTGGTCATAGTTCCTTGAAAATTAAATTTTTAAAACTATGAAAAAGTTATTTTTAGCTGCGGCGATTGCTGTATTTGGTTTATCGCAAGCTCAAGAAGGATTTAAATTAGGTGCTCACATTGGAGCTCCAACTACAGGTAACTCTGATTTTACTTTAGGTTTAGATGCGGCATACAGATGGAACATTACAAAAGGTTTTGATCTAGGTGTTGCGACAGGATATTCACACTACATCGCTAAAAGTTATAAATATGGTGGTGGAACTTACAAGGGTGATGATTTCGGGTTTATTCCGGTAGCAGTTACAGGTAAGTATTCATTTTCTGGTGCACCAATCGCGGTAGGATTGGATCTTGGTTATGCAATTTCAACCGCAGATAATGTAAATGGCGGTTTATATGCGGTACCAAAGTTTATGTATAATTTACCAGTTGGAGAATTGTATGTTGGTTATCAAAGTGTTTCAAGTAAATATGACAGAGGGTACTATGACAATCGTCCGATCGCAGGAAAAGAAACTGTTGGTGCAGTTGTAGTAGGATTTAATTTTAATCTGAAATAAGAATTTCAAAAAATACATTTAAAAACTTCAGTCTTTTAGGCTGGAGTTTTTTATTTGTTTAAATCTTAAAAAAGTGCTGAATTACATTAATTGTAGATTTTTTAAATTTTATTTTGAAGTTTGGAAAAAAATATTAATTTAGCAATGTTTTAAGTTAAATTAACAATTAATAACATTTTTAAAATTACAACTATGAAAAAATTAATTTTTACAGCCGCAATTGCAATCTTTGGATTGTCCAATGCGCAAACTTTTGGTTTGAAAGCGGGAGCGAATGTTTCAAGTATTTCCAACTTTGATGAAACAAAAGCGAAGTTTGGCTTTTATGCGGGTGCATTTGTGAATATTCCATTAGCAGAAACTTTTGCTCTACAACCTGAAGTACTTTATAATTCTAAAGGAGTAAAAGCAGATGGGTCAGGAGATGGTAAAATTAATTTGGATTATATCTCAGTGCCAGTTATGTTTCAATACAAAGCAACACCTCAATTTTATTTAGAAGCAGGTCCAGAATTTAGTTTTTTGGCTAGTGCAAAAGTTAAAGCAAGTGGAGAATCTGCAGATTTCAAAGATTTTGTAAATGGCTTTGATGTAGGAATTGGTTTAGGAGCTGGATATGATTTTACATCTAATTTTGGCGCTAATATTAGATATGTTGCTGGTGTTAGCGATATTGCAAAAGAAAATGAAGGCGACGCTGCTAGAAACGGAGTTTTCCAATTTGGTTTAACTTACAAGTTTGGAAAATAATTTTATTTAGGATAAATAATTCAAACCACTCAAATCTGAGTGGTTTTTTTATGGAATTTTTATAACCGCAGATTTTTAGAGGTCATCAAAAAAACGTAATTTCGCAAGAAAGCAAATCCAATATAATGAGCAAATCAATAGAAGAGCTGAAAAGCCTTTCAACGCAGATCAGAAGAGATATTCTGAGAATGGTTCACGCTGTAAACAGTGGTCACCCGGGAGGATCTCTTGGTTGTACAGAATATTTTGTAGCACTTTACGGCGAAGTTATGAACTACAAATTACCTTTTACTATGGAAGGTAAGAACGAAGATTTATTTTTCCTTTCAAACGGACATATTTCTCCGGTGTTTTATAGCACACTGGCGAGATTTGGTTTTTTTCCGGTTGCAGAATTGGCAACGTTTAGAAAATTAAACTCAAGATTGCAAGGTCACCCAACGACACACGAAGGGTTACCGGGAATCAGAGTGGCTTCAGGTTCGTTAGGTCAAGGTTTGTCAGTTGCTTTAGGTGCTGCTCAAGGTAAAAAATTAGACGGAGATAATTCTTTGGTTTACACACTTCACGGTGATGGTGAGTTGCAGGAAGGTCAAAACTGGGAAGCATTGATGTATGCATCTGCAAAAAAAGTAGATAACATCATCGCAACTATAGATTATAACGGAAGACAGATTGATGGAGATACAGATGATGTATTGTCTTTGGGAGATTTGAGAGGAAAATTAGAAGCTTTCGGATGGTTGGTTCTTGAAGAGAAAAACGGAAACGATCTGGAAGCAGTTATCGGAATCTTAAACAGAGCAAAAGCAGAAACCGGAAACGGAAAACCTGTTGCGATTCTTCTTCATACAGAGATGGGAAGTGGAGTAGATTTTATGGTGGGAAGTCACGCTTGGCACGGAAAAGCGCCTAATGATGAGCAGTTGGCAACAGCTTTCAAACAACTATATTTAGAAGCACCAGCAGATTATTAATTATCAATGATAAATTATAATGGTGAATGATTCTTTTTCACGTAAAGTAAAATATACTAAAAATCATTTATCAACTATTATTTATCAACTATTATTTATCAATTATAATATTCATCCATCAATTATAATAAAATGAAATATACATATACAGAAAAAAAAGATACACGTTCCGGTTTTGGAGCAGGATTGGCAGAGTTAGCTGATACTAATCCAAATGTTGTAGCACTTTGCGCAGATTTGATTGGTTCGCTTAAAATGGAGAAGTTCATAGAAAAAGCACCGGAAAGATTTTTCCAGACAGGTATTGCTGAGGCTAATATGATGGGCTTGGCTGCCGGTCTTACAATCAACGGGAAAATTCCTTTTGCCGGGACTTTCGCCAACTTTGCAACTTCTCGAGTTTACGACCAGATTCGTCAGTCGATTGCTTATTCTAACAAGAATGTAAAAATTGCAGCTTCTCACGCTGGAGTTACTTTGGGTGAAGATGGCGCAACACATCAGGTTTTGGAAGACATCGGGATGATGAAAATGTTACCGGGAATGACGGTAATCAATCCTTGCGATTATAACCAGACAAAAGCGGCAACTTTGGCTGCTGCTGCACACGAAGGTCCTGTTTATTTGAGATTCGGACGTCCTGTAGTGCCTGTTTTCATTCCTGAAGATATGCCTTTCGAGATTGGAAAAGGAATTCTTTTACAGGAAGGAACAGATGTAACAATTGTTGCAACCGGACATTTGGTTTGGGAATCGTTGTTGGCAGCGGACGAGTTGGAGAAACAAGGCATCTCTTGTGAGATCATCAATATCCATACGATCAAACCTTTGGACGAAGAAATTATCCTGAAATCTGTAGAAAAAACAGGAAAATTAGTTTCAGCTGAAGAGCACAATTTTCTTGGCGGATTGGGCGAATCTATCGCCGGAGTTTTGGCAAGAAGAAGACCAACGCCTCAAGAATTTGTAGCTGTACACGATACTTTTGGGGAATCCGGAACACCTGCAGAATTGATGAAAAAATATCAAATCGATGCAGAAGCTGTTGTAAAGGCGGTGAAAAGAATCATTGAGAGAACAAAATAATTTTCACTATATATAAATAAAAAATCCACCATTTTGGTGGATTTTTTATTTAACCTAATATCATATTCTAGATTTTACGCGGCTTAGTGTTTCTTGTGAAATATTGAGATAAGAAGCGACCATTTTATTGGACAGGCGCTTCACTATCAATGGACTTTCCGATAGGAGCTCGCGGTATTTTTCTGCAGCGTCCTTTGTTAGGAATGACATCAGTCGTTTAGTATTGTTCACATAGGCGTTTTCCAAGTAATGGCGATAAAATTTTTCCCATTGTGGGACTTTTTCCAAAAGAAGATAAAAATCATCGTGAGTGATGTACAGAATCTCAGAAGCTTCAACTGCTTGGATGAATTCGTCTGATGTTTCGCCGGTGATGAAACTCACTAATGCTGTTGCAAATAGATTTTCAAATGCAAAATAACGTGTGGCTTCCTGTCCTTCCTCATTGATAAAGAATATTCTCAAACAACCTTTGCCAACGAAAAATGTCCGTTGGCTGGTTTGTCCCTGAGATACTAAAAATTCATTTTTCTTCAGTTTCAATGGCTTGAAAAAAGAAAGAATTATCTTTAATTCGTTTTCACTGACTTTAATTTTGTTATTAATGTAACCTGTAAGTTGTTCGTACATTCAGAGTTTTTAAGAGTAAATTTACTATTTTGTAGTGATTTTCTCTGCTAATTTCCGAGCATTTGGAATGATGATAAATGCCGCAAAATATGCAACCGGTAACATAATGCTCCACGCTTTTAGAAATTTTAAAAACCAATCTTGCCCAAACCCATAATTACGCATCAGCCCTACAAAAGCCATAATCAAAGTCATTGGAATCACCACAAATAATGTGTTGATATACTTAAAGTGTTTTTTCTTCATTGTTTTAAAGTTTAAATTAATAGTGCAAAACTGCGATGATTTTTATTACAAAAGTTTGACTTAAGTCAAAAAATGACAGTCAGCATTATAAAAAAATTATAAAATAAGTTTTGTCATAGAGGCTTTCATTAGAAATTTATATTTTTGACAATGCTTCAAATTCCGGAACATAAAATCCCCATTATCGAAATCAAAACTGATTTTGATGTGAGGATTTTCATCAAAAGAGAAGACCTTATCCATCTCAAAATTTCCGGAAACAAATTCTGGAAACTCCTTTTCAATGTCAATCAATATCTGGAATCAAAACCTAAGAACCCTTTACTTATTACTTTTGGCGGTGCTTTTTCCAATCATATTGCATCAGTTTCTGCATTTGGAAAACAATTTGATATTCCCACAATTGGAATCATTAGAGGAAATGAATTAGAAAATAATTGGCAGGACAATCCAACACTTTCCGAAGCTTCCAAAAATGCAATGAAATTCTTCTTTGTATCAAGAGAAGATTATCAAAACAAAGAAAAACTAACTCAAAAATTTTCAGAGAAATATCCTAATTCATTAATTATTCCGGAAGGTGGAAGTAATAAAATCGCTGTTGAAGGTGTCCAATATATGTTGGGAAATGACACCAAAGATTTTGATTATCTTTGCACGGCAGTTGGAACTGGAGGAACAATTGCTGGGATTTCGAAGTTTGCAGATGAGAATCAGAAAGTGGTTGGAATCAAAGTTGTAAAGGATGATTCGCTGGAAAACTTAGTGAAGCAATGGAGTGGTAGAGACAATTTTGAATTGATTGATGCGGATGAAAACCGTTACGGAAAAATAACTGATGAGAATATTCGTTTTATAAATTGGTTTTATAACGAATACCAGATTCCGCTTGACCCAATCTATACAGGAAAGATGATGCAGAAGATTTTTGATTTGGCAGAGAAAAGTTTCTTTCCGAAAGGTTCAAAGATTCTGGCGTTTCATACTGGTGGATTACAGGGAATCAAAGGAGCAAATCAGTTTTTGAAAAGTAAAGGAAGGGAACTGATTGCGGAGTAAAACCCCTTTAGAGTTTGCAACTTTGAAAGGGTTGATTAAGTTTTCAAATTTTGTTTTGATGACAAAAGTTGAAAAGAATTAGAGACCCATAGCCCCGATAGTAGCGGCATCCTTTTTTGTCATTGCGGTGAAAAATTCTAAGGATTGCTTCACTTCGTTCGCAATGACAAAAAAGATATAGCGGATAGCGGGATTAGCTCCTGAAAAATAAAAAATAAATATTTTAAAATATTGAAAATGAAAAAGTTATTGGCGATTGGTTTTGTTTGTGTTTTAGGATTTGTAAAAGCACAAACCTGGAAAACGGAAGACCAATATATCCAGAAATTCGCACCATACGCGGTTGAAGAAATGGAAAAATATAAAATCCCTGCGAGCATCACACTGGCTCAGGGACTTTTGGAAACGGGTGGCGGACAAAGCCGACTGGCGCTGGAAGGGAAGAACCATTTCGGGATCAAGTGTAAAGAAGAATGGACGGGAAAAACAATGAAACATACAGACGATGCTCCAAATGAGTGTTTCCGTGTTTATGAAGACCCGAAACAGTCTTATGAAGATCATTCGATTTTTCTGGCGACGAGAAAATATTACACTAAATTGTTTGACCTTAATCCAAAAGATTACAAAGCTTGGGCTCACGGTCTTAAAAAAGCAGGCTATGCGACCAATCCGAGATATGCATACATCCTGATTGATAAAATCGAGCGATACAAATTGTATGAATTTGATAATACTTCTAAAGACGAAGTTTATTATGCAATTCTGAAATTGTATCCAAGTTTGAATAGTGATGCGGTTTTTATGGCGCAACTAAGTCAAGAAAAGCAAAATGATAAAGTTGCTCCACCAACCATAAAAGTAGATTACACACAAGGTTCTTATGCTAAAAAGCAAGCGGAAGTTTCGGATATCGTAGATGCAAAAACAAGAGCCAGTCTTCTCAAGAATATCTTGGTGAAAAATCATCCTAATGGCGATTTGAAATTCTTTGTAATGCCAGTGGATGCAAATATATCTGATATTGCCAAGAAATTCGGCATCAGTGAAAAACGTCTGATGAAATACAATGAACTGGAAGACTCCAGACTGGCAAAGAATGATATCATTTTCTTAGAAGGTAAAAATTCATCAGGAAACAAAGAAACTTACAAAGCTGGAATTGGCGAAACAATGCACGATATTTCTCAGAAATTCGGAATCAAATTGAAGAAATTGTATTCTAAAAACAGAATGGAAGCAGGCGAAGAACCGAGGGCAGGACAAACGATTTATCTGCAAAGTAAGAAGCCGAGAGCTTAGTCAGAAGACAGAAGTCTGAGGTCCGAAGACAAAAAACATAATATTTAAAAACATCCGGCTTCCGTCATCGGACTTCGGACAAAATAAACAACAATAATGTTATACCAAAGAAGTTCAGCGCTTTTTGAAGAAGCGTACAAATATATTCCGGGCGGTGTTAATTCGCCGGTTCGTGCCTTCAAATCAGTGGGCGGTGTTCCTATTTTTATGAAATCTGCAAAAGGCGCTTACCTTACAGATGAAGATGACAGAACTTACATCGATTATATCAATTCTTGGGGACCGGCAATTCTTGGTCACACACATCCTGAAGTTTTGGAAGCTCTGAAACTACAGGCTGAAAAAGGATTTTCTTTTGGTGCACCGACGGAATTGGAAACTGAGATTGCAAAATTCATTGTAGAAAATGTTCCCAATGTTGACCAAATCAGAATGGTTTCTTCCGGAACAGAAGCTTGTATGAGTGCCATTCGTTTGGCAAGAGGTTATACTGAAAGAGAAAAAATCATCAAGTTTGAAGGTTGTTATCACGGGCATTCGGATTCATTTCTGATTCAGGCGGGAAGTGGAATGGCGACTTTTGGAAGTCCGAATTCTCCGGGAGTTACTCAAGGCACAGCAAAAGATACATTACTTGCCGAATACAATAATATCGAACAGGTTGAAGACCTTTTCAGAAATAATCCTGAACAGATTGCGGCGATTATCGTAGAACCGATTGCCGGAAATATGGGTTGTATTTTGCCGGAAAATCAGTTCCTTCAAAATCTTAGAAGAATCTGTGATGAGAATGGTGCATTATTGATTTTTGATGAGGTAATGACGGGATTCCGATTGGCTTTTGGCGGTGCGCAGGAAGCTTTGGGCGTGAAAGCAGATTTGGTAACTTACGGAAAAGTGATTGGTGGCGGTTTGCCGGTTGGAGCTTTTGCGGGACCAAACGAAATTATGAACTGGCTTTCTCCAAGAGGGCGCGTTTACCAGGCCGGAACTTTGAGTGGAAATCCTCTCGCAATGAGAGCTGGGCTTAAAACTTTACAATTGATAAAGCAGGATGCTGATTTCTATAAAAAACTTGATAAAACAACCGAAACTTTAGACTTCGAAATTGGAAAAATATTGAATGAAAAAGGAATCCGACACCGTATCAACCGAAAGGGAAGTATGATGTCTATTTTCTTTGATGTGACATCTGCAAGTAACTTCAATGAGGTGAATAATTCCAACATCGGATTGTTCAATAATCTGTTTCATCAGGTTTTGGAACAAGGGATTTATCTTCCGCCAAGTGGTTATGAGACTTGGTTTATTTCGTCAGCAATTGGCAATACAGAGATTGATAAAACGCTGGAAGCCTTCAGGAAGTTTCAGTATTAGATAAATGAAAACCTTTCCGATTTGGAGAGGTTTTTTGTTTTGTATTTAATCACATTGACAGAATTCGTAAAATTGGAATTAATGATATTGATTTCTATTTTTCACGATATTTTCATTTTCATATTCTACAAGATTATAAAAAGCTTTAAAATGTATACCATAAATCGAATCACCGGGCAAGTTTTTTATTAAATTATATTTAGTTATTAAATCAAAATCGAATTTAGAATAGCTTGTTAATTTATTATTTATTTCTGGGCTAATTTCCCAAGCTTTTCCTAATTCGGATAATGAATTTATGAATAATACGGCTTGCTCATAAGTTGATAATTGTGCACGTAAAGTTTTTATATACTCATATTTTGTAAAATAATCTAAGCTTTCTTGTGCATTAATGAATTTAACTGTTTGATAAAGATGTCTAAAATAATGTCCAAGACGAAACTGATGTCCTTCATAATATTTTAAAAATTTGTTGTGATAGTTTTCAGGAATCTCCCAAAATTCAGAAAAATCTGTTGTTTTTTTTGTTCTACGCCAATCGTAGATTCTTTTTACCAATTCATTGCGTTTTCCTTTTGTATTTCTTTTTTTTAAGACACACCATTTTAAAAAAATATCCTCATCATATGCAGGTTTGAGGGTTATGAATCTAAGGATGTCATCTATAAATTTTTCTTTATATTTCTTCTTAAATAATTCATTTAATATTAATAATCCTTCCGAATTCAATCCATAAAAAATGATTGAATAGCATATGTCAATTTGTGCTAACTGATAAATTGGTATCGAGTTTTTAACAACGAAATCATATTTTTTTAATTCTTCTTCGTAATCTTGAATGTATATTTTATCTGTATCTCTAAAAAAAGGCATCAATTCATTTCTACAAATTATGAATTGTTTGAAAATTACCGTAAAAACATCACTATTTTCGTATAGTCTATTTTCGATAAACAATGAATCTTGGTCTTCAACCAAATTTTCGGCATTAAACTTTAGTGAGGCAACATTGTCTCTATGAAGATTAATCATATTGAAAAACTTACTTTCAAGTCTTTCTCTCTCAAATGATTTTGTCTGATTATTAAAAGTAATATATAAAAAATAAAAACCAGCAATAGAAATAATTGTTCCAACAATTCCGCCAATAAAATCACCAATTTGCCCTGTAATTGCATAATCAATGTTCTGAGAATCATTCCAAAAATTATATCCACTATTATATATTCTAATTAAACTTATTATTAATATTATTAAGATGGAATATCCAAATAATTTTGTAATTGTTTTATTTGTCATTTAATGAGTGTATTAGTTTAGAATTGCATAACATATTTACGTCAATTAAAATATTATTTCCTTAAAAATAATCAAATAAAAACTAACAACCAATTTAAACCGCTCATTTCGCAACATTCAACAAATCTCTTCAAAGGTCATTAATATCTCCTATGTCGTCGAGTAAATATCCTTCACGGAAAGAAAATCAAGGTTGATAAAACTCAGAAAGCTTTCAGAAAATTTTAATATTAGATATAATAAAACCTTTCCAGAATCGAAAAGGTTTTCGTTTTTATTGATTTGAATTACTGATTCTCCCTATTCATATCCTTAACCAATCCAACAGCAAAATAACCAATAATCGCAACAGCTAAAACAATGCAAATCCACATAAACAAAGGCGTTTGCCAAAAGGTTTTTTCTGCTTCCTTAGATTTTGATTGTTCAACTTTTTCTAAATTCGAAATGGTTGCGATAGGATAATCTTGATTAACATCAATTCCGGAGTTGATTAAATCGTATTGTGGCGCAGACCAAGTGAAATCAATTTTCAACGTGTAATCTTCATTAGATTTCAAATCGGTTAGAATGCTGACAGGCGATTGGAAAAGATTGATTTTTTTAATTTCCAAAGCTGGATTATCCTGATTGTCAATTTCAATGATGAATTCCTTCGCAAAAAAACTTTGAACGTCAAATCTGTTTTTACTTTTTGAATTGAGCTGAAAAGTCGAAATCATTTCGGTGTAGTTCTCAGTTGTTTTTTTATAAACCCGTGTTTTATTTAATAAAATCCTAGCATCACGCAGAAAATAGGTTGGCAACAAAATATCGAAACCAATGCCGTCAATGACTTGTGGATTTGGAAACGTAATCGTGATTTTGGTTTGTTTTAATTTCTTATCTGTTTCAATTTTTTGAGTGAAATTTTGTAATTCAATTTTCGATTGATTGACAGATTGATTTTCTTCCAAACTCGCTCCAAGAATATTAATTGGCAAAGAGTTTTTATCAATGAAATCAATTTTCAGAAACTTATAATTGTTCAAAGGAAAAGTAAAATCACGTTCCACAAAGTTTTCCCCGGCGTCATTCAGTCCGATTACTTTTTGATTAATGACCAATCCAAACCATTCTTTTTGGTCGTTGCTGCCGCTGATATTGTACTTTTTTTCGACATCCGTATTGGCGATTTTCAAGGTCAGATGATCGATATTCAAAGCATTTTCGTTGGAGATAATGATGGAAGTCGCTACATTCGGAATAGCAGTTTTTGAAATGATGGTGAAATTCTTTGAACTGGAATTGCTGGATTTCCCTTCATAAAAAACATAAGGAACTTCATTATTTTTAGCATCGAAAATTCTTAGAAAATCAATATTATTCTGTGATGCAGATCGAACTTCCGGAGTTAGCAAAATTTGATATAATCCGTTTTCCGAAACTTTATTGATTTTTCCCTGATAGCTTTGAGCTAAGGAAAAACTCGCTATCAGAATTGGTATGAGACTAATTAATTTCTTCATCGGTTGGGTTTTTAGTTTCTGTTTGGTCTTCCAAGTTTTCAATTTTATCCGAAGGGATTTTGGTTTCATCTACGACCAGTCTTTTAATCTTTTGATAAACGAATGAAATAATCAAAATCAATACACCTAACAAAATAAATGCGATGATTTTTCCTGTTTCCGAAACGTTTTTGATATCGTAAACAAATAATTTGATAATCGTGATTCCGAGCAAAGCTAACGCAATAATACGCAATGGCTGATTTTGCTTTTTGATACCGATAATCAAAAAAACAAAAGATAAAACGCCCCAAAGAATCGGATAACCGATTTTGATGATTTGAAGTTTTATCGCTTCGAATTTGTCATCGATGAACATTTCTTTTTCATAGCTGTAGCCCGTTTTATTGAACGGATATTTAACTAATTCTGTAGGTGAAATAATGTCTTTGGTAAACATCAATCCGTGAATCATCACTTCATTACTCAACACATAGACGATGCAAAATGCGAAAATCCATAATGCCGATTTATGATTCAAAAGTTTGGAGAAAAAACTTTCATTTCTGAATTTAATCAAAACAAATCCGAAATAAGCCAGACAAATCAATAAAATATAATGAATGAAATAGGCTGTTTTGGAAGATAGATTGAGAACAAAATTTTCCGTCATTTCATTGTAAGTCAACTTGTAGAAATAGGCAATGTAAATGATGATGTTAACGGAAGCCAAAACAATCGTGAAACTGTTCCAGCCTTTGTCTTTTAGCTTCAAAACAAAATAACTCAATCCAACGCTGAACAGAAAATGATACAAAACCGAATACGAAAAGGCCGAATAATAATTGCTGATGTATTCGTTAGCTTGATAACTGATTTCCAGCATTCCGGTAAAATAGCCGACCAAAATACCGACGCCTAAAATGATATTTCTGTAATAAGAAGGATGGAATTCAAAACCGAAAATATCAGTTTTTTCTTTCTCTTTCCTCAATAAAATATAAGTGAAAATCAATGAAGCGAGTGATACAATTCCTGTGATGAACATTCGGTTGAGGAAAGGTTTCAGTTCCATCAAATTACCGGAATAATATTTTTCCCAATCCATAATCAGACTTCCGAACATCAAAATCTGAACGATGATTGCGCCTAATTTGAAGGTTGCAATTTTCGATTTTTGAGAAAGCCAGAACAATAAAACGGCTTCTCCAGCCCAGAATAAAGTGATGTAATTGCCTTGAAACTGAATCGGAATTGCCAACGTAACAAAGGTTAAAGTCAGTCCTAATAAAAGATAAATCGCATTTTTGTCCAACCCGAACTTTCTATATAAGAATATCGCATAAACCAAATTGTACAAAGCCAAAACAACGGTAAATAAACCTTTGAATTCCGGTTTCCAGTTTTCGATAATACTGATTCCCATCCCGAAATAGAAGAACGTATTAGCGACCATTATGAAATATTCCAGCTTCGTGAAAGTTCCCTTGTTTCTAAGGTTATGAATAACAGTAGCAATACTGAAAATAAGGTAAAATATAGTAACAAAAAACAAAGCGCCACGATATGGTAATTTGTCGTCGTAAAAGCCTTTTCCAAACCAAGCAGAATAAAGCAGGCAACTGAAAATGAAAGCCAACAAAGTGACCAGATTCCATTTTTTGAAGTAAGCAATCATCAACATTCCGATGTTAAGAATCGCAATATAAGTGAACAAAACTTTGTAATTTCCTTCGCCTGTACTTACCATAAAAGGAACGGCAAAACCGCCAATCAATGATAAAACAGCCAGTTCTTTCCGGTTGTAAGAAACAGACACAAACACACTGAAAATGGTAATGACAACCATTATAACGAACGCCACAGTCTGACTGAACAGATGATAATCGTGGAAAGCAATTCCAATTGTGAGATAAAAAATACTAATTGCTCCGGCTACAAAAACAGAACTGAAAGCCGCATAATTTTTCCTCAGTCGATGAGCTACGCCCATCACAAGCGCGCCAGCCAAAACGCCAATTCCCACACGTGCTGGTTCATTAATCCAATCTTTATCTATCGCATATTTCACAAAGAAACTGATTCCTAAAACCAAAATCAGAATCCCGATTTTATTAATCAGATTCTCTCCAATGAATTTCTCGATGTCAGGATTATTTTCCCTGAAGTTTTCCAGCCACGATTTTTTAGGCGGTACAACTTCTCTTATCGTATTTTCTGCTGAGAAAGCCACTTTTTGTTCCGCTCTCGGAAGTTCATCTTCAACTGGAGGAATTGTATTTTCAATACTTTCCGGCTGTTTTTCTTCGATGATTTCTTCTTCGAATAACGGAGGAACTTCAACAGGAGTTAGTGTTATTTCTTCCGGTTTGATTTCTTCTTTGATAATTGGAATCTCTGGTTCTTCATGTTTTACAGGTGGAATTTGGATTCCTGATTTTAAAGAATCGATTTTCTCCTGCAGTTTTCTGATTGAATCCTGAGTGGCTTGATGGTTAGAGTTGACTTTGTTGTGAATAATGATCACAAAAAGTATAACGACCAGTAATAAAAATATCTCCATAAATGTGCTTCTGTTAACAAATATAAAAAAATACGCGTGATTTTGGATTAATAAGGAAATATGAGACCAATCTTTAATTAAATCAAAAGAGACTTAACAAATTTTTGCTAAGTCTCTTTTTTTTGATATGAAGAAATTTTTACTTCTTGATGATTTTTTTCGAAATAGATTTTCCGTTTTCCAATGTTCCATTCAGAATGTAAACACCTTTCGGAAGATTGGATAAATCGATTGTTTTCGACGTTGATTTCAGCAAAGTTTTTCCAGTAAAATCTATAATCGATGATTCTTTCACTTTGTCATTAGAAATCGTAATGTAATCAGATGTTGGATTCGGATAGATGATCAGTTCGGCTTTTGATAGGGAATTATTGCCAGTTCCCAAAGTTTCCAGACTGATTTGATATTTTACCAATCCCAAATCTGACGTACTGAAATAGATGTCCGCTTTTTCATCTTCCAGAAAATTAATGGCTGAAGATTCTGAGAAAAGATGACCCAAACTTTCAGGAGAAACTTCGTTCCAGGTTTGTCCAAAATCTTTAGAATAGACAATTCTTACCTGCGAAGGTGGATAAGCATAACCGTCGCCGCTTCCGTTCATAAAATTGGAGGTTGCTACAATAACACCATTTTTGTACGGCGAAAATTCAGCTTTATTGATGACATTACCACTATAGATTTGATTCCATTTTACGCCGGCATCATTGGAGATGAAAATCCCCTGAGTTGTGGACAAAAGCAATTGATCTTTGTCAAAAGGATTTTTTTTGATGTCGTAAATATAATCTACATCTTTTTCCAAAACTTCCAATCCGCTTTCCGACGGTGTCCAGTTTTGTCCGCCATCTGTTGTTCTGTAAACTTGATTGTTCTGGGAAAGAAGAACGTTATTCTCATTGTTTTCATCGATGCTGATTCCGAACACAGTACCGAATGATGGCAGTATCACTTCCTCACTTGTAATTCCACTCATATTAGTAAAATCAAATTTTCTCACCATCTCGCTGAAAGCTACCCAGGAATGATTGGTATTTGATTTGGATGTCGCGACTTTAATAATATTCAGTCCATAATCAGTATATCCGGTGGAATAATCTGCGCCGTGATTTGCACTGACCGCAAAGGTAGAACCCATAAAACTGCTTGTACTGATATAAACTCTTCCAGAAACTAATGGATCAGCAAAAAGTCCGTTATTAGTAAAATTCGGGAAGAAGTTGATTGCCTGAAGATTAATTGGTGTTTCTTCTCCGGTTTGTAAGTTCTGATGAATAAAGCCTCTTCTCAATCCATAATACAAATGTTTTTCTGTGCTGTTGTGAAAGCTTACCTTATCGGTATTGTTCGCAAACGGATTTTTGAATCTCGACAACGTGATTCCGCCATCCAAAGAATGAAAAGGATAGTAATTGGAACTGATGATCAGTTCATTACTGTTCAATGGATTATAAGTTGCGTTCAGTCCATAATAATATTTATTTTCCAAATCATTGGCAGGATAAACATAGTTTGTCCAAGTGTTTCCGCCGTCTTTTGAAATCACGATTTCATTTTCTTCCAGAACCATTATATCATTTGTGTTTTTTGGATTGATGACAATTTTTTGAATGCTGTTGCTGGAAAGTGTTGTCCAAGTAATTGGAACAATTGTCCAGTTATCGCCACCATCTGTGGATTGATAGAGATTTTCCGTTTGAGTTTCTGTGAGATAAAACGTTCCTAAAAACATTTTTTGAGGATTAATCGGGTCAAAAGTTATGGCAGAATAATTCTGTCCGGCAATTTTTTCTGTCCAACTATTTCCGGCATTTTCAGACACAAATAATCCACCGTTTTTTTCTGCCGGAGAAAAACCTCTTGCTAAAAATAATTTGTCGGGATTTCTTGGATGGATTGCGACATTATTCACGTGAACGCCATCGTTGTTGGAACTTGTGTAAACTTTTTGCCAGTCGTCTCCGCCATTTTTGCTGTAGAAAACATCTGTCACAAGACCAAAATTGTACATATAAGTCGTGTGCAAAAGAATATTCTCATAGTTACTTCCTGTGATAGAGTAGGACATTATCAAATTTCCTGATTGATTTCCATTTGGAGAATCGACTTTTTTAATGACGTTGCCATTCTCTGGGTCGATGATAATTACCTGATTGTAAGCTGTCCCTTCCGAAGTTAAAATAAAGCTCAGGTATTTCTGGTCAGGAGTCCATTTTAATTCTTTTATCGTTCCAAAACTCAGATTAATTGGAAAAGAGTAAAGCACTTCCCAATTTTTTCCATTATCAGAACTTTTCACAATGTGATTGGTTACCGTATTGGCATACAAAACATCAGGCTTTATTGGGTCATAAGTCACATCAAAGACCTGCCCATAATTTGGCGAAGTTAAAAATGACAATTGAGCCGTCAACATTGTAGAAAGACCGGAGCAAATTGCCAATAAAAATAAAGTCAATATTTTCTTCATATTTCAAAAATTTATTGATGTAAAATTGATGATAAATAAAAAAAATTATATCAATAATGGCGTGACATTGCGTGACATCAATCCAATTTCTGCGTGACGTAGATTTGTCTATATCGCTGAAATGTAGTCGTATAAGTTTATTTTGTCAGGAAGATTGATTTTTTTACTGATTCTTTCCTTTCTTTTTCTGCAGGATTCCGGACTGATGTTGAGAATGGATGCAATTTCTTTATGACTGAGATTCATATAAACATAACAGATGAATCTGATTTCCGAGGAGCTCAAATCCGGATGTCTTTCTTTGAGCGTGGTGATAAAATTCTGATTAACGCCTTCAAAATGTTTGAAAAAACTATCCCATTGATTATTAGTCTTAAGCTGAATTTTCAAATCCTTGATAGAATTGACCAGTTTCGTATTATTAGAAATCTCAGGTTGATTGACAATCGCTTCAATAATTTCTTCCACCACGTCATTTCTGCTGGAGATGGTTAGAGCTTGTGAAGTCAGTTGTCGGTTTTGTTGTTCTATTTCGTTTTTAAGACGTTCTTTTTCAAGCAAAGACAAAGTTTCCTGTTCTTTTAATTGTTGCGTCAAAATCAGATTATCACTCTGTTTTTTCTCAAATTCCAATTGCGTGATTTTTTTCTGCTGTCTGTATTTTATCGAGTTATTATATAGGAAAAGCAGAACCAACAAAATAATGATAACGGCAGAAGCGATGATGATGTAGAAGATTTTTCTTTCATCTTTCAAACGTTGATGGCTTTCTTTGAGTTCGAACTGGTAATTTTGCATTTCGAACTTGATTTTTCCATTATTGAACAGTGCCGAATTATTAATTCTTGAAATCGAATCATTCGCAATAATTACTGAATCTTTGTATTTCAGAGACTCATCATAATTTTTACTTTCTGCATTGATTTTTGAAAGATAATTGTAAACTTCCTCTCTGTTATTGATGTTTGGAGAAAGTTTTCTTGCCTGTAAAGCCAAAGATTTTGCCTGAGTAAAGTCTCCTTTTTTCTCATTGATTTGCGCTTTTATCAGCAGAATGAAAACCAGATTTTCGGTTTGGTTATCAGCTTCCAGTTTAGGAATCAGATTATCGATGATAGCTTCAGATTCTTCAAATTTTTTCTTGAGATAAAGATTTTCTGCCAAAGCCATTTTGTTCATTATATTAACTTTTGGGTCATCTTTTGTCAGGATTTCCGCTTCCTGAATGTACTTATAGGCTTCATTGATTTTATTCAATTTATTCAGAACCAAACCAAGATTCACTGCATAAGCGCCGGCTTTTTCATTTCGATTATTTTCTTTGGCAGTCTGGTAGGCTTTGAGGAAATATTCGTAGGCTTTTTTGTTATTTTTTTCCTGAAAATAAAGAATTGCAATGTTGTTCACAACCGTCATCACGTGTTTCTTGTCCGGCATATTGGTTGCGATATCATAAGCTTCGAGATAATACTTCAAAGCTTCGCCAAAGTCGGTCATCAGATAATAATTGAGACCAATGTTATTGGTTGCGCGAAAATTGGATTTATCCCATTTCTTTTGTTCTGAGACAGATTTTACACGAATCAACATTTCCAGCGATTTCGTGTGTTCTTTTCGGAACATCTTCTGAATGGCAGAATCAATAATCACTTCACATTCTTTCTCCGACTGCCCAAACATTGATGAAGGCAGAATAAAAAGTATAATTATTGGGATTATTTTCAGAAATAGTTTCATCTTCTCGTCAAATCGATAACGAAATATAGATATAATTAATCGTAAAAGCAAAAAGATGAGATTGTGAGAATTGATTTATTCGATAATTTTAATTTTATTCTATTTCTCGCAGATTTTACTGGTTCGGCAAATTTTAGATCAAATTGACAAAATCCAGCAAATCTGCAAGAGTTAAAATTATTTCTTAATCAATTTTTGAATCGATGAACTTCCGTTTGAGAATTTTATTTTCAGAATATAAATTCCTTTTGAAAGATTTGAAACATTAATTTTTAATTCTTTGGACTCCGAAATCCGTTTTCCGGATTGGTCTAGAATTTCAACCGAATTAATTTGTTGTTTACTTGTAATGTTGATGAAATCTTTAGCGGGATTTGGATAGATTTTTACATCTTTTTTAGAAAGATTACTTTCATTAGTTGCAAGATCTTGCGAAGTGAAAATATACGCAGAACCCGCATCATTCAGTTCATTTTCTTCATTATAATCAAAATTATCTCTCGCAGAACCAACGATGATTTCATTATCATTCATTGCAAGACTCCAACCATAAAAATCTTCTGCAACATCATCTTCAGGTTTCAGTTCCTGGTCAAATTCCCAATTATTCTGGTTATTCTTTTTGTAAAGCAGTGTTCTTCCTGGCTCAGCACCATAAAGATGCGGACTGCTGATGAGTAGTTTGTCATTTTTCAACTCACACATCCAGGCGAAATAGGTGTGTTCGGAAGACTCATAACTTGGGATTTTTTGAGATTCTTCCCAGTTGCCATTATCATTCAATTTAAAAATATAAGCCATCGACGGATTTCCTGTGTTGGATTCTGTATAAGCACCAACAACCAATTCATTACCAGAAATACTAACTGAATTTCCAAAATAAGAGTTCTCAAAATTGTCTGATGACGTTAAGCTCTGATGGAATATCCAATTACCTGAATTATTCTTTTTATAAATGTAAATTTTCCCTGCGCTGTTGTTGACACCACTTGCGCCAACCACAAGATAATCGCCATAGAGACTGACACCAATTCCAAAATTTCCAAAATCCACACTTTCCGATGAAGTGATTTTCTGTGCTTCTATCCAGTCATTACCATTTTTTTCGTAAATATAAACAGCACCATTCCAACTGCTGAATCCTGGAGCGCCAGCAACAATCGTATTCCCGTCAACTGCAATAGAAGTAGGATTAACGCCCAACAACGCATCATTATCATAATCGGAAGCAGTTAATTTCTTTGTGAAATTCCATTGATTGTTAGGATTCAACTCATAAACATATAAAGCTCCAGCCCGGATTGTATTTTCGATATCCGCTCTTCCTGCAGAAATCACAAGAAAATCGTTTCCGAATTTAATACTTCCTCCAAATTCTGCCATATCAACGCCGTCCGGAGCGGTTATTTTTTGATTGAAATTCCAGTTATTTCCGCTTTTTTGATGAATATAAACAGCACCTTTTGCAATGGCTTCTCTGGAAGCGCCAACCGCCAAAAATTGATTGTTAATCGCAACCGAAGTCCCGAATTCTGCCCGGCTTTCTCTGGTGGAAGCTGTAATTTTTTTCGATTGATACTGTCCAAAAATCAATGTCAAACTTAAAATCGGAATTGATAAAATTCCTCTGTTTAAAATGCTCGAGAATAGATACTTTTCCATATATAATTTTTTTGTTGAGTGAAGTTATATATTAGAAACTCGAAAGCTTTAATTTATGGCGTGACATTGTGTGACAACAATTGTTCATTTCTGTGAAAACAAAAAAACTTTCCGAAAAGGAAAGTTTTTTATTAATAATCTGTTAAAAGTCAGTTCAAGAAAATTGGAATAGGTTTTCTTATTATCTACCTTAGTAATTCCAAAATGATAAACCCAAATTCATTTTAAAACCGTTCTTTTCCGTGAGGGCGGTTTTTTTAATTGGTATTATTTATTAACTATTAAAATCAATAGGAATGGGCTTTAGCCCATTTTTGAAAATATTAATAAGATATGGCTTCAGCCTAAACTTAATCTAAATTTTGGCTAAAGCCAATTCAAATATTAATTAACATCGGGCTTTAGCCCGATGCTATTGATTAATAATTTTTTATTTCGAAGGCTTCGCTCTCAAATATTGATGCGGGTAAAAACAATCATCACCGCTTTCCCAGGAAGATTGAACTGCGAAATACGGATTTCTCAAGATTTCCCTAGCCAAGAAAATCAAATCGCCTTGTCTGTTTTGAAGAATTTCTTCCGCTTGTTCTGCTGACGTGATAAGACCAACAGCTCCGGTTTTGACATCCGAATTCTTTTTCACATCTTCTGCTAACGGAACCTGGTAACCTGGTCTCAAAGGAATGGTTACACCATTGATATTGCCACCGCTGGAAACATCTACCAAATCTACATTCTTAGCTTTCAAAGCTTTTGATAATTCTACACTGTCGGAGATTTCCCAACCATTTTCTGCATATTCTGTTCCGGAGATTCTTACGAAAAGCGCTTGGTTCTCTGTAATTTCAGAATTAACGGCATCTACAATTTCCATTAAGAATCTTGCTCTGTTTTCAGGATTTCCACCATATTTATCGGTTCTTGTATTGGAAAGAGGAGATAGAAATTGATGAATCAAATAACCGTGCGCGCCGTGAATTTCCAAGACATCAAATCCAGCGTCAACAGCTCTTTTCGCTGCCTTTCTGAAGTCTTCTACCAAAGTTTTGATTTCGTCAACAGATAATTCGTGGGGAACTCTTTCCGAATGATGAAACGGAATCGGACTTGGCGCAATGGTTTCCCAGCCTTCTTCCAAGCTCATTTGTCGATTGGTTTCAGCGGAAACAGAACCTTTTCGTCCAGCGTGAGCCAACTGAATTCCGATTTTACTTTCTGAATTCTCATGAACAAAGTCAACGATTTTTTGCAAAGCCAAAGCTTGTTCGTCATTCCAGATTCCAAGGCATTTATCCGAGATTCTACCGCGAGGTTCAACGCCAGTTGCTTCTACTACAATAAGGCCAGCGCCACCTTGAGCTCGGCTTCCGTAATGAACGAAGTGGAAATCATTCGCCACACCTTCTTCTGCGGAATACATACACATTGGCGACATTACGATTCGGTTTTTCAGTTCTACATTTCTGAATGTTATAGGAGTGAAAAGTTTCATTTTTTTAAATTATATATTTTATTGCTGTTGTCAAAGTAAACAGGGAATTTCAAAGATTGTTCATAGTTTTCCCAATTGCCCTCAAAACCTATGAACGCTAATTTTCCTAAACTTAAAGAAAGCATATCACCAGAAAAAGTTCCATTGTGTTTGCCTGTTCCTTCTTCAGAAAATTTGAAATCGTAAATTTTCAAATTGCCTTTCGGAGATTTTTTTGTTCTTTCAATATTTAGAATAATTGTTCCGCTGAAGTTGGATTTAGTTCCTTCGACATCAGAATAGCCTTTTACTTTATAGGTTTCGGGAGAATCTTTGTCCAGAAAAACGGAATAAAATCCCACGTTTATTTTTGTCTTATCATCAATTGTTCCGATATAAGATTCGGCATTATTCATAATAAGACTTTCGGTTTGAGCCTTGGAATGAATAATCCCAAAAACAAGAATTAAAAGAAAGAAAAGTTTTTTCATAACCATAAATTTTAAAACATTGAATTACTCGCAACCCGACTTGAGCGGAAATCCTTTTTTGCCAACCTCCAAATTCTATATTAATGTGAAATCGTATGCAAAAAAGATTGACTACGTCGAACCACTCCGTTAGGTTTGGGAGCGGAAGGCGGATAAGTTGCCCCAATAAAAAATATTTAGTGTCTCGCAGATTGTTTTGATCAAGCAGATAGAAATGAAGCTGCAAAATCCGATCAATCAGCGAACTAAATTATTAAACTCCAAATTGTGTCAAATGGTGGTCGAGATGTTTGGACATCATATTATTCCATTCGATGGCTGTGAGTTTTCCGAAGTTGAAACTTTCTTTGCCTTCAAAAGCATCTGCGCCTAATTGCTGGGTTTTCTGGATGAAACCGATAATTCTTTTTCTCTCTTCTTCAAATATTTTGTTATCTGTAATAACAAACATTGCCGAAGTAGGAGAGTTATGTTTATAAGGCGTTTCGCTCACGACCTTTGATTTTACAAATTGCTTAAGAATCCATTTGGTAATAGCGCCAGGCTTTTTATGTTTTTCGGTTTCATAGATGAGTTCGTAAGTTACGTTGCAGTGCGCCAACATTTTGTCTACAGACATCACGCCCCATTTCGGGAAAGAGTCTTCCGTGAGTGCGTTGATTCTCTTGATAAAATGACTGGTGTCTGCTTGGTCGAATATATTCTTCATAGTTTAGGTCGTGATTTTATTAATTTGATTGAGCTTTTCTAATAATAATTGGTTGCGCTTTTTGTGCTTGATAAATTTAAGAAGAAACCAAATAAATAAGATTGAAGAAATTACGATAATTAGAGTACTTATGATTCTCAACCTGTTTTTTTGTTCCTCGATTTTCTTGTTGTTTTCCTGATTCAGGACATCGATACTTTTGTTGAGGGAAGCGAGCTCGCTTTGTTCTCTGGCAAATTTGGTTTCGATGTACAGTTTGTTGTACACTTCATAATTGTTCCAATCTTGAAGTGCGAGATAATTGTCAGAAAAACCTTTGTAAATCCCTTCGCTCAAGACCAAATCGCCGACTTTTTTGGACAGATTGACCGATTTTTTCAAAAGGTCTATGGCTTCCTGATGTTTTCCCAAAGCCGTGAAATTCTCAGACAAACCTTTGTAGGCAAAAGCCTCCAAACTCTCTGCTTGAACAGATTTGGCAACTTCAGCAGACTGTTTGAAATATTTTTCTGCCTCGCTGTACCTCTTCAAATAAAAATAACAATAGCCAATGTTGTAAAGGAAAACACTGGAGTTGGCGATGGCATTATCATAATTTCCAACTTTTTTTACATACTCCAAGCCGATGAGCAGTTTTTCCAATGCTAACTCGTTGTTATCTTGAGATTTATAGACCAAGCCTCTTAACGCAGAATTGAGACCAAGATAATAAGTCCTGAATTTCCCATCCGGAAGTTGACTGCAAATTTGATAAGATTCGTCCAGAATTTCCAAAGTCTTGCTGTTGAGTCCCATCTGCTGATATTGTATAGACGTAGCATTTAGGATTTTTACTTTTTGTTCGGGATTTGTTACATTTTTACTTAGTTCCTTCATCTTCAGAACCCAATCCAGCGATTTGTCAAAATCTCTTTTTGAGATATAGGAATGGGATATCAGTTTGTAAAGTTTAATGAGATTGTCCGGGTTTTTCTCATTTTTCAGCATTTCCTGAGCCATTTTCTGAGAGTTATCAGGATTTTGATAAATGTCCGAAAGTGCCTTTTTATACAATTGCTCGTTGTACTGGGATTTGAAAATTCCGGTAAATGAGAAAATAATTAATATGAAAATGAAGCGTTTCATTGTTTATTCTGAGTCAATTGCTGGATGTAAGTGTTTGGCGAAATACCAGTTACGGATTTGAAAACTGTTGTGAATGCACTGTGCGATGAGAAACCTGCTTTCTCCGCCAGATAACTCACTTTATAATTAAGATAAGCTGGGTCGGTTTTTAAAAGATAAGCGATGTAATTGATTCTTAGTTCGTTGATGTAATTATTGTAATTTTTTTCTTTGTATCGGTTGATGACGTCGGACAGATATTTCGTATTCGTGTCCAGTTGTCCGGCCAGCATTGCCAATGACATATCGCGGTTCAGAAATTTTTCCGATTTTTCAAATTCTTCCAGACGCGCCAAAATATCCATTTCTTTTTCTTTGGAAATGAGTGGCGTTTTTTTAGAAATATCTGGATCTATTTTACCAACTTTTGGTTCAACAACAGTTTTATTCTTATCAATTTTTTTAATGAAATCATGTTGTTTGGAATAAAAATCGATTTGCTTCTGGATTGATTTTGCTTTTCTCTTTTCGGAAATACTGACAATAATAATCACCAAAATTCCAATGAAACAAACCATTGAAATAATCAGAATATTGTTTACAAAATTGCTGTTAGAGTTTTCTATTCGTTTAGCTTCGTATTGTTCATTCAGTTTTACCAGATTTCGGATCGCGTCTTTTTTGTTTTTGTCTAATTTATCGGTTTGCTCCTTATATATAGAGTAATATTTTTGATAAAGATCTTCGTTTTTCAGCGCCAGATAATTTTTTGACAAATCATCATAGATTCTGTATCTTAACGCGTCGTAAGCTTTGTTTTGAATTAATTCTAAAGCCTGATTCAGGTTTACGGTTGATTTGACGTAATCTTTTTTCAGGAAATTAATTCTACCAAAATTATCCAGATTGAAAGCTCTCAGAAAAACATATTGAGGCGTTTTCTCCAGCTTTTTCTGAATCTCATTAACCAGTTTTTCAGCTTTATCAATTTGATTTTGAGAAATATAAATGAAAGTTTGATAAATCTGATTTTCTATCGAAATGATGAAGTCTTCATTCGTGTTTTTTAATTCAGCATTACTTTGATATAGGTTTTCTTCCGCTTCTTTCCATTTTTTCTGAACCATTAAGTTTGAAGCATTCAACTGAAAAATGTAAGCTGAAAGATTTTCTGGATAATGCTGAGATTTGATTTTAGAAGCTTTGTCAACAAGGTTCTGGGAAATTCTAATAGATTGTTTGTAAAGCCTGAGCGATTGATATTGTTGCGCCAAAGCAAAATCCGAATAGAATGAGTTGTTTTCATTTCTATTTTTATTCAGATTATCGATAGATTGATCGATGGATTTTGCATAATCGCCTTTGAAATTGTAAGCTCTCGATAGGATGATTTGAACACGTTGTTTGATGAGTTCGGGTTCTTTATTGATATCAATATTCTGAAGAATCTGGAAGGCGTTGTCAGGATTTTCGTAAAGACTTTGGTAAGCTTTGTCAAGAAGTTTTAATGTTTCTGGATTGCTTTGCGCCGAAGTCAAAATGACGCCGGAAACAACCATCAACCACAAAAAAAATACCCTGAACATACTACAAAAATAGTTTTTTTATTTGTGAATTGTATGATTTTTAATAATTCTTTAGTGAAAAATACATTGTTATTGTTGTTTTGTTAAATATTTGAAAATCAGGTATTTTTGGAATTAATGCTTTAAAAATTCACGAATTCAAAAAGGTAAACTCTAGGAATTGATGGTAATAATACATAACATTGTAAACAAGTTTTTGAAACAAGAAGTCAATAACTGCTGAAGAAAAATTACTATCAATATTTATCTATTATTATGAAAAAAGTTTACTTGCTTTTACTAGGCGCAATTACAATGTCTGGAGTTAATGCCCAGCAAATAGAACTGAAAGTTCTGGACGGGATGGGGTCGCGTCTTTACGACATCAATGACAGCGGAAAGGGGATCCATTCCGGCGCTTATTATGATTTTGCTACCGGAGTCACAACTCCTACAGAAGGTGGCGAGGGTACCAACAGATTGAACAATGCCGGAGATGTTGCCGGATTGATGGCTTTCACTGCTGAAGATGGCAGTGAAATTGGTCAGGCTGCCTACAAGAAGAATGGAACTTGGAACGCTATCGGATATTTTCCTGGTGATGTTCCTGGAAACAGCTGGTTCAGTAGTGCGAATGCTATTTCCGGAAACAGCAAATATGTAACAGGGCAAATCTCCACAAGTGTTGAAAACAGTTATGCTTTCATCTATGATACAGAAGCGGGAACGATTAAAAAACTGGACGGCGATGGTTCTTATGAATACGGAAGAGGAGAAGGGATCAACAGTTCCGGGATTGTTTCAGGATTTGTCAACAAATATTCTATCAACGGAAGTACCTATTGGATTCCGGTTTATTACACGCCGGATGGAGTTGTGCATTACATCGGAGATTTGGGTTACGGAGAAGCGGCTGATATCAATGACGCCGGGCAAGTTGTAGGTGTGAAAGATAACAAGCCTTTCATCTATGACATCAATACCAATGTTTATAAAGAGTTCAATATTCCTGCAGGTTTTGATACTGCAACATTTACATCCATCTCAGAAAATGGAATTGCTGTTGGATATGCAGGTTATGCTGGAAACAGAGAAGTGATTATCTATCATCCATCTTTGAGTTCTAATCCGGTTTTCCTAAAAGATATTTTGACGAGCCAAAACGTTACAGTTACTACTTTCGATGGTAAATTAGGAACCGCAATGGGAATTTCTGCAAATGGAAATTTCATCGCCGGGTTTGATAACTCTATTCCTCCGTTTTTTGCAGCAGGTTGGGCTATTAATCTTAATGGTCTATTGTTAAGCAGCAACGATTGCTCAATCACTTGTCCTGAGAATATTGAAACAACTCTTGCAAGTGCCTCAGAGACATCCGCAGTTGTGACTTATACATTGCCGGTTACTTGTGGTTCATCATCTTCTACAGGATTACAGACAGTTCTGGTTTCTGGTTATGAGTCAGGTTCTCAGTTCCCGATTGGTGTGACAAACGTTGTTCACAACTTGGTGGATGCAGATGGAAAAATCGTTTACGTATGTTCGTTCCAGGTGATTGTTAATGATGTTTATTGTAGTACAACACCTCAATATGGAGTGGATTCTATTACAAAAGTTCAGTTTGCAGGAATCGATAATACATCAGACCTATATTCTAGCCAAGCTAACGAATATTATCTGGACAAAGTTGGTGAAGTTTATCAAGGCAGCGAATATCCAATTGCCATAGAAGCTAATACCAATACTGGTTACGACTATGCGACAGTTTTCGTAGACTGGAACCAAAACGGCGTATTCACAGATGCAGGAGAAATCTACGAAGTGGGAGCAATGACTTCTGACGGGATGGATGGCGCACAGATCACAGGTAACATCGCTGTTCCTTCTACTGCAACTGTAGGTAAAGCAAGAATGAGAGTAATGCTGAATTGGGATGCGTCTATCACGACACCTTGCGACAACTCGATCTACGGTTACGGTCAGGCAGAAGATTACACATTGGATGTGAAAGAAACACTTGGAGTGAATGATGTTGATTCAAAATCAGTGAGTTATTATCCAAATCCAGTAAAAGATATCCTTCATCTGATTAGTGAGAAAGATGTAACCAATGTTTCAGTTTACAATATAGAAGGGAAACTGGTAAGAAACTTCGCAGGTCTTAACGAGTCAAAAGTTCAGTTGGATTTATCAACATTAATTACAGGAACTTATGTTGTGAAAGCAGCTACGCAGGACGGAAAAATAAAAACGTTCAAGGTTATCAAAAAATAAATCTTCATCATAATTATGAGAAAAACCCGCATCAATATTGGTGTGGGTTTCTTTTTTATTGGGGCAGCTATTTCCGTCTTCCGTTCCCGCTTTTTTCTGTCATTGCGAACGAAGTGAAGCAATTTCTAGAGCTTTTGTCAATCGCAATGACAGAAAAAGAGCTCCACTCAAGCCGGGCTGCGTGCAATTCAACTTTTCAGTATGATGAAAAACGCTGCGACTTAAAAACAATGGATTTCGATATTTATTAATCGTTAACAAAACCCTAATTGTTCCCCTAAAATTGTTTTTTAAGCCCAGATGCTTTAACTTTGCACAAACCTAATCTAATGAGTAAAAAAGAAACGAAATACATCTTTGTGACAGGAGGTGTGACATCGTCACTGGGTAAAGGGATAGTCTCCGCCTCTTTGGGACTTCTGCTAAAATCCCGCGGCTTCAAAGTTACCATCCAAAAACTTGACCCCTATATCAATATCGATCCCGGAACGCTTAATCCCTATGAACACGGCGAATGTTATGTGACCGAAGACGGCGCGGAAACAGATCTGGATCTTGGGCATTACGAGCGTTTTCTGGATTCGCCAACTTCGCAGAACAACAACGTTACAACCGGAAAAATCTACCAGACCGTTATTGAAAAGGAACGTAAAGGTGATTTTCTTGGGAAAACCGTTCAGGTAATTCCACACATTACCAACGAGATCAAACGCAGGATAAAAATGCTTTCCAAAAAAGACTATGATATCATTATCACAGAAATTGGTGGAACTGTAGGCGATATAGAATCCTTACCTTATATAGAAAGTGTTCGCCAGTTGCAATGGGAATTGGGCAAGAATAATTCTATGGTTATTCATTTGACATTGCTGCCTTATTTGTCATCAAGCGGAGAACTGAAGACAAAACCTTCTCAGCATTCCGTTCGTCAGTTGATGGAAAGCGGAATTCAGGCAGATGTTTTGGTTTGTAGAACGGAACACACCATTCCGAAAGATTTACGTTCGAAACTAGCTCAGTTCTGTAATGTAGGGCTGGAAAATGTTATCGAATGTATCGATATGGACACGATTTACGAAGTTCCATTATACCTTCAGAAACAGAATTTTGACGAGGTGGTTCTAAAAGAACTAAATCTTCCAGTAGGAAAAGATGTCAATCTGAAAGACTGGAAAACATTTCTTAAAAAATATAAAAACCCGAAACGCAGTGTGGAAATTGCATTGGTTGGAAAATATGTTTCGCTTCAGGATTCTTATAAATCTATTGCCGAAGCTTTTATCCACGCAGGTTCTGATATGGAAACCGAAGTGAAGGTAAGATGGGTTTACAGTGGAGATATCGAACAAGAAGGCGTTGAAAAATTATTGACAGGCGTGGACGGAATTCTTATTGCACCAGGCTTCGGAGACAGAGGGATTGAAGGTAAGATCCAGGCTGCAAAATATGCAAGAGAAAACAAAATTCCATTATTGGGGATTTGCTTGGGAATGCAGATTATGACGATAGAATTCGCCAGAAACGTTCTGGGATTAACCAAAGCCAACAGTATGGAGTTCGATACTTCTACGCCAGACCCGGTGATTTCTTTGATGGAAGAGCAGAAAAATGTTGTAGATAAAGGCGGAACAATGCGTCTTGGCGCTTGGAAATGTGCCTTGAAAATAGGTTCCAAACTGGCAGAAGTTTATGGTGCAAAAACCATTTCGGAACGTCATCGTCACAGATATGAGTTCAATAGCGACTACAAAAAAGACTTCGAAGACAAAGGTTTGGCACCAACCGGACTTAACCCGGAAACAGAATTGGTAGAAACATTAGAGTTGAAAGACCATCCTTTCTACGTTGGTGTACAATATCACCCAGAATACAAAAGTACAGTGGCAACGCCGCATCCATTGTTCAAAGCTTTTATCAGCGCAACGGTTAAGAATAAATCATAAATTAATGAATGGCTCAAAGTATTTCTCTGAGCCATTCGTCTTTATAACGGAATCTGAAAAATAAAACCTATTTTTGCAGACCAAAATGATGTAGGTTTCTGAAATGTCATCCTGAGCTTGTCCAAGGATATTAAAATTCAAAACCTTAAACTTTAAACTCAATTCTATAATGCAACAAAACAACGGATTAGACAAAAAACAACTGATTAGTTTCGGTATTTTTTCTATGATTCTTATCGGTTTTATGTTTTATTTCCAAAACCGAAATGCACAGGCCGAACAAGAAAAATTAGCTCTGGAAGCTAAGAAAACAGAGCAGACTACAAAATCTAAACCTGCTGCTACCAACCTAAATGCAGCTACGGTAACACCCAATTCTGTTCAGAAAGTTAATCTTCAGAATGATGAGTTGTCTCTGGAATTCTCTAGCGTTGGTGGGCAATTGAGTTCTGTTAAATTGAATAAATTTGAAGCATTCGGAGGAAAACCATTATACCTTTTCAGTAATAATAATGCAAGTTACGGATTCCAATTCACGGATAAAGCAGGTAAAGTTTTCAATACTAAGGATTTGGTTTTTGCGCCACAAGTTGCAGGAAATGTAGTAACGCTTAATTCTAAAGTCGGAAACGCAGTTATCCAATTCATTTATACACTTAAAGCAAAATACACCGTTGATTTCCAAGTGAAAACACAAGGTTTAGCAAGTGTTGTGAACGATGGGAAAGCTAATTTCGTTTGGAATTACAATGTAAGAGGTGCAGAAAAAGGACGTTCGCAGGAAGAGACTCACACCGAGTTTTCTTATGCATTCAACAATTATAAAGACTACGATTACGACGCTCGTTCTGATATGGATGAGCCGGATGAAACGCTTAACTGGATTGGTATCAAGCAACAGTTTTTCTCTGCAGTTATCGAGGCTAAAAACGGATTCACAAAATCCAAAGGTTTTCAGGAAGCTATTCCGGAGGGCGAATATTTGAAGAAATTCAATTACGACGGTCAGGTCAACTTGACTGGAAATGAGCTGAATCAGGATTTCACTTGGTATTTTATGCCTTTGGATATCGACCTTCTTAAATCTTATGACAAGAATTTTGATGAGATTCTACCATTAGGTTGGTCATTCATCGGTTCATTGAACAGATATGTATTCATTCCGTTGTATAATTTGATTTCAGGGTGGGGAATTGCAGCAGGTTGGGCAATTTTCTGGATGACAATTATCGTTAAATTGATTTTGTCTCCGGTAATGTTCAAACAGCACAAGCTAAGTGCGATGATGAAGGTGATTCGTCCGGAAATTGATGAGGTGAATGCCAAATTCAAAGACGCTGACCCGATGAAAAAACAACAGGAAACAATGGCAGTCTATCGAAAGGCCGGCGTGAATCAAATGGCAGGTTGTTTACCGGCGCTGGTTCAGATTCCATTGTTCTATGCACTATTCCGTTTCTTCCCGAATATGCTGGACCTTAGAGGGAAAAGCTTCTGGTTCGTACCGGATTTGACAGCTTATGACGATATTATCAGTTGGGGAACCAACATCCCGTTGCTAGGAAATCACTTAAGTGTATTTGCTTTGGCTTGTACGGTTGTGATTTTGATTTACACCATTATGACTTCCGGAAATATTCAGCAGCCACAACAAGAAGGAATGCCAAATATGAAGGTGTTGATGTACATCTTCCCAATCACGTTTTTGTTCTTCTTGAACAGTTCTGCGTCAGGTTTATCTTGGTATTATTTTGTATCGAATGCGATTAACATTGTAATTATCTTGGTAATTAAATATTTCATCTTAGACGAGAAAAAAATCCACGCTCAGATTCAGGAAAACAAAAAGAAAGAACCGAAGAAAGAGGGAACTTTCCAGAAAAGAATGAGAGAGATGATGGAGAAAGCGCAAGAGCAGCAAAAAGCTCAGGAAGCTAGAAATAAAAAGAAATAAATATTTAAGGCGGTAATTTTTTACCGCTTTTTTTATTTTTGCCAAATGTATGTCAGGCTGAGCGGAGTCGAAGCCTTTTGAATTTTTACTAACTATGAACTTAGAATCCACTTACGAATACCTTCAGACTTTTCTAACCCCAGAACGTTTCCAAAAAATCGAACATTATTCCAAAGAAAGCTCCGATTTTGTTTTGCCTGTTATGGAAGATATTTACCAATTCAGAAATGCGGCTGCGATTGTTCGTTCTGTGGAAGCCTGCGGGTTTCACAAAGTAGTTGCGATGGAAAAAGAAAATTTCTTTGAACCGAATCTAAAAGTCACAAAAGGCGCTGATAATTGGGTTGAGGTCGAGAAAATGCCGAGAACAATAGAGTCTTTGCAAAACATCAAAAACCGAGGTTATAAAATTGTAGCAGTTTCCGCAGAGAACAATGCAAAAATGCTTCCTGATTATAAAATCGAAGAACCTTTGGCTTTGGTTTTCGGAACAGAGTGGGAGGGAACAACAGATGAATTATTGGATTTTGCAGACGAAACTTTGGCTATTCCGATGTTTGGCTTTACAAGAAGTTTCAATGTTTCTGTTGCTGCTGCAATTTGTATGTACGAACTCAAACAGAAATTGTTAAAATCTGATATTGATTATAAACTTTCCGAAGAAAAATTACTCCAAATGAAAATCCGCTGGGCGAAAAATTCGATTCCAAGCGGAGATATGATTTTGGAAAAATATCTGAGAGAGAATTCTTAATTTATAACCTTTGTATTTCTTTAATGAGTTTTACGTCTTTGCGAACTTAAAATATTTTCAATATTGGTGAAAAAAACTTTGCGGACTTTGCATTCAAAAAATTAGTAAATCAACTCACAAACCATTTCTCCAATCTTCGGAGCTAGGGCAACACCCATTCCGGAAAGTCGTACAGCGCAAAACTGTCTTTCTGAGATTTGTTTTACAATCGGCGTTTTTTCTGTTCCCATTGCCATAATTCCGGACCAGCGCATTTCGATTTTGAAATCTTGATTTGGGAGAATTACTTCTTTCAAGAATTGTTCTAAATGATTTTGTAGAAAATCTGTTGTCTCGAAATCTGTTGTTTTTTCCGTTTCAAAATCTTGATTTCTTGCGCCTCCAAGTAGAATTCGGTTTCCTAGATTTCTGAAATAATAGAAACCTTCATCATAATGAAATGTGCCTTTCAGTTTAAGATTTTTGATTGGTTCTGTTAAAATAATTTGTCCTCTTGCGGGAATGATTTCCTCAGATTCTAAAAATTTGGAACTGAAAGCATTCGTACAGTAGATGACCTTATCAGATTTTAGAATAAGATTATCATCAATTTTAATTTCGATTTCATTATCGATTTCTGAAACGGATTCGACTTCAGTTCCAAAAAGAAATTCGACTTTAAGTTCGTGGCATTTTTCTAAAAGTTTTGTCAATAATTTTCCGGAATGTAAACTTCCTTCACAAAGATTTTCAACCAAAAAATTAGATTTTCCCAATCCAAATTCTTCAATTTTTTCATTCGAAATTCTAAAAGTATTCTCCGTTTTTGTAATTGAAGCTAATCTTTCATTGACTTCACTTAGTTTCTTCAAAGCTGATTTATCATTCAAAATTTCATAACCGCCACACAATTCAAAATCAATGTCATCATTAGTAAAATAATGCTGGATTTTCTGCAAACCTTCGAATCGCATTTTTACCAAATCCAAAGTTTTCTCCCAACCCATTTTTTCGGAATCAGAAATAATCTCTGTCAAACTTCCAAAGCAGGCAAAACCCGCATTTCGAGTTGAAGCGCCAGTTGGAACAGAATTTCTTTCGATAATTAAAACCGATTTTTCAGGAAATTTTTCCTTAATCGAAATCGCAGTCCAAAGTCCTGTAAAACCCGAACCGATAATTGTAATGTCACGTTTTTTGTAAAAAGTTTCGGTTTCCCAAATGCTTGGATTGGCTGGTTTCATAGGCTATTCAGATTTATAATCATCTCTAACTTCATCACTTTTCGCAAAGCAAACCGGCGAAGAGTTTTCTTGATTCGAGTCAAATTTTGAATGCATCTTCTGATTGAAATCTGCCGATTTGTTTCTGGCAATAGAAAGCGTTTCCCAATCATTATTTTTCATCATTTTGGCAATGTAAACAATCTGCCCAATGTGATAAGGATAATGCGCTAATTGGCGAAAAACTGCATCCAAAACCGAATGAGCTTCGCCTCTGATATAGATTGTAGAATTGATATTTTCGTCCGTGATTTGAGCTAAAGCTATAAAAAAACAATCCCAGCCTTTTTCCCAATACGCCAGAACTTCAGCTTTTGTTTTGAAAGAATCAACAAATTCAGAATCTCGGTTTCGCCAATCTTTTTCGCCGTCTTCTGTTAAGAAATTAGTCCATCGGGACAGCATATTTCCGGCAATGTGATTAATGATAACTGCGATAGAATTGCTTTCCTCGTTGTACTGCCAGAACAATTGTTCATCAGAAAGTTGGGCAAATGATTTGTCACCCAATTCTTTGTAATACAGAAATCGCTTGATGAATAAGTCTTTCATTTTGAAAATTTTACTTAATAAATATAAAAATTCCTCTCAGATATTTGAAAGGAATTGTGAATTTTAAAGTCAAAAAGTTTTACTTAAAATTAAAACATCTTATCATAGTTCCAAGCGGCAACAAAAATTCCCGCGGTTTCTGTTCTTAATCTTTGATTTCCAAGAGAAACTGCTTTGATTCCTTTGTCTGCCAACAATTGAATTTCTTTATCAGAAAAGTCTCCTTCCGGACCAATTAGAAAAGTGTAATTTTCAAGCTTTGGAATATCATTCAAATTAATTCTTTCCAAATTCTCATTGCAATGTGCTACAAATGTATTTTCGGAATCCAGATTTTTCATAAAGTCAGAAAACTTGGTCAAATCATTGACTTTCGGAAAATGAAATCTATGACTTTGCTTCGAAGCTCCAATGGCCTGTTTTCTCAGTTTATCGATACTGATATTCTTGCGTTCCGTTTTTTCAGTCAGAATAAAACTAATTTTCGAGATTCCCATTTCCACCGCTTTTTCAACGAAAAATTCGATGCGGTCGATGTTTTTAGTAGGAGCTATTGCGATATGAAGTTTCGGAGAGAAATCGGGAAGGCCTTCTTTAATTTCGGAAACGTCTAATAAGACTTTTTTACCTTCGAAAATAAGATTCCCTTTAGCAAGGTTTCCATTACCGTCGGTTACGAAAATTTCTTCGCCTTCGCGCATTCTGAGAACTTTTGTGATGTGCTGTTGTTCATCAGAATCGATCAATATTTCCGGAAAGATCTGTCCAAAGAAAAGTTTCATAAATAATTTATTTTTTAGCTGGCTTTAAAACTGAAATAATCTTTTTACCAACAGTCGCCAATAAAACCGCAGCCAGACCGAAAACAATTCCCAATCCGAATTTTGAAAGAATATTTTCAGGAAGCAAATGGTGTATATACTCAATATTATGAAGAAAAATTTCACCGGAAACCAACAACAAAGCAATAGTTCCAACAACGCCAAGAATTTTGATGATAATTGGTAAAGCCTTAATTAAAAGTTGTCCAAGACCCGAAAGAAACCCTTTGTTCCCAGATTTTTTCATTAGGAAGAATCCTGCGTCATCCATTCTTACAATCAAAGCGACAATTCCGTAAACACCTACTGTTGCGATAATCGCTACGAAAGAAACGCTTAGAATCTGTGTTAAAAGTGGATGTTGTTTCTCGATAACTGTTCCCAACGCGATGATGACAATTTCCAAAGACAAAATAAAATCGGTTTTGATGGCAGAACTTATTTTTGATTTTTCAGAGTTCTCATCTTCTTCTGGCAAAGCGCTTTCTTCTACAACCTCGTGTCCTTTTTTGTTTTTGTGAAAAAGGAATTCGATTATTTTTTCTACGCCTTCATAAGCCAGATAAACCCCGCCAATAATTAAAATATAAATGATTGCTGGCTCATAAAGCCATTTGAGTAAAAATATAATTGGGATGATAATCAGTTTGTTGATAAAGGAACCTTTGGTAATCGCCCAAAGCACGGGAATCTCGCGGGAAGACAGAAATCCGGTTGCTTTTTCCGCATTCACGGCAAGGTCATCACCGAGAATTCCTGCTGTTTTTTTAGTTGCGAGTTTGCTGGTCACTGCGATGTCGTCCATCAATGCGCCAATATCATCTAAGATTGCGAAGAATCCTGAAGCCATAACTTTTTATTTTGATGCAAAAATAAGTTTTAAACTTTAAAATTCAATGCTTAAAGTTAATGGACAGGATATTTTTATTTGATGTTTTGAAACGCAATTTCATTCTCACTGATGAAAGCAACGCCGGTTTTAATAGTCGTGTAAATATCTGTATCGCACTCGCGCAAAGAACACATATAGATTTCTTCTACCCAAGTGTTGTTGAGGAAAATCAGATTGAGATATTCCTGTTTTCTCAGGTTGTTTTTGATGGAAAGATAATCGCCTTCTTTAGGCTCATAAGCAAAACTGAATACATTTTCAGCATTGATTTTTTCCAGAATTTCCTCTTTGATATCCTGAAGATAGCCTTTTTCAGAACTGATTAGGTCAAAATCTTCTGACTCTTCCATAGTTTCCGTTTTACCCGTTATCGTTTCTAAAATCCAGTGAAATTTTGAACTTTTTTTAGATTGTTTTCCGAGGATTTTTTCTTCTAGTAGTAGTTTCATAGGTTTTTATTTATGCCAACTGTTTCCGCAAAATCTACATTGTCTTGCAAAAGGAGTTCTCGCAAGCTTTCCACAGTTTGAACAATTATTAAAAAAGACTTTGTCAGGATTTTGTTCTAAAATTCTTTTAGCAGTTTGAATTTGGAAATTGTCATAACCATTTAATAGAAGTTGTAAGACTTTTTGGTCTTCTGTAATCCATCCGTGTTTCAAGTAGAAATTTCTGATTTGTGGATTATCGAAATCATCACCTCGTATTATGCACGAATTTGTATGTTTTATTGCAATTTGTTCTTCTCGACTCAGAAGATTTGAAAAATAATTAATGATATATTCTGCCTTTTCAATGTCCATAATTAATAATTACAAATCATACTTCGCAGTAGCAGTCGTTCTAATATCCGTAAACTCGCCACGTTCGTATTTCAGTTTCGCAACCATTGCAATCATCGCAGCGTTATCTGTTGTGTATTCGAATTTTGGGATGAAGATATTCCAACCCAATTTTTCACGATTATCTTCCATTGCTTTTCTAAGACCAGAATTGGCAGAAACACCGCCGGCAATCGCAATATCGTTTATATTGAGTTCTTTCGCCGCTTTTTCCAGTTTATCCATCAGGATTTCGATAATTGATTTTTGAACAGAAGCACAGAGATCATTGATATTATCCTTGATGAAATCTGGATTCTTTCTCACCTCTTTCTGAATAAAATATAAAACCGAAGTTTTAATCCCGCTGAAAGAATAGTCATAACCTTCCATTTTCGGTTTGTTGAATTTGAAAGCGTCAGGATTTCCTTCTTTTGCTAATCTGTCAACAATTGGTCCGGCTGGATAATCGAGGTCAAATATTTTTCCGATTTTGTCAAACGCTTCACCTGCAGCATCGTCAATGGTTTTCCCAATAATTTCCATATCGAAGTAATCCTTTACCAAAACTATCATCGTATGACCGCCGGAAACGGTCAAACATAAAAATGGAAACGCTGGCGGAGTTGGATTGGCATCATCAATAAAATGAGCCAAAATATGAGCCTGCAAATGATTGACTTCTATCAACGGAACGTCCAGACTCATTGCCAGAGATTTGGCAAAAGAGGTTCCTACCAAGAGCGAGCCCAAAAGTCCTGGACCTCTTGTGAAACCAATCGCGCAAATCTCATTTTGTTGTATATTTGCTTTCGAGAATGCTTTTTCTACGACAGGGATGATGTTTTGCTGATGCGCTCTGGAAGCTAACTCGGGGACAACACCGCCATACTCGTTATGGATTTCCTGATTGGCAGCCACATTGGAAAGGATTTTGCTACCGCTGATAACGGCTGCAGAAGTGTCGTCACAAGAAGATTCTATACCTAAAATAATTGATGCACTCATAATAGATGGCAAAGTTAGAAAATAAAAATACAAATAACGAAGAACTACATATTGACAAACCTGTCAGCCAGAAAAAGCGACCTCTTTTTCTAAGAATTCTCAGCACTGTTTCTTACGGGATTATTGCTTTGGTGGCTTTGGTATTGATTATCATCAACCTTCCTATTACCAAAAGATACATTGCCAATCAAGCCATCGATTTTCTGAACAAAGACCTGAAAATGGGAATGTCTATTGATGACATCGATGTCAATTTTTTCGGTGATGTGACCATCAAAGGTCTGCACTTGAAAGATTATAAAGGCTACGAATTTGTCAAAGCAAAAGAGATGCGAGTGGCTTCTGACTGGTTTGCTTTGGCTTTCAATACAAGAGATATCAAATTCAACCAGGCTACAATCATTGAGCCGACCATCCGGGTGATTACTTATAAAGGTGATAGCATCAGTAATTTTATCCGGTATGTGGATAATTTTGATGATGGAAAACCACGTGATCCGAAGAGAAAACCCTTTAAAATGGGAATGAAATTCGATATCATCAATGGGATTGCAAGTATTGTTAATGAAAATAGTCCGGGCGAAGCAGGAAGATGGCTGGATGCAAGAAACGTTAATCTTAATGTCACTTCTCTAAAAGTAGAAGGCGCAGATGTTTTTGCGGATATCAGAAACTTTAATTTCATCACAAAACGTCACGGTAAAGAACATACCGTAGATACTTTTTCCACCAATTTTGAACTGACTAAAAAACATTTGAAGTTAGGAAATCTGACCTTCAATACCAATTATTCTCTTTTGCAAGGTGAAGCGATTCTGAATCTTGACCCAAAAACAAAATTTGCAGATTTTGGAAATAAGGTGAATTGGGATTTGAGAATGGTTCCGGGAAGCCAGATCAGTGGCTATGATTTGAGTTATTTCGTGCCGGATTGGGACAATTACACACCTATCAATATCTCCGGAACAATGACCGGACCTTTGAATGATTTTACTTTGAATAATTTCTTAATTCGTTCGCAGGAAATCAATCTGAATACCAAAAAGATGACTATCTCCAGTGTTCTGGACAAGAAGTTTTTCATTGAAAGTAAAGATGTTTCTGCTGATTTTACATACAAAGGTCTGAAAGCCTCGCTTCCGAAATTTATTTCTTCGAAGTTGGGGAATATTGCGGTTGATTTTGGAAGATTGAAATATAATGGTTCTGTAAAAGTGAATCCAAAACAGATTTTTGCCACCGGAAATGTCATTACAGGAATTGGACAGGCGAAAATGAAAGACTTCAATCTTGTAGATTATAGTACAAAACGTCCGAAATACAGAGGTTATGTAGATGTCAAAGATTTGAATGTAACCGCTTTGACCAAAAATAAACAAGTTGGATTGATTTCCGGGAAGTTCAATGTTCAGGGTGAAGGTTTTGATGTGAATACGATGTATGTGAAAACCACTTCAGATGTCAATCATATAGATTTAATGGGCAAAAGCCTTAATAATATTGAAATCGATGGTGTTCTAAATAAAAAAAGATTCACAGGAAATGTTAATGCCAATGATACCAATGTAAAAGGGAATTTCAAAGGAATTGTGGACTTCAGCACCAAAAGATTATTTGCGGATTTCGATGCTAATATTCAATATGTTAATCTGAAATATTTCGGTATTTCGGCTGGTGATACCAATTCTGTCAGCGGTCATCTTGTTGGGAAAGTTTCTATGACCAACCTGAATGACCTTAATCTCGATACCAATATCAAAGGATTGACTCTCAATTCAAGTTCTCAAAAATTGCATATTCCAGATTCCAAACTCAAAGCTTTTTTTGAAAACGGAAACAGAATTGTTTCTGTCGATGCGCCCGGAGCTGTTACAGGAAGAGTTTCCGGTAGATTTGATTTGGAAGATATCGGAAATATGGTGATGAATAGTATCAACAAAATTCTGGTGGGTAATCCTCCGAAAAAAACTTACAACGGACAGAATTTCGATTTCGATTTTGATGTGAAGCAAGGTTTGGTTTCATTTTTTGTTCCGGATTTGGAATTGCCGGACGGCGCAAAAGTCGCTGGAAATTATGTCGGAGCAACCAATGATTTGATTCTGAATGCGGATGCAGCTCAAATCAAATATGTGATGACCAGCAAAAAAGAACTGAGCGAAGCAGAAAAATTCTTAGCAGAAACCGATGCAACTTACCAACCAGACCTTAACAAAGTGAAAGATAGCGCAATGGTCGACAGTCTGAAGCTGAGAGTAAACACTTCAAACCTAGACCAACAATTGCTTGCAACTATTAAAAGAGGACAATACGGTAATAATGTTCTTCAGGATGTGAAGTTGACTGCCAGTAATGAAAATTCGCAAGTCTTGCATATTGGAACGGTTTTCAAACTGGGAAGTTTGGAAGATGAAACCGCAAAACAAATGAAAGAATATGCCGTTAACATTAACCAGACAACCAATGCTATTGGAGATTATGTGTTGCGTTTTGAGCCGACTACTGTAAAACTTAATGATGTAGCTTGGAGCGTGGATACAAGTCCGGAACTCAATCATTCGATTACCTATAGGAAGAAAGAAAAAGATTTCATTGTAGAAAATCTCAGAATTTATTCTGATGAAAGTGAACTTTTGGTCAAAAATGCAGATTTCAAATCAGCAAAAGAATTCACGGCAGATGCTGAGGTGAAAAATCTTGATATCTCGAAGCTTCTTGCTTTTAGTAAAGATAAAAATGCATTGGATATCAAAGGAACAGCGAATGGAACCATCCAAATCAAGAAGTCTGGAAACAATCTGGAGCCCTTGGTTGATCTGGATGTCAATGATATTTTTATGAATGGTAAAGCGATGGGTAACATCGAAACCAAAATTACAAAAAGCGAAAAACCAAATGTCTTTGATGTAAGTATCCAAGCTTTGTCATCACAATTATTAGGACAAAATACTTTGGATGTGACAGGAACTGTTGATAATACAGGATCATCTATGGCGCTTGATCTTAGTGCAAAAATGAATGAGTTCGATCTTGGTTTTGCACAGCAATTTGTAAAAGAAATTTTTGGGAATTTCCGGGGAAAAGCAACTGGAGATCTTAAAATTTCAGGTCCAATGAATGATATCGATTATAGTGGTGATATAGCTCTGAAAGGATTTGGTTTGAAGTTATTATTCACAGGCGTAGATTATTCCATGGATGATACAGTGATTAATCTGTCAAAAGGTTTAGCGCTACTGAACAATATTGGAATACGAGACGGAAGAGAAAATTCTAAAGGGAATATTTCGGGATCTATACAGTTTGAAACGTTGTCTTCATTAGGAATCAACTTAATTATGCGGGCCGATAATCTTTTGGTTTTGAACTCGACACAAGATGATAATGATCTTTTTTGGGGAAGAGTTACAGGACAAGGTGACGTCTATGTGAGTGGACCGGTTTCAGCTCTGGAGATTTCTACACCAAATGATGGACTTAGAGTTTTGAATAACAGTACGTTTACATTCAATAGTGCGTCGACAGCGAATGTTGAGGAATTTAAAATATTAAGATTTTTGAAACGTGACGATTCTGGTCAGATCTCGATAGAAAAAAAGAAAAGATCGGGTGCTAATATGTTGATTGACTTTGATGTAACCATTGACAAAGGTTCTTTAGTAAATGTATTGGTAGGTGATGATGTAGGAAATATTTCTGTTCGAGGAGAAGCGCGTCATCTTAAATTCAAGATGGAGAGAAGTGGAAACATTTTGATGGATGGAACTTATACCGTTGATAATGGAACATTTGTTTCGAAAGCGATCTTAAATAGAACCTTTCAAATTGCCAAAAACAGCAGCATCCAATGGAGCGGAAATCCAATGACGCCGGCGCTTGATATTACTGCCAATTATACCAGAACTGTAACCAATGCAGGAGAATATCTTGGAATGTCTCTTACGCAGCCTATTAATGTCGTTTTGACAACGAAAATTACAGAAACATTAACCAAACCTGATATTGAATTTGGCGTTGCAGCTCCGGATGGGTCTTCACAAGTTAGAGAAACTCTGGCAACAAAAATGAGTACGGATGATGAAAGGATTATTCAGTTCGGATCCATCTTGGTACTTAATAACTTTAACGTGGTCAATTCAGGAGGTCTGAAAGTGGATGTGTCTCAAACTGCAGTGAGTACAGGTTATAGTATGGCTTTCAAACAATTGGGTTCTGTTCTTAATACAATTAGTAGTGCGTTTCAGATTAATCTGGATTATATAAGTGGTGATGTGGGTTCTAATACATCCGACCGAGCAAATACCAGTGTAAGTTTGGCACTTTCTCCAAGGTTTAAACTGAAAACAGGTCTGGGAGTTCCTATTGCAAGAACAGATAATGCTAATGCTAATTATTTATCTGCAGAAGGAATTGTAGAATATGACTGGAGTAGAAATAATAATGGAAGCCGTTTACTGAGAGCTTATTCCAAACCATCTAATATTGGTATTACTACTGCACCAGGAGCTAATCAAAGTTATGGTGTTGGAGTTGTGTATAGTAAAAGTTTCAATTCTTTCAAATATATCTTCAAAAGCCGAAAAAGGATAAAAAAGGACTCTGCTAACGTTGAACAAAATAAAATAGATTCTGTAAAAAACAAGCTAAATAAATGATAATTATCATAGTGAATATGAAGTTTTGTTAAAAGCTGTTAATCTTTTGATATTTCTTTTTATTTAAAATATTTTTTATAAATTTGCAAAAAAATTAGATATATTTTAAATAAATAATAAAATCATACAATGAACTATCAATTAGACGATATCGATAAAAAGATTCTGGATTTCTTAGTAGAAAACACTAGAATGCCTTTTACAGAGATTGCAAAACAAATGGATGTTTCTGCGGGAACAATCCACGTAAGAGTTAAGAAAATGGAAGATGCTGGGATTATCCTGGGTTCTTCTCTTAACATTGACTACAGTAAACTAGATTATAACTTCACAGCTTTTATCGGTATTTTGTTGACAAAGTCAAACCATACACAAGAAGTTTTGAAGCAATTAGCTTTAATCCCAAATGTTGTAGAAGCTAGCGTAACATCTGGAAAATATAACATCTTCTGTAAAATGAAAGCAAAAAATACCGAAGATGCTAAGAAAATCATTTATCAAATAGATGATATCCAGGATGTAATGAGAACAGAGAGTATGATCTCTATGGAGGAGTACATCAGTGATAAAAACCGTTTAATCAATGCGGTTAGCATATAGTTAGTTAATAGAAATTTCTATAAAGAAGAGCTTATTTATTAAGCTCTTTTTTTGTAATTTTATGGTATGAATTCAGTGGATAAAAGTTTTAAAAATAATAAAGATTATTACCTTAGTTTCGGTCTTATATTATTGGTGTTTTTGTTAAGTTTAAATACGGATTTAGCAGAATTTTCTCAACATCAATCGCTTAATATTCCGACCGGATTTTTCTACTATACATTTGGAGTTGATATTTTAGTCATTCTCAGCTGGATTCTCATTCTATTATTCAGAAAGATAGGAGTGATGCTTTTTCCTGTTTTGGTAATGCTGCATTTTGGGCTACATAATTATTTTTTGAGCACTTATCTGTATTCTGATATTACCGCCTTATTTCTTTTTGTAGGAGTTGGTTTGATAGCAATTATTCCACGCTGGAATGATGATGTGATGAAATAAAGACATATTTATAAATAGAAAAGCTCCAGAAGTAATCCAGAGCGTTATCTTTTTATCAGCATCGACGTGATATTTATTGAAAAATTTGCTGATATTAATCTGTATATTTTAATTTTAAACAGATCTATGTTCATCTTGTGTGCCTTCAGAATCTAAGGGACGGGTAAAGTGTTTAGTTTTATGCCACAAAGATTATCATTTAACATAATATTGACAAGAAACGAACTACTACATAACTACGCCAGTGGTTTAATGTTTTGATAATGAGATATTTGGATTCTGATATGGCGGTTTTATCAGAAATCCATCATCCATTTGTTCAGATCAATTTCTGAAGAGATGTCCAATTGTTTTCTCAATCTGTTTTTTCGGGTTTCTACACTTCTTACAGAAATATTGTTGTAATGAGCAATTTCTTTTGTGGTAAAATTAAGTTTCAGTAATGCACAAAATTGCAATTGTCCGGTTGTGAGCTCTGGATAATTGGTGATTAGTTTATTATAGAAAAATGGATAGACTTCTTTGAATCTGCTCAAGAATGATGAGTCATTACTCTTGGCTAATTCCAAAAGTTCTGCAAATGCATCATTGACTTTAAGTTCCAAATGATTAAGTTCCTCTTCCTTTTCTATGAGATCATCCTCGATGTTTTCCTTTTGCTCTTTTTCTTCTTTGTAGCTTTTAAAATATTTAACTGTAAAAAAGAAAAATACAACAGCAAGAAAGATAATACTTCCAATAAAAATATAGAGATTCTGATACCAGTTTTTCTTTTCCTCTTCTAAAATGTTTTGGGAAACTTTATCCGTCTCTAATTTTTCCTTTTTACGGATGATTTCATTTAATTCGCGAGATTTTTTTGTGTAATAAGAGTAAATTTTGTCATCACCCATCTGCTCATAGATAAGGCCAAGGTCATCGTAGATATACTGTAAACGATAGATGTCATTAGCTTTCTCAAAAATAGGTAAGGCTTGTTTATAATAATGGATGGAACTATCATTCTGTTTCATTTCCAAATAGGCATTCCCTAAACCAAATAAACCAAATGCTTGATTGATAGAGTCATTTTCCAGTTTACCCAACTCGTAGGCTTTTCTACTGTAGTAGAGTGCAGGTTTGTAATCTTCCAGATCTATATATATTACTCCTAAACTGGAATATTGTGCGGAGAGCCAGTTATTACGTTTTGTTCTATTTTTTATTTTCTTAAAGTACTCGATACTTTGTAGATCATACCTCAGTGTTTTTTGTGGATCTGTATATTGCAGATTTAGGATTTCTGCTTTTCCATTGTAGATCTGCCCAAGTGAGCTGTAAAGGTCATCATTGATCTTTATTTTTTTACAAAGTTCTTCTGCTTTTTCATTTGTTTTAATGGCTTTTTCAAAAAAACCTAAATAAGCATAAGCTATTGCTTTTGCAATATAAGCTTGGGTACAATGGTAATCGTCACCTTCTTTCTTAGCTATTTCATATAATTTGTCAGCAGATTTTAAAGCTTTTTCCTGTTCTCCAAGTCCAAGATAAGAACTGATATCGGCTTTTAGAGATTTTGCTTTTCCTTGATAGTAATCAATATCCGCGGAAATTTGGTATGTTTTATTACTGATTTTTAAGGCTTCGTTCCGATCAGCAATCTTAAAAGTTTTTGCAATTAATTGGTCTACTTGCTGAGGTGTATATTGCTGCGCATCCGATTCCGAAAGAAAGGAAAATAGAAAAGAAAGTATTAATAATTTTTTTTGAAAATCCACAGCGTCCAATGCGAATGCAAAAATATTAAAAAAACAAACATTACCGCCAAAATAACGAAAGTATTGAAGGATTCTTGATGTTGTCAATTGAATTATTAACTTCGGTTAACTTGTTGGATTAAAATTAGTATCACATTCTGCTAAAATGTCTGGAAAAAATCGATCAAAATGAAATTGCAGCTCTTCTTTGCTTTTTAAAAATGCATCAAAAACAGGAATGTCTTTATCCAGATATTTTGCTTTGTTCAAAACATTCAACATACTGAATTTTATGCCTTGATCAGTTCTGTAATTGGTCAGCCAATCATCCTGTTCCATTCTTATAAGCATCTTTTTGTAATTTTCCGGAAGCCATATCTCGTTTTTCCAAAGTATATTATAGACTTTCTGAGAATGTACTTTTAGTTCCTTTTCTGTATAAAGATGTGCAGTGAAATAATCAAAGGCAACATCCACAAATGCTCCTGAATATAATCTGACCAACGGACTGAAAATCTTCTTAGCTTCTGAAACTGCAGGATGAGAATCGGTAAAAGTATCAATTGCACGATGAAGTTTTATTCCTTCTTGGATTTCAAGAGGAAAATTTTCCCGTTCGTTATTTTTGATAAAGTCCGCAATCATATTCCCAACGAGTTGTTGGTCTGTGAATGAAAGAATAGAGTGCGCGAGATAATTCATTTTATCATAAAGATACTGTTATAATTGATATTGATTACAGTTTTTAGGATAAATAATTTAAATAGTAAGGAGATCAGTAGTTCAACCCGAATATAATTTAAACTTTGATTATATATCTGTAAGTTGAGAGAGTTCTTGTAAGATTGCCACTCAGATTTTCAATTATTTTTGACATTTTTGGGTTGAAGTCTCCAATCCACTGTACTTCATATGTATCATAAGTAGTTTCTAGATTTATGATTTCCAGTGCTTTGACAATTAAGTAGGCATCAATGCCTTTATTTTGGAATTCGGGAATAATACCAAAAACCAATCCTACTAGTTTTTTTGTTTTGCAGAATTTTTGCAGCATCAAAAATTTCAGCATCGAAAATATTCCAAACCTCGAACTCACTTTCCCGAAGTAGTCATTAAGGTTTGGTAAATTTAGCCAGCAGCCGATTGGCTGATTATTATGATATACAAACCAGACTGTTTTTTCATCTATTACTGGCCGCATTGCCTTGAAGGTTCTTGTAATTTGTTTTATATTGAGGATTTTGTCCTGCTGATTGTTTTGCCAAGCTTTGTTGTAAATCGTAGCAAAATCTTTCGCAAATTCCGTAATATTATTTTTACTAAGTTGCCGTAACTCGTAGGAAGGGTTGGTGGTAAGTAGATCATTGATGGTATAAAATTTTTGTGGTAGTTTTGCTTTCAAATCTATGGCGTAGCAGTTTTGAAGAAAGTAAATTTCGAATCCGTAACTTTCAAAAAGTTTTTGGTAATAAGGTGGATTGTAATTCATTCTGTATAACGGCGTCTGGTATCCGTGTATAAGCAAGCCCCACCATTGCATGCGATTCCCAAAATTTATCGGACCGTCTATTATTTTAATTCCTTGATTATGCAGCCATTCTTTGCAATAGTCGAACATATAATTTGCTGCTTTTTGAGAATCAACACATTCAAAGAAACCTATGCCACCTGTCTTGCTTTTTTCAGTTTCTGTATTGATGATGAAAGATGCAATTCTGCCTATGACTTCATTGTTTTTGTTCATTAGAATCCATCTTTCGCACACGCCGTTTTGAAAATGAATATTTTTATTCAAATCAAAAATTTCCTCTATATCTCTGTCCAGAGGTTTTATGTAGCTGGAGTTATCTTTATAGATCTTATCAGGAAGGTCTAAAAATAAGCGTATATCTTTTTTGGTAATTACTTTTCGCAAATACATTTTTTCAATTACTATAATGACAAAAGTATTGATGAAGAATAATGTAAAAGCTTCTCTTTATAATTTTGATCGGCAAAAATAGATATTGATATTGATTGATTATCAATAATATAGAAATAGAAAGCGTTCTATTTTATAAATCGGTTTGATTTTTACGAAACTCGGAAGGTGTTTCATCTGTCAGTTTTTTGAAAATTGTATTGAAGGCCGTTTTAGAATTAAAGCCTGCTTCGAAAGCAATTCCCAAAATTGATAATTTTCTATAAGAATCATCGCATAATAATTCTTTAGCTCGCTGAACCCTGTATTTGTTGACAAATTGGAAGAAATTTTCACCGAATCCATTATTCAACAAATATGAAAGTTGATGAGCATTGATTCCAATAAAACCGGAAAGTTTAGAGAGATTAAGCTCGCCATCCAAATACGGTTTCTCGGTCTTCATGTAGTCGATTAATTTGTGTTTTAGATTTTCAAAATCACTGTCGGCAATAAGCTTTTTCTTTTCTGATTTTAATTCGTCCTCTAATTCTATTGATAATAATTCTTGCCGTTCTTTCTCATTGACAGGATAGATTTCTTTCTGCCTTAAAATGTGGTAAGATGTGCTGTAAACAATGAACAAAAAAAGTAAATCCATTGCTAAATGATTATTTAGTTTGTATATGAATACATTAAAAAGTTCGTAACATACGGTGATAATAATCGTGCAGAATAATAGTAAGCTTAATTTTGCCAACCACTCCAGATTAATATTTTCTGTATTGGAAGAGATATTTTCTATCCGTTTTTGGTATTTCTTGATTCGGATATAAATGATGGCAATGTAAGGCAGATTATGAAATATAGCCACAAAATCAGCGGTAATGCCAACTGTCTTATTACCTTCAGTATTTAATAGAAGAATCAGATAAATAATTGGAGTAATAAGACATATTGTATCTTTTTTGCTGAAACGATAATTTGGATTAATAAAAAATACAACACTGAAAAATAGAAAAATAGGTGTTAATATCTCTATGAAATAAATAAAAAATACGAACAATTGATTGGGAGATAATCCGCAAAATTGTAATACATCCAATATCCAATAGCTTGACCAAAGAAAAAGAAAAGAGCCAAATAAGGCATTAGCCCTTTGGTTTACCTTCATAGGATTTATAAGTACAATAAATGATTGTAAGATCAAACCTCCGTAAAGCAATGTAAGTACAAACTTTTGAATATTCTCAAATGACATTATTTGTTTTTTAAAAAAGTAATTCTACAAAATCTTCAATCTTACTAATTTCTTCTATTTTAATTCCAAATTTTTTCTTCGGAAGTTTATTAAGATTTGAAATGAAAATCTTTTCATAACCCAATTTTTCTGCTTCGGTAATTCTTTGCTCTGCTTGTGCAATTGGACGGATTTCACCACTTAAGCCAATTTCTCCTGCAAAACAATAATGTTCCGAGATGGCAATATCTTCATTACTTGATAGGATAGAAGCAACAACAGCTAAGTCCAAAGCGGGATCATCAGTTTTTATTCCGCCTGTTATATTAAGGAAAACATCTTTCGCTCCGAGTTGGAAACCTGCTCTTTTTTCCAAAACTGCCAAAAGCATATTCAATCTTTTGGAATCAAAACCGGTTGAGCTTCTTTGCGGCGTTCCATAAACTGCGGTAGAAACCAACGCCTGGATTTCCAATAACATTGGTCGATTTCCTTCGAGAGTTACCGCAACAGAATTTCCGGAAAGCTCTTCTGATTTTTTAGTAATGAGAATTTCAGATGGATTTTTGATTTCCTTCAAACCTTGCGAAATCATTTCATAAATTCCGATTTCCGACGTAGATCCAAAACGGTTTTTATTTGCTCTCAATAATCTGAACAGATGATTTCTATCGCCGTCGAAATTCAGAACCACATCTACCATATGTTCCAAAACTTTTGGTCCGGCGATTTGTCCATCTTTTGTGATATGACCAACTAGAAAAACCGGAATGTTATTTTCTTTGGCAAACTTGATGATTTCATTAGAACATTCTCGGATTTGTGAAATCGTTCCTGGCGAACTTTCTATCAATTGGGATTGAAGCGTCTGTATGGAATCGATAATCATAAAATCTGGCATTAGTTTTTTAGCTTCGTGCAAGATTTTTTCAACATTAGTTTCAGTAAACAAGAAACAATTGGGGTTTTTAACCTCGGCTAAACGGTCGGCTCTCATTTTGATTTGCGACGCGCTTTCTTCTCCGGAAACATAGAGGATTTTTTTCTTCATCTTCAAAGCCAATTGAAGAAGCAGAGTTGATTTTCCTATTCCAGGTTCGCCACCAATTAAGGTTACAGAACCCAGAACTATTCCGCCACCCAAAACCCGGTCAAGTTCTTCAGAAGGTGTTTTGATTCTCGGCTCTTCATTAGTTTCAACTTCAATGATATTGATGATGGAAGATTTGGATTTTGCAACGACAGATTTGGTTGATTTTTCTACAATTTCTTCTACAAGGGTATTCCATTCGCCACAGGTTTTACATTGTCCGTGCCACTGGGAATATTGCGCACCACAATTTTGACAGAAATATTGAGTCTTGAGTTTTGCCATTCTGCTAAGTTCCAGAAAAATTTTGGAAAATAAAAAATTAGAGGTCAGTTTAAAAGCTGGTTTAATGTTTTATTTTGAAAACCTTAAATTTGTTCACGATATATTACAACGATGATATCAGAAAATTAAAATTAAATAAAAATGGCATTAGACAAAAATCACGTAGTAACTTTAAAATACGTTCTACATACTAATGATGAGGCGGGAGAAAAAATCTTTGTGGAAGAGACCTCAACAGAAAACCCAATGACGTTTCTTTATGGCGTAGGAATGATGATTCCGAAGTTTGAACAGGAAATACAAAATTTAAATATAGGCGAAACGGCATCTTTCACTATCGAGCCTAGCGAAGGTTATGGAGAGAGAGATCCTCAAGCTGTGACACAATTGCCTGTTGATATGTTCCAAGGGCAAGAATTGCCTCCTGTAGGTGCAGTACTTCCACTGTCTGACAATCAGGGGAATAATTTCCAAGCTGTGGTTGTAGAAGTGACACCAGAAGCTGTAGTTGTAGACCTTAATCATCCAATGGCGGGAAGACCTCTGCATTTTGATGTTGAAATTCTGAACACACGTCCTGCAACGGAAGAAGAATTGGCTCACGGTCATGCACACGGAGAAGATGGTCATTCTGGACATTAATATATAAGTTAAATTTTTTAGTCAATATAAAATACAAAAGCTTCCAAATCTGGAAGCTTTTGTTGTATTAAGAAATGAATTTTCTATTTTTTAATGAATTTCTGAGTAGATTTCTCTCCTTTTTTATTCACTAATTCGATGACATAATTTCCTGCAGGAAGTCTGTTTACATCTATTTTATTTTCTACAGACTTTCCATTAGCTACAGATTGTCCTGCTGTATTGAAAATTCTGTAAGTAGAATCTCCACTTTCCTCAGATCTGATGTTTAGAATATCTTTCACTGGGTTTGGATAGATGATTGTTTGATTTTTGCCTGCAAAGTCAGAAACTGCCAAGACTTTTTTCTTAGCGATAATCGTATAATCCTCAACTTGACCGTAGGAGAAAGATTCGCAACTTGTAGGAACAGAATTGAACTTCATAGAAACTCTCATCACGAGTGGTGAATCAAAACTTATGTTTGATGGTATTGTAATATTCCCGGTTACCGGCGTAGTCTTGGTTGCAGGAACAGATAATGCTTTCTCATTAGCATCGTTGAAATCTCCGTCCCCGTTCCAGTCAATGAAAACAGAATACCCTTCATTATAGACTGTGTTGCTCCAGGTAGGCGTGATGCTGATCGCATAAGTGTTGCCTTCTGTAACTTCTGTAGAGATGTTTGTAAAGTCTTCGTAACCGGCACTTCCTGTACTTGTATTGTCGATACCGGCAAAAACAACTCTTTTTATTTTCTCATCGGCAGTATTGCTACTTTGCGATGCGCAATATTCTGCCTGGTTGGTTGTCGTAATGTTTACCGTATTACTTTGAGAGGAGATATTCCCATATACATCTATAGCTTTAACATAAAAATTGTAAGTTGTCATTTTTGTTAAGCCTGTCGCCTTATAATTTAGAGACGATGTTCTGGCAATTTCAGTTCCGTCTTTGTAAATAATATAGCCGTCCACACCTTCATTGTCTGTAGATGCATTCCAGGTCAGGTTGGCACTTGTACCTTTAACGTTATTGGCAGCAAGATTTGTAGGAACGGTCGGAGGAATAATGTCTGGCGTGCTCAGATATTTTACACCAACGCCTACCGCATAAAATGCATCCTGGACAGCAATCATCTCCGCCGAGTTGTCACCATAAAGATCCTTGGCCGTCTGGATTCCAAAATCGCGTGCATTCTTATAGTTAGAATTCGCTGTCAGGTAAGTGCTTTCCAGGCGATAAACAATTTTTTCCGCTTTTTCCCATCCTATTCCCGTCACATTATACGATTTTCCAAGATCGTTGGTTCCGGTTTTGCCCATCACAAGGATGTAAAACCAATGATTAAGAACACCGCTGTTGGTGTGTACGCCGCAATAATCGTTTCCGAAAGATCCTCCAATCGGTGTTGCGCAACCTTCCTCAACGGTTGCTGCTTTCCAGTTTGTACCTCTATAGGTATCTGGTTGCGCAGAAAATGCGACTTTTGGGTTGCTCATTGATCTCAGATAACCTGGTGAAGCCTTAGTAATGTCTTCTCCAATCAGAAAGTTCTGTTTTTCAGGCGCATATTTATGCTCAACGATTGCTCCCCAAATATCCGAAAAACCCTCATTCATTGCACCGGATTCTCTTTCGTAAGCCAGGTTTGCGGTATATTCGCAAACGGCGTGTCCAAGTTCGTGTGCGGTTACGTCAAAAGCCGTCAATGGTTTGAAGGTTGTTGCGCCGTCTCCATAAATCATTTCTGTACCGCTCCAGCCTGCGTTCTCGTAGCTACTACCGTAATGGACGTAACTTTTTAGAACGGCTCCGTTGTTATCATAACTATTTCTGTTGAATGTTTCTTTGAAGTAATCATAGGTTTTTTCTACACCCCAATGTGCATCAAGAGCGGCATTATCAAACGTAGCATTGTTATATTCCGCAGAAGTCCAGTTATTGTCTGTATCTTTAAAATCAACGCCACTGCTGATAGTGGATGATTTTTTAAGATTGTAGGTTTTTACGCCGTTTCCTCTGGTAGCATCCTGTAAAACATAAGAGCCGGAAACAAGTGTTGTTTCAATTTCTTTGGTTCCGCTGTATCTTGTTTCTGCATTACCCAAGGCTAATAGCACAGGCTCAGATTTTGCCGGAGATTTTATTCTGATTGGCTGCGTTTTTTTGATAGAATTGTGGATGAGATCTTCGTTGCTGTTATGCTTTAATACTGCATTTGAAAAAACAACTCTTCCTTCCAGAGCATCTACATAAATAATTGCACGGCTTATAGGTTCCGCAGCATAAACATCAAATTTATAAACCAACTGAAGACTATACTGGTTTTCGCTAAGTTGTACAGGCAGCAAAACCAACTCGCCGGCTGGCTTTTTGTAGGCATTATTGGCAGTGTAATCTGCATCTTCCCACATGTATTTTTTTGCATTAACATAGGCAAGAGCTTTGCTTAAGGCTTCGGAAGCAGACATTCTTGGTGTTGTAATAGCATCTTTTGTAGAGAAAACATCACCATTCATACTGATCAGGTTTCCGTTTTTGTAATGCAGATTATATCTTCCGAATTCTACTTTCAGATTATTAAAATACATTTGGTAATTTTCATCCACAAAGGCGTCGCTTGTTTGTGTCTGCTGGAGTCTCATTTCTGTTCCCGGTGTAAGATTCAGAATGGTACTGAACAGATTGGATGACGATCCGGGACTGAGATTATAATTTTTCTTGAACGTAACCAGATTGATGTTCCCGTTTTTATCGGTGATTTTCTTATCAATGTATTCCTGTGCGTTGGCGGATAGGGTAAATCCAAAAATACTGCACAAAATACCAATTCGTAAAAGTTCTTTCTTCATATACTAAGTATTAAATTTCGAGCCAATTTAGTAAATTTTTAATGAATGTTTAAGAATTAAGATGAATTATGTTTAGAATTTTAATCAAAAACAATTTTAAATAATAAATCCAACAAATTTTTGTTGGATTTAAAATTGAATTATTAATTCCTGATTGGAATATTCTTTAAAATATCTTGCGTGTATTTCCAAAATTTTTGAACAGATGGTATATTGGCTCTTTCATCTGGAGAATGTGCGCCTTTGATTGTTGGGCCAAAAGAAACCATTTCCATTTTTGGATAATTGGCACCGATAATTCCACATTCCAAACCGGCGTGGCAAGCGACAACTAAAGGTTTTTCTCCGAAATTGTTTTCATAAAGTTCTGTCATCACCTTGATGATTTCTGCTTCTGGTTTTGGTTTCCAGCCGGGATAAGAACCTCCGAATTCAGTTTTCAAAGAATTACTTTCGAATACGGATTTTAATTGATTTGCCACTTCCCATTTTGTTGATTCTACCGACGAACGGGTTAAGTTTAAAATCTTGATTTCTCCATTTTTCAGTTCAACTCTTGCAACGTTATTAGAAGCTTCTACCAAACCTTCAACATCTGGACTCATTCTGAAAACGCCGTTATGAGCTGCATTGATTGCGAAAATTATTTTCTTAGAATCTTCAACAGAGATCGCTTTTTCTGAAGAATCAATTTTCTCGATATTGATAACCAAATCTTTTTCTAAGGAAGCAAATTCCTCTAAGATTTCAGATTTCAATTGTTCAATCTTTGAAGAGAAATCCTCTGAATTGTTAACCGAAATAATTGCTTTTGCCTCTCTCGGAATTGCATTTCTCAAACTGCCGCCATCAATAGAAATTAATTGAATTTGGTTTTCCAGTCCTGAGAACAAAAATCTCCCCAGTAATTTATTAGAATTTCCAAGACCTTTGTGAATATCCATTCCGGAATGTCCTCCTTGTAAACCTTTGATTTCAATTTTGAAAGTTTCGCCTCTTGATTCTTCCAAATCAAATTTAGCAGAAGCCGTCACGTCTACACCGCCAGCACATCCAATATCGATTTCGTCATCTTCTTCTGTGTCAAGATTAAGAAGGATTTCTCCTTTCAATTGTCCTGGTTTCAAAGCTAATGCACCCGTCATTCCTGTTTCTTCGTCAATTGTGAAAAGTGCTTCCAATTCCGGATGTGCAATTTCATTACTTTCTAATATTGACATAATCGTAGCGACACCCAAACCGTTATCAGCACCCAAAGTTGTCCCTTTTGCTCTTACCCAATCGCCATCCACATACATTTGAATTCCCTGAGTTTCGAAATCAAAATCGACATCGTTGTTTTTTTGGCAAACCATATCAAGGTGCGACTGCATCACAATTTGCGTTCGGTTTTCCATTCCAGGAGTTGCAGGTTTTGTGATGATGACATTTCCAACTTCGTCAACCGTTGTTGGTAATCCCAGATTCTCGCCAAATTCTTTTATGAATTGTATAATTTTCTCTTCTTTTTTTGATGGTCTAGGAACCGAATTCAATGCTTCGAAATTTTTCCAAATCACTTTTGGTTCCAGTTGCGAATATTCCATTTGTTTTGAAATTTTTTGAACTGGCAATTTACTAATTATGAAAGGAAAATGAAATCTTTATGACATAAATAATGTTTCCATAATCTTTGTTTCGTTTTATGTTTTATAATTTTGAATTCTCATTTCTAGCAAGATATTGATGTCGAATTTCATACAACAGTTTTCTAAATTTTTAAGATTAAGGGTTTCTATTTCCGAATGGATTTATCTAGTGAAATGTGTAATTGGTGCATCCATTTGTTATCTGTTCTATATTTTCCTTCCGCAATATCCTGTTTATTGGGCATTGATCTCTGTTGTAATCGTTTTCTCACCGGACAATAGTAATAAGCTGGCTTATGACAGAATCAAATCCAATCTTCTTGGCGCTTCTATCGGAATGATTTTATTTCTGATTCCAATTCCTAATATTTTATTGATTTGTATTGGTGTGGCTTTGACGATTCTTGTAGGAATTGCGTTAAGGTTGGATAATACGCTTCGTTCAGCTCTCGCAGCTATGGTTATTGTTTTGATTGAGGAAAATCAGGCTCATGATTGGCTGATTCCTATTGAGCGTGTGATTTGTGTCTGCATCGGATGTTTTGTGGCGCTGATTATCACTTTTGTTTTTTCGAAATTCAAGACTTTTGGTCAAACTTTTCTGAATCATTGATAAAAGGTACAAAATCCCTAGCCCCGATAGTAGCGGTTACCCCGCAGTGGGGTGGGAGAGCTGGAGGATTTGGTTTTGGCAAAGCACTGGTACGAGGAGTATGAGCGGATAGCGGGATTAAGCTCCTAATAAAAAACTCCCCAAAATCTGGAGAGTCTTTCTTTATAAATTATGGAGTTTCTTAGTCTTCCATCATATTATCTCTGGTGTTTTTCTGAACCGCAATGGCTCCGAAAATGGCAAGCAGATAGGCGAAGGCGTAAAATCCTTTTTCACTCGGTAGAATGGTTGCATTCCAAAGCCCGATGATGAGCAAGGCAATGGATGAAATGGTGGCGAACCAACAGATTCCGTAATATATATCGGTAACCTTGATGTTTTCCAATCGGTCTCGAACTGCCTTCTGCAAGGAAACAACTGCGAATAAACCGTAGAGTAAAATCGTGAAATAATAACCTTTCTCATTCAGTTCCATTTCTGCTCTTGATAATCCGACGATAAAACCGATGGTTCCTGCAGCCAGAGCGATCCACGATGCTGCAATAAATGCATTTGATACTTTTTGTTTTCTCATTAGTTATGTTTTTTTTATATTAATTTGAATCAAATATATTGATTTTTTTAGCAGAGAAACAAAAAACTCTCCAATTTGGAGAGTTTCTATATTTATATAATATTAAAATCTTAGTATCTGTAATACTCAGGTTTGAAAGGCCCTTTCACATCAACACCGATATAATCAGCTTGTTCTGGAGAAAGAACTTCTAGCTCAACGCTTAATTTCTTAAGGTGAAGAGCAGCTACTTTTTCATCTAAATGCTTAGGCAACATATAAACTTCGTTTCCGTAAGCTGCAGAGTTAGTCCAAAGTTCGATCTGAGCCAAAGTCTGATTAGAGAAAGAGTTAGACATTACGAAAGATGGATGACCAGTCGCACAACCAAGGTTTACCAAACGGCCTTCAGCAAGGATGATAACTTCTTTACCTTCGATAGTGTAGATATCAACCTGAGGCTTCACTTCAGATTTTGTGTGACCGTAGTTTTCGTTCAACCAAGCCATATCGATTTCGTTATCGAAGTGACCGATATTACAAACGATCGCTTTATCTTTCAATTTTAAGAAATGTTCTTTTCTTACGATGTTGAAGTTACCGGTAGTCGTGATTACGATATCTGCGTTATCAACTACAGTATCTAATCTTTTTACTTCGTAACCGTCCATTGCAGCTTGAAGCGCACAAATTGGATCAATCTCAGTAACCGTAACGATAGAACCAGCTCCTCTGAAAGATGCAGCAGTACCTTTACCTACGTCTCCGTATCCGCAAACTACCACTCTTTTTCCAGCTAGCATTACGTCAGTTGCTCTTCTTACAGCATCTACTGCAGATTCTTTACAGCCGTATTTGTTATCGAATTTAGACTTAGTAACAGAATCATTTACGTTGATTGCTGGCATTACCAAAGTTCCGTTTTTCATTCTTTCGTACAATCTGTGAACTCCGGTTGTAGTTTCTTCAGAAAGCCCTTTGATATCTTTTGTGAATTCTGGATATTTATCAAAAACCATATTGGTTAAATCTCCACCGTCATCAAGAATCATATTCAATGGTTTTCTGTCTTCGCCAAAGAAAAGAGTCTGCTCAATACACCAATCGAATTCTTCTTCATTAAGACCTTTCCAAGCATAAACAGGAATTCCGGCAGCAGCAATTGCAGCAGCAGCGTGGTCTTGTGTAGAGAAAATATTACAAGAAGACCAAGTAACTTCAGCACCTAGAGCTACCAAAGTTTCAATCAAAACTGCAGTTTGGATTGTCATATGCAGACATCCTGCGATTCTTGCACCTTTCAATGGTTGAGACGGTCCGTATTCTTCACGGATAGCCATCAAACCTGGCATTTCAGCTTCAGCTAAAGTAATTTCTTTTCTTCCCCATTCTGCTAAGGAAATGTCCTTCACTTTGTAAGGAACGTATTGTGTTGTTGTACTCATATTTATAATTAAAATAAGTTTAAAATCGATTAGAAATCAAAGTGCAAAATTACGATATATAATTAAGATATAAAAACCATAAGTTATCTTCCAATTATGACAATTTACATAGCAAGAATTTATTTAGTTTAAATCTAAATAACTATTTTTGTGGCATCAAAAAAATATATTATGAGTGAACATACAGAAGAAGCAAAGAAACAAGCAAAACCAGTTGCTCCAAAAGTAAAAGAATTAATTGCTAAAACGCTAAGCGTAACTTTGGCAACTGTAGACGCAGAAGGAACACCAAATGCTAGCTATGCACCATTTGTAGAAATTGATAACAAATTCTATGTTTTGGTTTCTTTCATGGCGAAACATACCAAAAATCTTGCTGAAGGTAGAAAAGTTTCTGCAATGTTCATCGAGGATGAGTCTGCTACGAAGCAAGTTTACGCAAGAGAAAGATTAACAGTCGAGGTTTCTACTTCTCAAATCGAGAGAGATTCTGATGACTGGAACAATGTGGTTGGAAAACTAAAAGAAAGACACGGAAAAATCGTAGATGTTTTGAATGAAATGACTGACTTTATCCTAGTTGCTCTTCATCCTGTAAAAGGTGCTTATGTGAATGGATTCGGAAGTGCATATTTTGTAGATGCAAATCTTGAAATTATGGAACACAGAAACGATATCAATCACACACAGAAATAATTACGATTTCAAATATATAAGAAAGGCTTAGTTTTACTAAGCCTTTTTTAATTCTAAAGTCTTCGAGAACCTCAGACTGACATTGCTAAAATTCGAACATTTAATATTAGAAATGTCACACTGAATGGAGTCGAAGGGCTTTTAATTTATATTTTTCTAAAAATAACCGTCGAGTTATGGCCACCAAAACCAAACGCATTACTCATAGCGATATTGATTGGTTTTTCTTTATTTTCAGTAATGATATTAATGCCGTCAGGAATATTCTCATCCAACTTTGAAACATTAATTGTTGGCGGAATTATATTCTCCTGAATCGCTTTGATACAAATAATAGCTTCTGCAGCACCAGCAGCTCCCAACAAATGGCCTGTCATAGATTTGGTAGCACTGATGTCAAGATTTGGACTACCTTTGAAAACTTTATTAATGGCGTTCAGTTCTGCTAAATCTCCAAGTGGAGTAGAAGTAGCGTGCGGATTCAGATAATCTACTTGCTCAGGGAGAATCTCTGCATCTTGTAAAGCTAATTCCATCGATTTTGCAGCTCCGATTCCTTCCGGATGAGGTGCCGTCATATGATAAGCATCGGCTGTCATTGCCGCGCCAATCAATTCGGCATAGATTTTTGCACCTCTGGCTTTAGCGTGTTCATATTCTTCCAAAATCAAGGCTCCGGCACCTTCGCCCATTATAAAACCATCACGTTCAACATCGTAAGGGCGGCTTGCGGCTTTTGGATTATCGTTTCTTGTTGACATTGCTTTCATTGATGAAAATCCACCAACAGATGCTGGTGTAATAGGCGCTTCTGAACCACCGCTTACAATCACTTTTGCTTTTCCCCAGCGGATATAATTGAATGCATCCATAAAAGCAGTGTTCGCTGTGGCGCAGGCAGAAACCGTTGTATAATTGATTCCGCGTAAACCATATTTCATAGAAATCATTCCGGAAGCCATATTAGCAATGAGTTTTGGAACGAAAAACGGACTGAATCTCGGTGTTCCATCTCCTGAAACATATTCAGTAACTTCATTTTCAAAGGTTTCCATTCCTCCTTGTCCGGTTCCCCAGATAACGCCGATATCAAAAGGTTCAATATTTTCTAAATCTAATTTAGAATCCTGTATTGCTTCTGCAGCAGCGTAGATAGCAAATTGCGTAAAGAGGTCACTTCTTTTGATTTCGTTTTTGTCCAGATATTTTTCCGGAGCAAAGTTTTTGACTTCCGCAGCAAACTGAACTTTGAATTTCTCTGGATTGAAATGCGTGATTTTATCAGCGCCGCTTTTGCCTTTCAGAATATTGTTCCAAAAAGTATCAACGTCGTTTCCTAAAGGAGTTACGGCTCCCATTCCGGTTATTACAACTCGTTTCATTATCTTGTAATTTGTGTTTTGAATAAGTTTGAAGTGCCTTTTGCAATCAGTTTGGTTTTGTCAGAATTCCATATTTCGCAAGTGGCGTTGATGAATTGTTTTCCCAATTTCGTAATGTGTGTTTCGGCAATGATATTTTCGCCTTCTTTCCCGATTGAGAAATAATCGATGACATTATTAATCGTTGTATAGAAAGTTGGTTCGTTCAAAGAAAACATTGTTGCGCCCAAAACGTCATCAATAATGGCAGCCGTTACACCACCGTGAAGGTTTCCAATTGGATTCAGCCATTCCGGACGAATTGTGTATTGGAATTCCAAATGACCTTTTTCTGCAGAAACCACAATCGGTTTCAGCCAGCGCATAAAAGGCGAAGGAGAGTCTGTGAATTCTTTTCCGATTAATGATTTCAAATGTGCTAATCTGTCCATAATTTTAGATTTTATATTTAATCACAAAGGCGCAAAATTTTGAATTTATTAAATTGTTATAAGTCGCCAAGGCAATTATTGCGTCTTAAAAATAAGTTTAATTTTATTTAGCGTTGAATCACTCGCAGCCCGAATTATCTCCTATTTGTATATTTTTATTTGAATCGATGAATCTCGTTCCTCGATTTGAGCGGAAATCCTTTTTTGCTTGTACTCGAGTTCTATTTAAACTAAAATCGTCTGCAAAAAAAATTGACTTCGTCGAACCACTTCGTTAGGTTTGAGAGCCCTTCGACAAGCTCAGGATAAACTGCAGGCGGATTAAGCTGCCCAAATTAATGATAATTTAATTGGAATTAATTCTGACTCAATTTTGCTAAAGCTTCCTGAAAAACGCCAAGTACAACTTTGGTCTGTCCAACAGGAACATCGAACTGATTTTGTTCCAAAGCTGTCAATAATTCGTCCGCAACTTCTTTTGGTGGAATTCCGTTTTCGCCACCGATTTCTATTGAAAAACTTGTGTTGACCAAAGGTGGCAGAACTTCGAAAATCTTAACTGAAGTTTCTTTGAGAGCATTTCTCAGTGATTGCGTGTAACTTCTAAGTGCGGCTTTGCTGGCAGCGTAAGTCGGAACAGGCGCGTAAGAAACCAGCGATGCGATAGACGTTACATTGACAACCGCAGAATCTTTTTGTAACAAATGTGGAAGCAATAACTCCGTAAAATGAATGATGGTCAGGTAATTGGTATTGATTTCTTTCTTGGCTAATTCGTAAGAATTGGTGTTGTCTGCTAAGTTATAGTAATAAGCTTCTCCGGCGTTGTTGATGACGATGTTGAGGTCCGGATGATTCTGAATCAGTTCGTTGGCAATTCTAATTCTTTCGTTTTCGATAGATAAGTCTCCCTGAATCGCAACTGCATTTTCCAATTGTTCCAAAGCTTTGTCAAGACGTTCCTGATTTCTTCCGTTGATAATGACTTTGTTTCCTTTTTCGGAAAATGATTTGGCTATTTCTAATCCGATTCCGGCTGAACCACCTGAAATAAATACTGTGTTGTTGGTTGTTTTCATAATGATGATTTGTTATTTTATTTTGATAATTACTTTTCCTTTTGCTCTGCCACTTTCTACATAATTCAATGCGTCATTGGTTTGTTCAAAAGGAAATATTTTGTCTACAATAGGTTTGATGATTCCTGATTCTATGAGTTTTGAGATTTCTGTCAGTTGATTTCCATTAGCCTTCATAAAAAGAAAGGAATAATTGACGTTTTGCTTTTTTGCTAGCTTTGTAGTTTTGCGGCTTAAAAGAGAAATAACGAATTTCATTAAGAAGTTCAGTCCGATTTCTTTTGCAAAAGCAACATCCGGCGGACCTGAGATTGAAATTACTTTTCCTCCTTGCTTTAATATTCTGATTGATTTTTCTAAAGTTTTTTGGTCTTGACTGTTCAGAACCAAATCGTAGTCTTTCAGTATATTTTCAAAGTCCTGCGTTTTATAATCGATGACCACATCGGCTCCGAGTTGTTTCACTAGTTCAAAATTCTTTTCACTGGTCGTTGTTGCTACGAAAGCGCCCAAATGTTTTGCCAGCTGAATCGCAATGGTTCCGACACCACCAGAACCAGCCTGTACAAATACTTTTTGTCCTTTTTTCAAATTAGCCTTTTCAATCAATGCCTGCCAAACAGTCAACGCTACCAATGGAATCGAAGCCGCCTCTTCCATCGAAATGTTTTTTGGTTTCAGAGCGGCAAAGTTTTCGTTGATCGTAACATATTCTGCAAACGCACCAATATGGAAATCGGGAAGTCTGGAGAAAACTTCGTCTCCAACTTTAAAATTCTGCACTTTTGAACCAATTTTTTTGACAATTCCTGCGATATCGTGTCCTAAGATCAAAGGAAACTTGTAAGGAAGTATCATCTTGAATTCCCCACTTTTCAGTTTGCTATCCAGTTGATTGACACTTGCAGAATGAATCTCTACCAAAACTTCATTTTCCTGTAGACTGGGTTCTGGAAATTCTACTAACTCAAGTCTGTCTGTTTTGCTGTAGCGTTGTAATGTAAATGCTTTCATAGTCTTATTTTGTACCAATCGGTATATTTTTAGTTAAAAAAATTATTTGATCAATTCTGTGTCGATGATTTTTTCAATTCTTTCTAAGGCGTTGAAAAGATGAGTTTTGTTATTCATCGTTTTTGAAAGCAGAATTCCACCTTCTATCAATGCAATGAATTGATAAGCATATTTCTGAGAATCAATACTTTCTATAATTTCGTTTTGAGTTTTTCCTTTTTCTAAAATTCGATTCCATTGATTCGCCCAATTTTCAAAATTCTTAGCAACTTCAGCTTTAAGGAAAGGCATTGTATCGTCAGCTTCTACAGCAGTATTAAGATGTGGACAACCACCACGGGAGAAATTGACTTCCCAGGTTTTTCGATAATGTTCTATTATCTTAAATAGTTTTTCACGAGTTGTCATTTCGCTGTTTAATTGATTAACGAAATCTGTTTGGAGCCTTTTAGAATTATAAAGATAAACTTCTTTGGCCACTTCATCTTTGTTTTCGAAATTTCCATAAATGCTTCCTTTTGTTAATCCGGTTGCAGAAGTAATGTCGGACAAAGACGTTCCTGCATAACCTTTCTTATTGAAAAGTTCTGAGGTTTGTTCTATGATGAACTGTCTTGTTTTTTCTGCTTTTGACATTTTGATTTCTAAATTGACTTTGCAAAGATAATCAAATTATATACCAATTGGTATATTTTGAAAATTTATTTGAAAATAAAAACCCGAAAGCCAAAAAACTCCCGGGTTAAACTTAAAAATTGAAAAACCTTACTTTTTGATAATTTTATACGAACTGCTTTTTTGCTCAGATAAAATTTTAATAACATAATTTCCTTTTGGTAAAGAAGAAACGTCCAGCTGTAGTTTTTTTGTATTAGCTGGATTACCCAATAATAATTTCCCGGAATAATCATAAACCTGAACAGAAGAGATCTGCGAATCTCCGGAAATATTGATAATATCAACGGCTGGATTTGGATAAACAGAGAATTTATTTTTATTAAAATCGGTTACAGCCATTGCTTCATCAGCAGCTACAGTCCATAATTCGTATCCGCTATCATTGTATTTGGCAGTAAAGTATAATTTGTCTCCCATTGCAGTAAAATATGGTGTGTATCCTAATGCGTCCTGCGCAGGATTCTCTGGGTCGGCTGTTATCTTTTGGGTTCCTGCAACTGTCCCGTCGGATTTCCATAACTGATAATATTCTTCATTATTGACAGCTCTGAAGTATAGTTTACCTCCCATCACCTGGAAAAGCATTGGCGAAATAGTAATGCCCATAGAATCACCAGGCCCCGGCAAAACATCCATAAATAATTGAGTGCCTTCCGGTGTTCCGTCGGTTACCCAGATTTCTCCGCCGTGTTCCGCATCTCTTAATGTCAGAAATAACTTGTTGTTATAAATGATATATTTAAACTGTGGAATTACACCATTTTCAGTTCCTTCGTAGACATCTTTCAAGATTTTAGTTCCAGCTTCAGTACCGTCTGTTGTCCAGATCTCTCTACCGGTTTCACTGCTATATGCTGTGAAAAATAATTTTCCATTAAAGTCAATAAAATCAGATGGCAGAGAGTTTCCATTTCCATCAGTATTGATATTTTTTATCATATAAGTCCCGTCACTGGTTCCATCCGTTGCCCAGAGTTCTATACCGTTTGTCCCGTCGTCGGCATTGAAATATATTTTATTGCCAAATGCTTTCAGGTTGGAAGGATTGGAACTTTCTGCGTGGATATCTTTTACCATTTGCGTTCCGGCCGCAGTACCATCTGTTACCCAAAGTTCGAAGCCATGTTGTCCATTGTCAAAATCGAATCCGTCAAGGGCATTGAAATAAAGCTTATTATTCAGAACAGTAAAGTATGAAGGATTGGAACCAAATTCACCCTCGCGCAAATCTGTCACCATTACGGTGCCTTCCGTAGTTCCGTCGGTTTTCCAAAGCTCGGTTCCGTGCACACCATCTTCTGACCTGAAGTATAAAGCATTGTTGAATTCCACAAATTCAAAAGCGTATGAACCGCCACTTCCCGGATACATATCTTTTACAAGGACTGTTCCGGCTTCTGTCCCGTCTGACGTCCAGAGTTCGTTTCCGTTAGCTTCATCGGTCGCAGTAAAAAAAAGTTTTCCATTCAGAACCTTAAAGTTATAAATATCAGAACCATTGCTTCCGGGATTGATATCTTTTACAAGCTTTGTCTCTTCACCGTCTGTGACCCAAAGTTCTTTTCCGTGTTCGCCATCATCTGCGACAAAATAAATTTTTGAATCAACTTTAATGAGATTTTCCGGGAGAGAATCGCCCATAGAATTGATGTCTTTGACCATTTTAAAGACTGGCGTCTGCTGAGCATTGATTTTCAAAAATGAAACTAACAACGCCGCAAGGATAAATTTACTCTTCATATAAAAAATTTCTTTTGAGTAAAATTATAGTCTTAATTACGAAAACAGCAGTACTATACTTTTAGATACCCGAAATTTCAAGAAAACAAAAGTTTTTAAATATTAATTAATTGAAATTCAGGTTATTATCATAATATTAATTTTAAATTAAGAAATCCTGTTATTGATGTTGTTATTGATTTTTTTCGATTTTTTGACCAATAAATAAGATAAAATCAAAACGGATAAAATTAAAATACCAAGAAGAACATAAATGATAATCACAGATTTTTTTTGTTCGGATTCAAAATTTTTCTGCTTGAATTCGTTTCGTTTTTGAATTAATTCATTCAGAGATTTTACATCTTCCAATGCAAATTTGGATTGGGTAGAATCGAATAATTTTTGGTATTTCTGATGATTTTCAAAGTCATTCAGCTCGATGAAATTTTCTGCCAAGAGTTTGTAAATCCTGCTTTCCATTTCGATTTGCTGGGCTTCTTTCGAAAGAGGAAGTGCCGATAGCAACATTTCAATAGAACTATCAAAATCCCTTCTGTAATTTTTGATTTCGGACAATCCAATCAGTGCATTGCACTCCAGAGATTTTGCACCATTTTTTCTGGCATCGGCCAATCCATTTTCAAAACTGACCTGGGCAGAATCTTTGTTGATGTTGAGGTAGCAATAAGCTTTCTGGTTGTAAGCTTGTCCGAGATTGGCTTTTGCAAATCCGTTGTCTTTGTCTTTTTTAAATTCGTTAATCGCTTTGTTAAAATGCTTAATCGCATAACCACAATCCAGACTTCTTTTGTACAGAAACCCTTTCAGGAGATTGATATTTCCAATCAGATATTTTTTGGACTCAGGTAAAGAAACCGATTGCGAAAGCTTGTCTGCTTTATCCAGATAATGCCAGGCTTCATCGCGCATTTCTATCCGAATGTATTGATTTCCAATGAGTCCCAAAGTCCTGATTTGGTTGGCAATATCTTTAGTTTGTTCCGATAATTCGTTGGCTTTCAAAGCAAATTCAATGGATTTTTGATAATCATTCAAACCCGAATAACCGTTGGAAATCAAGATATAAGATGAGATTTTGTAAGAAGATTCAATGTTTTTTTTCTTCAAAATGTCCTTACCAATCTCAATAGTCTTCTGTGGATTTTTGAAGATAAAAGAATTGGCAGTGCCAATCAGACTATCAATTTCTTTATTGCCTTCCTGAGCACAAACCAAACTTGTTGAAACGGATAAAATCATCACCAAAAAAATTCTCAATGCTGTTATCTTATTCATTTTTAATGGTTTTTATAAATGACGCAGGCGAGTGTCCTGTAACCTGCTTGAACACGGTCGAAAACAAGCTATGAGAAGAAAACCCGGCTTCTTCTGCCAAATGACTGACCTTGTATTTCAAGTAAACCGGATTATTTTTTAGTTGATTGATGATGTAACTGATTCTCAATTCGTTGATGTAAGTGTGGAAATTTTTATTCTTATAAGTATTGATGATTTCGGATAGATATTTAGTATTTGTATTTAGATTTTCAGCCAAAAGATTGAGTGAAATTGCTGGGTCAAGATAGTCATTGTTTGACTCGAATTTTTCCAGTTTTTCCTGCAAAAAACTAATGGTTTTATCAGGAATTACAATTTTTCCGGCACTTTCCTGCGCTTTGTTTTCCGCAATGAATTTTTCTCTTTCTTCCGCTTCTTTTATTGCTTTTTCGTACTCGTTTTGTTTTTGATTTAATCTTCGATTGATGAAATAACCAATAATCAATACAAGTAAAATCGCAATCGCAATAAAATAAATAATTCTTTTCTGCTGTTCAGATTTGGATTCTAAAATTTCATCCTGTTTCTGACTGATTTTGCTAAGAAAAAAAATTCTGGCATTTTCTTTTACAGACTTCAAAGAATCCTGCAAAGCGGTTTGAAGTTGATAGAATTTCCGATATTTTTCCTGATCTTTGGATTCGTAACTGTTGATAGCCAATTGATAAATCTCCTCTCGCAACCAAACATCCTGAACTTTTTTTTCAATTGGTTTTAAAATTTCGAGATAATCAATATTCTTATCAAATTCTTTTCCTGAAGATTGAATTTTAGCTTTTGCATAAAAATAATAAGGTGTGTCATTCTGAATTTTATGTGAGAAATATTGTGCTGAATCCAACTTTCCAAGATTAGAGTAGGAGAGCGCGTAATAGAAATTGCTAAGTTCCGGAAAAGATTTATTTTTTTGCTTTTCGAATAACTTTAAATTCTTAATAGTCTGATTCCAATTAGAATCTGAGTAAGACTTTATCGCTTTTTCGTAATAATTCTGAGTGATTTCCTTTTCATCTTTGATAAGATATAATTGAGAAAATTCAATTCCCAATTCATCACAAAGTCTTGCCAGTAGAAAGTTGATTTGAAATTCATTTTCCGGACGACTGGATTTTTTTGAAAGTTCCAGACATTGAAATAATTTTTCAGCCGCTGTATTATAATCGCCTTTTAACAAATTACTTTCAGTCAGCAGAAGCAGTACTTTGATTTTATCATTATTATCCGAACTGTTTTTGGAAAGAAATTCTGAAATAACAGCAGATTCCGAAGGTTTTTTATAAAGTAAATTTTTAGATTCTAGGAACAAAGTTTCTGCATCTCGGCTATTTTGTGCTTTGATGAATATTCCAAATACGAGTAAAAATGCTAAAATTAATTTCAAAACGAAATAGGCTAGATTGCTTATAAACCAGTAAATTTATGTAAATATTTTTTCAAAAAAATACCTTTTATATTCTGAATATTGAATATGTCATAAAAAAATGCTCCCAGAAAAATTTCTGAGAGCATCGCGTATAGAGAGAATAATGAATGTTTATTTCCAACCGCCACCTAAGCTTTTGTAGATGTTGACAACTGTGCTTAGCTGTCTTTCTTTAGCTTCGATGAGTTCCATTTTGGCGTCCAAGGCATCACGCTGATTCATCAGAACTTCAAGATAATCCGCTCTCATATTTCTGAATAATTGATTGGCAATATCGATTCCTTGGTCAAGCGCCTGGACTTCCTGAGACTTCATTTCGTAATATTTATCGAGGTTTTTAATCGCCGACATTTGATTGGTAATATCAAGATAAGCACTCAGAATGGTTTTGTCATATTCATACAAAGCCTGGATTTGTCTTGCATCAGCTGATTTGAACTGCGCTTGAATAGCACTTTTGTTAATAAGCGGACCAGCCAATTCTCCAACCAGACTGTAAGCAATCGATTCCGGCATTTTCACAAGATAATTGGGCTTAAAAGCTTCCAAACCAAGAGCAGCGTTAATCTCAAGGCTAGGATAAAATTCTTTTCTCGCCGCTTCTACATCCAGTTTTGCAGATTGCAATTCCAATTCAGCCTGCTTAATATCAGGACGATTTGCCAATAACTGAGACGGAATTCCTGTATAAACCGTTTGCGGAACAATCGTCATAAAGCTTTCTTTGGTTCTCACAATCGGTTGCGGATAACGACCTAATAAAGCATTGATTTGATTTTCCTTTTCCGTGATTTGTTGTTTAAGGTCATATTCAGTTGCATTGGACTTTGCCAACTCAGCCTCGAACTTTTTCACAGCCAACTCCGTTGCAGCCATTGCCTGCTTTTGGATTTTTGCTACTTCAAGAGCTTTTTTCTGCAAATCCATATACTGATGGATGATATCCAATTGATTGTCCAGCGACAATAATTCGTAATAATTATCAGCCACTTCTGCAATCAAACTTGAAAGAACAAAATTCTTTCCTTCAACTGTAGACAGATAATGAGCAACTGCAGCTTGTTTCTCAGTTCTCAATTTATGCCAGATATCAACTTCCCAGTTGGCAACCAATCCGCCTTCAAAATTTCCTAAATTCTCAGGAACTTCTTTTCCATCGGTTATATCAGTGGAAGCATCACCAGCTCCTGTGCTTGTGTAGCGACCCACTTTTTCTATTCCGGCTCCTAATCTTGCTGCAACAGTCGGACTTAGCTTTCCGTTCTTGTACATCACATCGCTTTTCGCAATTTCGATTTGCTGAAGCGTAATCATCAATTCCTGATTATTTTTCAAAGCTTCATCAATCAGATTCACAAGATTTGGGTCTGTGAAAAACTCTTTCCAAGGCGTGATTCCGGAGTTGTTTTCCGAAGCATTCTGATTCTCAAAATTCTGAGGAATGGTTTCTTTTACTCTATCCTGAATTTTGGTCGCCATTGGCGCTTTACAACTTGCTAAAAGAAGCGAAAAAGCAATTGTGGTTATTATACTTTTATGATTATGAAATAATTTATTCATACTGTTATTTTTTGATTTATAATTCTCGCTGATTACTCAGATTTTGCAGATTAACAATGCTGAAAAATCAGCCTAATCCTTAAAATCAGCGAGAAAAACTATTTTCATTTAGTTTTGAAAATTCTAAAATTTCTTCTATTTATCTTCAAATTTTCCATCGTGTTGGTAAGGTTCAGTTTGTTCAGTTAAAGGATTTTCTTCTTCATAGTAAGTCAGTTTGGACTTAGCAGCAATGTTGGCAAAAATGTAGTATAATCCAGGAATGATCATCAATCCGAAGATAGTCCCGATGAGCATTCCTCCTGCAGCAGCTGTTCCAATCGTTCTGTTGCCTACAGCTCCCGGTCCGGTTGCTAACGCTAATGGAATTAGACCAGCAATAAATGCGAACGATGTCATCAAAATCGGACGGAATCTTAAAGATGCTCCTTGCAAAGCTGCTTCTTTTGTAGACAGTCCTTCCTCAGCTTTTTTCTGAACAGCGAATTCAACAATCAAAACGGCATTTTTTCCGAGTAACCCTATGAGCATTACCATCGCTACCTGTGCATAAATGTTATTTTCTAATCCGAAAAGTGTTAAACATAAAAATGCTCCGAAAATCCCTGTCGGTAAAGACAAAATAATTGGTAATGGAAGTATGAAACTTTCATACTGAGCAGAAAGAATCAAATACACGAATCCAAGACAAACCAAGAAAATATAAATCGCTTCGTTACCTCTGGAAACTTCGTCTTTAGAAATACCCGCCCAGTCAATTCCGAAACCTCTTGGCAAGGTTTTGTCCGCTACTTCCTGAATCGCTTTAATTGCATCTCCAGAACTATATCCGGGAGCCGGCGTTCCACTCACTTCGGAAGAGTTGTACATATTATGTCTTGTGATTTCTGACAATCCATACACTTTTTCAAGATGCATAAAATCTGAATAAGGAACCATTTGGTCTTTATCATTTTTGACATACAATTTCAACAAATCGCTTGGCAACGCACGATATTGCGGACCAGCCTGAACAATCACTTTATAAGGTCTGTCGAATCGGATGAAACTTGTTTCGTAATTGGAACCAATCAATGTTGAAAGATTATCCATTGCTTTTTCGATTGTTACACCTTTTTGTTCTGCTAAATCGTTATCCACTTTCAACATATACTGAGGGAAACTCGCAGAATAGAATGTGAAAGCCGAACCCAATTCCGGACGTTTTTTCAATTCTTTCACAAAATCATTGCTGACTTGTTCCATTTTGTGATAATCACCACTTCCGGCTTTGTCCAGAAGTCTTAATTCAAAACCTCCTGCGGCACCATAACCGGGAATTGAAGGTGGTTGGAAGAATTCGATATTGGCGCCAGGAATTTCTTTGGCTTTTTGTTCCAATTGCTCGATGATTTCTGTGGCCGATTCTTTTCTTTCATCCCAATTTTTAAGGTTAATCAAACAAGTTCCGGAGTTAGAACCTGTTCCCTCTGTCAAAATCTCATAACCGGCCAAAGATGAAACGGACGAAACACCATCAATATCTTCAGACGCTTTTTGAAGTTGTAATGCAATCTGATTGGTTCTTTCTAAAGTTGAACCCGGAGGCGTTTGAATAATTGCATAAATCATCCCTTGGTCTTCACTTGGAATAAATCCTGAAGGCAATTTGTTGCTCAAGAAAAAAGTTCCGATACAGAAAAGAACTAATAAAGGAAGTGTTACCATTTTTCTCGTTACAACTTTAGTTAATAAGTTGTGGTATTTTCCTGCTCCAACTGTAAATAAGTTGTTGAAACCATCCAAAAATCTTGTAACCGGTGTTTTCTTTTTCTCTTTTCCGTGATTATTTTTTAGGATTAACGCACACAAAGCAGGTGTCAATGTCAAAGCTACAACTCCGGATAAAATAATGGATGAAACCATTGTAATGGAAAACTGACGGTAGAAAACACCAACAGGGCCAGACATAAATGCAACCGGAATAAAAACTGAAGCCATTACCAAAGTGATTGCTATAATCGCTCCGCTGATTTCGTGCATTGCTTCTTCCGTTGCCTTGAGTGGCGACAGATGTTTCTCTTCCATCTTGGCGTGGACGGCTTCTATCACAACAATCGCATCATCGACGACAATACCAATCGCCATTACCAAAGCGAAGAGTGAAATCAAGTTCAAAGTAATTCCAAAGGCGGACATTACTGCAAATGTTCCTACCAGAGAAACTGGAACTGCAATTGTCGGAATCAAGGTAGAACGCCAGTCTCCTAAGAATAAGAAAACTACGATTGCTACTAATATAAACGCTTCGAATAATGTATGAACTACTTTCTCAATAGATGCATCCAGGAATCTGGAAACGTCATAACTGATTTCGTAATGCATTCCTTTTGGAAAGGTTTTTTGTAAATCAGACATCAGCACTTTTACATTCTTGATTACGTCACTTGCATTAGAACCATAAGATTGTTTCAATGTGATTGCGGCTGATGGTTTTCCATTCAAAGTAGAGTAGATGTCATACATTGATGAACCGAATTCTATATCAGCAACATCTTTCAATCTTACAAATTCGCCATCTGTTTTAGCTTTCAGAATGATATTTCCATAATCTTTTTCATTATTGAAACGACCAGGGTATTTCAAAATATATTCAAATGACTGAGAACGTTTTCCGGAACTTTCCCCGGTTTTTCCTGGAGAAGCTTCTAAACTTTGGGCATTCAAAGATTCCATTACTTCGTCAGCAGAAATTCCGTAAGCCGTCATTCTATCAGGCTTCAACCAAATACGCATCGCATATTCACGGGTTCCTAGGATATCTGCAAAACCAACTCCGCTAACTCTTCTCAATTCTGACATTACATTAATATCAGCATAGTTGAAAAGGAATTTTTGGTCTGCTTTCGGGTCATCGCTGTAAAGGTTGATATACATTAACATATTCGGCTCTTCACGCGTGATTTTCACACCTTCACGAACTACCAAAGGAGGTAATTTATTAACAACCGATGACACACGGTTTTGAACGTTCACAGCAGCAACGTTCGGATCAGTTCCCAAATCAAAGACGATTTGGATAGAACATTCACCATCGTTTCCAGCATCGGAAGTCATATATTTCATCCCCGGAACACCATTTAGTCCACGTTCCAACGGAATTACAACAGATTTAATTAGCAACTCGTTATTAGCTCCTGGATATTCCGCAGTGATGTTCACTTTTGGTGGAGAAATAGAAGGGAATTGCGTGATAGGAAGTTTTACCAAAGACAAGACTCCCATAAATACGATGATCAAGGAGATCACGATCGACAGAACAGGTCTGCGAATGAATTTCTTAAACATAATTTTATAATTATTAATTGTCAATTGTTAATTATTAAGGGAAAGCACTGTTACCATTAACAATTAATCATTAACCATTATCTTAGTTTGCTTGTAATTTTAATGAGCTCAGGACTTTTTTCGGGTCTTGGAATTTGGTCTCCACTTTCTGGTCATCTTTTACTTTTTGGACCCCTTCTAACAAGATTTTGTCATCAGGATTAAGTCCTTCAGAAACAACATAGATATCAGGAAGTTCGTAAGCAACCTTGATATTTTTTGATCTAGCAACCCCATCTTTTCCAACTACGAAAACATATTTCTGATCCTGGATTTCGTAAGTCGCTTTTTGAGGAATGATCAAGGCGTTTTTAAGAGGAAGTGTCATTTGGATTTTTCCGGTTTCTCCATTTCTCAATAATTGATTAGAATTCGGGAACTTTGCTCGAAAAGCGATATTGCCTGTTTCATTATCGAACTCACCTTCAATGGTTTGGATAATTCCTTTATTTGGGAAAGTTTCGCCATTTGCCATTATCAAAGAAACCTGGTTGTTTCCGCGTTCTGCAGAATGCGTCTGATAATTGAGATATTCTGGTTCAGAAACATTGAAATAGGCGAAGATCCCGCCGTTATCGGAAAGGCTGGTCAGAAGATCACCCTCATCAACTAAGCTTCCTAATTTCAGCGGAAGACGGTCAATGATCCCTGAAAATGGCGCTTTGATTGTTGTGAAAGATAAATGGGTTTGAGCTAAGTTCAATTCAGCTTTAGCCGCATCTAATTTAGCTTTAGCCATTCTTTTTTCATTAATAGAAACCACATTGTTATTGGCTAATGTGCTAGAGTTTTGTAGTTCAATTTCTGCTTGTGCCACTTCTGCTTTAGCTTTCAATACATCAGCCTGATAAAGTTGAGGCATAATTCTGAACAAAACCTGTCCGGCTTGTACGTGTTGACCCTCATCAACATATATTTTTTCTAAGAATCCTTTTTCCTGTGCTCGGATCTCGATATTTCTCTCGGATCTGATCTGGGAAACAAATTCTTTGTTAATCACGGTGTCCATTTTTAAAGGAGACGTTGTTGGGTAAACGACAGATTCTTCTTTTTCTTCTTTCTTGTCGTTGCAGCTTAAAATCATCAATAATGTGCTGAAAATAAGAGTAAGTGTGACTCTCTTGTTCATAATCTTATATTTTTTTAAAGGAATTAACAAACCTTGCGGTTTCATTTTAAATAATTTTTATTTTTTTAATGGGATATTGAAAGAATGATTTAACAGAGGATCTGACTTTGGACATTAATCTTTAGAATTAAATCAATGCTTTAATCATTACTAATGATCATTCAAAATTTGAGTAGGAAATTTCAAAAACAACGGTGATGTTACCACTTTGGAATAAGGGTAATTGTGTTTTCGAAAAAAAGAATTTTAAATTCGGATTGAACGCAGCAGAATAAATCTTTTGACCGAAGATGGAATGAGTTTCGGTTGGTGAAAGGTTTGCGTTCTACCTCTGAAATATAAATGTAACAGATAACCAAAGCCGAATGTTGCTGCAATTGCAACAACATTAAGAGCATCGGAAAAGTTCAGATTAATCTCTTCAGGAGAATCCAAAGAATCATTGATCTGTTGTAGAGAAGTTTTCTCCAAAGAATGATTCAAATGGTGCTTTTTTGCAAAAGAAAGAAGGCGCAATGATACATTCTGAGTTCCAAAATCTTGCTGGAAATCAAGTGTCTGTTTGTTCTCTGCTGTGAAGAGCAGGAAAATAAACATTAGAATATATACAATTGCGTTTTTCATTTTGATACTGCAAATTTACATCGGATAATTGTTAAAATAATCATAAAACCTCATTTTTAAGGCATTTTTAAGTTCTGACAATCAGGATTGTAATTTTTGAAGTCGTCTTTTTTTATTAATTTTAACCGTTCAAAAAAGTAATTGATGCCACTTTATAAAGATCTTTCCGATGATATTGCTCAAATTTTGATTTGGGAATTTGATGAAAATGAAGAATTGGATTCTGATCTTTTGCTGGAACCGGAAAATCAGGCTAAAATTCTAGGTTATCATCCGAATAAAATCTCGGAGTTTTTGATGGTAAGAAAAATGCTGAAAGTATTACTTCCCAATCACAAAATTCTTTACAGAGAAAATGGCGAACCTTATCTGTTTCCACAGGATTTCCATATTTCAATCAGTCATTCTTATCCGTTGGCGGCTTTAGCCATTTCTAAAAAGAAAGTTGGAATAGACCTTGAAAAACGTAAAGAAAAAATCAAGAATATTCGACACAAATTTATTCTTCATGAAGATGTTTATATTGATAATTCTGAGGAAGTTGATTTTTTAACGGCAATCTGGTGTGTGAAAGAAGCGCTTTACAAAATTCATCACAGCAAACATTGGTCATTGAAAAAACATTACGATGTTTTACCTTTTGAGTTGCAGGAAGAATTTACAGTTAAAAGCAGGGTTTATGATTTGGAGAATGAAGATTTTTACAAAGCCAAAATTTCTTTCTTTGATAACTATTGTTTCGCAGTAGTGGATTGATTATAAAATTAGAATTTAGATTGTGAAATTACTGCACTAATTGGTGTATTTTTATGTTCTAATTATATTAATGAGAATGATAGTTCCGAGAAAGAGCCTGTTTATATTATTTTTTTTGTTTCCATTTTTTTTCGTTGCTCAAAAGAATATTTCCAAATTATTAGATAGTTTGGTTTTGAGCAAAAGCAAACAACAAACAGTTGATTTGAGTTTGAAAATAGCTTCGAAAATAAAATTCGAAGATGTGGAACGAATGAATTATTATATTGGTGTTGCCGAGGAATCTACAAAAAAAATCAATACAGATACAGCTTGGGTTAAATATTATAAACAAACGGCAGAGATTTATTCAGCTGTTGATGCGGTAGATCTTTTTGCCAATGCGCTTCTCAAAGAGTACGATTTTTACAAAAATACGACGAATCCAAGGAGGTATAAGTTGGAGACCAAATTGGCGATTTTGTACGCCAGACTCAATGACAAAAATTTGGCTTTATTATATTTTAATAAACTTTGGAAACACTATAATAGTGTAAAAGATTATTATTACATGGCGCAAACCAAAATCAATATTGGTCGATTGAATTTCCAATATGGCGCTCCGAAATTGGCTTTGAAATATTACCAGGAAGCCGCTGTGTATCTCAAAAAAAGGCCAGATGAAAAACTGCTGATTATACTAAACACCAATATCGGAGAAACTTATATCCATCTGCAAGATTATGAAAAAGCCAAAATTTTTCTAGACAAGGCAAGATCATCTATCAACAAAAACACAGATGATTCAACAAAAAGTTGGATATATCTTGTTTCATCCGATTTCTATCGTAAAATTGACGATGCTAATCAAGCTGTTTTTTATGCGCATGAAGCCGAAAAATATGAGTCTACAACAAACACCTTTGCACAAAAAAACGTGTTAGAAGCGTTGTATAAAGCTTACCTACTAAAGAAAGATTACAAAAACTCGGCTAAATATTTTTTATCTTATGACAGTGTACGTGATAGTCTCAAAATCGAAGAAAAAGCTGTTAATGTAGAAAAAACGAAGCTGGAATATGCCAGCAAAATCAAGTCGCAACAACAAAAACTGGATTATAATCAAAAAAGATTCACGCTGATTCTTACCATTTGCATTCTGGTTATTCTGCTTTTGATTTTATCGATTTTCATGATTCGTTACAAAAGTCGGTTATTGAAAATCAAACTAGAACATGAGCTGAAGGAGTACAAAGAAATCCAATTGAAACAAGAATTGGAAAAACGGAATAAGGAACTCACTATCAAAACAATCAAGGAAGCGGAACAGAAAGAGTTGTTTCATGTTCTGGTAGACGATCTTAAAAAAATCCAGTTGACCGCAGGAGAAAACAACGTGAAACAATCTGTTAATCTTGTAATTAATATGATGAATCATAATTCGGTTCACAATAACTGGGAAGAGTTTGAACTTCGGTTTTCTAATGTTTACGAATCTTTTTACGAAAAACTCAATGCTAAACATCCGGATCTGAGCGTAATGGATAAGCGGATTTGTGCGTTGATAAAACTCAATCTCTCCACAAAAGAGATTATGAATATTACCAAATCCTCACTTAGATCCGTAGAAAATATCCGCACACGTCTTAGAAAGAAATTAGGATTAACCAACAGCAAAACCGAATTGAATAAGTATTTATCTGATTTGTAAAATTCTGATAAATAGGATTTTATGTTTGATTGAGTGTTGGATGAGTATCTCAAAATAATCGTTGAGCATTTATAGTGTATTCAAATATTTGGAGACATTACTGTTTTTTTTCAACATTTGTTACCAATCATTAAAATTTATTATGACATGAAAAAAATTGCTTTTTTATTATTGGTATTTATTTATCAATTGAGCTACTCGCAACAATCAAAAAACTTCGAAAGCCGAATCTCGTATAACCAAATTGCTAAATCTAAAACTGATGGAGCTGGTTGCTTAACTGCCGGATATTATTTTCCTGAGGAACTCTTCATTCCAAGTTGCCAAGGGAGAAATGAGCAGATCCATACAGCGGTTATGTATGGATCTTACTCTAATGTAAATGTTACTGCTGGGGTTGAATATACATTTATTATTTATTCAGAAAATACAACTGCTAAAACGTCCTACATTACCATTTCAGATAAAGAAGGAACAACAGTATATGCGTCGGGATATGATACAATCAAATGGACGGCTACCAAAGATGAAGTTATAAGATACTATGTACATGCAGATGACCAATGTGGTACCAATAATGATTTGGTTAAAAAATATATTAGATGTGGTGATATTCCTGCGGAACCAGCTTATGGCTGTAACCAGGATTACCAAGGTCCTTTTTGGGCAGCTTGTTCTGTAAGTGGAGATACCGGATACTTGGCAGCAGATGATTTTTTTGTACCTAAAGATTCGGAAGCTTTTAAGCTGAAATCTTTGAAATTTCTGCTTTTGCCCTTGGCAGAAAACGATGATTTTGAAAAATTCTCTATTGAAGTTCGAAAAGATAACAACAACTCTCCAGGAGATGTGATTGCATCTTATGAAAATCTTGTTCCTACAGAAGTCACTAGACATAGTGAGGATTTTGTAATTTATCCAACCTTTTGGGCTAGCTTGACAATTCCTAATGGCGGTTTGGAAATCCCCGTCAATAAAGATGAAAGTACAAGATATTGGCTCACATTACAAGTCTGGTCCAAAACTGGACAAAACATTTTTATAACCAATTTTCAGCGCATCCAAGGGTGGGCAACAAATCCTACTTTCCAAAGTTTGGATAATAAAGAATCTTGGATTACAACAACTTGGGAAGAAGATTCAGGATTGGAGGGCAATTGGTCCTTTATTTCAGATTGCAGCAAATTAGGCGTTAATGATATAGAAACAGAATCTATCAGTATCTATCCTAATCCCGTACATCGTACTTTGAATGTTTCTTCTAAAAAACAAATCAAGGAAATATCAATACTAAGTTTGACCGGACAAACATTATTAAGCTCGATTCAACCAAAAAATCATCAGCTGGATGTATCATCACTAGCGTCAGGAATCTATTTAGTCAATGTAAAATTAGAGAATGGAATTCTACAGACTTTCAAGATGATAAAAAAATAAAAGTATCTTAACTAATATCACAAAGCAACTTGAAATGACAAGTTGCTTTTTTTAAGCATTTGCTTTGGATTGATGAATCAAATATTCCTCTATAATTTTCCGCTGGTCTTTTGCAACATCATTGATTAATTCCAGTAATTCTTTGATGTTTTTGATTTCTGTCAAATGACTTACTGTAAAGGTTTTCCTCTCATCGGAAAAAACTTGGTTTTCCAATTCTGCTTTTCTTTTTTCTAATAAATCAAAAACCTGATCTTCCGGCTTTATGTGACTTTCGGAACGTATTTGTTCATCCAGATCTTGTTGATAGAGTAGGGACGATGTTCGCAGTAATTCTGCAGAGATTTTGATTTTCCAATTCTGAAAATCGATTTCCGGAAACTCGTGACCGGATTTGGCGTATTGTGATAAAGAAGCTGTATATGCTGTAATCAAATGCGTTGTTGTCACGAATTGATGAACTGCTTCCAGTTTTCTTTGTTGATTTTTTGGATCAGAAATCATTCTTTGGAAGTTATCGGAAAGATTCGCTAAATCGATGATTGCATTTTTTCTTTTCAGTCTGAAATCCTGATCTTCCGGTTCGTTTTTCAAGAAATGATCCATAACCAATCGGAAATAATCCAGATTACTTTTTGAAGATTTTTTCATCAAAGCCAGATTCTGAGTGTGTTCCCAAACTGGCAAAATAAAGTAAGCGACCAAGAAAGTTACAATCCCTCCAATCGCTGTATCCAATAATCTGTCCTTGAAGATGAGGTTGATATTTCCAGGTCTTAAGAAGTTGAAAGACAAGAAAATATAAATCGTCATAAACAAAACTGCCCAGAAATAATTGGATTTCAACAAACTGAAACAGATAATCATACTCACAAGAAGTATAATTAACAATGTCGTTGGTTCATCAACAAAATGTAAAATGATATAAGCAATGATTGCACCCGCCAAAGTTCCGAAGAAACGCAGAAGATTCCTGTGTTTTGTAGTTGCATACGCAGGTTTCAGAATGGCAATAATGGTAATTAGGATCCAATAAGAATGTCCAATCCCAAGAATCTCAAACCTGGAAACAATATAACCTATCAGCAATGCAATTGTTACTCTTACAGCGTGACGAAAATGTCCCGAATTAAGAGAGAAATTGGAGAATAAAACTTTGAGGTTTAGTTTTTCTTCTTGTGGTAAAAACTGAGAATAATCTAATCCCGAGGATAAACTTTTTGCTAATTTTTTATCCTGAGAATTGACTTTTAAAATAGTTGTGACTTCATCCGTAATCTCCGTAATCCTCATCAAAACCTGACGCATCATCATAAAATCTTCCATTGTTTCGGAAGAGAATTTCTTGGCGCGTAGATCGAAAAATTCGTCGTAAATTTTCTTTAGTTCATTATCAAAATTGGTGATTTCTTTATAAGGCAAACCGCTTTGTAGAGAAATGCCGAGATTGGTAATCTCATCTGCCATTACCAAAAGATAATCGTGGATATTTTGAAGAAGTTTTGTTTCTCCAAAAACCTGATTCATTCTTTTATAGTCGTTTTCCGAAGTTAGAAGCTTATCATAAAGATCAATGGAATTGAGGAACATCAACATTAGAATTCTACTTTGTGTAGTAGACTCGTTAACTATTTGTCTGGTTTTGAAAACAATTTCTCGGGTATCTTCCTGATGATTTTTGATTTTGACTTGTTGGGTAATCAATTGATTCAGTAACGAATCGAAATCTGGATTTTTGGTGTAATGTCCGGCTTTGATTCTAAGATAATCTGCCAATTCCAAATAATTCTCACCAACAACCTGACTGGCTAATTTGTAGGGCTGTAACTTTGAAACAATCAAAAAAATAATAAAAAACCATAAACAGCCCAAGAAAAATATGAATGTGCTTTTGAAAATATCATCTCCCGTAAGATGCCCGTCAATAAAGATACTAAGGACTACGAGTGCGATAGATCCAAAGGTTGCCAATCTCATCCCATAAACACCAATCATCGAAAAGAAAAATCCGAAAACAATGATTTGTAAATAAACTGCAATGGGAAATCCTTTGAGTAAACTTGCTAAAAGTGCAATCAAAAAGAAGGAAAAAATAGATAATATTAAAGTGTTTCTTCTTCTTATAAAAGGACCTTGTTGATCTGTCAATCCCACGAAACTCGTTCCTAATGGAAACAGAAAATATTCTTTAAGCAAACCGAACTGTGCCAAGATGATACTCGGAATCACTATTGCTAAAGCGATTCTTGCTCCGGAATAGATGTATTGGCTGGTTAAGAATTTTTTGAGTTCGGAACTGTAGTTCATTTTGCAAATTTAGAGAAAGTAATGGTTTAATGGGATATTCAGGATGAGATTACACGTAAAGTTAATTTTAAATTTAATCAAAAAAAAATGCCAAAGCGGAAAGCCTTGGCAAAATTTTATAATTAATTATTAATTCGGAAAATTAATAATCTTGAGCGTTGTAAGTTTCGCTACCGATGTTCCAAGTCAATCCAAATCTTAAAGTATTATCCAAAGCTGAATTGATTTTAGACGTATTGATCAAATAAGACAGATCTAATCCGAAAGAAGCATATTTGAAACCAACACCCACAGTTGCATATTGTCTAGCTCCTTGCTCCGGTGCTTCTGTAAAATAACCCGCTCTCAATGCGAAAGTCTCGTCATAAGAATATTCTGCGGCTCCACTGAACATAATACTTTTCTTGTTGCTGAAAGATTTTCCAATTCCTTCCATTACTCCAACGTTTGGAACGTTACCTGTATCATCTGGACCAGGAACTAAGATTTTGGAAGCTTCACCACTTAAACTGAAACGGTTTTGATCATCAATTAATAAATCATAACCTAAACCTAATCTTGCCATTGTAGGAAGGTAAGATCTTGATTCTTCATCTCCTGTATAATCTAATCTAGGACCAAGATTCTGAACTGCCCAACCTGCTTTTACACGACCTTCATATCCACTGATACTTTCGTGCTTAGGAGACATATAGTAACCGGAAACGTCTACTGCAAAAGTATTAGCTGGTTTCAAAGTACTGTTGGAGTTGAAACCTCCGCCAATATCAGATCTGATGAATCTACCAGTAACCGCCATTGAGTAGTTATCACTCAATTTCAAACCGTAAGCTACGTCGATTGAGAATTCATTTGGTTTTGCTGTTCCTCCTTGAATCACTTCATTACCTACGAAATCTGTTAAATCTACATCACCCATATTGAAGTAATAGATACTCGCACTCAAAGTAGAACGCTCATCATCACCTAAAAATGTATAATAAGAACCATAAAGCAAGAATACATCACTTGTCAGCTTACTCATATATGGTGTATAGTTAACCCCAAATCCGGAAGAAACTTTTGCAAAAGGATATTTTGCAGCATTCCAAAACTGTGAAAAAACATCTGTAGATGTCACAACCCCCTGATCTCCCATACCACCAGCTCTTGCATCTGGAGATATTCTCAAGAAAGGAGCACCCGTCAATACTGGCTGAACATTGCTTTGGGAAAAGGCAAAGGCACTAACGCCAATTCCTAATCCTAAAAATAATCTTTTTGTTAAATTCATTTTTTTTCTTTTAAGGTAAAAGTTTTACCGATATATTAATTTTTTATTTTAATAGAACCATTTTTTCTACAGCTGTTGCGCTTCCTGAACATTTCTCCTGATTCTGGCTGCGTGCAAATATCTTAAAAATATATGTACCTTTTGCAACGGTATCACCAAAATCATCTTTTCCGTCCCATTCTATGGCTTGTCTTGGTGTTCTGAAGCCCTGCAGGAATGGTTCTGCAGATATACTGGTTGATAATGTTCTAACTATTTTACCTGTGATTGTATAGATCTGAACATTCACGTCCAAGATGTCATCACAATTATGTTCAAACTGAACATAAGTTTTATTAGTAAATGGATTTGGCCAATTAAGAAGTCTGTTAACAGTCAGTTTCTTTTCAGACTCATCTTTTACTACAAAGTTTAACGTAGAAGAAGTAGAATTATTATTGATATCCCAAACTTTAAAAACTAATTGGTGTTCACCAGGGGTTAAACTCTTGAAAGGAAATGTTACAGAACCTTTTTGATAATCCTGAAGATCCCCAAAACTACATCCGTTGCCATCGCCGGGAGAAAAATAATCGTTTACTGAAGTTGTATTAATGATATCGCCATCCAAAACAAATGTAATATCATGCCCAATCCCTGCACCAGTAGAATTGATACCCATATTATCTTTTACACAGGCTAAAAGCATCGGATTTTGATCTGTAATACCACCATTAGCAAAATTGGTGTTGTTCATATAAAGATTGATTGCCGGTGGTTCTGAGTCATTTATCCCGTCAGGGTTAATATCTCCTACTATTTGTTCTTGGTTGTTAAAAACATCAAAGGCAACAGCTCCATTTCTTTTTGCATCTTCAAAATTTTCTGCGTAAGCTAGTATTCTGCCTTTTACGGTTTCTCCATTTACGACAGGTATTTCATAATTAATATCTTTTGGAACATAAAATTCTACTCTAAACTCGCCTTTATCAACTTTTCCGGAAGCTTTTACAATGGCGCTTGGTTCCTCAGTATATCCCATAGCGGGAAGCATATCGGCCGAATTATCATTATTCAACGTTTTTTTTGTGATTTTTTTATCAAAAATATTGATAATAGCACGGCCAGTAAATGTTTCATCTTTAGTCACTCCATCTGGCTTCATAACTTGTCCTGTGATTTTTACAAAATCTAAGGCTCTAATTTTATTGGGAATTGGTGTGTCAATGTTAGTGATTTTTAGAAGACGCTTAGGTCTACTCATTTTCATTGCTGGATCTCCTAAAAAATTGACTCTTAGAGAATTGTCATCGGCGTTATACTCAGAATAATATTCGTTTTTTGCATTAAGGTGTGCACTACCTATTGAAATAAAATTATCTGCAGTTAAAGAAAATAAATTTTTGGTAAAAATAGGAGTGAATTTTCTTCCATAATTTACAGAAATAGCACGACTTGAAGTAATCATAGTTGCAGCACCTCCTGTTGTATGTTTTATAACTTGCTCGCCAACAGAATTGGTATTAGGCTCATCCCATAATGTAAATTCACAGGTGATAGTAGATACAAATGGAAATCTACTATAAACAGATGTAAAATTATTAAAACCTTGTACCTCCGTTGAGGTTAGAACTCTTTCTTGTGCCCATCCATTAATACCACCGTGCCCAAAATAGAACAAGTATAAAGTGTTTCCCACATCATTAGTAATAGCTTGATTTACCTGCGGATATCTTTGTCCTCCAGCACCAGTAGCCGCAGGAAATGCATCTAAGTAAAGTTTACGAATGTTGTACTCGGGCTTATTAGTATTTGAAAAATTTTGTGTAATAGCATAGTCTACTAAATAATGGAAAGGACCTTTGATTCCTTTTGGAATATCAGCTCCCTCATAATCATCATCGGCAACAAAATCTAATTTCATTCTCCATTCTCCAAATGGATTTGATTGATTTGGTAATGCATTGTCGTACGCTAAAACTTTATCAACCATAGATTTAGCTTCCTGTACATTATCTGCAGGTAATCTGCCAATAGGAATATCTGGAACTTGACTTAGATCAGTCACAGTTTGAGGAGCCGTCATTACAAAATAATCATCTGTAACATATGATGATTTTACATCAGCACTATTTTCACTTTGATAACTAGGTATTATATCGGTGTTGTTTGCAATACGATTCTTAAAATCATATGAAGTATCTCCTAGCAACAAAACATATTTTAGTTTACCATTAGTAGTATTCAACCTTGTTATGAAATCTCTGATAGCTGTAATATCTTTACTGCCACTACTAAATTCATTGTAAATTTTATTGACATCTACAACTTCGACAGCCCATTTATTTTTTGATTTATGATAATCTCTTAATCTTTGTGCCTGACTTATATAAGCAGGCTGAGTTATAATCAAATAGTCTAAATTTTTGAGAGAAGAATAATCTTGATTCTCAATTCTTCCTACAAAACCAGGCTCGTAAGCTGCTGAATTTTTAAATGCTGTAAACTCATTATTGAAAAACTCACTATTAGCTAAGTAACCAAAATTAAATGTGGAAGGCTGAGAATTTTTGTTCGTAACTTTTTTTGCGTTGGTGATATCGGACACATCCCAAATTTGGTCTAAATCAGATGTGTTTTTTACAGAAAATCCATACAATTGACCTGATCCTGTTACAATATCATAATCTCGGAAATTCATTTGAGAATTATTGAAATTTAAATCTTCCTTATATTGAACTTCAACAAAATCAAAATAAAAACTGGCATTAGGATTTGCACTTACATTGGTTGTGTAGGTTATTTTTACACTATTCCCTGTTTGATTATATAATGCTCCTTCATGAGTTATTGGTACAAAGCTTTGATCTGTAGGGCTTAATGTTAGATCTCGTTTTGATCCATTGATATCGATTTTAATATTTCCAGACTGAGCATTAAAACCAATCACCTGTGTCTTGAATCTTATAACATCATCAGGCTGCATTGGAGATTTTGTTGTGAAAGTAATATCTCTGTTTCCCTGTATGGCATCGCCAGTCCAGGTTCTTCCTAATTTGACAAGATTGAATTTTTCTTCATTAATGTATTGATAATCATCATAACGGGTTATCAAGTCTTGTGGTAAACTGTTATCGACTGACTGAACTCTTTTTCCAGCACCAATGTCAAAATTTATAAAATAATAAGAATAATCTTCATATATGTTAACAAAATTGTTTGGCGCAATTTGTCTTCTGAATTCTCTTCTTTTTACTCCGGCACCATTTGTTTTATCATAAAGATTATATCCGTTAGGTCCTTGCGCATAAAATAAAGCATAATCATTATCATTCCAAACACCATCCTCTTCTCCCACGACTTGTATAGCATTTTCTTGTAAAGCATCATACCGTTTATCTTGATTGTACTCAGATAGCATTATTCCACCATTACCATATATTCTGAAGTTTTTAGGATTAATGCTTGATACATTAATTCCGTTTTGTTGTAAAAACTGTTTGGTAATTTTAAAAATTCCAGACTTATCAACTTTTATTTTATAAAAAGTTCCAGATTTCAAAGGGTTTTCAGAAGTTCCGTATTTGTTGTTTCCTTTATATAAAGCAGCAATTTTTTCATTATTTTGGTCGATATTAAAAGATATGAGCTTATAGATCTTATTGTTCTCCACTTTTATAGCTTCGACCTTTACTTTAGCATTATTAGCATTTTCAGTATCATTAAAAAAATAATTAATACTTGTAGAAGGGTTCGAAGTTACAGAATTTATTTTAAGATCGTGAATATCCTTGCTCGATAATTCTTGCCATTGAAACTGATCTATTTTTAGCTGATTGTCCGTTTTTATGTTTACGTTAACAAAAATAGAGTTGGCATCTGCATGATAACTCTGATTCGTAAAAAAGGGGTATGTTATTTTCTCGGTACCATAGTCCATTACTTTTGTACCTTCCCAATTCAGATTAATTTTTTGAGCAAGTCCAAGAATAGATATAAAAAAGAAAACGAATGTATAAAATTTGAATTTCATCAATGTTATTTATTAAGATTACAAAATAAACGATTTTTTTAAAAAAATGGTATATAATAAAATTAATTTAATTGCGTTCTATCAAAAAAAGGGAAACAATATTTGATTAATTAAAGAATTTCCTTTTTCTTTGTACTTTGAAAATTTCTATAGCAGATTATGAAAAAAATAAGGTTGTTTTCGATCATTACTTTAAGTTCAACGCTACTTTTAGTAAGTTGTGGAGGCGGAGGGAACTCGAAGAAAGGTGGTGGTACTAAAGGTTTTGTCAGCAAAACCGGATGGAAGCCCAACGAAAAAGACGGGTGGTTCTTCTCAGGTAAACAGCAAAAGCCTAAAGCTTGGCCAGGAATGGTCTATGTAGAGGGTGGAACTTTTACAATGGGGCTTGTGGAAGACAATGTAATGCATGATTGGAATAATACACCAAGAAGAATGCAGGTAAGTTCTTTCTTCATTGGAGATACAGAAATTACCAATTCAGAATATAGAGAATACACCACTTGGCTTAAGTTTGTTTTTCCTTCTTCTGATCCTAGCTTCAAACATATATATACAGGGGCTTTGCCAGATACTTTGGTTTGGAATAACAAGTTATCTCGTAATGATTACGCAGAGACTTATTTCAGATCTCCAGAATATGATTATTATCCGGTTGTAGGTGTTTCTTGGTTACAGGCAACAAAATATTGTGACTGGTTGACTGATAGAGCGAATGAAAAAGCGTTGATGAGACAGGGTGTAATATCGAAAGATGTTTATACTGCTGACAAGGCTGCAACTGCTGGTGCAACTTTCAATATGGACAAATTCAAATCCAATGATGCGGAAATGGATGCTTATATTGATAAGAAAAAACTACAGCAAAGAAGCGGAATTAAAACGTCTAACGAAAAAATTGCTGCTGCTAACAGAAATGCTGCATCAGGCGTGGTTGAGAAATTCAGACTTCCTACAGAGGTTGAATGGGAATTTGCGGCTTTGGGACTTCAGAAAGAAAGAGAGTATAACAATTACTTAGGTAAGAATACTCAAATGGATAAAATTAAAGGTAAAAAAGGTAAAAACCGCGGGATGTACCTGGAAAACTTTAAACAAGGTAGAGGTGATTACTCTGGTGTTGCTGGTTGGAAAAACGATGGATCTCCTACCACTGCAGATGTGAAACAATATCCTTCTAATGATCTTGGAATCTACGGGATGTATGGTAACGTTGCAGAATGGGTTGCTGATATCTACAGACCAATGATTGATGAGGAATTTAGTGACTTCAACTATTTCAGAGGAAACGTAGTGGTTCAAGCTGTTAAAAATGAGGATGGATCTTACAAAAAAGTGGGTAATATGGAAATCAAGTACGATACATTAGCAGATGGTCGTTTGGTTTACAAAGGATTACCTGGAGAATTTGAAAGAAAAGTGGTTGAGGATAATAGAAACTACAGAGATGGTGATTATCAATCTTCATTAGATGCTGGTGGCACGCCTCCAAGTGATAGTTCAGAATATAACATGTACAACTCTGTAAAACCAACTTTCATTGTTAACAAAAATGGAAGTGTAGTTCTACAAAAAGATAAAAACAAAGCAACTTCTCAAATCAATGACTACAGTAGGGTTGTAAAAGGAGGTTCTTGGTTAGATTCTGCATACTGGTTGGATCCGGGACAAAGAAGATTTAAAAATCAAATGAAAGGATATGGCTGGGTTGGTTTCCGTGTAGCACAAGATGCTAAAAACTCCAAAACTGGACGTACAAAAAGATAATATCAAAATATAGATATGTAAAAAACAGCAGAATTTTCTGCTGTTTTTTGTTTTTATATAGAAGCATTTTAATATTTTTGAGCTATGAATATCAGCGAGTTTTACCCTATTTTCTTGCAAAGCAAGAATGTTGTCATAGATAGTAGAAAGATAGAGAATGAGAGCATTTTCTTTGCCTTTTCTGGAGAAAGTTATAATGCGGCGGAGAAATCCACAGAAGCAATTGAAAAAGGAGCTTTGGCCGTTATTGTAGAAGATGAGAAGTGTTCTGATGCCAAAAATAATATCTTTTACGTTTCTTCTACTTTAGAATTTTTACAGAATTTAGCTATTTATCATAGAGAGCAATTAGATATTCCTTTCATTGGATTAACGGGAAGTAATGGTAAAACTACAACCAAAGAATTAATCAGTAATGTTTTAGCTGAGAAATTTAAAGTTCAGTACACTTTCGGTAATCTTAATAATCATATTGGAGTTCCTTTGACGATTCTTTCAATCAGACAGGAACACGAGATTGCTGTCATAGAAATGGGAGCCAATCATCAGAAAGAAATTGAATTCCTTTGTAAGATCGCGAAACCAAATATCGGTTATATCACCAATTTTGGAAAAGCTCATCTTGAAGGTTTTGGTGGCTACGAAGGCGTAATCAAGGGAAAATCGGAACTTTATGATTATCTGAAAAATCATCATCAAAATATTCTGGTTAATCAGAATGATGTGATTCAGGAAGAGAAGACGGTTGATTATTCACCGAAAATTACTTTTGGAAAGTCAGACTCAGATTATTACTTTTTGCCGGTTTATAAAGACCATTTTGTAGGATTAGATTATCAGGGAACTGAGATTTTTTCTAATCTTACGGGCAAATATAATTATGATAATATCTCTGCGGCTGTTGCTTTAGGATTACATTTTGGACTCAATATTTCTGAAATTAAGAAAGCGATAGAAAATTATGTTCCTTCCAATATGCGCTCGCAAATCCAGAAGAAGGATGATAAAACATTAGTTTTGGATACCTATAATGCCAATCCGAGCAGTATGCAGGTTTCTTTAGAAAACTTCAAAACTTTCGAAGGAACTAAGACGATTATCATTGGCGATATGTTGGAACTTGGAGAAGAAAGTTTGAAGGAACATCAGGCCATTTTAGATTTCGCACAATCTTGTGGATTTGATGAAATAATTACTGTTGGCCCGAATTTCAAATTGGTTAATCATTCAGATAATGCTTTTGATAATACTTCAGAACTTATTGAAAGATTAAAAGCTGATCCAATCACGAATGGAAATGTTTTATTAAAAGCCTCGCGAGGAATTGCACTCGAAAAAATAATCGATTATATATAAAAGAAAAACCTCAGATTATTGAGGTTTTTTATTTTTGAAATCATTCAGAATCAATTTAATATTTTGAAATGTTGAAGGTAGAATTTGGGATTCGATTTCTTCTTCATTTTTCCAACCAACTTCATTAATGCCTTCTTCTATTTGTGGCTTCGGCGTCTCATTTCCGGAGTAAAACATCTCAAACCAATAAGTTGTTTTAAGGATTTTCTTGCCGTCTCTTTCCGTATAAATGTGATAAGTAGAATTAATAAAATCCTTCAGTTCAAGATTGAAAATGCCGCATTCTTCTTCCACTTCGCGTACGGCAGCTACTTCTCGGGATTCGCCTTTTTCGATTTTACCTTTGGGCAAATCCCATTTTCCTAATCTGTGGATAAAAAGGATTTTATTTTCCGGATTGATGACAACGCCACCGGCAGCTTCTATATTTTTGAAATAATTTCTGAAATCAGTCCATAGTTCCTCTACATCTTTATGATAAATATTAAGACCTTGCGAAGCTGTATTTTCTAACAAATCAATAGCAAAGTCGAAACTATGCGACCCATCGTAATTCAGTATTTTAGGACTATCTTGAGGCTCAGAACTCAAAATTAATCTTTTCTCATTGATAAAAACTTTATACATTTGTAAGGCTATTAATATTAATACAAAAATATAAAAATGAATTTAGAAGGACGAAAAATTGTTGTAAATAAATCTTCATCAGAATTGGCAGGAATGCTTAAAAATCCTGAGGATTACAAAGATTTGATGCCAGAAGGTCTGCAAAGTTTCGAAGCTAGAGAAGATGGTTTCAAATTTGGGTTGAAGGGAATGCCGGAAATTGCTTTGAAAATTGATAATGTTTCTGATAAAGAAGTAGTTCTGAAATCTGCAAGCTCAAGTTTGGATTTTGCATTGACAGGCGCAATGAATCCTCTTAATGAAAATCAAACAGAAGTTCAGTTGTTATTCGAAGGAAAATTCAATCCGTTTATCAAAATGATGGTAGAAAAACCACTTCAGAATTTCATCAATTCTTTGACAGATAAAATCGAGCAACTTTAATTTAGCAAATCAAACCGGAAGAATGGTCGTACAAACTTCCTGTTGCTGATGACAAAACATTATTGAGATTCTGTAATCTCAAGACACCCATAAAAGCAAAAATCAAAGCTTCTTTATATTCAATAATTTCTTTTTTTGGAATTTGGATTTCGGTTTTGGTCTTTGCTTTTATCTTTTCAATAAGATAATTGTTGTAAGTTCCACCGCCGGTTATCAAGACGTTTTTTATCTCAAATTCATCCAATATCTTAGCAATTTGAACTGCAGAATGTTCTGTGAAAGTTGCCAGAAGATCTTCCGTTTTTTGAGTTTTTATCAAGGGTAAAACTTGTTCTTTAATCCATTCTATTCCCAAAGATTTTGGTGCTTTTTCCTCATAGAATTTAAGCTGATTTAATTGGTCAAGAAGTTCGTAATCAATCATTCCGGATTTAGCCAAATCTCCATTTTCATCATATTTCTTTCCAAGTTTCAACGCCAAATCATTCAGAATAATGTTGACGGGACAAATATCAAAAGCCAAACGTTTTCCATTCCGTTTCAAAGAGACATTAGAAAATCCACCAAGATTAAGACAAGCATCAAATTCCGAAAACAACAGTTCGTCACCAATTGGAACCAAAGGCGCTCCATTTCCTCCCAGAATTACATCCTGACTTCGGAAATCGAAGATAACGGTTTTATTGGTTTTTGATTTAATTGCTCTTCCGTCTCCAATTTGTAACGTGAATCTATTTTTTGGTTGATGAAAAACCGTGTGACCATGAGAGGCAATCAAATCAAGATTGATAATTTTATTTTTTGAAATGAATTCTGAAGTTTTTTCGCCAAGATAAAATCCATAATCAGAATTCAGTTTTAGAAGTTCCTCGCTGGAGAGATTCACTGCATTCCTCAAAGATTGTTCCCAATCAGAAGAATAGGGAAGTGTCTCACAATTCAGAATGTCGAAGTTCCAAACAGAATCGGTTTGAGTGAATTTGGCATAACAAATATCCAATCCATCCAGACTAGTTCCAGACATCAAACCAATTGCGTAAAAATTCACGTGTTCCAAATTTGTAGAGATTTATATGAAAGCTATAAGTAAAAAGCTATCGGTTAATCACAATTTACTTGCTGGTTGCAGGTAAATTCGAAGAGGTGAAACTTCCGGAATTGTTGAAAAAAGTATATTCTGAAAAGTCGTCTTTTGCAACCATCCCGTGGGCACCAACAAGAATGTTTCCGTCTTTATCAGACACAAAAACAGTGTCTTTGGTATACATCTCATGTTTGTTTTGATCCCAATTGATGGTTTCTGTTACAAAAGTCTGCCCCTCTGTCGTAATGATTTTCACTCGTCCTTTTGCGAAGTAGAAGTTCTTTTTGATATCGTTTCTCGCATATTTTGCCCAGATTTTACCTGGCTCTTTTGATTTTTTATCAAAAAATTCCAAGTAGATTCCCTTTTTAGCTTCTACATAAGGCGAGTCTATCAACTCATACTTTTCTATCAAAGGCGCACGGAAGTTAACTTTTACCTGCCCAGAATCTTTTTGAATAATGTTACCATTGTAGATAACCTGAGATGCAAAATTGGTCTTTTTCTTTTCGTTACTAACCTTCGCAATATCTTCTTCGCACGACTGAATAAGAAAAAACATCAGCAACAAAATGAATCGTTGTGATGTTTTTAGTTTAAATATTTTTGAATAATAATCCTTCATAGATTATCAGTGTACTTTCATTAGTTGTATAGGCGCTTCGCAAACCACTTGTCAGCAAAGTTGATCCCAATCCTCAAATTTATGAAATTTTGTCGAATTAAATTGTTATCCAAAGTTCCTCTTTTTCCAAGTTCAATTCCAAGATCGATGCTGTTCATACGGTTGATTGTACTTTTCTCAAATGGAAGTGTAACACCTGCAGTGATTGCATATTTGTTGATGTTGGTTCCGTTCAACTGTAAACCTCCTTTTTCATAATAAGCACCGTAACGGTAAATAACTCTTGAGAAGTAAGAACGGAAGTTGTTGTAGTTCGGCAAATACCAACCTCCGACAGAGTATCTGTAAGAATCCTGATAGAAAATTGGCGAACCAAGGAAGTTAATGCTTTCTCCTTTTTTATAGTCTAGCTGCGCGCTCAAAAACCATTTGGTGTCTTTGCCATAACCTAAACCAAGAGAAGCTTCTTGTGGAAGAAATTTCTTGTCGTAATTAACTTGTTGGTCAATAATTGTTTCCCCACCTTTAGTTTCACCAAGTAAGTAATAATAGGTACTGTTAGTGTAAGTGTTTTTCAAGGTTCCACTGTTACCAATCGTATAAGTTGCACCAACAGTCAGTTTATGATTGTTTTCCAGTTTTTTCTGATAAGTTGTCCCCAATGTAAAATTAAACGCACTTACTCTATAACTGTTAGAATAACCACTGATTAATTCTGCTCCAGTAAAAGCAGATTCTTCAATATCATACAACTTTCCGAAATAGAAATTAGATCTAAGACCTAAAGCAAATTCTGGGTTGATTTGATAAGAAAGTGCTGCCTGAACAGTATTCAGAGAACCTTCACCGTGGAAATTAGTCACTTGTGTTACTTGACTATCCTGTAAAGCTTGGCTTTTTACAATATCATAACTTTTAGAGCTGTATGGCTGGAAACCCATCCCGAATTTCACTTTTCTGGAAATAGGGAAAGCTATCGATATATTGGATAGATATGTCGAATGTTTATCTGATTTTATATTATTAAAGTCAGATCTGTAATAATTATTTTCGTTTGTGCCTTCTACTTTCAAAGTGGTAAGTTCCAAGTTGGTATTCGCAGCTGGATTTCGGAAATTAAAATTATTATTAAAGTCCCAAATGTAAGCCGTGGAAATACCTCCCATTGAACTAATATCGACTGTGTTATCATATTTTACATCTCCAATTCCATAAGCTCCGTATGGCGAATTACCAATACTTTGAGCGTTCAGGAAATATCCTGCCACCAATGATGATAAAACAAAAATTCTCTTCATCCTTTAAAATTTCAATGCGCAAATATCTTAATTAATAATGAATTGCAAAAATATATTTGGGTTAAAGTTTGTTAAGTACCTTCGATAGATTAATGTTATTTTCCGATAGTTGGTAAAGATTGTTAGATTACCTCATTTTTTAACAAATTCACCGAAAAACTTCTGCCATCTGCCATCCGACTTCTAACGAAAATATTATCTTTGCGAGTATGAAATGGGAACAGATTATTGGTCAGCAATCCATCAAAAATCTTTTACAGGATAGTATTCAGGATTCTAGAGTAGGGCACGCGCAGCTTTTCATAGGAGAAGAGGGTTTTGGTGTTTTACCTTTGGCTTTGGCGATGGCTCAGGAGATTTTTGAAAAAGAAAATCCTGCATCTGTTCATAAGGTCGAGAATCTCAATCATCTCGATTTACATTTCAGTTTTCCAGTTTTTTCTGAGAAGAATGTTTCGCTGAGTAAACGTTTTTTCGACAATTTCAGAGAGATGGTTCTGGAAAATCCTTATTCATCGTTTGATGATTGGACGAGTTTCCTGGAATCTGAGAATAAACAATTTTTCATTTCTGCAGATGAAGCGGAAGATATCGGACAAAGATTCAATCTGAAAAGTTTTGAAGGCGGAAGCAAAATTCTGATTGTTTGGCGAGCTGACAAAATGAACGATGCGGCAGCCAACAAAATCCTGAAGTTTCTGGAAGAACCTCCTAAAAATACATTCATTATTCTTTGTGCACCAAGTACCAATGATATTTTACCAACCATTTTATCAAGATGTCAGATTGTCAATGTTCCGAGAATTAATGATGAAGATATTTTAGAAAAACTTCAGAACCATAATTCGGCAAAAGAAATTGCTTATCAGGCGCAAGGCGATTGGAATTTGGCTAAATCATTATCAGAAAATAACGAGGGTGCTTCGGAATTCGAGACTTTATTTATCCAATGGGTTCGGAATGCATTTCAGGCTAAAAAGAAACCCGAGGTTCTCCGTGAAATCGTAAAATGGGCGCGACAAATCTCCGAGTGGAATCGTGAAAAACAAATGAAATTCCTCAATTATTGTATTGAGATTTTCCGTCTGGCAATGCTTCAAAATTACGGAAATGATAATCTTGTTTATAAGAAATTGAGTGAAGGTAATTTCAACTGGCAATCTTTTTCCAAGTTCATTCACGGTGCTAATATTGTTTCTATTGTTGAGGAAATCACCGACGCCTCTTATCACATTTCCAGAAACGCCAATTCCAAAATTGTGTTGACCGATATGGGAATCAAATTGACCAGATATATTCATAAAGCTTCAAATTAGTTTTAGATTTTAAATCTGACTGTTACTTCTTAGTTTATTGTTGAATTTTAAAAATATTCTGAACACAATGAAAAAAATATTATTTCTATCCGTTATTCTATTATTGATGAATTCTTGCAATGGACAAGAGAAAAAAGAAGTCGAAAATACGCTTAAAGTTAATACAGTCAAGACTAAACAGAAGCAGACAATTCAGGTTGATAAAATTGCACTCAACACAAGTGTAGATACAATCCTGAAAGGTTTTAATCTGGACAAAAATGACAATTATTCAACGACAGTCAATCTGAATCTGGATTATGAAGAATTCTGGTTTTCACCGGATAATAATTTCAAGTTTAACGATTTGAATATCGGAAAAATCACAAGTTTGGTCATCTTTTACCTGAAAAAGGACAATAATGCCTTTGTTTATGAATTGGAATTGGAAAACAACAATAACTGTGAATCGTTGATAGCCGAGTTCAATAAAAAATTCGGCAAACAAACCTTTTATAAAAAACGTGAAAACACCAAAAAAAATCCACTCTTTTTAGATGAAAACGGCGAATATGAAACCGACCATATTACGGAAGAGGCGATGAAATGGAAGGATGACAAAAATAACGCGACTTATTTTGTCATTTACAAAAATAATCTGGATACCAAAGAAAATAAAATATTTGTAAGTGTCATCAGCAATAGCAGTAAGAAGTTTGCAGAGTGGATAGATTACAGAAGTCTGGATATGGTTTTCCAGAATAATTAAATTGCTATTTTTTTGATTTTCTCATCTTGTAGTTGATTAGGTTCTCAATCTACAAAACACTGTTATTAAATATTTCTCGCACTTTCCTTAAGTATAATTTGATTTTTTGCAATAAGCATTTATTTACAATGTCTATAATTCCTTAATAAAAAATTAATCAAACAAATGTTTGATTGAATGTGTTTTTGATTTAACTTTGCGCCGTTAAAAATCAATTATGCCAACAAAAGAAGAACATATTATGATGGTTGCGGAGAAACTCTTCGCTGCCAATGGCTATAATGGGACTTCGGTGAGAGATATTGCGACCAAAGCAAAGGTTAATGTGTCTATGATTTCCTATTATTTCGGTTCAAAGGAAAACTTGATGGAGGAGCTTTTCAAATGGAGAATGGAAGAAGGACTCAACTTTGCGAAGAATATTTTAGAAAATAATGAACTGAACGAAATTCAAAAAATTGATGCATTTATAGATAATTTTGTAAACCGCGTTCAGAGATTGAGAGACTTTTTTTTGCTTGTTCATACCCAGCAGGTCATCAGTCAAAATAAAAATATTCAGAATTTTCTTAGAGCTTCGAAAATCAATTATATAGAAATCAATCAAAAGATTATAGAACAAGGTCTGGAAAAAGGAATTTTTACTAAAAAACCATCTTATCATCTTTTACAATGTACTATTTCGGGAACGATTTTCAATGCAATGCATGGCACTAAAATGTATAAGGAATATCTAAAAAAACATAATTCAGATTTCGACGAGAAACTATATGAAAATCAATATTTCCAGGAAGCATCTGACCACGTGAAAACAATTGTAAGAGCGCTGGTTGGTTACCAAGGATAATCATTACACACAACTATAACAATAATTACTAAAGTGAATAAATTTTTTGCAACAGTATTCTTAATAATGACTTTCTCTTCCATTTCCGCGCAGGAAAAAAGAGTGTTGAGTCTGGAAGAAGCTGTGAAATTGGGAATAGCAAATAGCAAAAATCTAAAAATAGATCAAGCTAAAATAGAAGAATCTACAGCCAATCTTTTGGCAGCGAAAAACAGGCAGTTACCAGAACTGACGGTTTCGGGAAGTTATTTGTATTTGCCTTTGGAACCGAATGTAGATCTGAAAATTCCAGGAATGTCCGGAGGCGGACCAAAAGTGAGCAATGTTCTTTATGGCTCAGCAAATCTATCGGTTCCAATCTATTCGGGAGGAAGAATCAAATACGGAATCAAATCTGCAGAATATCTTGTAGAAGCTTCTAAACTAACATCTGAAAACGACAAGAACGCGATTGCTTACAACATTTCTCAGGCTTACAATAATCTTTTTAAGGCTAATGAAGTGGTGAAATTGCTGAAAGAGAATCTGGCATCTTCACAGAAAAGAGATCAATCTTTCATCAAATTAGAAAACAACGGCGTCATCGCAAGAAATGACCGTTTGAAAGCGCAACTTCAGACTTCTAACATCGAATTACAGTTGATGGAAGCGGAGAACAATTACAGCATTGCCAACATCAATATGGATTTGCTTCTTGGTCTTCCGGACAATACAGAAATCGAAGTTGATTCTAATTATATAGGAGAAGATGACCTTGCAAAACCGGATGATTATTATCTGAATTTGGCCAGAGAAAGCAGAAATGATTTGAAAGCTTTGGATTATCAAAGAAAAGCTGCTGCGCTTGGGACCAAATCTGCAAAAGCAGAAAACCTTCCTTCGTTAGCTTTCACAGGTGGTTATGTTGCAGCCGATATTCCGAAACTTTTAACGATTACAAATGCTGTGAATGTAGGAGTTGGAATTCAATATAATCTTTCTAATATCTGGAAAAAGAATTCAAGTTTGATGCAATCTAAAGCTAGAGAACAGGAATTGGCAGCAAACAATGATTTGTTAAATGACAATGTGACTTTGGAAGTAAAACGTGATTATCAGAATGACCTCTATGCGCATAAGAAAATCGATGTTTATCAAAGAGCATTAGAGCAAGCGGAAGAAAATTACAGAATTACACTTAATAAATATAACAACGGTTTAGAAACCATTACCAATCTTTTGGATGCTGATACTGCAAGAATCACAGCGAACGTGAATGTGGTTACTTCTAAAGCAGATGCAGCACTGGCTCACAAAAAATTATTACAAACTACAGGAATTATTAATCAATGATAATTGATAATAAAGAACTTTAAACTTAGAACAAAAAACTTTAAACAAATAAAATGGCACAAGACAATATAAAATTCGAACAAGGAGAAATCCCTGCAAAAAAGAAAAAAAGCCCTGTATTCTACGTTATCGTTGTGGTTGCAGTTTTGGGAGCAGCTTTCTTTGGTGTTAGAGAATACCAATACAGTCAGGCTCACGAAGAAACGGACGATGCACAAATCGCAGCAGACGTAAGTCCAGTAATTTCTAAAATATCAGGCTACGTTGCAGAAGTAAAAGTTAAGGACAATCAGTTCGTGAAAAAAGGAGATACGCTTGTTGTTCTTGATAACAGAGACCAGAAAATGGCTTTGGAACAGGCAGAAGCAGCTTTAGGAACGGCTCAAAGCAATGTAGCATCCGCTCAGGCTGGTTCGGAAGCGGCAAAAACAGGAATCGGTAATTCCAGAGCGGCAGTTCAAACGGCTAATGCACAAATAGAAGCGGCAAAAGTAAACGTTTGGAGAACAGAGCAGGATATGAAGAGATATTCGGAATTGGTGAAAGACCACACCATTACGCAGCAACAATATGAGCAGGCATCTGCAGCTTTTCAAACCGCTCAGAAACAACTTCAGGTTTTGATTGACCAAAAGAATCAAGCTAATGTTCAGACCGGAGTTGTTACATCTCAATCTAATGCAACCTATCAAAATGTCGGCATCGCCAATTCACAATTGAAGCAAAGACAGGTGGATGTAGAAAATGCAAAACTGAATCTTTCTTACACGGTGATTACAGCTAAAGAAAATGGTTATGTTTCTAAAATTCCTGTTCAGGTAGGGCAGTTTATCCAAGCCGGTTCACAATTATTCAGTGTAGTTTTGAGCAACCAAAAATGGGTTGTTGCGAACTATAAAGAAACTCAGGTTGAGAAAATGGTAGAAGGCCAAAAAGTAGAAATTGAAATCGATGCTTATCCTGATCAAAAATTCCAGGGAACTATCAGTTCATTCTCTCCGGCTACAGGTTCTGCATTTGCATTGCTTCCTCCGGATAACGCAAGTGGAAACTTCGTGAAAGTAGTTCAGAGATTGCCTATTAAGATTACGTTTGACAATCTTAACGAAGATATTATGAAAAAACTTCGTGTTGGGATGAACGTTCAAACTGTGGTTTCATTAAAATAAAAATAAGGAAGTCGGAAAAGGGAAGCACGAAGTTTTAATCTTCATCCACCTGATATCTGACTTCCAACACAAAATTATGCAAGACGATTCATTAGTAGAATATGGATTCCGTAGAACCATTATTACTATAACAGCCATTATGTGCGCCCTTCTGGAGATTGTGGATTCCACAATTGTGAATGTGGCTCTTAATGAGATGAAGGGTAATCTTGGTGCTACACTTTCCGAAGTGGGTTGGGTCATCACCGCTTATGCCATTGGTAACGTGATTATCGTTCCGATGACAAGCTGGCTGTCTCAGCAATTCGGACGTAGAAATTACTTTGCGGCTTCTATTATTATATTCACGATTTTTTCTTTTCTCTGTGGGAATGCCACCAACATCTGGGAATTGGTATTTTTCCGATTGATGCAGGGAATTGGAGGTGGAGCACTTTTGGTGACTTCGCAGACGATCATTACAGAATCCTATCCGGTCGAGAAAAGAAGTATGGCTCAGGCAATCTATGGTCTGGGCGTGATTATCGGGCCAACTTTGGGCCCGCCTTTGGGGGGGTATATTGTTGATAATTACAGCTGGCCATTTATCTTTTATATTAATATTCCTTTGGGAATCATCGCCACATTATTGACTATTCAGTTTGTGAAAAGTCCACGATACTCTGAGAAACGATCAGCTTCCGATGTTGATTGGGCAGGAATTGGATTATTGGCAGCTTTCGTAGGCTCATTGCAATACATTTTGGAAAGAGGCCACGAGGATGATTGGTTCGAGAGTAAGGCCATTGTTTTCTTAACAATTACAGCAGTTGTCGGGTTTATCTTATTCATTTGGCGAGAGCTGACATTCAAATATCCGATTGTGGAACTTAGGGTTTTGAAGAACGGAAACCTGAGGATCGGAACCATTATGTCCTTTGTTTTAGGATTTGGTTTGTACGGTTCCACGTTCATCGTTCCGCTTTACACGCAGAGTATTCTCGGCTGGACGGCCTTACAATCCGGAGCTTTAATGATTCCTGCAGCATTGACGACCGCTTTTATGATGCCAATCATTGGGCAACTTCTTACCAAAGGTGTCAAACAACAGATTTTGGTAGCTTTAGGATTATTGGTATTCTTTGTCTATAGTTTCTGGGGTTATAAGATCATTACGCCAGACACAGGAAAAGATGCTTTCTTCTGGATGTTAATTGTCCGTGGAATGGGATTAGGATTGTTATTTATCCCGATCACATCATTGTCACTTAGTACATTGAAAGGTCCTGAGATTGGTCAGGGAGCAGCATTTACAGGAATGATGCGTCAGCTGGGCGGATCATTTGGTATTGCCGCGATAACAACATTCATTGCCAACAAAAGTGAACTTTACAGGAGCACGCTTGTGGCGCATTTGGATGTCAACGATCTAGATGTTCAGCAGAGGGTTGCAGCGCTCAAAGGCAGTTTCATCGCTAAAGGATATTCACCAGACAAAGCTCTCCAAGCGGCTTATCAGATGCTTGATTATGGCGTTACGAAACAGGCAACAGTACTGTCTTATATGGACGTTTTCCTTTATTTGGGATTGATGTTCCTGATCTGTATTCCGTTCGTATTATTCGTTAGAGAACGCAAAGGAAAAGGCGAGAAAATCGACCTAAGCTCAGTGCATTAATATTTATTTTATAGTTATTTGTGGAAACTCAGAATCTTCATTGGTTCTGAGTTTTTTTTGGCATTGATTTTAATGGTATTGAATAACAATCACCTCAATACAAAGTTATGACACCACTTCTATCCCAAATATTGCACCTTTTCATCATTGCGATTCCCGTTGCCTGCATCGCTTGGACAGTAACCCACGAGGAGATTTTCCGAGAACCAAGAGAATATTGCCAAAAAATCTGTGGTAGTACAGAATCTCTTACGAAGCGGAAATTCTTCTATCTTTTTACCTGCGAATATTGTTTCAGCCATTACATCAGTATTATATTTCTGGTAATTACGCAATTCCAGTTGTTGTATGATGATTGGCGCGGTTATCTGTTGGCATTTTTCTCCTTGGTATGGATTGCCAACTGGTATATGAGCCTGTTCGGATATCTAAGACAAAGCTTGAAAGTTGAGAAAATAGAGGCTAAGATGAAGGATGAGAATCTAAAAGAAATGACAGGCGATAAATAGCATTCAGACAAAGAGCCTTTGTTCGCTCGAATAAAGGTGTTTCGTTTGCCCGAGTAAAGGTCTTTATCCGCTTGACTAAGGATAGTTACTCAAAAATCTATCAATTCCCGAACCCCCACACACTCTCAAACGCTCCCACTCAATCAAATCCATTGAAGTTTTGAAGCCAATGTACAAGCTTCGGTAGTATTGGAAACCCGCATCTTTTCAAGGATATTTTGTCTGTGTCGATTCACCGTATTAATGCTGATAAAGAGAACATCCGCAATTTCCTTACTCTTTTTTCCGGACTGAATCATCTTCAGAATTTCCTTTTCACGGGCAGACAGAAAATTAGAATTCTCAACTTCGGTCTGCTGAATAATGCTGCCGTCTGTAGTGTTGATAATCATTCCTGTATAATCTGAGGAAGGCAGAAAATCGAAATGATAAAGACAAAGTGCTAGTTCCACATTGTTATGAAGGTCGTCCGAGAAATAAAACATCTTATGGATCAAAGATTTTGGACTGTCTGATAATCTCAGTTTGCTAATCACACAAAAATCTTTTCTTTTTTCAAACGGAACCGTTTTAATAAACTGAAAGAATTGAAGCTCCAGAATATGCTTCTGCAAAACATCATCTGCTTCCAAAATATTAAACAATTCATCTTCCCAGATACTTTCGATTTCAAGATTGTTTTTATTCTGAAATATATTTAATTCGTCTGCAATCTTTCCGGAATAGACATAGCTTTTGTTATTTTTGAGGTCACTCAGAATTGCGATTCCATTTTCCAGTTCCACAAAGTTCTGAGCTATTAACTGGCATTGATCCAGCTGCAATTGTTCTGTTTCGGTTTGAGAGACAAAGTTCTGTTTTAACAATTTTTCGTTGAGGTCAGATTGGATGGGTTTCATTTAGATTACTTAATTTCTCTAGCTTTTTGAAATGTCTCTTCGATATTTTGTGTCAAAATTTCAGGAACGTAATTTTCTCTTGGTATTCCGCCAATATGATATAATCTTTCTGTCGGAAACTGAAATCCTATTTTGGTTTCTGTCATTTGAAAGTTGGAGATAGCACCAAGTAAACCAGCCATTTTAGTTCCGATTATTTTAGCTCTTTTCATTCCATCAAAACCAATTGCCATTCCTTCGCCCATACTTCCTGTCCAGTGTCCTACCAGAATATACACGTTTCCACTATAAATTGTTTTGCGTGGTGTCACATATTCTACCCAATGTCTTTTCGTTTCGAATTCTTTTTCATCAAACTCGTGAACTTGAAAAGGTAAAACTTGGCTTGTGAATCTTCCGATTATTGCTCTTGCAACAGTAGAATTACCACCACTAGGGGTTTCTGTTAAATCAATAATCAGATTTTTAGATTGAAAAAAGTTGTCTAATGTTTTATCAAATTCTGTAATGAGATTACTATTTCCTAAAGAATTATTGATTTTGATATAGGCAGTAGTGTCATTCAGAGCTTTGCTGAATAGTAGTTCATTACTGTTTCCATAGGTAATGGGAAAAAATGTTTTCGATTTTCCGTTTTCGGTAACAGCGATCTCCCTTTTCGCATCGTGAGTTCCCGCAAATAACATATCAATGGCGTATTGATACATTTTTTGATTATACTGATTTGTGAATTTTGGTAAGAACTTTTTTAACTGTTCATCAATAGTTTTTCCGTTGAAAGCAGTAACTTCCATTCCGACTTTTAAACCTGCCAAATCAGCCCCAAAACCTTTTCTTAAATCCTTAATAATATATTTATTTCCGACTTTCTCTATATACAAATCCAATCCAGAAGGAACTAATCTGTTGGAAGTTGTGAGATTGGTATTAAGAGATGAATGTCCATTATACAATTCATTCAAAACCTTTTCAAGAAATGCAATGAATTCGCTGTCATTAGAAATTTTGGCAGATTGAGGTTCATAAATTTCCTTGACTTTTTTCCAGTCAATATTTTGCTGGTCCAGATAAGCGTAATTCTTATTGATTTCAGACCAAAATTCATTAAAATCTTTTTGATATTTGGTTTGTGCAAAGGTACAGTTGCTTATAAGAAACACTACAACTGTGAAAATGAATTTGAAAATTCTGTTGAATGAGTTCATTAGTTATTTTATTTGAATACAAAAATGGTTATTTATCAGTATTGATAATTCAGGCTAATGAATATAAATTTGCGCTGTTAATATGTCAAAAATACAATGAATAATCTGAACGAAAAAGAGAAAATGCTCTCCGGCGAATTATATGATGCGAATGATGCAGCATTGGTAGAGGAAAGACAGAGAAGCAAGGATTTGTGTTTCCGTTACAATCAGACTCAGCCTTCCAAAATGAAGGAGCGAAAAGGTATTATCAAAACGCTATTCGGCAAAACAGAGAAAATGTTCCTGGTAGAGCAGCCTTTTTATTGTGATTATGGATACAACATAGAAATCGGTGAAAACTTCTATACCAATGTCAATGTCGTGATTCTCGATTGTGCCAAGGTCACTTTCGGTGACAATGTGTTCATTGCGCCCAACTGTGGATTCTACACTGTGAATCATCCTCTTGATGTAGAAACCAGAAACAAAGGTTTGGAATATGCGCTTCCAATCACAGTCGGCAATAACGTTTGGATTGGTGCTGGGTGTAGTATTCTTCCTGGCGTTACTATCGGCGATAATGTCGTCATTGGCGCAGGAAGCGTCGTGGTAAAAGATATTCCTTCAAATGTCTTAGCTGTGGGAAATCCTTGTAAAGTCATTAAAGAAATATAATTAAACTATGAAAAATATATTCGTTACTACTACATTATTCTTCTCATTTTTTGGAGGAATCAAAGCACAATCCCTGGAAAAAATGACCTGGTTCAATGAGCCTTCGCAATGGGAAATCAAAGACAAAAAACTAACGATGACCGTTACGCCCCAAAGTGATTATTGGAGAATTTCGCATTATGGTTTCACTGTTGATGATGCACCTTTTTATTACTCCACTTATGGTGGAGAATTTGAAACCAAAGTCAAAATCACAGGTGATTACAAAGCCCGTTTTGACCAGATGGGACTGATGCTCAGAATTGATGAGCAAAATTACATCAAAGCAGGCGTAGAATTCGTGGATGGGAAATTCAATCTAAGTACTGTTGTGACTCACAAAACCAGTGATTGGAGTGTGATTGTTCTCGAGAAAACGCCGCCATTTGTCTGGATAAAGGCAGTAAGAAGATTGGATGCTGTGGAGATTTTCTATTCATTCGATGATAAAGATTATGTAATGATGCGAAATGCTTATTTGCAGGACAACATACCAGTCCAAGTCGGTTTTATGGCGGCAAGTCCTGATGGAAACGGCTTCAAAGCGACTTTCGAAAACTTCTCTGTAAAACATTTACCAGACCAGCGAAGATTGGAATGGTTGAAGAAAAATCAGAATTGATTTATAATATTTATTAGTTAAAGTAAAAAGGTATTTAGATAATTCTGAATACCTTTTTTAATATGTTTTCATAATCTGATGGCCTGGCAAATATGCTTCGAGCTTTATGAATTTTTTTTTTGTCTAAAGATTAAAATTGATAAGCATTGATTTTATCATCATTCATCAATTGTTGAATAAGCGCTTCGTGATTTGTGTTTTTCCCAGTCAGCTTCCAAGTGGTGGCAAGGCTTCCCGTAGTAAATTGCTGTTTGATAATGAGGAACTTCAAATGATGATTTTTAAACATCGCTTCACAATATTGAAAATCATCCTTTGAATTTGTTACAATACGATATTCCCGAATTTTATGCTGATTGTCAATGTAATCTTGAAGATAAGTCAAGAGGCTGAGAATCAATAAAACCAGAACAGTTCCCAAAAGAGCTAGAGCAATGTGACCGGAACCAATAGCCATTCCAAGAGAAGCAGTTGCCCAAATCGTTGTGGCGGTCGTAATACCTCCAATCTTATTATCGTCTTTGAAAATAACACCGGCGCCAAGGAAACCAATTCCGGTGATGATATTAGCTGCAAGTCTGTCAGGATTTTCGATTCCGATTTTGACGGAAAGAATAGTAAATAAGCAAGACCCAAAACTTACCAAGATAAAGGTTCTTAGACCTGCAGATTTATTACGATATTCCCTTTCTGCGCCAATAATAAGACCAATAAAAACCGATAAGATTATTAATAAAAGGTCATTTTGCAAGGCAAACATTTCTAATAATTTCATAGAAAAATATTGATTAAAATTAAGAAAAATGTTAATAGTATAACTCTTTTATATCAACCTTCTTGTTCTAATCAAATAATCCAAGTACTTTTCTCCATGTTGTCTATAGAGAAATTCTTCTTCCAATCTTATCTGAACCTGAATCAATACATAACCGAGAATCAGAAACAAAAGAGAAACCGCATTTGGTGTAAGAAAGAAAAGACCAATTAAACTTACAACCATTCCAAAGAAAATAGGATTTCTGGAAACAGAGAATAATCCGGAAGTTACCAATTCAGTTTCCATATCGTTATCAATCCCGATTCTCCAAGAATTCTTCATTTGATTCTGAGCAACAATCGTCCAAATCAAAGCCAATAACATCAAGGTTAATCCGACAAATTTAAACCAATCAATATCAAGGGAATCAATAGGAAGAAAAGAACTTTCAAACAAAAACGGAAACAAAACAACATACACGAAAATCCCAACCAGACAAAGTTTGAAATAATTGCCGACCAACGCATGAGCACTTTCGTCCTTAGGCAAAACCAAAGGGTTTTTCTTGATTCTTCTGGCAACAATAATCGTTTTCGCAACAAAAGAAATTCCGAAAAACAAAATAAAATAAACGGGTAAAAAGATTTTGATAAATAATTCCATAGCTGATTTTTCTGCGAAATTACAGCTGTGGAAAGTGCAATACTATTGCAAAGTTTCGCTGAGGCAGTTTTCACAAATCCACTTCGCAAAAAACCGAACTCCATCTATTCGGAAACCGAGATTCGGGTGGTCTGCAAACGTCACATCCTCTTTGCAGGTCGTCTGTTTGCAGATTTTACAATAGAAATGCAGATGCCTGTCGCTGTGTGTGTTCTCGTTGCAATCATCTTCGCAAATCCGGTATTTCGTTGTGTTATTTTCCTGGATGCTATGAACAATTCCTTTCTCCTCAAACGTTTTCAGTGTTCTATAAATTGTGATTCTATCGGCATTTTCAAACAGGTTTTCAATTTCCGACAGAGACAAAGCCACATCCTGAGAATGCAAAAAATCGTACACCAAAATCCGCATACTCGTCGGTTTGGTATTCTTGTTCATCAGTTTATTTTCAATCTCATTTTTCATCAGAAAACTAATTTTTAGGAGCCGGGAACCTGCTTTCCGTTACAATTCCTCGCTCGGTCGACTCCGCTTCGCTCTGTCACCTCACTGCGGGATTTCCACTGCAATCAGGGCTAGGAGATTCGACATTCAATCAACGTTTGTCGCTTTCAATCTTTTTAAAACCTTAATAATTTCATTAATTGTAATTGTTGAGCACGTTAAAAAAGCAATAGCAATTAAAATTAGAAAAAAATAAAAACTATTAATTAAGTCTTCACTAAATAATTTAAAGACAGAATAAATTGCAAATAAAGAGTTTAAAGTTAGAATAGTAATTATTAAATAGGCTACTATTAATAGGACTTGATGATTATGGATTTTTGGAAATCTAATTAACAAAAATGAATTTATTACTAAATAAAAAATAGTTAAATAATATTCTGCTCCAATTTTAACTTTATGACCACTTGCGAAAATCATTAGTAAAAGAAAAAAGAATGTGAAAAATATAATCACAGAATATAGACTAGATGCTATTTTATATTTTTTGGTAATTACAATCATTTTATATTTTACTATGTAATAACTATCCAATCAAATCCAAAAACTGCTGTTCATCCAGAATCGTAATCGTTCCGATGTCCTGCGCTTTTTTCAGTTTGCTTCCAGCCTTTTCGCCAACTACCAAATAGTTGAGGTTTTTTGAAACTGCAGAGATGTTTTTTCCGTTGTGTTTTTCCACCATTTCTTCCGCTTGTTCCCTTGTGAAAAGTGACAGTTTTCCTGTGAAAAGAAAAGTTTTTCCTTCCAGAACATTAGACAAAACTTCATTCGTATTTTCTCCTTTTTCCAATTGAACGCCATAAGATTTCAAACGTTCAATCATCAGGATATTTTCAGAATTTTGGAAAAATTCAGTGATGCTGACTGCTATTTTCATCCCAATATCTTCAACCTGGCAAAGTTCTTCCAAAGTCGCATTTTTCAATTCGTCAATCGTATTGAAATTCTTCACGAGTTTCTTCGAAACCGTTTCCCCAACGTGTTTGATTCCGATGCCGTAAAGTACTTTTTCAAACGGAATATCCTTGGATTTTTCAATTCCATCCAAAATATTCTGCGCTGATTTTTCAGCCATTCTTTCTAGTGGAAGAAGTTGTTCTTTTTTAAGCGTGTAAAAATCAGCAGGATTTTCAATCAGTTTTTCTCTGTAAAGTTGCTCAATGGTTTCGCCTCCAAGATTCTCGATATTCAAAGCTTTTCTAGACACATAATGAATCATTCTTCCAACTACTTGTGGCGGACAATGCAGTTCATTTGGGCAAAAATGAATTGCTTGGTCTTCAATTTTCACCAGTTCAGTCCCACATTCCGGACAATTTTTGATGTATTCGATTGGCGTTTGGAGAAGTGTTCTTTTCTCTGTATTCACACCAACAATCTTCGGGATAATTTCGCCGCCTTTTTCCACATACACAAAATCGTGTTCGTGCAAATCCAGTTTTTTGATAATATCTTCGTTGTGAAGAGACGCGCGTTTTACCGTTGTTCCTGCCAATAAAACAGGTTTCAGATTCGCAACAGGTGTTATTGCCCCGGTTCTTCCGACCTGATAAGCCACGCTCAGCAGCTGGGTTTCCACTTTCTCTGCCTTGAATTTATAAGCCATTGCCCAGCGTGGCGATTTGGCAGTATAACCCAATTGTCTTTGTTGTTTTAGCGAATTGACTTTCAAAACAATCCCGTCGATTTCGAAAGGTAATTTGTGTCTTTCCGTATCCCAAAACGTAATGAATTCTTTCACTTCATTCATTGTTATACACAATTTCGCCTGGTCTTCTGAAACGCGGAAACCCCAGTTTTTAGCTTTTGCCAAGATGTCCCAATGCGTATCTGCAGGAAATTCATTCGAAATATATTGATACAAAACTGCCGACAGTCCACGTTTTCTTACTTCTCCGGAATCCTGCATTTTCAGGCTTCCGCTGGCAGTATTTCTTGGATTCATAAACAAATCCAAACCTTCCTCTTCACGAGCTTTATTGATTTTATCAAAGTTTTTTCTTGTTAGATAAATTTCACCTCGGATAAAAAATCGGTTAGGGAAATCACCTTTCAAAGTCAAAGGAACATCAGAAATGGTTCTCACATTATTGGTAATTTCGTCACCCTGGAAGCCATCGCCTCGTGTCACAGCCTGAGACAATTTTCCGTTTTCGTAAAGAATTGAAATCGAAGCACCGTCATATTTCAATTCAGCTACAAATTCTACAGGTTCATCAATGGTTTTGATAATTCGTTTTTCCCAGTCTTCAAGGTCGTCAAAATCATAAGAATTGTCGAGAGAATACATTCTGTATTGATGCTGAACCGTTGGGAAATTCTTTGTGATTCCGCCACCAACACGCAAAGTAGGAGAGTTAGCATCAAAAAACTCAGGATGCGTCGTTTCCAGCTCCTGAAGCTCTTTCAGTTTTTCATCGAATTCAAAATCAGAAATTGTATTGTTATCAAGAACATAATAGTTGTAATTATGCTGATGAAGTTCTTCTCTCAGGGATTCTATCTTTTGCTGAATGTTTTCGGACATTGGGAAATATTTAACGCAAAAATAACTAAAACAACAAACCCAACAATCAAGAAATTTATAAATTAGACACTTCGAGAGCCTCAGTGTGACAACTCTAATACTATATTCTGTCACATTGAGCTTGTCGAAATGTCTAAATGCTGTCAGGCTGAGGTTCTCGAAGCCTTAATAATAATAATTGACTAAATTAGTCATCCTAAAAATTGAAAAATGAAGAAAGTATTTTGTAGTTTAACCCTTATCACAACTATGTTTATCAACGCCCAAACTCAGATTATTGCCCATCGTGGTTTTTGGAATACACAGCCCAAAACTTCGGAAAATTCGATTCAGTCCTTAGAAAATGCTCAGAAACTGAAAATTTATGGAACCGAATTCGATATTCATATGACCAAAGATGGGAAATTGGTGATCAATCACGATGAGCATCACGGAAAAATGGAAATTGCGGAAACTGATTTTTCCGATTTGAGAAAACTGAAATTATCCAACGGAGAAAAACTCCCAACCCTGAAAGATTATCTGAAACAAGGAAAGAAAGATGCTTCCGTAAAATTAATTATCGAAATAAAACCAACCAAATCCAAAGAACTTGAAAACGAAATCGTTACCAAAGTTCTGAAAACCGTAAAAGACCTCGGACTCGACAACCAAAGTGATTATATTTCATTCAGCCTTAATATTTGTAAAGAAATCAAGAAACAAAATCCGTCTGCAAAAGTCCAGTATCTGGAAGGAAATCTTTCGCCACAGCAAATCAAGGCAGAAGGTCTGGACGGATTGGATTATCATTACAGCGTTTTCGAGAAAAACCCGACTTGGATTTCGGAAGCCAATGTGCTTGGATTGATTACCAATTCCTGGACTGTGAATGATATCAATGTTTACGAAGAACTCAAAAATCAAGGAATCAATTTCATTACGACAAACATTCCTGACCAGTTAAAAGATAAATAGTTTTATCGCAAAGTCGCGAAAATATTACAATTCAAATCTTCTAAAGTCGCCAAGTTTTTCTTTGCGACTTTTTTATTTTTCTACAATTAATTCAAATTGCGCCTTTGCGATTAATTAAATTTCCAATTGAATTCCTCAATGATAAACTTGTATTAAATCATAAGACTTTATTCGGATTTTAAACGTGTGTTTGGTAAATTTGCACCTTCAAATTTTATAAATCAGATTATGAATCTTAAAGGTAAAAATGCCATTATCACAGGCGGTGGAAGAGGACTTGGAAAAGCAGTAGCTCAGATTCTTGCCAACGAAGGTGCGAATGTTGGTATCACAGGAAGAAACGAAAATTATCTTAAAATAGCAGCTAACGAACTGAGACAAACCGGCGTGAAAGTAGCTTACGCAGTTTTTAGTGTCGATAACGAATTAGAAGTAAAAGCCGGAATCGAAGCTTTGGCAAACGAATTAGGCGGAATCGATATTTTGGTCAACAATGCAGGAATCGGTGACTTCGGAAGCATCGAGGAAATGCCGTCCGAAACCTGGGAACAAGTGATTAAAACCAATCTTTTCGGCGTTTATTACACAGCCAAAGCGGTTTATCCGTTTTTGAAGAAAAAAGGAAAAGGTGATGTTATCAATGTCGCTTCCACAGCGGGATTGAAAGGCGGACCCAATATGTCGGCTTATGCAGCTTCCAAAGCGGCTGTCGTTTCTCTTTCGCAGTCGATGATGGCAGAATGGAGAAAGCAGAATATCCGTGTAATTACGCTGACACCGAGTACCATTGCTTCCGATATGAGCATCAATGGCGGTTTGACGGACGGTAATCCGGATAAGGTTCTTCAGCCGGAAGATTTTGCAGAATGGGTAAGAGATATCCTGAAAATGAACAGACGCGCATTGATTGCAAATGGTTCTATTTTCTCGACGAATCCTTAAAATAAAATAATTCTTTAATATTCAACCCTTTCAGAGTTTCAAACTCTGAAAGGGTTTTGTTTTATATTAAGTTCAATTTGGCTTCGACTCCGCTCAGCCTGACAACGTTCAGGATAAAGACCTAAAATACTTAATCGAAGGATCCCGAGCTTAGTAATAGTTTCGTTATTTAATCTTTGCGTTTAAAACCCTTATTCTTATCTTTATCGAAATCAAATAAAAAATATGAAGAGAAACTCATTTTTAGCAATGTCTGCAGTTTTCTTTGCAGCTCAAATCACCTTAACCAACGCTCAAACTAAATCTGAAGAAAAACTTAATCCAATCGTTCAAAGTTTTGTGAATGAAGTCAATAACAATTCCCAATTGGAAGATATGGCTTACGAACTTCTAGACGGAATCGGACCGCGTCTTGTTGGAACGCCTGAGATGTTGGCCGCTAACAATTACACAGCCGATAAGCTGAAGTCTTGGGGCATCGATGCAAATCTTCAGCAATTCGGAACGTGGAAAGGCTGGCAGCGCGGAACAACACACGTAGATTTGGTTTATCCAAGAACTAAAACATTATCAGCAACACAATTGGCGTGGAGTCCGGCAACCAAAAAAGCGGTAGAAGCAGAAGTGGTAATTCTTCCGAAAGTATCTTCCAAAGCTGAGTTTGATAAATGGCTACCTTCTGCAAAAGGAAAAATCGTTTTGATGGCGCAATATCATAAAATCGGTCGTTCTGATGAACAAATCAAAGAATTTGCAACACCGGAATTGTACGAAAAACTGAAAGCCGAGAAAGACCAGGCCAAAAAAGATTTCGCAGATTATATCAAGAACATAGGGTATGATAATACAACCTTGCCAGAAGCTTTAGAGAAAGCCGGAGCGGCAGGAATCGCCATTTCCAACTGGACAGGAATCCATAGTACCAATCGTATTTTCGGCGCTAAAACAAAATCAATTCCAATGTTCGACATTGAGTTAGAAGATTACGGAATGCTCTACAGAATGGCAGAAAAAGGTGCAAAACCGAGAATCAAAGTGGATGCACAATCCAAAGTGCTTCCGGAAGCCAAATCCTTCAACACCATCGGAATGATAAAAGGTTCAGAAAAACCTAATGAATATGTGATTCTCTCCGCACATCTCGATTCTTGGGATGGCGCGCAAGGTGCTACTGACAACGGAACAGGAACTTTGACAATGCTGGAAACAATGAGAATCCTTAAAAAATATTATCCAAATCCAAAACGTACCATTGTTGTTGGACTTTGGGGAAGTGAAGAACAAGGTCTGAACGGTTCAAGAGGTTTTGTAGCCGACAATCCGGAAATTATCAAAGGCGTGCAGGCAGTTTTCAATCAGGATAACGGAACTGGAAGAGTAGTGGACATCAGCGGACAAGGTTTCAAAGATTCTTATGCCTACATCGGAAGATGGCTGGATGCTGCCCCTAAAAAAGTAAAAGACCAAATCAAATCGACTTTCCCAGGAATGCCTGGTGGTGGAGGTTCTGACCACGCTTCTTTCGTAGCAGCGGGCGTTCCAGGTTTTTCTTTGAGTTCGCTTAACTGGGGTTATTTCGGTTACACTTGGCACACGACCAAAGATACGTATGACAAAATCGTTTTTGACGAATTGAAGAATAATGTGATTCTGACCGCAACTTTAGCCTATATGGCTTCAGAAGATCCGGAATTTACCAGCCGTGAAAAGCGCGTGATGCCGAATGATGATAAAGGTGCTGTAACCAAATGGCCGGAAGTGAGAGATCCGAGAAGAAGCAGCAAAGATTATTAATTGTACAAATAAAGCGTTTCATAAGTGAAACGCTTTTTATTTGGTTTATAATATCAGTTTTATTTTTAATTCGTTGATATGAGTTTCAGAATATTTG